>OGIK01000462.1_pt1 | contig 49877 bp, 74 predicted proteins | sample 1571781 | NCBI WGS metagenome assembly OGIK01 (sample SAMEA2581956, study PRJEB24529) | metagenome | biome: Human gut stool | place: China | collected 2011
CCGAGATCTACACTCTTTCCCTACACGACGCTCTTCCGATCTCCGCCGATAAAATTTATTTTGTCCCGGATGCTTGCGTCAACAGAACAGGGCATATAGGGCATGATTTTAGCTGCGACTTTAGGCGAGGAATACTCTACAAAAATGCGCGGTTTGTAATTATACAGTTTATTATAATATCTGGTCAGCAGTAAAACTGATATTTCATCAGCTCCGCTTGTAATAAGCCCGCTGGAACCTAAAGCTGCATGTTTCATATATGCCAGCGCATGATTAGCATTACGATTAGGAAGACCGAATGGCTGGGCGTCGTCCTGCCCTATAGCCAAAGTCAGACCGTCTGCGCGTGCCAGCTGGACCAGTTTTTTGTTAAAACTGTCGTTATCGGCATACAGACTGCTGTACTTCGTTTTAATATCATCCGGTATGCGTGCATCGATCGCCAGCAGCTGCCTGGTAAAGTAAGGATCGCCGAATGTTTCTGCCATATCCTTTAATGTTGCATAACGCATCAGATGCCATTGATACCAGCTGTCCGGTATAAGCTGATCGCTGACCAGCAATCTTGGAATGACGGAAAAAAACGCCATATCGATTTGTGGATTGAGAGAATGCTGTTTGTTTACGAAAGTCAAAAACTTTTCTTCATCGTTAATTGTTCCTAAAGGTACGCGTGAGCCCAGCAGACTGCCGTGTACTAAAAGATCAGCTGATAAAATTGCGGCTGGATGCTGCGGCATTTCATTTTTCAGCCAGGCAAACAGTTTTTCTTTATCAGCAGGTGTGTTATAATTGTCAAGAAGTTCTTGCGGCGGTGTAATTACGTTGATAGAAGCCAGTGCTCCCAGTTTTCTGACCATAGCGCTGCAGGGAGGGCGGCTGTCTAACGGAGCCAGCAGCAGCGAAGTATCGGCTTTTACAGGCTGAGGCGCAAATGGGACAGTTGCAGGCATACCGCCGAATAATTCATAAAAATAGGCGCAGAGCAGCAGTAATGCGAGCAGAATAAATTTTTTCTTGTTCATAGGCTGTCTCCTTTGCCGTTCTTGTTATATTTATTATATTACAGATACGGAGTTTTTTGAATGCGGATAATTACGGGAAAGGCACGGGGGCTGAAATTGACTGTGCCAAAGAATATGGACGTACGTCCCACGGCTGACAGGGTCAAAGAATCTCTGTTTAATATTATTGGCACTAAAATTATTGGCGCACGTGTGTTGGATATGTTTGCCGGAACAGGTAATCTTGGGTTGGAGTCGTGGAGCCGCGGCGCTGCTGCGGTTACTTTTGTCGATGAAAGCCGGGAATCGCTGCGCCTGGTACAAAGCAACATCGTTAAATGCCGGGCGGAGGCTGATGTTCAGGTTCTCAAAGGCAGCGCGGTAAATATTATCGAACATCTGCATCATCAGGGATTAAAATTTGATTTTGCATTCTGCGATCCTCCCTATAATAAAGGCTGGGTTCAGAAAGTTCTGCAGAAAATGGAACACTTTCAAGTACTTGAAGACGGAGGCTATCTGATCATCGAACATTCGAAGCACGATGAAATAGGCGTGCTGGCAGCGTGCTTTGAGCTTGTGCGTCAGGAACCCTATGGTGAAACTTTACTTTCGTTTATAAGATTTGCCAAAGTATAATAAAATGTTGTAAAATAATAAAATAAATTTGTAAAAAAATAGCAGGAATACAGAAACGTACGTCGAATAAGGAACAAGATAATTGAATTTATGACCAGACTGCGTTGCAGCTTCTAGGAGGTTAAACAGTGCGTAGAGCGATCTGTCCGGGTAGTTTTGACCCGGTTACTAATGGCCACCTCGATATTTTTGAACGGGCGAGCCAAATGTTTGACGAGATCATTATCAGCGTTTTTCATAATCCGGGTAAAGATAAAGCAATGTTCACCATGGAGGAAAGGGTAGAAATGCTCAGGGATGCGACAAAACATATCCCTAATGCCAGAGTAACCTGTTGTTCCGGTCTTTTAAATGAATTCTGCAGGCAGGAAAAAGCTCCTTTTATTGTAAGGGGCTTACGTGCGTTTTCTGATTTTGAATATGAATTTCAGCGCGCTCTGCTCATAAAAAAAATAGACAATAACTTAGAAACAGTCTTTATTATGACTAATGCTAATTACTCTTTCCTAAGTTCCTCTGGAATAAGAGAATTGGCAACCTTTGGCGGTTGTATCCATGGTCTTGTTCCTGAATGTGTGGAAGATCGGATCAAAAGCCTTGTTATAAGCAAAGAATAATATTAGAAAGAGGTTGAGTTTGATGATGATTGATAGAAGTACAAGTGCGACTTTGGACAGAATTTTTGATGAAATGTATAACCTTATTTCTGAGGCTAACCGTATACCTCTTACTGATAAGATCATTATCGAAGAGAGCGATTTGGCGGGTATCCTGGATGATTTGAAGGAAGCGATTCCCAAAGAAGTCAAAAGCGCTACCAGACTGCTTGAAGAACAAAAAGCAATCGTCACCAAAGCTCATGAAGAAGCTGACAATATTGTTTTGCAGGCTAAAACCGAAGCTGACCGTATTTTAGAATTGGCAAAATCCGAATCTGAAAGACTAATGCGTCAGGAAGAAATTTCCAAACAGGCAGAAGCCTTTGCTGAAGATGTAAAGAGTACTGCTTTGCGTAATCAGCAGGAAATGAAAGACGAAGCTGATGCTTATGTTGAGCGTGTAAAACACGATGTGCTGCAATATGCCGATGATATGCTTGGCTATTTGAGCGGTAGTCTGCAGTCCGCTTTACAGGCTGTAAACGATAACCGCGCTTCCGTTAATGCTGAACGTGAAAGCGTTATGTCTTCACGCCCTCAGCGTGATATGGAACTTCTGGCGATGGAAGAGGAAGAAGACGAAGAATAAGCTTTTGAAAAAAAGTAAGCCTTCCGCTCAAGCGGAAGGCTTTTTGTTTTGTTGCTTTATTATTTTTGAATATAGATCGGAGAGACAGTATAATCGTTGTTATATTGTGGTTGGTGGTTCTTTTGCAAAAGTGTCAGCAGATTAGTTGCCGCAATATCAACGGAAAGCTGCTGCTCGACTTTCTCTCCGTATTTTTCCAAGACGTTGCGGCCCAGTTTGATAATTACAGGCAGCTGAGCAGAATCCTGCATTTCTTTCAACAGTTCGCGGCCGCGGTCGTTAAAGGCCAGAACACGGATGTAAGCTGGGTCTTTGGCATTATCGAACATAGCGCGATACTGCTGCAGTAAAAGTTGCATCAGCAGTCTTCTGACACGTGAAGCGGGATAACGTTTGGTAACTGTGGCGCTGACTACGTCTTGGAATGTAGTGCAGGAAGCAGCTTCTGCCAGACGGTTTTCCAATCCTTCGCTGCATTGGCAGGCTGCGGCTATTTGGGCCGGTGTCAAAGAACGCAGCTTGTATAAAAGCAGATGGTTCAGAATTTTATCACTGATATCCATTCGGTGTTGAAGATCTGCCTCACGCAGCAGCTGGGCTGTAGTTGCCGGAACTGTGCTGAGCAGCGCTTCATCGATGCCATAGCCGCGATAATGCTCACGAATGGCTGTTGCGCCGGCAATAGGCCCGTTGATGGTTTTATCTTTATAGCCGCTGCCGCGGCGTTTAACGACGACAGGTTCGATCTCGTAACCGCCGTGCAGAAGCTGGCGGCAATATTCTAAAGCCAGGATATTGTTAGGATGTTCAGCAATCGTCAGCATGGAAGGGTCTTCCGCCAGCGTAAGCTCTAAAGACTTGGCATAACTGTGCCCTTCATCCAGATAATGATGCAGTGCGTCCTGAAAAACAGGCTCGTTCAAAAATTCTGCGGTGAGCATCAGCTGCTGCGAATTGGCTGCTTCCGCACCAAAAGCAAGATGCGATACCATCCCGGTAGCAGCCAGTAATTTTACAGCTCCTGCAGCAAAAAATTCCGCACTGCGGCAGGTGAAAACTGTCGGCAGCTCTAAAACAAGGTCAACGCCGCCTAAAACGGCCATTCTGGCACGGGTCCATTTGTCAGTCAGGGCAGGCAAGCCGCGCTGTACAAGGCTGCCGCTCATAGCGGCAATGACAGGCCTGTTGCCGGCTATCCGCTTTGCTTCGCGCAGATGATGGGCGTGGCCGTTGTGGAAAGGATTATATTCTGCTACGATTCCTATTGCTTTGCTCATTCATATTCTCCCTCATTTATAATGTTTATACTAGCGATTATCATTTAAATAGTGTATACTATATGATATAATATTATAATTGCCAAAGAACGACTTGTAAAGTGGGATTTATACAAATTCGTCAAAAATTCGTCAAAAATTTTCTAAAAAAATTTGAGAGACGCTTCTGTGCATTTTCTCTCATTTCATCAGTGTAGTGTACATATGCCTTTAAAACTGTTTCAACTGTATCTCCCAACAATGCTGCGACCGTTTTAATATCAAAGCCACTGCTAAGTAATGTTGTAGCATAAGTATGCCTGAAGTCATGAATACTTGTGTTATCTTTTGTGTAAAGAGAAACTCTTTTTATAGAGTGATATGTCACATTCCAAAATACCATATCGCTGATGTGACGAGGATATTTATTCTTGTATTCAATTAAAACCGTTTGTAATCGCATAGGTATAGGTACAGTTCGATAAGAGTTATTGCTTTTTAATTCTTGTAGGGTCATAATATTTCTATTTGTAGCAACCATTTGTCGCTCTACTTTTAATGTTCCTGCATTAAAATCAATATCAGACCATTTCAAACCTGTTATCTCGCCAACCCTAAGCCCCGCGAAAGCGGCGATACAACACGCTGTATATAAAGTATAGTTCTTGGATTTTAAACGTGCCAGAACAGCTTCTAAACGTTCTTTGGAAAGAGCGTTTATTTTTCTTTGCCCTTTTATTTTTAACGGATGTATCCCTATCGTAGGATCTTTAGTTATAAGTTCGTATGGAGATACCGCTCTTTTAAAAATAGTTTTTAATTTTACGAGATACAAATTGGCGGTGTTTGCTTTCACTGGTAAAGAGTTAAATATTGATTGTATGTCGCTATGCGTTATGTCTACCAGACGCATATCTTTTAGTTCTGAAAAGGCTTTGATAGCGTGCTGGTATCCGAGTAGAGTGTTGTATGCTATGCTCCTTCTTATATCATTAAGATACATTGCGGAAAATTCACCAAAGGTTATTCTTGCAGTGCTATTATCCATATATATTGGCGCATTTGCTTTAACTTCTTCTAGTAACTTATCGCCTGCAATTTTTGCTTCTCTTTTGGTTTTAAATCCTTGTTTTGATTTCTGCTTCCAACAACCACGATTATCTTTATAGGATAATATTACTTGAAATCCTTTATCTTTTTCTCTAAAAGTGAAATTATACTCCATTTTTTCACCTCCTATATTTTAAGTTTTTAAAGTGTTAAGTATTAAAATAAATTTATTGTTTAAGAAATTAGATTATATTATACTAACATTGCCGTTGTAAATATTTTATTTTTGTTATGGCTGCTACCGGGCGTTTGGTAGCGGTCTTTTTTTATTTCATTTAGCCTCGGGGAAAGATAAGATCCTTATAGAATTATCTTGTCCGTCCCCTTTCTTCGGGGACACTGGGTAATAATGTGATGCTCCTTGATTCCTAAAACATAACCAATCACTTGATTTAGCTCACCAGGCGAAAAATCTTTCATGTTGCATTCGATAAGCTTGATTGTTCTGGATAACAAAGTATCACGCTCCTAAACTGCATTTTTATTTTTTGATGTTTCTGCAGTTAGCAGTCCATCAATAAAGCCAATAACAATATATCTATCATTATCTTCAATTTTGCGGAACTTATCTATAAGAATTTTTTCCTGATCAGATAATACATAGTTATCTTCCTGATCGATATAAATATTACTACAACGTTCTTTATCTACATCGAACCCCATGAGCCATGCTTCGTTGACATCTAATATTTTGGCTAATCGATAAGTATTATCTTGCTTGGGTTTGTACTTTCCGCTTAAGTAACTGCTTAAAGATCCTTTATTAATTCCTGTACGTTCTACTATATCAGCTTGTTTAAGATTAGAACTTTTTATTGCTTCTAACAATCTATCTTTAAACTCTGCCATATCTTCAACTCCTTTCCCAAGTACAATAATAACATTTGAGTGAAGAAAATGCAACAAATTTTGTTTAGAAAACTATTGACAAGCTTTTAGGAGTTCGTTATAATGAGTTTAGAAACCTAGATGCTAGCTACACTTTCACTTACAAACCAAGATAGGAGTGAAGAACAATGATTGTAGAATGTCCGCACGTCGGAATAAGAGAGCTGTCTGAAGCGTGGGGAGTTAGTGCAAGGACAGTAAAAGAATGGCTTGCTAGTGCAGGTATTAAAACAGTAGTACGTGGTCGGTATCGTATATCAGATGTTACGAGATATGCCGATCAGTACGGTAAGCCGAAACTTTCTAATCGAGAGCGATTAGAGGTAATGCAGCTACAAAAAGCCTTAGATAACGCTAACGCTGAAATAGCAGAACTGCAAGAATGTCTGTTGAAAGTGTCAGGAGTAACAGCTGACGCTGTTCAAAAGATAGTTAGGCAGATGAAAAAAGAAACTGAAATAGTAGAAATGAGGCAGAGCAGATGAAAGCATTAATCAAAGTAGCAGGAACAGCAGTAGTGATGAAAGAGAGTATTAAGCAACAGCCTTGTGTATGGTCTTTAACTGCTTTGGCTATAGCAACAGTAGTTAAGCTGATATATGACATAGGTTACGCTATGGGGCAGGTGGCAGGCTTATGATTAGAGATTTTACCGTAGCAACTACTGCAATATTTGTCGGAACATACGTAGCTATTATGGCTGCTGTAGTGACTGTAGGGGTGTTGAGATGATAGGCAAAAGAAAAAGAGCTACCGAAGTTGCAGCTTCGATAGCTCAGGGTGGACTGTAAATTTTACGAAGTTTAGAGTCCACCTTCATTTTAGCAAAAGAATTGGAGGATTGCAAGCATGGATAATTTTGATGATTTAGTATATTCGATTAGATATGAATTAGATGCAATGCAGGAAAATCTGAATAACACAGATGATTTGGACGGAAGCGAAGCTAAAGTAAATGTTTTGCTGAAATGGATTAAAAACAGTGCAAATACGATTGAAAATAAAATTGAAGATTGGGGCGTGTAAATATGAAACTTTATGAAATTAATCAACAATTAGAGCGGTTGCTAGAACTTGATACTGAAAGAATGGTAGATACTGAAACAGGTGAAATATTGACTGCCGAGGATATAGATCAGTTGAAGATGGATAGAGTAGAAAAGATTGAAGGCTGCCTTGTGGTTTACAAAAACAAAATGGCAGAAACAGCAGCCATTGAGGAAGAAATTAAAAGGCTGACGGAAAGAAAAGCCACCTTAAAAAATAAGGCGGAGTGGTTAAAAGGTTATGTAGCCTACGCTTTAAAGGGTGAAAAATTTGAGACTCCCAAAGGCGCAGTCAGCTACAAAAAAAGTGAGACTGTGGAAATTACCGATAAGGAGAAGCTGCCGACAGAATTTTTGAGAGTTGTTACATCAACATCACCTGACAAAGCGGCTATCAAGGCTGCGATCAAAGCTGGCAGTAAAATTGATGGGGCACAGGTAGTAGAGCATCAGAATGTGCAGATAAAGTGAGGTTGAGGACATGATTGATATATATACAAACTTAGCAACCCCGCCTACAGATGCTTTGAAAACAATCCAATCAGGTAATCTAAGGGGAAAAAGTGATATAAACCCACAATGGAAGATTGAAGCCATTACTGCTCAGTTTGGTTTGTGTGGTATTGGGTGGAAATTTGAAATTTTAGATAAGACTATATATCCATTAGAGGATAAGCAAATATTACTGTATATGACGGTAGCTTTGTTTATCAAAAACGGTGATAGTTGGAGCGAGCCTATCATTGGTTGTGGAGGCGACTTCATTGTTCAAAAATACAAAACTGGACTTACAGCAAATGATGAAGCCTTTAAGATGTGTCTTACTGACGCACTTGGTAACGCTATGAAAACCATTGGCGTTGCAGCAGATGTGTACAGGGGGTTTTGCGATGGTAAATATAGCGTTCGAGAAGAACGGCAATCTGTTGAACCATCAACCACTAAAACATCAAATAAAGCAGAACCGCCTACACCTATAAACCAAACTAAGCCTGCGTTTCCTGACGAAAATACTGGACCACAATTTTTGATGTGTCAGGAATGCACGGTTGAAATTAGCCAAAAAGTACATGATTATAGCGTACAGAAATTTGGTAGGCCGCTCTGTATGAAATGTCAGAAGGTAGCAGCAAAATGAAAACTACGGTACAAGACCTTCAGCTGATTCAGACATGGCAGGGGGCAAGTGTTGTGATTCCACTTTCATCATCAGAGGCGGAAGAGGTCGCAGAATTAAAGAAAAAGGCTGACGATGGAAAACCATTGCAGTTTGAATTAAAAATCGTTAGAAAACAACGTAGCCTTGATGCAAATGCGGCATTATGGTTTTTGTTACAGGAAATGGCGGCTAAACTACGGACAAATAAAGATGCGCTATATCTTGAAATGCTGGGTAGATATGGAGTATTTACGCATATAATTGCAAAAGCTAATGCTGCAGAGCGATTTAAAGCTCAATGGCGTACTGTTAAGGATCTTGGCGAAGTTACTGTCAATGGGCAGACTGGTAAGCAACTACAATGTTATTTTGGCAGTAGTACTTATAACACGCTTGAATTTAGTAGGTTGTTAGACGGAACGATTAATGATGCAAAGGAAATTGGTATAAACCTTATTTCCGATGCTGATAGGGCGCTTATGCTGGCAGAATGGGGGAAATAATAATGAAAAAAGAAAAAGAGCATGTCCTGAAAATATTGACAGAAAAGCTGGAAAAAAATGAGCCTTTATTTGTGATGATAGAAGGGAACACTATTATATCCGGGGAGTTTGAAAATCCTGCTGACTTACGCGCACGAACTGCGACAAGTATTGCTCACCTAATGCTTTCGTTAGAAATGGAAACTGGATGTACAACAAAACTTATGACTAAAATGGTTGGTTACTCTTTGAGCTTGTTGAGGAAAGTAGCAAAGCATGGCTAAGAGTATCATGCAGACAGGAAAATATTGTTACCTATCTGGAGCGCAAAATGTGCCACTTGAAGAGCATCATTGTTTCTTTGGTCCGTTACGAAAAATCAGTGAAAGATACGGCTTTAAAGTTTGGCTTACCCCTGAATATCATAAGGGGAAGAACGGTCCGCATCAGGATAGGCAAACAGATTTACTGCTGAAAAGAGAATGTCAACGCAAGTTTGAAGAAACTCACAGCAGAGAAGAATTTATGAAGATTATCGGAAGAAATTATTTAGACGACTGAAAGGATTATTATGAACTACGTTGCACAGATGAATGCGTTTTGGAGCTGGCGGTTACTCAACCAACTTAATAGCCGAGCTGCTGATTTGTATATGGCATTATTGCACTTTAACAATTTAGGCGGCTGGCAAAAAGAGTTTACCGTGTCCAGCACGATGCTGCAATCGGTGTGTGGAATTTCTCGGACTGAATTAAGTAGGCATAGGAATACTCTAATTCAGATGGGGCTGATTTCATACCAGGGCGGCAAAGGTAGTCGATCAGGTTTTTATCAGATATTTGATTTGTGCATCGTATACCGAACACAAACCGATACACAACCTGTAACACAACTTGTAACACAAACTGATACACAACCTGTAACACAATCTCGCGCGGAGAAGAAAGTATATATAAATAATATTATTAATAATAAACAAAACGAAAAGAAACAAGAAGCGCCTGATTGTGAGCGGGAAGAATATTTTGCCCGATTTTGGGAAGCATACCCGGTGAAGGTAAAAAAGCCTGTAGCTAAAATCGAGTGGAACAAGCTGGTTGATCCTTGTGTGGAGCTGTATGAAAAAATCATAGATGCTGTTGAGCAGTATAAACAAACAAGCCGTTGGAAAGAGAACAACGGGGCTTATATTCCATACCCTGAAACCTTCTTGCAGGACAGGCGTTGGGAAGATGAGATACGTGTTACAGAGCAGAAAAAAGAATGGGCATGGTGAGGTGATTTTAATGCTTGATATAGGCGATATAGAGGCTGCGTTTGTGGTATGGCGAGCAGCTGGCTTAACTCCACCACCGATGAATGATGTGCAGCGGGAAAACTTTATGGCTAAAACGTTGGAACAATACAAGTATACACAGGTCAATGATTGGGCGGAAGCTGTTGAGTGGGTAGCTAATAACAATACGCGCTGGGCAACGTGGTTCGACATCAATACAGCGCTGTCTATAGTTCGGCAGAATAAAATTGGCGCAGAAAAGAAAGCTATTGAGCGTAATTCTAAAGCGGCAAATGAGTTTGTTAAAAAGTTGTTTGCTGATCTTGCTGCTGGTAAAACATTTGGCGAACTACGGCAGCCAGTGAGCGATAAAGTTAGAGCTGCAGCAAAGAGGATTTTCCCTGACGCCGATGATAGCTTTATAAAGCGTAATTTCAGCGATATCAACTTTATCGCAGACGTCGAACGAAAATGCGCTGAATGTATTAACACTGTTGATTGCCCATACAGCGGACATCAACCGTTTTTGAGAGTAGACGAAGAAAGCGGTTTTACTTATGTGGTAGCTGATCGTGAACGGTGTTATAAATATCATCCGTTAGTGCCTGATGTAGTACCAAAACGGTCAGCATGTCGTCAAGGTGAATTAGCTAAAGTTTAAAGGAGCGGTAACTATGAAAAAGTATGAGTTGACAGCAGAGTTTATAGAAAAATGGGGCAAGAAATTATTTAGGATTAAGGCTTTAATTAGCTTTGGAAGTGTTGAAGCTGGTGAACTTGGTGGATATGTGGAAAAAGAAGATAACTTAGCGCAAGATGGCGACGCTTGGGTGTGCGGCAACGCTAGGGTGTGCGGCAACGCTAAGGTGTACGGCAACGCTGAGGTGTACGGCGACGCTTGGGTGTACGGCGACGCTAAGGTGTACGGCAACGCTGAGGTGTGCGGCGACGCTTGGGTGTACGGCGACGCTTGGGTGTACGGCGACGCTGAGGTGTACGGCAACGCTAGGGTGTACGGCGACGCTGAGGTGTACGGCAACGCTGACTATTTATTGATCGGTCGCATTGGTAGTAGATTTAGTTTTACGACATTTTTCAAAAATAAAGACAAAGGTATAACAGTGTCTTGTGGTTGTTTCTTAGGGACTATTGCCGAATTTAGAGCTAAGGTTACCGATACACATGGAAATAATAAGCATGCAAAAATATATAACCTTGCTGCAGATATGGCAGAACTACAGATTTTAGGCGAAGAACATTTTGACAAACTGAACACTAATAAGTCAGAACCGTTTTGAGGTGAGATTATGAATTGCGACATATGCCATAAGGATACAACGGCGGGTAGTCACGTAAACAGAGGTCGATATTTTGAGGTGCATATTTGCCCGAGCTGCTTGATGTGGTCCGATGATCTGCGGGCCGTGAAGGCGCGGGAGATAATTCAAAACTTCAAGAATTTGAGATTTTTGGAAGATATTAGTATAAGTCATGAAGGGACTGAAGCACAATGACTAAGCATGAAACAGTATACACATTATTATTTATCTTTGCTGCAGGTTTCCTATGGCAGCTCGGTTGTGCTTTAGCTGAGGTTTTTGTAGAGTGGCAGATCTGGCGATAAGTTAAAACGGCCGCGCATACTAACTATATACAAGCATAAAGGGAAGTATACCCCTGCGGAGGTGATTAGCCCGTAGGGGGCGGCCTTTTAAATATAAGGAGTTGGAAATAGTGAAACCAATAAATATAAAAATTATGATGGCGTTAATCGAAAAAGAACCAGGCAATCAGTATGTACCAGTATTGAAACCAGTACTTATGCAGATACTGACTGAAATCAAACATTTGCGCCGGAAAAATAGTCAGCTCGGCGGTAAAAATGCCCGGTTAAGGCGAGAGAAGAAAGCTCTAGAAATTATGTTATCGGCGGTAGTAATAAATGACGACGTGGAATGAACTACCAGCACACCTTGTAAGTAAAATACGTTCGGACAGCGTAACGGCGCCGGCGAATTTACCCGGGGCTGTACCTGCGCTGAAATATGGTAATAAAATAACCGAAGTGAATGGAATTGCTTTTGATAGCAAAAAGGAAGCAGCCTATTACGAAGATTTACTTTGGCAGCACCGAACCGGTGCAGTAAAAAGCATTGAATTACAGCCTGAATTTGTTTTACAGCCTGGATATGAGGTTGCAGGTAAAAAGATAAGGCCGATTATTTATCGAGCTGATTTTAAGGTGACGGAAGCCAGCGGTCATGTTTATTACGTCGATACAAAGGGTATGAAAACACCGGTATATCTATTGAAAAAGAAGATGCTGCTATATCGTTACCCGGACATTGATTTTAGAGAAGTTTAAGGAAGTGGAGCAGATGAAAAAACCTGAAATCAAGTACGTAGGATGGTGCCATGAGTGCAAATGCCTAGGAAGTTTTATTTGTGGTAACTGTAAGCCTAATGAGAAATACAGTTTTGGTAGACCTTCTGAATTTATGCCTGAGAACAAAAAGCGTTGGGTAAGAATGTAGGAGTAAAAAATGAAATACTTAGACTATTGTTATTTGTGCATTAATAATAGAAAGGCCAGTGAGTTGAGCGAAAACCCAAAATGTAGTAACTGTATTCAGCTTACTGTTATGTCTATGCCAACTAAGTTTAAATCGCGTAGGATTACTTGGGCTGACAGAACGGAGATAAAAAAATATGATAGCAATTAAAGAAATGGATATGCCTGAGAATTGCTTAAAGTGTCCTTTTATAGATGAAAGTGGGCAGTATTGTCAAGTTGATGGCAAAGCATTAGTGCCTAATATTCTTTGTATAGATATCGAGGGCGTACGAGAGAATTTTAAGGTTTTGGAAAGCGGTAGGAATACAGATTGCCCATTAATTGAGATAAAGGATGGTGAAGAAAAATGAATCAATTGTTTATAAGTGTTACGGTGCTTTGGATGATAGCTTGTTTTGTAATGAGTACAATATCTAAATAGGAGCGTGAATAACAATGCCATATACTATAACGATTTATTTGAAATCTGACAACGATATTTACATGAAATTTGGTGCAGAATTCAGTAAATTCATTTCTGAGACAGACTTAAACCATTGGGAAGAAACAGCTATAAACGCTTTAATAAGCATGAGCGGTGGCACAAAAGCTATGATAATTAGCAAAAGTGAATATGAAGAAAATATAGACGAAACCGAGAGCATTCCAGAAGATGATTAGTGCTAAAGGAAGAGGGAGAATAAATAGCATGGATTTTATTTATTTACTAATGAATTGTGTCGTTACAGCATCTATTATTGTGGCTATAGCGTCAGCTTTTTGGTTTATATTGGTACTTCTGACTGACAGCAGTGACAGACATAGCCGCTTATATGTCATTACTTACACTACAGGGGCTATAACACTTATATTATTTGGAATAAAATTTATCGTAGGATGGTTGAAATGACCAATCATAAAATATGTGTTTACAGACAAGGGGGCATAAAAAATGTATGAAATAGGACCGAATTTATCAATGGTATTAATGGCTATATTGACCGTAGTTTTTATAGCTGTTTTTGGATATTTTGGCACAAGAAGGTGAAGAAAAATGACTAAATTAAAACCTTGTCCGTTCTGCGGTAGCAAAGCTAAGATGGAAAGAACGCCAATTAATCCTTATTATTATGTGATCTGTACAAATCTAGAATGTGACGCAACTGTTGGGAGATTTCAGCCAACGTACTAAGAAAAATAGCACAAGCCGAAGATAAAGATTTAAGTAAGGGGGAGTTTGGGCAGGGATATGTGAGTGGGGTATATCATGCTATACATGTTATTAAGAGTACGGAAGCGTGTTTGCCTAAAGTGTGTAAACACTGTCATTTAGTACAATACCACGACAATAACTACTGCGATAGATGTGGACGGCTTATAGACAAAGTCCCTACAGTAGAAGAACGTAAGCATGGGCAACGGAGGAAGTAAAGCATGATAGCAATTAAAGGAATAGATATGCCTGCAAACTGTGATGAATGCCCGTTGACATATCCAGTTGGCTTTTATAGAAATCAACCATTTTCTGTTGATAAGAGCAAAGGCTGCTGTATTCTTGTCTGTGAAATTAAAGATCCAAATATTAGGCTGATAGATTGCCCATTAATTGAGATAAAGGACGGTGAATAAAAATGGAAGAAGAACAATGCCCTTGTGATGATTGTGACGCTACCTGTGATTACTGGGACAGTAAATACTGCTGTATATATTGTCGTTGGCAGTATGGAGACATTGAACCTGACTGTGAGAATTGTGACCCGATGGATATTTGAGAGGACGGTTAATATATTATGAGATTAATAGACGCAGATGCGGCAAAAGCGGAGCTATTAAGAATGGGTGGTTATCAAAGTGCTGCTGATAGGCTTGATACAATGCCAGTTGTAGAAGAACGCAAGCACGGGCATTGGGTAAGACATAACGATATCATTGCTTGCAGCGAGTGTATTTTTGATATGTGTTTTGACGAAAACCTTGGAGAACTAAATTACTGCCCATATTGCGGGGCTAAAATGGAAGGTGAATAATATGGAATTGATAGATAAAAATGCTTTGGTGAAATATTTAGAGAAAATGGGAAATGAAATATATGCAGGCAATGACGAATATTTTATAGGACAGAAAGCAGGTTTAATGAAAGTCGTTGGTGTTGTAATGACCTTTCCTGCAGTAGAGGAACGTAAGCAAGGATGTTGGAAAAATGGCTGCTGTACTGTATGTGGTGAATCTGCTGCAACCGATGGACACTTTGACTTTATACCCGAGGAAGAGCAGAAATATTGCTGGAATTGCGGGGCTATTATGGACGGTGAACCCGAATGAACATACTAAAGTTAGAAAGATCAATAGCTTTATTAAAACCAATTATTTGGAAAATGCCTATGAATAAGAAAAGAGAGGCTTATATAACTTTATTGACAGCTGCTCAAAAGCAACTACCACAAGAAGTAAATTTGGTAGTCGAAGAGCATTTTATACCAAACTGTCCTTTTCCACAACAAATACCTAAAGGCTGGGCATGTCCTGTATGCGGATGTGAGGTAGATGATGATGCTCATTATTGCAAATACTGCGGCCAAGCTATATGTGATGATTAAGGAGTGAAGACATGAATTATCCTGATCTAATAAAATGGATATTTGAATTTGTATATGAACATTGGATATTAACGTTTTTGTTTATATTAGCTTTAAGAAGGTTTAGTATTTTTACAATAAATCTATCAGATAAGAAGGGCGATACAAATGTTATTAACAATAGAAAGCAAGTTTAATATAGGTGATAATGTACATTTGCCTAAGGGAGAACGTAAAGTACTTGGTGTTAAATTAGATTCTAAAGGTATCTTATATTTGCTTGAAAGTGCAGACGGTACGAGAGAATGGGTGCAAGAATATTGGGTTGTTGTGGGCGAACAAGAGCATAAACACGGAGAGTTTGAGGAGGCTATTTTGAACCAACTCGTAGAAGACAGTATGAATCCTTTTGGAGCATTATTTAGGCGATTTAGAAAGCAAAGCTAGAAGGAGCCTGATATGCTAATAGAACTGTTACGCAAGCATACAGAGTGGTATTTTTTGAATAGGAAATATATTCAGAAAGCTGTTGATGATGAAAGAGCGCAGCGTACTGCAAAGAAAGGGCATACTGGGGGTGGAGGTCATGCTTTTATAAGTAATCCAACAGAAACATCTGCACTAAAGAATATTGAACCGATCAAGATGATTTCGTGGGGACAAGGCCCTTATCAAACTATAGTAATAAATCCTGAAGCATGGCTTGAAGTAATAGCTGAGACATATAAGGTTCATAAGAAACAAGCAGCAGGAGATGCTATGTTCCAGCGTTATGAATATAATAAGTCGCCAGGAGTAATTGCTGGACTAAAAGGTATGAATAGAGATACTTACTACGAGCTTCGCGAAGAGTTTTTAAACGATGCTGTCGTTTTAGCACTCGAAAAAAATTTATTGAGAATTAAAAATGTATCCGACAAATTACCTGTTCTGATGAGTTAAAATAGTATTATAAGTTAGTAGGCTTACAACAAGCTTGGTGAAACGTTCAAGCTTAGCGCTTGGACACTGCCCTGCCGTTGGGGTAATACAGCGGCATTAATGGAGCAGTACTCAAACGGCTAAGAGAGCAGTCTTGAAAACTGATAGGGCGTAGGGATACGCTGTGTGGGTTCGAATCCTACCTGCTCCGCCATACGGAAGGTTGGCGTAATCGGTAACGCAGCGCCCTGCTAAGGCGTCAGTCGAGCAATCGGCTTGCAGGTTCAAGTCCTGTGCCTTCCGCCAATTTAATCTACATAAATAATTCGGCGTTGAAAAACCGATAAAACACGGTAATATACATCAAAGTTTAGCATAAAACTTAATATAAAGGCACTTAACTTCGGTTAGGTGCTTTTTTATTTGCAAAGGTGGTGAGTATATGACAAAAGAAAGAACATTAACAGAGAAAGAAGAAAGATTTTGTCTTTCTTTTGCCAAAACAGCGAATGCAACTGCAGCAGCTATAGAAGCTGGATATAGCAAGAATTCTGCAGGAGTAACAGCGTCAAGAAAGCTAAGAAAGGCTAATATTAAAGCTCGACTGAAAGAACTTGCCGCAAGGAAAGACAAGAAAAACATAATGGATATAAATCAGCGACAGGAATTACTAACAAAGATCGCCACAGAAGAACCTGATCCAAATGCAAGGATAAGGGCAATAGATACTTTAAATAAAATGGATGGTCTATACATACAAAAGCATGAGGTCGAAATAAAGAAAAGCCTTGCGGCAATTATTGAGGAAATAGATGATGCTTAGTCAACAAGACGCCGAATTTTTGAAAAAGAAAATCCCACAATGGCGAAAAGATCCTGCTCGTTTTGTGAAAGAAGTATGGAGAGTTGAGCCAACAGATCAACAAAAGGAATTTCTACAGGCAATAGCTAAGCCGGGAGCTAAGGTTAGTGTTAAGTCTGGACATGGTACAGGAAAGACTACTTGTTTTGCTTGGATTATTCCTTGGTTTTTAACGTGCTTCGCAAAAGCTAAGATTCCTGTTACAGCTCCCACAAGCGCACAACTTAAAGATGCTTTATGGGCAGAGCTAAAAATGTGGTGGAATGCTATGCCAGTGCAACTGCATGATTTATTTGAATGGACCAATGACCATTTTACTTGTGAGACAGGGAGCTTTGCTATGGCAAGAACAGCAAGCAAGGATAGACCAGAGGCATTGCAAGGTATACACGCTGATAATATTTTGTTTTTGGTAGACGAGGCGTCGGGCGTGTTTGAAGAGGTCTTTGTAACAGCAGGAAGTGCTTTGTCGGCAGAAAATGCAAGAGTAGCAATGGCGAGTAATCCTACAAGAGTAACTGGTTATTTTTACAATAGCCACAATATAAACCGCCACTTTTGGGAAAAACTTACATTTAATGGCGAAGAAAGTCCAAGAGTTTCAAAACAGTATATAGAAAGTATTGCAAATGAATATGGACGAGACAGTGATGTATATCGAGTTCGTGTTCTTGGTGAATTTCCTAATGCAAGTGATTTACAATTTATTAGCTTAAAAATTGTTGAAGAAGCTAAGAACAGAAATATTAGGAAAGAACAGTTTAACTTTGCGCCTACTATTATTGGGTGCGATCCAGCATGGACTGGACCTGATGAGTTGGTAGTTTACTTGAGGCAAGGCCTCTATAGTAAACGATTATATACTTGTTTAAAGAATGATAACGATATTGTTACAGCAGGTATTATTGCTAGATTTGAGGACGAATATAATGCTGATGCTGTATTCATAGACCAAGGATATGGAACAGGTATATGGAGTGCGGGCGAAACAATGGGCAGATCTTGGAATCTTATTGCATTTGGTGGAAAATCTTCTGATTTGGGTTATGCTAATAAACGGGCTGAGATGTGGGGAAATATGAAAGAGTGGTTAATTAATGGTGGTGTAATTGAGGATGATGAAATTTTAACTAATGATTTGATAGGCCCTGAAGCTGGTGTTAATTTAAAAGGACAAATACAGCTTGAATCTAAGGATGATATGAAGAAAAGAGGTCAACCATCTCCTAATAGAGCGGATGCATTGGCCTTAACTTTTGCCTACCCTGTAATTAAAAAAGAATGTTATTTGGGGAATAATAGGCAGCAGTCGTATGATCCGTTTGCCGGTATGTGAAGGGAGGTGAGACTATGCATAAGATTATGATGCAGTTACACGGTGGCGGCGGTGGAGGTGGCAGTGTTGAGCCTATAAAACAAAGCGCACCTGGCAGTACAGCAGCGGCTACTATTGATAGTGCGACAGAGGGAGAGAGACAAAGCCTGCTTCAAAAACTATCTAAAGCTCGTGGCAGAAGCTATACCAATAAGACTGGCGGGCAGCTTACTTCTGATAGTGTCAAGAAAATGTTGTTGGGAGAATGATTATGGATATCAAAGATATGCTGCGTGACAGCGATAAATTAACACGAAAACAACATACTATCTCCCAGCTTTATACATTGCGCAGCCAATATGAGCCAACGTGGAGGATGCTAAGCCGCTATATAAATCCGACAAGGGGCAGGTTTGAAGAAGATATCCAAAGCACAGAAGGGCATAGACGTGACGAATACCTTATAGACCCACATCCCCAAAAAGCAGTTGGTAAATGTGCAGCTGGTATCCACAGTGGGTTGACATCGCCGTCAAGGCCTTGGTTTGAGCTTGGTCTGCAAGATGAAGAAAAAGCTAATTACCACGCTGTAAGGATGTGGTTAGATGATTGCCAGGAGATTATGAGCAGCATTTATTCTAAGAGTAATGCTTATAATATGCTGCAGCAGATTGAGGCTGAAATGGCTCAATTTGGTACAGGGGCTTCTCTGATGCTGGAAGACTACAATTATGGCATATGGATGAGGCCGTACACCTGCGGTGAATATGCTGGTGGTGTAGATGCAAGGGGAAGAGTTTATACGTTCGCTAGACGCTTCAGGTTAAGCGCAGACCAAATCGTTAAAGAATATGGTATTGATAACGTATCGGAAAGCGTGAAATCTGCTTATAATGACGGAAATATCACAACATACTTTGATATTGAAATGCTTATAGAGCGTAATGATGATTATGATCCTAACAAATTGGCTTTAGGCAATTTCCCCTGGCGCTCATATCACTATGAAAAAGGTGCTAATGACAAATTCCTGAAGATATCAGGTTTTAGGGAATGCCCGTTCCTCATGCCGCGCTGGACCTTGATTGCAAATGGTGTATATGGCTCTGGACCTGGACATAATGCTTTGGGCGATTGTATGCAGCTGCAGAAGATTGAGAAGAATAAACTTAGGGCTATTGATAATGCTGCAGATCCGGCGATGGCATTTCCTGCTTCAATGAAGAAGCTTGACAGAATGCCAGGAGGACTAAATTTTTATCCTGATGGAACTGTACAGCAGGCTTATCCACTTGTAGACCCAAGAGCAAAGGCCTATGAAGGCATAGGAGCATTGTCTCTGGAGAAACGGCAGTCGATATCTGAAACGTTCTATAATGATTTGTTTATGATGATTACATCTCAGGATGGACCTCAAATGACTGCGCGTGAGATTGCAGAGCGGCATGAAGAAAAGCTCCTGATGTTGTCCCCGGTACTTGAGCAAATGCACAATGAGGTTTTAGAACCTATGACGCTCCGCACTTTTGATATTTGTTTGAGACATGGGTTGTTTCCGCCTATGCCGGAGGAAATTGACAAAAGTGAATTAAAAGTATCCTTTATTTCTATCTTGGCCCAAGCCCAGAAAATGGTTGAAATACCTGCTATTGAGCGTACGGTTGGATTTGTTGGTAATCTTGCTGCTGCTCAGCCTGAAGTGCTTGATATCATCAATCTTGATGAAGCTGTACGAGGTTTCGCAGAATCTACTGGCGTCAAAGAAAAGATAGTGCGTGATGAAAACGAAGTAGCTGAACTTCGTAAACAACGTGCTCAGGCACAGCAGGAACAAATGCAAGCTGAACAGATGGCTGCTGCTGCGCCTGCTGTTAGAGATTATGCTGATGCGGCCAGGTTGATGAGTGAAACACCTGCTAATGGTGGTAATGCATTAGATCAATTGCTGGGAGGCGGGATTTAATGAAAAACAAAAAAATGAATATGCTTGCACAACAAGCGCTGGACGACTTGGACGTTATTATGCGGACCGAGAACGGACGGCGTTTTATTTATGCCATTTTGGAAAGCACAGAGGTCGAAACAGCGGTTTTTTCATCTGAGCCATACTTCAATGCCTTCTTATCAGGTAAACGTGCTGTAGGCGTTGATTTGTTAAAGAATATCCGGATGCTGAACGATGGGCATTCTTTAGAGATGCTGATGCGTAATGAAGCAGAGAGCGCTAGACACCCTCCTGATTTAGAAGATGATGACCTTTTTAAAGTAGATAACGACATAGCGGAGGTAAGACATGAATAAGTTTACACAAATGTTTTTTGAAGCAGATGGTGCTGGTGGAGGCGGTGAACCTGCTCCTTCCGGTGACCCGTTTGTAACAGAACCTGCTCCGGAAGTTGAGCCGAGTGGAGAGGCAACGCCTGCAGGTGACGGTGATCCTGTAACTACACCTAAAAATGTATTTGATGATCCTGTGCAAGAGCCTGTTGTTCCTGATAAATATGAATTCAACCTACAGGAAGGGCTGGAACTTTCGCCTGAACTGGAAGCTGATTTTACAGCGATTGCTAAAGACGCAAAGCTTACTCAGGAGCAGGCTACTAAGCTGATTGATTTGCATAGCAAAGTAGTTTTAGACGTTATGCATAAGCAGGAGGAAATTGTAGACGGTTGGACTGCTGAATGCCAAAAGCAGGGGCTTATTTCTCGTGAGAACATTGCTGCTGCTAAATTAGCTGTTAATACTTTTGGCGGTGGTGAGGCTATGCAGGTACTTGTAAATACAGGTGTGGCCAATCATCCGGCAATACAAAAAATGCTGCAAAATATTGGAGGCTTGCTTATGGAAGACCAACCGCCTGATGGGCAAGCACCTAAATCTAAGGAACCGGCCGACGCCGAGCTGTTTTTTTCCGGCGGTGGGTTCAAATAAAAATATTAAGGAGTGGTAAATAATGCCAGATTTGACAGGTTTCGCAACCCTTCAAGACTTTGCGTCTCGTCAAGGGTTCGACAAAAAGTATCAAAAAATTATTGAACTGCAAAGCAAAACAAATAAGATTTTAAGAATTATGAAGTTCAAAATGTGTAACTCTAAGGATTCTGAACTAGCTACATTACGTTATTCTTTGCCTGATGTAGCGTGGAGAATGATTAATCGAGGGACTAAGCCGAGCAAGTCTAAAACTAAGCAAGTATCTTTTACTTGTGGCGAGATGGAAGCGCTGGCTGAAATCGACGAAAAGCTTGCACGAAAGAACAATATGCAGGCTTCTTGGATGATGAGCGAGAATGCTGCCTTTCTTGAAGCAATGAACCAAGAAATGGCGACTACGCTTTTCTATGGCGACGAGAAGATCAACCCTGCAGGATTCACTGGTTTAGGCGCTTATTTTTACAGTAAGGCTAATCAGGAGGATATTTGGGCAGACCAAATCATTGATTGTGGTGGCAAGGGTGATAACCTGACTTCTGTATGGTTTGTAGGCTTTGGAGAGCAGCAGGTATACGGCTTGTTCCCAGAAGGCGATACAGCAGGTTTTACTTATGAGTATTTGGGCAAACAAAAAGTAACGAACGATAACGGCGAAGTATTCTTTGCTCATACTAGCAAATATAATTGGTCCATGGGCCTTGCAGTTAAGGATCCTCGTTATGTTGTGCGTTTGGCCAATGTTGATTTAAAAGATCCTGCTACTACTACAATCTTCGACAAATTGATCGAGGGGTATTATCAGATTGAAAATCCTGATAATGTCAATTTGCAGATCTTCTGCAATAAGCAGTTTGAGGCTTTTATGGCTAAGGCTGCACGTAATGACAAAAATACTATGCTGTCTATTGATACAGTTGAAGGAAAACCTGTTGTTAATTTCTGGGGCGTTCCGTTCCAGCGTTGCGCAGCTATTCTGAATACTGAATCTCAGCTTGTTTAAAAAGGAGGAATATAAAATGGCACGTATTGATGCTCAATTATTGCTGTCTGAGAATCAGGCCGTTACCGGCACAGACGCAAACAGCAGTGTTATTGATTTAGGAAGTACAGGCGGGTTTATGCATCCGCTGTACTTTGACGTAAAACTGACCACACCAATGACTTCCGGCAAGATTACTAAGGTTAAAGTACAATCTGCTGCAACTGAGGGATTTGATAGTCCTGCTGATGAGGTTGAGGTAAGTGTACCTGATTCTCTGATTCAAACAAGGGCTTGTACTGTGGCACAATTCTTTTCTCCAATCAAATATGGTAATCGTTATATTAGATTGGTTTACACAGCTAGTGAGGCTGTGGGTGGCAAGGTCTTTGCTTATATGACTGACGGCATTCAGGTAACTTTATAATGGCTACTTACAAAGTAAAGCGTAATTGTTTTACTTTGGGTCGTATGTATAGACGTGATGATATTGTAACGCTTGCAGATAATATTAATGTTCCTGAACATTTTGTGAAACTTAATAGACCAGCAGCAGTATCTTCCGGTAATGACGATCCGCGTTATCTCCAATATGAAGCAATGAACTTTAATGATTTAAAAGAATTGGCCAAAGAACAGGGAATAAAAACAAGTCAGAAATCCAGGGAAGCTATTATTAATGAATTAGTGGCACTGGCGCAAGATTAAATCAGCCGGGGGCATATGTCCCCGGCTTTCTTTATAACAGAGGTGAAATTATGGATAAGGTTGAGATTTGTAATATTGCACTTAATCATATAGGCGTAGCTACAATAGAACGACTTGACGAAGCCAGCGAGCCGGCACGAGTATGCCGTCGCTGCTATGACTATGTTAGACAGGCCGTGTTAAGGAAATTCCCCTGGACATTTGCTACAAGAAGTGTACAGTTAGCTGCTCTTCAAGATGTGCCTCCTAACTGGAAGTATGCATATCGTTACCCTGCTGATGCAGTATGCCTGAGAATGATGTATAACGAGCATTTTTGTGGCTTGCCGAGAGATAACCAATATAAAATCGTTTCGGATAAACAGGGGAAAGCTATTTATACTAATATCGGCAATGCCTGGATTGAATACACTGTAGATGTTACTGATGCAGATTTATATGATGCTCAATTTGTAGAAGCATTTGGATGGAAGCTCGCTGCAGAAATTGCTTATGCGTTGACTGGCAAATTGGATTTAACGCAGATGTGTATCCAGGCTTATAACGCTTATTTTGCAGAAGCCAGTTCTACTGACGCTGATGAAGAACATTTGCTGGATCCGCACATTGACAGATTAGCGGCAGCAAGATTTACGGGGGCATAATTATGGCACTCTATCAATTAAAATCAAGTTTTGCCGGCGGTGAATTGTCACCGTCTATGTATGGACGTACTGATATTGCTAAATATGACAGCGGGGCTGCTGTTTTAAGAAATTTTTTCGTTCTGCGTTATGGTGGCGCTGCTAATAGACCAGGCTTTAAGTTTATAGCGCAGACTTATAATAATAAAAAGGCTGTGCTAATACCATTTATGTACAGCACAGATCAAAGTTATATTGTTGAAATTACTGCTGGCAGATGCCAGTTTTATACAGATGGTGGTATTGTTGTTAAAGAAGATGGCACACCATATAGCATAGAAAACTTTTTTGCTGATAAAGATTTAGAAGATGCTGCAAAAATAAAATATACACAGAGTGCTGACGTGCTTTTTATTGTTCATCCGGCACATGCGCCGATGACACTTACAAGATATGGCAATTTAGATTGGCGCTTTGAGGCAATGGATATTATAGGCGGACCGTTTGATGAAACTAGGTATAATAATAATAGCATCATTACTAAAGTATTAGAATGGAGAAAACCAGGTGCATATAATATAACAATACCGTCTTCGGCGGTGTCAATAAATATTGAAATGGCTGGAGGCGGTGGCGGCGGTGGCGGCGGCATAAAAAGAAAAAATGAATATCTTTCAACCAAATTTAGTGGTGGAACAGGTGGAAGAGGTGCTTTTATAACAAAAGAAATATTAGAAATACCTTCTGAACCAATTTCTTTAATAGTTGGTGCAGGAGGTACAGGTGGACAAGGAAAACAAACTGGAATTGCTGGTAGTGCTGATAATGGTAATAGTGGTGGGACTTCCAGTGCTTTAGGAATCAATGCATTGGGTGGCGGTGGCGGAAAAGGTGCAACTGCTTCTGATGATGGTGGTAATGGCACAAGTTATGGATCTGGTGCTCTTGGTGGCAATGGTGGCAATGGTGGCTATGGTAATGTTAGTGGTATGAGTGGTAATGATGGTTGGATTAGGCTTTCATACACTTTATCTATTGGCAATAATGCAACAGTAAAAGCTTCGGAGGTGTATGGTGACATAACCCTGACTGCTTCTTCGGCTATTTTTTCCAAGGGTGATGAAGGGAGTCTTTTTTCTCTAACTCACTTTTTAGAAACAGATTACAAAAAAGGGACACCAATTAGTACAGGTGGAGATCTGCAGGTTAGCGTATTGCCGAAATCCAATGTCTATGTAGAAAGTTTTGGTTTTTGGGATGGTAATTTTAGTTTGGAAAAATATGATCCTGTTTCTTTACAATGGGTAAATGTGAGAACACAGAGCGGGAACAGAAGCCAGAATTATAGCTTGACTGAGGAGAACACGTCTGAAAGTATTGCCAGTTACAGAGTTACTTCTACTGAATTTAATACAGGCGTTTGGAGCGGTGAAAATGAGAAACAGAGAGGTTATATAACCATTCAAAGCATCGGGGGAGATTATACGGGCCATGTATTGATCACCGAATATGTTAGTCCTACAGTAGTGAAAGGGACTGTAAAAAAACAGTTAGCTTCTACAGACGAAACCCGCGATTTTGCTTTTGCTGCTTGGAATGGTGAAAAAGGGTATCCTTCTGCAACAGGCTTTTATGAAGACCGGTTAGTATTTGCGGGAAGTAAAGGATTTCCGCAGACGTTCTGGACAAGTAAAACAGGAGACTATTATAACTTTGGAACAAGCATACCGTCTGCAGATGATGATGGAATTACGGCCACTTTAAACGGTGGACAAATGAATGGCATTAAGGCAATTATAGCTTTTGGTGAAATGCTGCTGTTAACAGCCGGTGGAGAATTTAAAGTAAGTGGCGGCGGCAAAGCCATTACAGGAAGTAATGTTTTAAGTCAACCGCAGGAATATAGGGGTGTGTCAGATGTTAATCCTGTCACTATCGGCAGCAGGATTATTTATGTGCAGCACCAGGGCAATATCATACGTGACCTTGCTTACAGCTATAATGTTGATAAATATACCGGTGATGATTTAAATTTATTGGCGTCACACTTATTTGAAGGGCATAAAATAATATCTATGACCTATCAGCAGATACCTAACAGTATTGTTTGGTGTGTGCGTGATGATGGTTTGCTGTTAGGGCTTACCTACATAAAGGAACAGGATATCTACGCATGGCACCAGCATACCACGGCAGGCGGGAAGTTTGTTAGTGTATGTAATATTGGAGGAGCAACAGAAGATAAGTTATATGCAGTAATTGAGCGCGGCGGGCAGTATTATGTGGAAATAATGGAAAGCCGTGATAAAAGTACTAATGTAGAGGATCAGTTTTTCGTAGACAGTGGTATAACCTATGAAGGAGAGCCAACCGATGAAATATCAGGTCTTGAGCATTTAGAAGGGTATACTGTGGCTATATTGGCAGATGGAAACGTACTTCCTCAGCAAACTGTAGAAAACGGCAAAGTTCTTCTTGGAAATAAATATAAGAAGGTCCATGTAGGGCTGCCTATAGATGCGGAAATAAAAACACTGCCTATAGATTTTACAGCTCAAGATGGCACATATTTAAGTCGGAAGAAACGAATTGCTGCAGTTACATTATTACTTAAAGATAGCCGTGGTGGATTATTTGGAATGAAGGAGAATGAGTTAAATGAATTTAAATGGCGCAGTAATGAAGCCTATGGGGAACCGATTAGTTTACAAACAGGTAAATTTAAAGTAACGATCAAGTCTGCCACTTATGATGAAACTCAGCAGATAATAATTAAACAGCCTGATCCGCTGCCGATGACTGTATTATCTTTGATTCCGGAAATAGAAGGGTAAGGTGTATTATGGCAAAGTATGAATTTGTAAAGCCCACAAGGGCAGATGCTGAGTATATAGCGACTAATCTTAAACCAGATAATTACAGTGAACTATTTTGTGCTATTGGCCCTAACGCTCTTGATGATATTTTAGATGGATTGAAGCACAGTGATGAAATCGGCTGCCTGCATATCAACGGCGTACCTGCTGCTGTATATGGAGTGAGAAAAGCTTCGATAATGAGCGACGAGGGGCGCGTATGGCTGCTTATGACGAAGGAAACGGAGAACCATAAGGTATTTGTCGGAAGACAGACTAAAAAGGTTGTAAGAGGGCTTTTAAAGAGATACGACAGGTTATATAACTGGGTCAATGTTGGAAATGATAATATAATGCGTTGGCTTAAATGGCTTGGCGCAGAAATACATGAACCAGTGCCGCGTGGAGTTTATAATCTGCCGCATCACTTTTTTGAGTTTAGAAAGGATGATGAATAATGGGCGTAGCGGCAACAATAGGAGCCACTCTTTTGGGTGGCTTTATTTCAGGCAGAGCGCAGCAGCAGCAATATAACGCTGCCGCTCAACAGGCAGAGGTAAATGCTCAGATAGCGAATCAGAACGCAGATAAACTGCAGGCACAGGCTGAAGAACAGTCTAAGTCAAATACTATCAACGAAGAAAACAAACGCCGGCGTATGAACGCTATGTTAAGCCAGCAGAGGGCTAATATAGGCGCTTCCGGTATAACAGCTTCAGGCAGTGCGGCAAACGCTTTAGCTGACAGTGCGTATAATATGGAAACAGAGCTTGCTATTGAACGCTATAATTCAAGGCAAGGCGTTGAGAATATTTTTCAGCAGTCTACTGACCTTGTTAATCAACGTGATATCTATAATCAAAATGCACGCAATTACCGTAAAGCCGGTAAGCGTGCACTTATGAATAATATGCTTATGAGTGGGTTATCCCTTGCAGGTAGTTTATACAGTCCTAAGAGCGCAGGAAAGCAAGGTGTTTCCTCGTATGGAAAAGGAAGTGACGGGTATGGATGGGGTAATAGTGGTAATATATCTTTAGGCGGTTATGATTCTAGTAAGTGGAAAACTACTTATGGTACAAGCACAGGTTATAACTGGATTTAAGAAAAGAGTACCAAGAGAGTGGTAAGAGAGTGTTGCATTAGTACGAAATGTATTATATAATAAACGAAAAGAGATAGTTTAACGTGTGGTAGCGTTAGCTCATCTCGTAACAAGAATGTGATTGAAAACGAGCCCGCGACCTTACGTTGGGCTTATTTTCTTGCTATTTTACGGCAAGAATAATGGTAGCCACGAGAATACCAAACGCTATCATTAGGGATAATGCTTGATATATGCTCATAGGATCACCACCAATCAGTTACGGACTGATAAGCCAACATAGTTAAACTATCTCGGACAACATTATAACACACCTTTAAGCGCTTAACAATTTGTTAAAGCGCTTTTTCTATATCCAAAAGGAGGCTAGAATATGGCAATCGACATTTTTCAAGTAGGTGCGCAGTTAGGAGCACCGGCAAGTAAAGTATCTAATGTCCGCTATGATAACAGTGGGCAGCAGGCTGTTGCAAGAGAAGCATCTCAGACCGGTAGAATTATTCAGGCCGGTGTTGAGCAGGTAAGAGAGCAGATCATAAGAACCGACGTTCTGCAGGCTAATAATGAGTATGTAAAACGTACTAACGATCTAAGAATACAGTTGATGCAGAAAAAAGAAAAAGGTGCTCTTGACATTGTCGGTGAGTATGAAGCTGGCGAAAGAAAGATACGCAGCGAGCTTATGGCTCAAAGTCCTCAAAGCGTAAAGTACGGCAAAGGTGCTATGTTATTTGATTACAGCACCCAGCAAACTGATAATGCTAATCGCAGGGTTTTGGGGCAATACAGAACGCAGCAGTTTGAAGCCTGGCAGAATACTACTTTTGCTAATTCTATAAATAGTTCTGTTCAAAAGGCTGTTTTATCTCCTAATGACCCTGCAGTTATAGCCGATGTACAAAAAGAAATTGATTACGCCATAAATTCCAGATATGGAACATATGGAAGAGAAAGGCTTGATTTAGAGTATAGAAAATGGACTGGAGTATTAGGTCAGGCGTTGATAGACAGAAGTTATGCTAATGGCGATATAAATACGGCCGAAGCTTATGTTGAAAAATATGGTCCTTATATGGATCCGGGCGTAACGAGTGCCTATGCTAAAAATGTTTATGCTCGTAAACAAGAAGAACGGCTGTTTAACATGGGACAGAACCTTTACGCTACTTTTGGTGAGGATGAAGGCGCTGCACGTGATTATATCTTTGGCGATAATTTTTCTAATGAAATAGATACAAATGCAATTTTAAAAGCAGCCAATGGTGATATAGGTAAGAATTTTGGTGAAAATCAGTGTACTGTAGGCGTTAATCGCTGGTTGAAAGCAGGCGGGGCTAAAGAAGGAAATACGTGGGCACCAACCAATATGGAAGATGCAAAGAAAAATGGAGTATTTTTTACCCAACGGAATCAGCTTCGAAATGGTGACATTGTTTATTGGGACTGGGAAGGTAATGATGACAGTGATCATGTTGGTATTTATGAAAAATCTACAGGGAAAGTTATTCAAGCTGGTTCGCACGGAACAGCGAAACTTGATTTAGATCATTATAAAGTTTTAGGGTTTGCTCATCCTATAAGTGCTGCTCCTACATTAGAAGATAAACAGAAGGCCTGGAACAATTATGTGCAACAGAAAAATATTAATGATGCCATTAAAGCTAATCAGCAAAATATGATCATAAAAAATATAGAACAAAGATTATGGGACAATTTTAAAACAGGTATTATTGATTCGCAGGATATGAGAAATATGGTTTTTAGTGCTTCTGGTGGAGATGCGGATGTAGAACGGACGCTATTAAAATTCGGTGATGATTTAATAGGCATTCAGACAAAAGCTGCCGCTGCGGTATCTAATAGTGGCATTTATAAATCAATCAAGGATGCAATTACGAATAGCACTGTAACACCAGCCGAAGCAGTATCATTAATCAACCAAAACGCAACAGTCTTGGGTGAAGCAGATAGAAGCAGGTTATTGGCTTTTGCTAGAAATCAAGATCCAAGAAATAAGGATGTTGATAAACAGTTAGCTACTATGATCAATGAAGCACTTTCTGATCCAGTGGAAAGAGGAGAAGCTCAAATTTACTTGGATAATGCAATAGAAGATAAAACTGATCCTCAGAAAAGATACGACGATGGATATGGTGTATTGTATGGGACAAAGGATAAACCGGGAATTTTGCAGAATAAAGCTATTTTTAAAAATTATAATAGCAAACAGCGTGAATGGGGTTCGTTAAAGAGCAGTCTATCTCCTAAACTTTATCCTTATATAGATGCTTATCAGATACAGAACGGCAATAATATTGATTTGGGACAGGCAAAAACAATCTTTGAATCCATAAACCCGAATGATAAATATCAGATTTCAGCGCTTCAATATGCTACGGTTTATAATAGTCCGATGGATATTCAAGAACTCAATAAGCAAATTGCGGCTATGGCAGTTCGTGATGGTGTAGATGCTGCACCGCATTTGCTGGATATTCCGCAGCAGAGTAATACGGCAGTACAGCAAAATGAAAGTGCTCCGTGGTTCAGTGATTGGGGAGCCAGTGAGCGCACTGGTTTGGCGGCAATGAATTTCAGTGATGCTATTGAATCTATCAAACAACGTCACTTAGCGGCATTAAGAGGAGAAATTAACGAGGAGTGGTAATATGGCAAGGTCTGTATTGTACGATGTAGCAGCGGCAGGAAAGTTTATACCAGACGATTTAAAGAATAAGGCATTACAAGGTGCTAATGCAAATAATATATCGCTTCAAATGGCAGCTCGTAATCCTGATTATTATTTACCTAAAAACTTTGATTATGACTGGAATAAATATGAGAAGATCGCACCGAGAACAGCAGAGGCGTTAAAAGACCCTGTGCTTATGAGCATTGCCGGCACTAAAGCTGCAGAATTTTGGGGCGAGCAAGAAAATAATTGGAAAAGTATTACAGCGCTAAAAAATGGTTTTAAGAATGTTGCTCGCAGCGGTTATGGTGCAGTTGCACTGCTTGCTGATTTGGGTGCAGATAAAAAAGATGTTGACTTGACAACGGAATCCAAGGTTTTTAGCGCAGATACAATAGGACGGCTTTTGTATGCTGTTGGTGGAGATAAGCTAAAAACTATTGGTACAGAAGCCAAACGTATTGGTGGCAGTGAAATATTTAAGCCAGAAGAAGTAAAGGCTGAAACTGCGGCAGGCCAGTTTTATTATGACTTACTGCAGAATGCACCACAATTAGCGGCACAGGTCGGCGTTGCAATCAGTACAGGCGGCTGGAGTGCTGCTGCTTTTATGGGCAGTCAGATTGCAGGCGGACAATATTTAGATCTTACTGAAGCTGGGGTATCTAATGACAGAGCCAGAGCTGCGGCGGTTTTAAACGCTGTTGCACAGTCTGCTCTTGAAAAAGTGGGCTTGGGCAAAGTCATGGGAGCAGGAGCAAGAGCCGCTAAAATCGCAACTATGGGTGGTAAGGCCAAAGAAGTTTTTAAAACTGCATTGACAGAAGGCATTACTGAATGGATTCAGGAATACCCGGATGCTGCTGCTGAAATATGGGCTAAAAATGCGAATCTTTCCACTCAAGAGCAAATACTTAAATTTTATCAGGAGTTTGGAGAAGTCACTAAAAGAGGCGCTTATTCCGGTGCTATTGGTACGGTGTTTGGTGGGCTTGGAGGTTCGGTAAGCATTGCCGTAGACCGTAATGCAAATAGAGTTATGCAGGAGCAGGCTGTACGTACTGCGGAAACGATGAAAAACAGTAAGGACGTAGATATTACTGCCAGCAAACTAGTACTGAACCAAACGACAGAAGAAAAGGCTTATGTAGATGCTGAAACCCTTTTTACATATGCGCAGGCAAATCCTAACCTGGATGTAAAAGATACCTTTGGTATAGAGGTTTCTGAACTGCAGGCGGCTGCTGTTCGTGGTGAGGATATTGAAATGCCAATGGGTACGTATTGTGCGGCAGAGGCTCAAAATCCTGGCTTTTTCCAGGCTGTAAGCAATAACGTAGCTTTTGAACAGGGTGGTTATACAGAAGAACGCGCCAGAAATAAAAAAGCTCTCCAAAGCGCTTATAAAAAAGCGTTGGAGAACGACGAGGAATTTAGAACTGCAGTTGATACTTTTAGAAATGAATTGACCGAAGCGGGACTAAATCAAAAGGAAACAGGTGACGTCCTGGCTATTTTAACCAGCCGTGCTATGATTGCTAATCCTGATGACCCTATGCAGTATTTCAGAGATAACCCTTTAAGCTTCAAACGAGTTGTCAGCACTCCTAATGGCCGGTATATGCAAACTAAAAGTGCTAACGAAAAATTGCTTGAGGATGAAAATAACTTTTCTGGTATCGTAGATGAATATAAAGCCGGTACGTTGAACGAAACGAAACCATATAAGGTAATGACTACGCCGCTTGCGATAAACCTTGCAGGCGGTAAAATTTTGCCTGTAACTATTGACGGTGGCAGGATCAACCATATTTTTGAAAAACACTTTGATGGTATGACACCGGACCTTTTGAAACAATTACCACGGGCATTTGCTGATCCTATAATGGTATTAGATTCTTATTCAGGGCGGAAGGTGGTAGTGCTGGATTTGAAAGATGCGCAAGGCTCTACTATCATTGTTCCACTTGATCTTGATGTAAGCCGTGACCGTTATAAAGTAAATGCCATTAACAGCGCTTATGGTAAAGGCGGTGCTAATGGCACAAATTATAATTGGTTTATTGAGCATAATATCAAAAAAGGCAGAGTTGCATATGTAAACAAAGAAAAAACCGCCAAGTGGTTACAGTCTGATAGCAGCGATTCCGCTATCAAAGGCACCGACCTTGACGGTTTTCTTAATAATAGTATACCAGATGAAAATGCACTCCGCAAGAGACGAGAAGAAATGCAGGGATACTACCAAAGCGAAAAACCAGTTAACCAAACTAAAACAGCCACCTTTAAAAAATGGTTTGCTAAAAGTAAAATTGTTGATGAAAGTGGTAATCCTTTAGTTGTCTATCATGGAACAAATAATGAATTTGATACATTTGATAAAAATAAAATTGGTACTGCTACAGATGATGGAATATGGGGCAGAGGATTTTATTTTGGCAGTGTTAGTGATACTCCATATGGAACAGTGAAAATGCCTGTTTACTTAAAAATGGAAAATCCATTTATAGTTAATGATTATAAGACAGTTGAAGAAATCGCTGATTATCTTGATGTGTGGGAAGGAAACTTTAATTTTGATGAAAATAATAAGGTAGTGATGTTTAGCCAGTCACAATTAAACCAAATAACATCACACATTAAAGAAAAAGGACATGACGGAATAATTGTAAAATTAGGAGAAAAATGGATTGAATATGTTGTTTTTGAGCCGGAACAAATTAAGTCTATTGATAATACTGGTGCCTTTGATGTTAATAATCCTAATATTTATAAGCAAGGAACAGCTAAAACTAAAGGCGCTATCACCTGGGACGAAGAAGGCAAAGCAATTATCAGCCTGTTTGAAGGTGCTGATATGAGCACTGTTATTCATGAAGCTGTCGGACATTACTTTATTGAGAATCTCATGCGTGAAGGGGCTCTCCCTAATGCTACAGAGCAGATGAAAAAAGACCGTCAGACTATGCTTGATTATGCAGGTGTAACTAAAGACTGGGATAGCTTGTCGCAGGAAGAAAAAACAGCAGCACATGAACGCTGGGCAGAGGCCGCAGAAACTTATATGCTTGAAGGCAAGGCGCCCTCAAAAGAGCTGCAGCCGGTATTTAACAGGTTCAAAAAATGGCTGCTTGCTGTTTATAACGCCGTTTTTTCGGATAAGCGCAGTAAAAATGCTGTTCCAATCAACGATGAAGTAAGGCAGGTTTTTGACAGGATGCTGGCAAGTGAAGAGCAAATATCAGAAATGGAGCGTATTGACGGTTATTTTTCTGCTTTGCCAGATGTTGTGTTAGATGCACTTTCAGAACCACGTAAGCAAATGCTGCGTAATTTTGCTGCTAAAGCTCACAATAAGGCAGTACAGTTATTAACAAAAGAAAGCCTTGTTAATTTCAATCAGGAGCGTAAAGACCGGATTCAAAAATATCGTGAAGATGTAGAGCCGCAGGTCAAAGAAGCGATTGCAAAACAGCCGTTATATATGGCTTCGGAGCAGATACTTGATATTGCATCTGATTTAAAAACAGCGAAGGGCGTAGCTAACAGATATTTAGAAGGCAATTTTGATGAAAGTAAAATGGCAACTTTTGATATGATCGCTGAAGCTAATGGTTTTACGTCCGGTGACGAGCTGGCTAAAACGATTATATCAGAACCATCTTTTAATGGTGCGGTTAACAGACATATTGATGAAATGGTGCAAGACGCCTTCCCTGATATTTACAAAGAGAGAGGGCTTGCTGAAGAAGCTGCACGTGATGCTATGTATAATGACGAGAGTGGTCTTTTGATAAATACAGAAGCACAGCTTATTGAGGATAAAGCACAAGGCTTGTTAAAGGGTCAGCGTGATGCTGAAACTCTTAGAAAACTTGCTGTTGCACGCAGGCAAACAGCTAAAATCCAGGCACAGATGGACCTGCAGAATAGAGTAAAATTAAAGGAGGCTTTGAATACCCAAAAGTATATTACTGCCGAAAGAAACGCTGCGACTAAAGCTGCTGTGGCATTGGAAAATGATGATTATTCTGCTGCGGTCCGATATAAAAACGTCCAGGCGTTTAATCATGCTTGTGTAGTTGAAAGCGTAAGACTGCGTAATCAGTATGCTAAGTGGCAGAATTATTTCAGGAAGCAGGCTAAAGCTAAAAGGGAAACGTGGGGTAATGAAAGAAACTTTATTCAAGCAGCAGCAATTATGGAAAGGTTCAGTTATAAGCGTAAAGATTATTCTGATTTTGAAAAGACAGAAACTTTATCAGACTATCTGAATGATATGGATGATCTTTATGACAATGTTGCAGTTGCCGATTGGATAATGGATGAGGATGTTAGCATTACAAATCCTCGTGAACGTATGACGGCAAGCCAGCTTGAAGATGTAGTAAATGCGCTTAAAAATATCAAAGCGATCGCTAAACAGGAAATGAGTATCAATGCTTTACAGAAAGGTGCTACCTATGCTGAATTTAAAGCTGAAGCACAGGAAACACTTAATAAGCTGAAAACTATCTGGAAACCGCAGGTTGGCGTTGCACAGCAGCCTACAGTAATGGAGAAGCTAAAAGCATCTTTACGCAGTACGGACAATCTTTTTGAAATGATGGATGACTGGCAGTATGGATTTTTCAGCAAACATTTTGGTGCAGCTATTCGAGAAGCGGCCGATAATGAAACAAGAAAAATTTTAGAATATGAGGAAAAAACAGCGCAGGCTTACAGGGAATGGCTGCCGGATAAAGCTGCAGAAAAGGCGGCCGATTATCAGGAAAAATATGACGAGCTAGGTACTTCTGTAGATAAGCACGTTTTATTAAAAATGCTTATGAATTTAGGCAACGAGAGCAGTGCCAGAGTATTGTGCAGCACTAGACCGGTAGGTTTTGAAAATTCTGCTTTGTGGGTAGATGGCGATATCGTACAGACTAAAATCAATTTGATTGACTTCTTAGGGCGTAATCTTACTGAAGCGGATATAAAATATGCACAGGATAAGATAGACATTGCAGAGATGTACTGGTCTGAAATGGAAGCTCTTGAAACTCGTTGGACAGGTTTTAGTCCTAAGAAAGTAGAAGCGTCGCCTGTAGAGCTGACGTTACCAGACGGCAAGACTGTTGTTATGCGTGGCGGTTATTTCCCGCTGATGCGTGACGGTGATACTGGTTCTAAACACGCTGGGCAAGAAGGTATTTCTGATACTGACCCCAGACAAGGACGCAATATTAGAACAATGAGCACTAGACGAGGCCATTTAAAAGAACGTGTTAAGGCTAAATATCCTGTTAATCTAAAACGTGGAGCAGAGTTTAATGTTGCTATGGATGCGATACATGATCTGTGTTTCCGTGAGGTTATGGGCGATTTCCGCAAAATTATGAACGATCAGGAAATGTATACTCTGATTAAAGAAAAATTAGGCCTGGCCGATTTCTCCGCCTTTAAAGAATATCTTGAACGTGCGGCAAATCCTCAAGGGACTAACAGCGGTTCTGTTGGTGGAAGCTGGATGGGCAGTGTTGCTAATTGGCTTAGGGCTCGTACTGTAAATGCTGCTATTATGCTTAATCTTAAAACTGCCGTTCAGAACTTGGGTAATCCCTTGCTTTATGGTAATGCTGTAGATGGTTTTGGATATAGTGATGTCGTTGCCGCTGTGAGTAATTACAGTATGAATATGCAGCTTGCAGAGGGATATAAATCGGCGAAGGAATTTGTTTACAGCAAAGCCCCTTGGATGAAAGAAAGGTCTGTGCTTCCTGATATTTCCCTGCGGGATATGAAAGAAATGGAAAGCCTGAATCCTATAGAAAAGAAAGCTGTTGAATTTGGCACAAGATTGCTGGTCGCTACTGATAATCTTTCTGCTATTCCAGTGTGGATGCAGGCGTATGGCAAAAAAATAAGGGCTGGTGCAGGCGAAGCAGAAGCTGTGGACTTTGCCAATACGGTTATTAGACGTACACTTGGCAGCAGCAGAGTTACGGAGGTTGCACCGCTTTTGCGTGGCGGACCTATGCTTAAACTGTTTACTACCTTCCAAGGCTTCTTCAATACACAATATAATCAGTGGGCCAGAGAGTACAATATCTTCTTAAAAGAAAAAGACATAATGCGTCTTACTTCGTTTGTGGGAGCTAAGTTTGTAATGTTTGCTTTTATAAACTTGATGTTGTCGGCCGAAGATCCATTTGAAGAAGATAAGGATAAATATCAAAAGATATCAAAAGAACTGCTTACTTACCCTATGAGTTTAGCCGGACCGGTTGGACAGGTTGGTAATGCTATCTGGAGCAGGGCTTTAGGCATGCAGACTTACGGGTATAGAATGACTGCAGTACAAGGCACGATAGAGCAAATGGAACGTGCTGCCGGTAAGGTACAAAAGGTTTACCAGGGCAAAGCTGATTATGACGAATTGGTTGAGCCTACTGCTACATTTGTTGGAACAGCATTAGGCGTGCCTGCACAATTAAACAAATTATTCTTTAACGGATATGATATCTTGTTCAATGGTATGGAGCCGGAAGTTGGCGACATCTTTAGACGTCGACCGAAAAAAGAACGCTAAAAGAAAATACCCCCTCAAATTTGAGGGGGTATTTTATCAGAATCCATTGTTGTATCTATAAATTACGTCATTTGCTTCACGGATAGCCGCAGCTTGTGCTTCTTGAATACGCTGGATATCATTGTTACAGTTTTCTACATATTTCTTTGCTTCTTCGACATAAAGTTCAACTTCATATTTGCTCGGATTGTAAGGTAAATATGAATTAAATTCTGGATACATTGACAAACTTAAATTAGAGCCACCGAAAACATATGCAAACGCTATACTTGAACACCATAAAATAGAAATTATTGAAATTATTAGAATCCTTTTAAGCATTAATTCTTCTCCTTTTTGCTTTTATAGGATTTTATCGCTTTTTGCACCATAAATATTTCTAATAAATATAGTGGTAGCAACCATAAAAGTCCCCAGCCAGATTTAGCCAATGAATTAGTAAATGTAAGTAAAACCAAAGCCGCTACAATCAATAAAATTGATTTGAACATTTTATACCTCCACGTTAAATGTTTTGATTGATTCATAATAACTTTTTTTGCAGTTATCAAAGTATTTTTTTGGAGCAACATAGCTAATGGCAAACATTATATTTTTATTAAATATATAAAATTGCTGTAATAGTATATCTGAACTTTTTCCTTTTAGCATACATAATACATAAGCTGCTTTATTATTTTGTGTATTGATTATTCCACGATCAATAATTTCCCCTGGTAAATTTAAAGATTGCGGGTCTTCTGCAACTAAGTTATTGAACTCTTCTGCTGTTATTTGTTCATCAATAGTACGTACCAGTATATTTATATTGGCTATATGAGATTCATCTACAGCAGACATTATTATATTAGGACTTTTAGGAGAAACGTAATCAAATTCTTTAGGAATTTCTATACTAAAATTATATTTTGTATTTTCATATAATTTCATTGCAGAATTTTGTTTAATACTATTCTTTTCAGGCATTGGTGATTTATTTGTGCTTTGTTTATTAACGGATGTATTTGTTACCGAAATATTATTTTTTTCGTTGGATGAAGAACATCCAGAAATGAAAATGACAAAAAAGATAAGTAATAAGACAAAATGTTTTTTCACAATAACCCTTCTTTCATCTTTTTCACAATTATAACATAATTATAAATTGTATGGTATAATCGTGTTGAAAACTGAAAAGCCAATTTTTAGGAGGTCGCTTATATGGAATTTAATAGATTTGCTTCATATGCAAAATTTTTATCATCAAAAATGAAAAAAGAGTTTATAGAAGATAAAATAACTTTATCTTTATTAGATTATACAGATAAAGTTTTTAAAATGTATGCTACATCTCCAACGTATACTCCAGCAATGATGTTTGTGATATATGAAAATGTTTATAATAAATTAGGAAAATTGCGTTTTCCTAAAAATGCAGAGTATACTTTTGAAAAATATATGACAATTATATATATGTCATCTGTTGAGGAATTATATGATAGTATCCTTCGGGATTTAGTTGCTATAGATAGGAGCTTAGATATTAGAATAAAAGGACGGATATTTTTCTTTTTTTACTTTTTATATGATGGCGAACGAAAAAAATACTTGACGACAAAGTTTATAGAAGAGCATAAAATAAAAATGTATAAAAAATTAGAAATTTTTGATAAAGAATTTGATGAAAGTTTGTTATATGATTAATTCAGATAAGATGTACTTTTTAATAATATTAGGTTACTTCTATTTTTATTCTTGACTTTCGGCAGACAATAATGTAATATAATTATGGCAGACAAAAGTGAGGTGAAGAAATGGCTGCAAAAATTGGTCGCCCTACTAATAATCCTAAAGAAGAGCGTGTTACTGTTCGGTTAGATCAAGAGAGCATAGAAATTTTAAATAATTATTGCCAAAAAACTGGAGAAAAACGCGCAGAGGCAATTCGAAAAGGGATTAAGGGCCTAAAAAATAAATAGACTGATTGCCGCCTCGCAAGCAAAACAATCAGTCTATTACACCAGAGGTTTCCCTCTGTGAAATAGTCTATCATAGAGGGCGACTTCTTTCAAGTGAAAGGAGTAGTCAATATGAATAACATCAACCGTTTAACCTTGGACAGTCGTGAAGTAGCAGTAATGTTAGAAAAAGAACATAATCATTTATTAAGGGATATAAGTGTTTACGCCAAATATCTTACTGAGACCAAAATTGGACTCAGTGATTTTTTCCAAGAATCCACATATAAAGACATTACTGGTCGCACATTAAAGAAATATCAAATAACCAAGAAAGGCTGTGAGTTTTTAGCTCATAAGCAAACCGGTCGCAAAGGATCGTCGTTTACCGCATCTTATATCAACCGTTTTCACGAAATGGAAGCACAGCTAGGCAAAAAGCCTTTGCAGCAAACACTTATTGAAGAACCTTATAAGCCTACGTTAAAATATTGGAAAGGCGTACCGGTGTTAACTAAGTTAGACGTAGCTATGATTTTAAATGTTGATGCGTCGTCGATTCAAAATTATATTCGTAGACCGTGGTTTATGACAGAGAATGTAGATTTTTACTTCTTGCGTGGACATGACTTATTCGAGTACCGCAGAGAGAATAAAATCAAGTCTACAATCGCTGCCTTAATAGTACTTACCGAAAGTGGAGTTAGAAAGATATACGAAGCGAGAAATCGAAAATTTACACCTGCTGAATTGTTCCCGGTAAAATCGTCGTGTGAGCCACAAAGACCCATGCTTGTTAATGCGCCTATGAATATAGAGCTGCAGAAGAAGATAAAGGATTTAGAAGGCAAGCTGATTGCTTTGCATGAAGTATTAAATTTATATAACCGTTGTAATACTTCTGAAAAATCTCGTTGTTTTGCAAATACTCTTAATGAGCTGGGGTTACAGATATTCAGTAATATTCGTGCAATTAGCGATGTAAAATTAACTTCATATGATAATTATGAAATTGGCTTCCGTTTGGGAAATATGATGACTAGATAAAATATGTAGAATAATTTTAGTGGCGGAAAATTCCGCCACTAAATTTTATCAGGAAAGTATCCACGAATATCGTGTCCTGACGAAGAAAAAAGGGCATTGGAGAAATTTGTCGAAGTTGTAAGAAGCACATCTCAAGAAGAATTTGCAAGAAAATATATAAATGAAGATAGTGATAAAATGACAGAGACAAAAAGCGAGATCTCCACCGCTGATAGAAAAGAAGTAAAAGAACAAATCAAAGGCGGTGTAAATAATGAATAAAGTGCGGAAATCATTTAGGGAGCTGTTGAACAAATTGTCTCCGGCGCAGCTTGAAGAAGTAGCAGCCATAGCATATGAGATAAAGAAAGAACGTGAATCGTCGTCGAAGGTAGTTCGGTTTATGGATAAGTCCAGCCGGCGTTGTTATGATCAGGGGTATAAGCTTGGTCTGATGTTAGGAAATAAATTTTAAAAAGTTTCCGACAAAATGCCCTTTAACAAGAGTTAAAATAGTAATGTAAGGTTATTGGATATGAGAGCAGAGGCGATGTAAAAAAATTAAAAATGTATCCGACAAAACCACTATAAAAATGAGTTAAAATAGTATCATAAAGTTAGTTAGAACTTAATAGAAAGCGCTTACTTCGGTAGGCGCTTTTTTATTTGGAAGGAGAGGCGATTTATGGAAAATTTAGTGCAAATCATTGACAGGCAGGTAGTTGTTTCTAGTCGGCAGGTGGCGGAGCATTTTGGGAAACGTCATTCTGATGTAATTAAAGCCGTTGAAAACATATCTTGGATTTGCAGGCAACCGGCGTAAAAGTTCGTTGGTTTGATGAACACCGGTACATAGAACAGGAGTGAAATTATGGATAAAGAGGCTATCATACAAGACCAAATAAATTTACTGTTGGAGGAGCAGAAGAAGGCTGTATCTTTGGACGAGAAGTTAAAGATAGCATCAACCATAGCCAGTATGTTAAATGCTACTGTGGTTAAAGATGCTCCGGCCTCAGCAAAAATATAGGGGGCGAGCAAATGACTGTACAGAATACGACAGTTAAAGATATTTATGTTGGTAATGGAGCGACAACGAAATTCCCAATAACATTTCAGATGACGGATCATCCTGAATATATAAAAGTATATATTACAGGTGATGATAGCGTTGCCGTAGAAACGGAGAATTTTTCTGTTGATCTTGGAGCTAAAACAGTTACTTATCCAGCTAATGGCGATCCGCTGCCTGATGGTCATAAAATAACTATTTATCGTGAGCTGCCATTGTATCAGCTAATGAACCTGGTTAATCAAGGTCCTTTTTTTGCAGAGAATATTGAACTGTCTTTTGACGATCTAACTTTTATATGTCAGCAATTAAATGAAAAATTGAATAGGACATTATCTGCTGGTATTGATGTAAGTAATTTTAATAATACTTTTCCGGTAAAGGCTGGAATGAGTTTTAGAATCAATGATGCTGGTGATGGGCTTGTACTGACGGAGGACCCTGCGAGGGTGTTGCCTTTAGCTAAAGATGTATTAGAGCAAACGAAACAGGTCAAAGAGAGCGCCGTTAACGAAACAACAAATATTAAAAATACTGCAATCGAAGAGCTGACCGCTATAAAAGATGCTGCAGTAAATGAGACTACGGAAATAAAGGACGAAGCTGTTGCTGCTAAAAATACCGCTGTTGAAGCTGCGACTACTGCGGCAGAAGATGCTGTTAATAACGTTCAAACGTTACTTGATGAAAAAGTGGCTGCCGCAGAAAACGCAAAAAGTGTAGCTGTTTCTTCTGCTGAATCAGCATTAGCAAGTAAAAATGCTGCGGCTGCATCACAGTCGTCTGCTGCTGCCAGTGCGGAAACAGCCCAGGCTTCGGCAGAATCAGCTTCTAGCAGTGCTGATGCAGCATTAGCAAGTAAAAATGCAGCATTAACAAGTGAGAATAATGCGAAAGCTAGTGAAACCAAATCTGCAAAAAGTGAAGAAAATGCTAAGGCTGCTGAAACTGCTGCAGAAAATAGTAAAAAAAGTGCTTCAGATTCCGCTAGTGCGGCTTCTAGTAGTGCTGAATCTGCATTAGAATCTAAAACGTTAGCTGCAGCATCAGCAGATTCAGCTTCTGCGAGTAAGACAAGTGCAGAAAGCAGTGCTAAATCAGCAGCATCTTCAGCAACTACAGCTACAGAGCAGGCAGACAGAGCGCAGGGTATTGCTGATAACTTAGAAGGTTTCGCTGGTATTACTGGTATAGCGACAACAGAGGAAGCTATCGCCGGTGTAGTTGATAACAAAGCAATGACGCCGTTAAAGACGAAAGAGGCTATAGAGCAAGGTACTAATGTTTTTACAGCTTTAAATACTTTCAGAGCAAACATTAGAGTATCAAATGGCAGTGCGGCAGGTAGCGGTGGTAGTGTAAGTTTTGGCGTTTCTCCAACAAATGAAACAGTACAAGCGAGAATTAGTACAGACAACTATGGCGGACTATTTTATCACGCAAGTACAAATCAACCTCATGTATTTAGAAATGGTAGCAACCTAAAGTCTTTAGTAATAAGAGCTAACGACACAAACATGAATTTATCAAGTGGTGGCACTATGTTTGCAACGATTAATTATGTGGGCGGTGTACAATGGTTAGGTAACGCTAATACAGCTTCGAAACTAGAAACCGCCCGCACAATAAACGGCGTAGCATTTGACGGTACGAAAAACATAACCATATCTAATGTAGCACCCTTACCAACAAATACTGATGGCGTTGGTAAATGGACGGTTGTAAGCACAACGTTACCAAATGGCGGAATGTGGGCGTATTTTGGATTTTATACAAATAGTGGTGGTGGTGTAAATGGTAATGCCCATTATGCAGGTATTGCGGCAGGTGGAACAACTGTAAGTAGCGGCTCTTGGAGACATACCTTTTGTTGGAGAATTAGTTAAGGCGGTGAAAAAATGAAAACATGGCAAAATTATCCTGTAAAAAAAGATAGTAACAATAATTACTATATAGCGCATTTGCTTAAAGAACATTATATTAGTGATTATCATGTTATACCTAACGACCCAATGGGAGCGTATGATTATGACGAAATAGCGGCTTTTTACAAAAGACTTACAGGGGCAGAAATGGTGTACAACGCAGAGGGTGACCTTGTTGTACAAAAACAAGTAGTCCCTGAGCATGCTATTGACGAACTAAAAGCTAGGAAACTTACAGAAGTAGATAATTGGACAGCAGATAAAATTACTGGCGGGTTCATATCTGAATGCACCGGTAACCCTGTGAGGTATGATAGCGATAAAGATACTCAGCTTACGATGCAGGGAATTGCACTGAATGTCAGCACAGAACGTTTTGCAAACGAATATCCTTTGGGATGTCCAGTCCGGGGCTATAAAGAAGGGGAAACTGAAAAAACAATACAGTATCTTAACGCTGCTCAGGTATATACCTGGTGTGCTGATTTATCTTCTCATATAGGTGCTTGCAAGCAGCAAGGATGGATTAAACAAGCACAAGTAGAGGCGGCGTTAAGCAAAGAGGATTTGGACGCTATTATATTAGATTAGGCGGTGCATTGATATGGCAGAAGGAGATACTAGAAGAATTTTTGAACGGTTAGATCAAATGGGGCAGGAGATAACTAGGCTCGTTGTCTTGGGTGAGGCGAAAAACAGACAATGTGATCAGCAAGAAAAAACAATTGCCGATCACGAGGAACGTATAACAAACTTAGAATGTCAAAGCGGTTGCATACGCGGAAACGTAAGTTTATTGGCTTGGTTGGCGACATTAGCGGTAGCTGTTTATGGTGTAGTTATAAAGTGAATGATCAAAGGGATAAGTGATATTTATGTTTGAGAAAATAAAAAACTTAATAGTGAGTGCCAGAAATAAAGTAGCCTCAATGTCGCCAAAAATAATGGCTGTCATTGTAGGCTATTTTATTGCAGTCGTTTTGCTGGTACTGACCTATTACGCTGCGTGGATGTATATGTGGTTGTGGTTGGATAAGATTGTTATGTCTGATCTTCTAGCACTGATAAGAGAGGTTATAGGACCGGCTATGGTTGCATTTGTCACTTTCATAGCTACGAGTTTAGTAGATAAAAACGGGGACGGTGTCCCTGATCCATTTGAAAAGGAGGCAGAGAATAATGGGGACAGTAACAAAAAGAATCACTTTAGATGAGCTACGGCAGTTAGCAGCAAGGGCTAGAGGTAATATTGATAAGATCTATCTACATTGGTCAGCTGGTTATTATCACCAGTTTTTTAGTGACTATCACCTAAACATTGACAGCGACGGCGCTGTTATGGCGACAACCGATGATTTAACTGAATATAAGGCTCATACATGGCGGCGCAATTCTAGAGCTATTGGGATTGCTTTAGCTTGTTGTGTAGATGCTGTAGCTCATGCTGATGGGAATATCGACTTTGGCAACGTGCCACCGACAGAGTTACAGATAGATAGTATGGCGAAAGTTGTAGCTGTACTGTGTGAGGAACTTGGATTGGACATTAATGCCGATACCGTAATGACACATGCAGAAGCAGCAGACTTAGACGACTACGGCCCGGCAACTACTTTTGAACGCTGGGACTTGTGGAAATTGCCAGATGTGCCAGGCGACGGAGAACTGAAACCAGGCGGTGATGTTATTCGTGGTAAGGCTATCTGGTGGCATCATAATTGGTAAAGATTGTATAAGGAGGTGACTAATATGGAAAAACAGCGTATTTTGATTTGGGCTGGTATTGCTCTTGCGATTTTGGTAGGGTGCATTACTTATTACAATCTGTAAGATAAAACCCAGCCACAGAATTAGCCTGTGCGTTGTTTTATCTCCAAAACACTAGGAAATATAAGTAGGAGTATAGAAAACGGCGCACAGGTTGATTATATTGAAAATAGAACTATCTTAATGATAATGAAATAGAATTTAATTTGAAAGAAGGGCAGAAAGTGAATGAAGAAAAACAAATCAGGTATAGCAAGTATCTTATTATTAGTTTTGCCCTTATTGCTGTGCTTATCATTTTCTTTGAATTGTTTTGCGGAGGAACTTCCGGAAACAATAACGATGTCCAGGGAACAGTTCATAGAGTTATGGGTGATAACCGAAAGATCGGAAAGTCGATTGATCAAGCTGTCGAACATATTGGAACTGCAGAAAAAGAAATCGAACGAGCTGATGGAGCTAACCGAAGAGCAGCATTTATCCTATCAGAAGGCAGAGAGCGAGCTAACGAAGGGGAAAGAATTGTTACAGAACTCCAACAAGACAATAGCAGAGCAAAACAAATCCTTAGAGATATTGAGCTCTCAAATAAAAAAGGAAAAGTCCAGAAGTGAATTAAAGCAGAAACAGAAGGCCTTTTGGGGATTTGCAGGAGGGGTATTAGTAGGAGCTATAGCAGCGAGCAGGTGATTATATGGATACTTGCCGTTTGCAGGCAAGAGATTGGCTTTCGCAGTCCACACGAAAGGAATTTGAAGCAATCATTTCAGAAGCCAAACTAACGCCGCGGCAAATAGAAATTATAGAACTCAAATTTATTCACGATCTTAAAAACTATCAAATAGCAATGAAAATAGATACGTCAGTGCAAACGGTCGAAAGAGATCTGCAGCAGGCGTATAATTCAGTTAAGAGAGCATTAAAGGCAGTCACATAATAGTTGTGGCTGCCTTATTTTTTATGCCCATATTAGGGAATTATGAGGGAATGTTTACGGATTATAAGAGCTGATTTAGGCGACAATATAAGTAAGAAACGGAGGCGATAACAATGTATGTAAATCCTTATGCTCCTGTTAATCCAGCAATGATGGGAGTAACTCAGCAACGTTTAAATAATTATCAAGCTCAAATGCCGCAGGTGCCGGCGTATCAACAACAGCAGTTTGTTCCACAACCGCCTATGCCCCTGATGATGAAAGGGCGTACAGTTGCAAGTTTAGACGAAGTAAAGGCTGCCCAAATTGATTTAGATGGAAGCCTGACATATTTCCCTTGTCCGGCCGATAATTGTATTTACGCAAAAGCTATTGATATGAATGGTATGCCGGTTATCCAAACTTATAAACTTTCGTTTGAAAAAGAGGCTATACCTAAACGTTATGCCGATGCAGAAGTAGTAGAGGCCCTGCAGCAAAAAGTAAGCTCATTAGAGCGTTATATGAATATGAAAGGGGAGAATATAAATGCAAATGAATCCGTTCACAATGATGCAAATATTCAATCAGCTTCGCAGCAACCCAAACCCGATGGAAGCAATGCAGAAAATGCTGGGGAACAATCCCCTGTTTGGGCGCGCAATGGAAATGGCGCAAGGTAAGTCTCCAGAACAGTTAAAAGAAACTGTTATGAATCTCGCCCAGCAACGTGGTATTGATCCTCAACAGGCTCAACAGCTTTTATCGCAATTTGGTGTTAAAATCTGACCGGTGGCCGCCAAAGGATTTTAAACAATAAATCTAAAGGAGATGTTCTATATGACTATGGAAGGTACTGGCGTAATGCCTGTATACGATTTGAATAACCGTACCGCAGCAGCAGACGGCGCAGGTTTTGGCGGCGGCTGGATGTGGGTAGTAATGTTATTCTTTCTGCTTGCCTGGGGCGGCGGTGGATTCGGTGGGTTCGGAGGCGGCGCCAATGGTGCTGTAAATACTTTGACTAATGAATTTCTCTATACCAATCTGAATAATACTTTAAATCAAGGTTTTACTCAAGTAGCAAACCAGAGCTTTGGCATTCAAAAAGACTTGTGTCAAGGTTTTAGTGGTGTACAATCTGCTATTGCTGAAAGCCGTTTTGCCGCTCAGCAATGCTGCTGCGAAACCAATCGTAACATTGATGCGGTTCGTGCAGAAAACTACAAGAACACTTGTGAGATCACGACTGCAATTCATGCAGAAGGTGAAGCAACTCGTGCTTTGATTACTGCTAACGTAATGCAGGAATTGCGCGATCAGCTGCAAGCTGCTCAACTGCAACTTGGTAACGTTGCTCAAACTACCAACATTATCAATGCAGTACGCCCGTTCCCGCAACCGGCTTATATCACTTGTAGCCCTTATACGGCTATGAATGGCTATGGCTGCAACGGCTGTGGTAACTGCTAATATCCGCTGAATGCGTGACTAAGAAACAGGGGAGCTGTCACGCTTCCCTGTTTTAATTTAAGGAGATGAATTATAAATGGCAACTTGTAATTGCAGAACTATATTGACCACGGCTGTAGCAGTAAGCGGCAGTAACTTGGTGTTGACCATTCCTGCCGGCACTTATGAAAACTGCGTTAGATATTGTATTAGGATAGCGCAGGATATTCCTTCTACTGCTACAAATCTTATGCCAGTAGTTATTAAAATCGGTACTGGTGCTACTTTGTATAATGTAAATCGTAAATGCGGACATCATTTATATGCAAATCAGGTAAGAACCAGACGTAATTATTCTTTGCTGGTAGCTGCTGACAGTGCAACCTTTGTTCTTGAATGCGGCTATATTGCTGCCTGCAACTGTGGTACTGTAACCGGACTGCCTGTAGCAACAGCAGAACCTGCAGAAGATAATACTGAAGTTCAGACCGTAAAAAATACTAAGGCGGTGAGCAAGGATGCATAAGTACGAAGATTATATTGATATCGTGGACGGCGATGAAATGAAAGAAGATGAAATCGATTGTATCGTCTGTGGAGCTTTGGAAAAACTTAAAGCACACGATGAAGATGATTATGAAGCTGTAATGATGAAAATTCATTGTGTAGCTCATGGACCGCACTTTGATGAGCATCTTGCTAAAAAAGCCGTTTCGGAAATGAAAAATGTTGACGGCACTGCTGGCGAGCATTGGACGTTAGAAGAAACAACCCGTGTCATGGATCAAAATGGTATTAAAGCCAATAAGTATGATTGGTATTACTTATTGAATATGCTACATAGCGATTATTCTCACCTATGGGGAGAAGATGTTGCTCAGTATGTTAAATTTGCTAAAGCGTACATCAATGATCCTGATGCTGGTACAGGTAAGGTATTTTATCTGTGGAGAGCTGGGAAGCATCATCATCATAAATAAAGATTGCATAAAATAACCTCCCCAATTATGAGGAGGTTATTTTGCATTCGTCAAAAATTCGTCAAAAATAAGTTGCCGAAAGGGGTTAAAACCTGTATTTTAATTGTGACGTTAATATGTCATAAATGGCATAATAACTACATTCTTCTGGAATTGGCTATAATTGTTTCATTAAATAGCACTTTATGATATAATAAAATGTGCTATGAGCGCAAGCTAAATTTTGCACAAATGGAGGAAAACTGTGATTATTTTCGTTGTCAACTGCGGTAGCTCCTCAATTAAATATCAGCTTCTTAATATGAACGGCGAGCAGGTGCTGGCCAAAGGTCTGATCGAACGGATCGGTATGGAAGGTTCTGTTCTCAAACACACGCCTACGGGCAAATACACAGTAGATATCAGCGCCGAGATACCTGACCATTCCGTTGGCATCCAGATGGCGCTGGATGCTCTGACTAATGAAGAATATGGCGTTATTGACAGTATGGATGAAATCGATGCTGTTGGCCACCGTGTAGGGCACGGCGGCGAACGCTTTACCGATTCGGTACTGATCAGCGATGATGTTTTGAACGGGATCGAGGCCTGCGCTGAGATTGCGCCGCTGCACAATCCGCCGAACCTGTATGGTATCAAAGCCTGTATGCGCCTGATGTATAATACTCCTCAGGTAGCTGTTTTTGATACGGCGTTCCATCAGACTATGCCAAAAGTTGCCTATTTGTATGGCCTGCCTTACGAAATGTATGTCAAATACGGACTGCGCCGCTATGGCTTCCATGGAACTTCCCATAAATATGTAGCCCAGCAGGCGGCCGAAATGATGGGCGAGCATATGAGCGACCTGCGTTTTATTACCTGTCATTTGGGTAATGGCGCCAGCATTGCTGCGATCAAATATGGTAAATCCATCGATACCAGCATGGGGTACACACCGTTGGAAGGACTTGTCATGGGTACACGTTCCGGCGAGATCGACCCTGCTATCATTCCTTTTTTGATGGAAAAAGAAAATATGAATGCACAGCAGATCGACGATTATCTGAACCGTCGCAGCGGTATTTTAGGTATCTCAGGGCTATCCAGTGATTTCCGTGATCTGGAAAGTGCCGCTAACCGCGGTGATGAACGCAGTCAGCTTGCTATAGACATTTTCGCTTATAAGGTCAAAAAATATATTGGCGGCTATGTTGCTGCCATGGGTGGCGTTGATGCCATCATCTTTACAGCAGGTCTGGGTGAAAACTCTCCGTTTATGCGTGATAAGATCTGTAATGGTCTGGAATATCTTGGTACGCGTATTGATCCGGAACTTAACAAGCTGCGCGGTAAACAGATGGAAATCAGTATCAAAAGGGCGCGGGTCAAGATCTTTGTGATTCCCACGAATGAAGAACTGGTCATTGCCCGTGATACACTGAATATCTGCCGCCGCATCATTAAATTATAATAAAAGTTACGCTTTTTTCTTGACAAAGATTTAGAGCATAGCTATAATTGATACGATTGGTGAAATATGATAAAGATAAATGTCGCAGAAATCAAGAAAAGACTGGTCGGTAAAAAAGACTTTTCCTATGAACTGAAACCAGCAGAATTGAACATTACCGAAGCGGATCTTCCGCTGACAGGAACGGTGACCGTAAAAGGCACGATATCCAATGCCGGTGATGTTTTGCTTTTGGAAGCTATGGTTGAAGCCATGGTCAACAGGACCTGCGGACGCTGCCTTAAAGCCTTTACAGGTAAGAGTACGGCTGAAGTATTGGAAAAATTCTATCCGGCAAGTGCTGAGAATATCGAAAATGATGCTTTTATTTATGAATCTGATATCGTCGATCTGACGGAACCGATTCGTGAAAGTCTCCTGCTGGCAGAGCCCCTTCAAGCTTTGTGCAGGATCGATTGTCAGGGCTTGTGTCCGGTCTGCGGCGCCGATAGAAATAAAGGCGACTGCGGCTGTGATACTACCACAGTCGATCCCAGGTTGGC
>OGIK01000483.1_pt1 | contig 48580 bp, 43 predicted proteins | sample 1571781 | NCBI WGS metagenome assembly OGIK01 (sample SAMEA2581956, study PRJEB24529) | metagenome | biome: Human gut stool | place: China | collected 2011
CCGGCCTGTGGGGGCGTGATGGCATGGTTCTACCCACACATACCCCCGAAGAGCCCAAAAAAGCAGCGCGATATGCTCGCGCTGCTTGGTTTGAAACTCCCGCCTAAAGTCCTACATTGTTAGGAATCAGTTAACCGGGAGTTTGGGACGGCGGGGAAAACGCGGGCAAAAAAAAATGACGCCCTTGCGGAGCGTCAATTTTTTCGCCTTGCGGCCCTCTACGAAAGTTTGGTGCCCGGAAGAGGACTCGAACCTCCACGCCCGTGAAGGCGCCAGCACCTGAAGCTGGTGCGTCTACCAATTTCGCCATCCGGGCTTCCGTAGAGGAGATGAATTTTACCTGAAGTCGGAGAATTTGTCAAGGGGAAAGCTGAAAAAGTACGAAAAAGTTGCGCGCACCGACAAGAAGGGCGGTTGCCGGAGGAAAAGCGCGGGGGAGAAATCCCTTGCCGCGGGGGAGGAACGGGGAGCGTCGCCAATTTGCCCGTATGCGACGCAACGCGTCGCGCGGATCCGTTATCCTTTCCTCCGACAACGTCGTGTTGTCGCGGCACGGGTTGCAAAACGACTCGTCCTTCTTCCAACCTACAGTTTTGACAAACATGGCCAAGAAAAAGAACATCGCCACTGAACCGGCAACGCTTACGCCGGAAAAGATGACCGAGGCGCGGGCCCTCTTCGCGGAGGATCCGTGCGTTTACACGCTTCGTCAATTGAAAAAGGTCTTGACGCAGAAACTTGCGTGGTCGCGCGGAGCGGCCAATGCGGGAGCGCTGGCGCTGATGGAAGAAGGGCCAGTCGTGACCGTGCGCGGTGAAACCTACTACCGCGGCAAGGCGGCCGAGCCCGTCCTCGTCGAATACCGAGACGAGGCGCTCACGGATGCGGACGGCAAAAGCGTCCCCGCGGTTCTCGACAAGGCGCTTCCGGGCGACCTCTACGAGGCCTACCGCGGATACGACGGCTTCGTGCTCGACCGCTTCGTGCGGCACACGAAACTGCGCTGGCTCGTGCGGCTCGAGGGTCACGCCGACGGCTTTTACACCATGGTGACGGAAAACGCCTACGAGCCGATCTACTTTCGCGTGCCCGACGGCCTGAAGCCGAGACCGCAGTCGAACGCCGTCTACGAAGTCGAAGTGGACGAACAAAAGGAAAAGGAAGGCGACGTCCTTCTCGACTACGAGGACTACCTCGCGGAAAACTGGGAGGGCTTCGGCTACCGCAACTTCACCTGGCCCGCCCGGATCGTGCGCCGCATCGCGCGCCGCGACGAACCCGCGGGGGCGCTCAAGATCGCCGAGGAGCGCCACGGCATCCGCACGGAATTCCCCGACGAGGTGAAGATCGAAGCCAAGGAAATTCCGCAGGAAGTGACGGCCGCCCAGCGGCGCGGCCGCGTCGACCTGCGCGACGTTCCCTTCGTCACGATCGACGGCGAGGACGCGCGCGACTTTGACGACGCGGTCTATTGCGAAAAGTCGGGGGACGGCTGGCGTCTTCTCGTCGCGATCGCCGACGTGAGCCAGTACGTAAAGCCCGATCATCCGCTCGATAGGGAGGCGCAGGCGCGCGGAACCTCCGTCTACTTCCCGACGGCCGTGATTCCGATGCTCCCCGAAGCGCTCAGCAACGGGATCTGCTCGCTCAATCCCAATGTCGACCGCCTCACGATGGTGTGCGACGCCCTGATCGACTCCGAAGGGAAGACGACCGCCTATCAGTTCTACCCGGCCGTGATCCGCTCGCACGCGCGGCTCACCTACACGCAGGTGTGGTCGGCCCTCTCGGGCGAAGAGGCGGGGTTCGAGGCCTTGGGCGAACGGCTCTTTGAAGTCGAACGCCTCTACGAGCTCTATCAGGTCCTCCACGCGGCCCGCGAGAAGCGCTTTGCGCTCGACTTCGAGTCGAGCGAAATCAAAGCGCGCATCAACGAGGAAAAGGGCACGATCGAGCGCTTCGAGCCCTACCGCATCACGGATGCGAACCGGCTCATCGAAGAGTGCATGCTCGTGGCGAACGTCGCCGCCGCGGACTTCGTGCTGCGAAACGAACGGCTCTCGCTCTTTCGCGTGCACGACAAACCCGAAGAGGAGCGTCTGCAGGATCTGCGCCGCATCCTTCGGGCCTACAAGCTCAAGCTCTCGGAGAATTCTCCCGCGGGTTTCGCCGCGCTCCTTGAAGCGGTGAAGAAGTCGCCTTCGACCTCGCCCCTGCAGATCGCGGTGTTGCGCACGATGTCGCGCGCCCTCTACAGTCCCGACAACATCGGGCACTACGGCCTGCAGTACGAGCACTACGCGCACTTCACGAGCCCGATCCGGCGCTATCCCGATCTGCTCCTGCACCGCACGATCAAGGCGATCCTCGCCAAGCGCACCTATCACCCGAAGCTCTATACGGAGGCGGGGATCGAAGGGTTTCATGCGCAAAAGCTCGGTTTTCGCCCGGCCTTTGAGAAGCCCGTCAAGGACTTCTCCAAGACGGAGCGCGACCACGAGGTCTGGCGCCGCCTGGGGCTTCTCTCTTCGATTGCCGAGCGGCGCGCCGACGACGCTTCGCGCGACGTGATGAACTGGCTCGCCTGCGAGTGGCTCTCGAAGAACCCGAACGCGCGCTATTCGTCGACCGTCGTCAACGTCCTCGATTCGGGCGTGATCGTGCGGCTCGACGATTCCGGGCTCGAAGGCTACGTGCACGTCTCGAACCTCGGGGGCGACTACTTCACGGCGATGGACGGCCAGCTCGTGGGCGACGAGGGTGAAGTCATCCGCATCGGCAAGCAGATGCAGGTCGTGCTCGACGAAGTCGATTTCGAAAAGCGCCGCTTCTCCTTCCGCCGAAGCTTCGAGAGCGGCAAGCGCCAAAAGAACCGCCAGCGCCGTCGCCGTTACGACTGGTACGACGACGTTCCCTTCTGAGGCGCTCGAAAAACCGCGCCCCGACGCGAGGAATCCCGTCGTCTTTGGCTACAATGACGGCACTCTTTAACGTGAAGGAGGTCCCTTTTGAAAGGAAGGGGCCTCCCGCTTTTTTCACCCAACGGAAACTCTCGTGAAGAACTCTGTCTTAGCGGGCTTTCACGCCGTAGGCGCCCGTCTGCGCACGGCGCCCGAAACGATCTCGGTCGTCTATGCCGATCCGTCGCGCCGCGACAAGCGCATGCGCGACATGCGCGAAAAACTGCTCGCCGCGGGCGTGCGCGTCATGAATGCCGACGCCAAGCGCCTCGACGGCATGGCCTCGGGCGTTCCTCATCAGGGAATCGTGGCGCTCGCCGAAGAAACGCATGTCGAACTCGACTTCGCCGACCTCCTCGATCAGATCACCGACAAGACCCTGCTGTTGATCCTCGACGGCGTGACGGACCCGCGCAACTTCGGCGCCTGCCTGCGCACGGCCGACGCCGCGGGCGTGCAGGCCGTGGTGGTGCCGCGTGACCGTTCGGCCGGGATGACCCCCGCTGCCATGAAGGCCGCCGCCGGGGCCGCCGAAACGGTTCCCGTCGTGACGGTGACGAACCTCGCCGCCTCGATCGTGGAACTGCGCGACGCGGGCGTGACGGTCGTCGGCACGGCGGGCGAAGCCGTGAAGTCGATCTACGACTTTGAGCAGACGCGCGCCTTCGCATGGGTGCTCGGCGCCGAAGGGGACGGTCTGCGTCAGCTGACGCGCAAGCGCTGCGACGACCTCGCCGCCATTCCGATGACGGGCGCCGTCGAGAGCCTCAACGTCTCGGTCGCCGCCGGGATCTGCCTCTTCGAGAGCGTTCGCCAGCGACTCGCCGCGAAGTAACAAAAAACTCGTGAAAATTTCACACAACCGCAAGGATTTCTAATAAAATCCTCTGCTTTCTGTCCTTGCTACACCAGAAGAGACGCTCTGGGTAGCTTTTTCCGCAAGGAGGCTAAATGCGTCACTACGAACTTTGCATCATTGTGCATCCGGATCAGAGCGAACAGGTTCCCGCGATGATCGAGCGCTACAAGACGCTCATCGCCGAACAGGGCGGTAAGATCCACCGCATCGAAGACTGGGGCCGTCGCCAGCTCGCCTACCCGATCGAAAAGCTCGTGAAGGCTCACTACGTCCTTCTCAATATCGAATGCGGCCACGAAACGCTCGCCGAAATTGAGAACGGGTTCCGTTTCAACGACGCCGTCCTGCGTCACCTCACGATCAAGACCAAGAAGGCCGAAACGGCTCCTTCTCCCATGATGAAGGCCGTTGAAAAGGAAGAAGCCAAGAAGGTCGCCGCGGAAGCCGCCGCTGCCGCCGCTGCCGAAACGGCTGCCGCCTAAGGGTCGAGTCCTCTTCGGACGATCACACAGAACATTCAGCGTTCGGACGACGTGAACATCGTAACCATGAGCGGCAAGCTCGTCGGACGTGAGGCGGTCCGCTTCACGCCCGCAGGCATCGAGGTGTTCGAAGGTACCTTCCACCATCGGGTGGAATTGACGGAGGCGGGTCATCCGCGGACGGTGGAATTCGATTTTCCCGCCGTGAGCTACGGAGATCTCGCCCGGGAACTCAACGCTCTCCCTCTCGGAGGCGACTATGTTCTCAAAGGGTTCTTCGCCCCCCGCTCGAGCCGTTCGCATCGTCTGATCGTACACATAACGGAATACAATTCAAGGAGCTAATCATGGCTTTTGGTGCTAAGGGTAAGGGTAAGCCTCGCCGTGCCAACCAGCAAAATTCGCTTTTCAAGCGCAAGAAGTTCTGCCGCTTCACGGCCGAACACGTTGAGCAGATCGACTACAAGGATATCGATACGCTTCGCGACTTCATCCAGGAAAACGGCAAGATCATGCCGGCCCGTCTGACGGGTACGAAGGCCCACTATCAGCGTCAGCTCGATACGGCCATCAAGCGTGCGCGCTTCCTCGCGCTCCTTCCGTACACGGACAATCAGTAATTTTCCGGGAGTGAATCCAAATGCAAGTCATTCTGCTCGAAAAGATCACCCATCTCGGTAACCTCGGCGACATCGTCAAGGTGAAGGACGGCTACGGCCGCAACTTCCTCATCCCGACCGGCCGTGCCAAGCGCGCCACGAAGGCCGCCATCGCCGAATTCGAAGCCCGCCGTGCCGAGCTCGAAAAGGCCCAGGCCGAACGCATCGCCGCCGCTCAGGCTCTCGCCGACAAGCTCAACGGCGTTGAAATCACGATCGCCAGCAAGTGTGGCGTCGACGGCCGTCTCTTCGGTTCCGTCACCAACGCCGACATCGCCGAAGCGGTCGACGCCCTCGGCTTCCAGATCAAGAAGTCCCAGGTCCGCACGCCGCTCGGCGCGATCAAGTCCATCGGCGACTACCCGATCACGATCGGTCTCGCCACGGACATCACCGCCGACATTACCGTCAAGGTTGTGGCCGAAGCCTAATCGGGTCTCTTCGAAGATCTTCGAAAAAAGGGTTCTCTCCTTCGGGGGCGAACCCTTTTTGCTTTTGGTTGCGCTTGTCGTCTTCCGAGCGCGGCGGGGAAAACGGTCCCCTCTGCTACAATCTTTTTCCCAATCCTTTCTTCGGTGATCCCATCGATGCCTGAAGCTCCCAAAACCCGCAACCTGCCCGATGATCCCGCGCACGGCCTCAGAACGCCGCCTCAGTCCATTCAGAGCGAACAGGCGGTGCTCGGCGGTCTCCTGATCGACAACACCGCGCTCGACAGCGTGGCCGACCTGATCACGGCCGAAGACTTCTGCCGGCGCGACCATCAGATCATCTACGAGCACATCGTCTCGCTCATTCAGCACGGCAAGCCCGCCGACATCGTGACGGTGGGCGAGAGCATCAAGAATTCGGGCGTGCAGACGGCGCTCGCCGACGGGCAGTACCTGCAGTCGCTCTTCTCGAACACGCCTTCGGCCGCGAACATCCGCCGCTACGCGGAAATCGTGCGCGACCGCGCGATGCTGCGCCAGATGATTCAGGTGGGCGAGGGGATGGTGACGAACGCCCTCAATCCGCAGGGGCGCGATCCCGAGGAAATCCTCGACGAAGCCGAGCGCGAAGTGCTCGCGATCAACGAGCGAAACGCCCGCGGCCGTCAGGGCTTCCGTTCGCTTTCGACCCTCGTGCGCGAAGTCTCCGAGCGCATCATCGAGCTCTATCAGAACAAGGACAATTCCGAAGTCACGGGCGTGGCGACGGGCTTTCCGAACCTCGACCGCGTGACGGCGGGCTTCCAGCGCGGCGACCTCATCATTCTCGCGGCGCGTCCCTCCATGGGTAAGACCGCGCTCGCCCTCAACATCGCCGAAAACATCGGCGTGCGCCAGGAGTTGCCCGTGGCGATCTTCTCCCTTGAAATGGGGGCGGATCAGCTCACGCAGCGTCTGATCGCCTCGGTCGGTCGTCTGGACTCGCAGCGCCTTCGCAAGGGGGCCCTCAACGACGAGGAATGGGACAAGTTCACGGCCGCCGTGAGCATTCTCGAAAAGAAGCCCATTCACATCGACGACACGGGGAACATGACCGTCACGTCGCTCTCCACCCGTGCGCGCCGCCTCATGAATCAGACGGGACCGCTCGGGCTCATCGTCGTCGACTACCTGCAGCTCATGGTCGGCAAGGGTGAAAACCGCACGACGATCCTCTCGGACATCTCGCGCGGCCTCAAGAGCCTCGCCAAGGAACTGCACTGCCCGATCGTCGCGCTCTCGCAGCTCTCGCGAAGCGTCGAATCGCGAACCGACCACCGTCCGATGATGTCGGACCTTCGCGAATCGGGCGCCATCGAACAGGACGCCGACGTGATCCTCTTCATTTATCGAGACGTGCGCTACAACCCCGACGCCGACAAGAACGCGGCCGAAGTGATCGTCGCCAAGCAGCGTAACGGTCCGGTCGGGACGCTCCGAATGACCTTCCTCGGCGAACTCACGCGCTTTGAGGCGACGGCCGACGAAGGCTATTGGGACGGCGCGGAATAAGGAGACGAAACATGGAATGGTTGACGAGCATCGACTGGTTCGCCCTCTGGTGTTGGGCGGGGGCGCTCATCCTCATCGCCGCGGGCTTTGCCGGGACGATCATCCCCGCGATTCCGGGTCTTCCCCTCATCGCCGTGGGCGCCTGGCTCATCGGCTGGGCGGGCGACTTTCAGGAGGTGGGCTGGAAGACGATCGCCTTTCTCGGTGTGCTCGCCGTGATCGGGGTCGTCGTCGACACGGTCGCCCAGACGGCGGGCGCGCAGCGCGCCGGAGCGTCGAAAGAGGGGATTCTCGGGTCGCTGATCGGCACCGTGGTCGGCGTCTTCCTGGGCGGCATCGTCGGGATCCTCATCATGCCCCTGGTCGGCGCCGCGATCGGCGAATTCTGGGCCAAGCGCGACCTCCTGCACGCGGGCCGCGTGGGGCTCGCCACCTGGATCGGCATGATCATCGGCACGGTCGTCAAGGTGGCGCTCGCCTTCACCATGACGGGAACGCTCTTTGCGGTCTACTTCCTCTGAGCCTTCCGTTTCCCTACTCTTCACGACAAAACGCCCTTTCGGTCGATGGATCCGAAAGGGCGTTTCGCTTGGGACGGAGGAAAGGCCGGTCAGAGCACTTCCGCCGCGTATTCGGCGAGTCGGCTTCGTTCACCGCGCGAGAGCGTGAGCGTCGCCGCGTGCTCCCAACCGAGGAAGCGCTCGACCGCGTAGGTGAGGCCGGAACTGCCTTCCGTCAGGTAGGGCGTGTCGATCTGCGCGAGGTTGCCGAGGCACACGATCTTCGTGCCCGGACCAGCGCGGGTGATGAGCGTTCGCATTTCCTTGGGCGTGAGGTTCTGCGCTTCGTCGATCAGGACGAACTTCCTCTGGAAGGTGCGGCCGCGCATGAGGGACATGCTCTTTACCTTGAGGCGCTGCTCGAGAACGCCGCGCGTCGTCTTTGCCTCCCAGGCCTTCATGTCCTTGGTGCCCGCGAGGACGTCAAGGTTGTCGTAGATGGCCCCCATCCAGGGAACCATCTTTTCCTCTTCCGAGCCCGGGAGATAGCCGATGTCTTCGCCCACGCTCACGGTGGCGCGCGTGACGAGGATTTCGTCGAAGCGGTGTTCGTCCACCGTCATCGCGAAGGCCGCCGCAAGACTCATGAGGGTCTTGCCGGTCCCCGCCTGACCGAGGATCGTCACGAAGTCGATGTCGGGCGAGAGAAGGAGGTTGAGGGCGGCGTTCTGCTCGACGTTTCGGGCGTGGATTCCGAAGAGCTTGTCGCCCGTCTTCGTGTAGTCCTTGAGGAGCGTCATCGTGATGCGCGTGCCCTCGATCGCGGTGACGCGCGCCGCAAAGGGCGTGCCCACGTCGGAAGGAATCCAGAGGATTTCGTTCAGAACGAAGTCGCCCGGGGTCGACGTGAGGAAGCTGTAGGTCGCGACGCCGTTCTTTTCGCCGCTCTCGAGCGTCGGCGCGACGATTGTCCAGAAGTCGTTCGAGAGCGCGCGGATCCCCGGGAAGAGAAGGTCCGTGTCGTCGAGGACCTTGTCGGAGAAATAGTCTTCCGCGGGAAGCCCGAGCGCCGTCGCCTTGATGCGCATGTTCACGTCCTTCGAGACGAGAACGGCCACGTGCTCGGGGAAGTGCGACGCAAGGCCGCTTACGACGGCGAGAATGCGGTTGTCCCCCTTGTTGGCCGGCAATTCCGGCGGAAGGGGCGCAGCAACAGGACTCGTTTCAAAGTAGAGCTTTCCCTGCGACTCGATGTTCCCGAGGGCCGAGAGGTCGAGCCCTTCCGAAAGGGGCCGTCCGGCGTGGGCCTCGAGAAGCGCGTCGAGCGTGCGCGAGAGGCTTCGGCCGTTGCGGGCGACTTCGGTCGTCCCGACCTTGTGGTTGTCGAGCTCCTCGAGCGTCGTCATCGGGAGGAACACGTCGTGCTCGGCAAAGCGGAAGAGGCAGCGCGGATCGTGCAGAAGCACGTTCGTGTCGAGCACGAAGAGCTTCTTGCGGTCTTCTCGCACGACGGCGCGTCCGCGGCGGTGGCTCGCGGGCTTTTCGGGCGTCTTTCCCTGGGTCGACGCGGCGAAGAGAACGTCCGCGGCGGGCAGCTCGCCCGGACGCGCGGGTTCGGCGGCGGGCGGCGGCACGTAGACGCTTTCGGCGGGCACCGTCGGCACGGGCTTTTCGTCGGAGGGCGCCGCGGCTTCGACGGGAGTCTTTTCGGGCGCGCCCTTGGCCGGCCGTTTCTTTTCGGACGCCGCCTTCGGGGCGGTCTCTTTCTTCTTGGAAACGGGGGCGGGAGCGGTCTTCTTCGTCTTCTTTTCGCTCTTGGCGGGTTTCTTCGCTACCGTGTCCTTCGCCTTGGTTTCGGCGGCGGGGGCCTCCTTGACGGAGGCCGTCACGGGAGATTCAACGGTTTGCGCGGGACGGGGGGTGCGCGCGCGGATGCGCTCGCGCAGTTCTTCGAGCGTTTCGCCTCGGGGCTCGTCCTTGCGGGCGGGCGCCTTCGCGCGCGTCGCCGCAAGTTTCGTGCCGAGCTCGCTCGGTGCGGGAGGTAGGGGCATGATTCGTCTCTCCGGCCGATCCTTTCGGCCTTGTATCGTTGGTGAAGCCTGCGCTTCGGTGTACGACCATTCTAAGGGGACGCCTCGGGCGCGTGGCGGAACTAGGCCGAAAGAAGAGGAAGCGGCGAAAAGCGGCGCATCCCGCGGCCGCGCCTTCTTTTTTCGGGTAGGATGAAACCAAAGGCAGTCGAGCCCAAAGGGCTTGGCTTACGAACGTTTTTTCTCAGAAGGAGTGGCGCGATGCACTACGTATCCACCCGGGGCGACAAGAACGCCCGGGCGTTCACCGACATCAGCTTCACGGCCTTTGCAACCGACGGCGGGCTCTGGATGCCCGACGAAGTGCCGCAAGTGACGCCGGAAAAGCTCCATACCTGGCTCGGTACCGACTATGCGGGCCTCGCCTTTGAGATCTTCCACCTCTTCGCGCCCGAAATTCCGCGCCGCGACCTGTGGACGCTCTGCCGGGACGCCTATCAGCCCAAGGAATTCTCATTCCGCCGCAATCCCTTTGACGCGGAGGCGGTGACGCCCGTGACGTGGTTGCGAGACGGCGTGGCGCTTCTCGAACTCTCGAACGGTCCGACGCTCGCCTTCGACGATCTGTCGCTGCGCTTCGCGTCGCTCTACCTGCAGCGCGTGATGCCGGAAGAAGAGCGTCCCCGGATTCTGCTCGGCGCCACCTCGGGCGACATGGGCGCGTCCGCCGCGCACCACTTCGCGAACATTCCCGGGGTCGATCTCGTTCTCGTGAGTCCGAAGGACCGCATGTCGCAGTGCCAGGCCCGGATTCTTTACAACGAAACCGCTCCGAACGTTCACCACCTCGTGGGCGAAGGAACCTTCGACGACTGTCAGGATCTCGTCAACCGCGTGCTCGCCGACGAGGCCTTCTGCCGCGAACACCGCATCGGCGCGATCAACAGCACGCTCTGGCTCCGCATCGTCTCGCACCTCGTCTACTACTTCTGGTCCTACCTGCAGGCGGTCGACCGCGTGGGCGAGGAAGTGGTCTACGCCGTGCCCGCCGGCAACTTCGGCAACGCCTACGCCGGATGGCTCGCCAAGCGCATGGGACTGCCGATCCTGCGCCTCATCGTGGCGACGAACGAAAACGACACCTTCGACCGCTTCGTGCGCACGGGCGTCTACCGTCCGCGTCCCGCAAGCGAAACGATTCAGACGACCTCGCCCTCGATGGACATCTCGCGCGCCGCGAACGTGGAGCGCTTCCTCTACAGCTTCTTGAAGGGCGACAGCCGCCGCGTGCGCGAACTGATGGTGCTCCTTGACGACACGGGCGAATTCTCGCTTTCCGCCGAAGAGTTCTCGCGGCTTCGCCGAAGCGGTCTCTCGTCGGGATCGTCCGACCATCCGAACCGCCTCGAGATCATCGAGGAGATGTACCTGAACCATCACGTCTTCGTCGATCCGCACACGGCCGACGCCCTCTATTCGGGAATCATTCTTCACCCCGTCGGGGTCAAGACGCTCTGCCTCGAAACGGTGCAGCCCGTGAAGTTCCCGCGCATGGTGCGCGCCGCCACCGGACACAACCCCGAGTGGCCGTTCGGCTACAAGGCGCCTCCCGAAGTCGTGACGCCGCCCGCTTCGCACGCGCTCACCGAAGAGTGGCTGCGAGGCGCCGTCCAGGAGATCGGACGGTGACGCGGCCCGTCGTCATCGGGTTCGTGGGCCGCTCGGGATCGGGAAAGACCACGCTTCTCGAGCGGCTCGTCGCGATCTTTCGGGCCCGCGGACTTCGGGTCGCGGTCCTCAAGGACGCGCACCACGGCTTTTCGATGGACAAACCGGGCAAGGACAGTTGGCGCTACCGCGAAGCGGGCGCCGAGACGGTCGTCGTGCGAAGCGACGCGCGCTGGGTCGTGCTTCATGAAACGCCCGCGGGCCGCGCGGGCGTCGAAGAGCTCCTTTCTCACGTGGGCGACGTGGACCTCGTGCTTGTCGAAGGCTTCAAAAACGAGGGCGATTACCCGAAGTACGAGGTCTTTCGCCCCGACGCGACGCCCGAGGGGCCGCTCTTTCCCGGCGCCCTTCTTGCGGGCGTCGTCTCGAACGTCTCGGCCGAGGCGCTCGGCACCGACCTTCCCGTTTTGCCGATCGACGAACCCGAGCGCGTGGCGGCCCATATGTTCGAGACGCATCTTCGCCGCTAAAATAAGCGGCGAGTTTCTTTTTGGAAAAGGCCTTTGCCCGCTGGCGAAGGAAAGACGATGATTTCTTACACCGAAGCCCTTTCGAGACTGATGGCGGGCGCGAGCCCCATTACCGAGACGGAAACCGTTCCGCTTCTCTACAGCACGGGCCGCATTCTGGCCGAAGACGTGGGAAGCCCCGTGGCGGTGCCCGCCTGGGACAATTCGCAGATGGACGGCTACGCCGTGCGTTTCGCCGAGGCGACGGAGGGCGCGGTCCTTCCCGTTTCGCAGCGCATCCCGGCGGGGTCCGTCGGCGAAGCCCTGAAGCCGGGCACGGTCGCGCGCATCTTTACGGGCGCCCCCGTTCCCGAAGGGGCCGACGCCGTCGTGCCGCAGGAGGAAACCGAAGTGACGCCCGAGGGCGTGCGGTTTGTCGCTTCGGCCCGCGAGGGCGCCTGGATCCGCCGCCGCGGAAGCGACGTGGCGCAGGGTACGGTCATCGCCTCGCGCGGTACGCGCCTGACGCCCGCCGTGATCGGCGTGATCGCGAGCGTCGGCCGCGCCTACGTGACGGTGTACCGCCGTCTGCGCGTGGGCGTCTTCTTCTCCGGGGACGAACTCGTGCAGCCCGGAGAACCCCTCCCGCCGGGCGGCATCTACAATTCGAACCGCTACATGCTGCGCAGTCTCCTTCTCACGCTCGGCTGCGAGGCCTACGACCTCGGGAGCATTCCCGATTCGTTCGAGGCGACGAAGGCGGCGCTCGAACGCGCCGCGGAGACGACCGACGTGATTTTGTCGACGGGCGGCATGTCCGTGGGCGAAGAGGACCACATCAAGCCCGCCGTCGAGTCGCTCGGAGCGCTCGACGTCTGGCGCGTGCGCGTGAAGCCGGGCAAACCCCTCGCTTTCGGGCATGTGAAGAACGTTCCCTTCATCGGCATTCCGGGAAACCCCGTCGCCGCCTTCGTGATCTTCCTCATGATGGCGCGTCCCTTCCTTTTGCGCCGCATGGGCTCGAACGACATCGAAGTGCAGCCGCAGCTCGTGCGCGCCGATTTCGACTGGTTGAAGCCCGGCGACCGCGAGGAATTCCTGCGCGTTCGCCGCAACGCCGAAGGAGGACTCGACCGCTATCCCAATCAGAATTCGCAGGTCCTTTCCTCCTGCGCCTGGGGCGACGGCCTCGTCGACGTGCCCGCGGGCGAGCCCGTGAAGAAGGGCGACTTCGTGCGTTACTACCCCTTCTGCCGATTCTTTGCCTGAGTAACGAGAGAGCACTAAGAAAATGAAGATCGAAATCCTGTACTTCGCCTATCTGCGCGAACAGCTCGGTTTTGACCGCGAAGAGGCGGAAACGCCCGACGACGTGCGCACGGTGGGGGCGCTTCGCGACTGGCTCGTCGCAAAGGGCGAGCCCTATGCCACGGCCTTTGCGAATCTCAAGCGCATCCGCGCGGCCCTGAATGAAGAGCTCGCGTCGGACGACGAGGCGTTGAAAGAGGGCGACGTCGTCGCCTTCTTCCCGCCGGTGACGGGAGGTTGACCGTGGCGGAAACGAAGATTCTGGTCACGACCGAGCCCTTTGACATCGGCGAGGAAACCGCCCGCATCCGCGAGGGTTCGCCCGACATGGGCGCGATTGTCACGTTCACGGGGGTCGTGCGAAACGTCAACGACGGCTCGAACGTCACGGCCATGACGCTCGAACACTATCCGGGTATGACCCAAAAGAGCCTCGCGAAGATCGTCGAGACGGCCCGCGGCCGCTGGCCCTTGGGCGACGTCACGGTGATCCACCGCGTCGGCCGCATGGTCGTGGGCGAGGAGATCGTCCTCGTGGCGGTCGCGTCGCGCCACCGTCACGCGGCCTTCGAAGCCGCCTCCTTCATCATGGACTGGTTGAAGACCGAAGCGCCCTTCTGGAAGAAGGAGGAAACGCCCGAGGGCGCCCGCTGGGTCGACGCGCGAGAGAGCGACGACCTTGCCAAGGCCCGTTGGGGCTGACCGGACAAAAAGTCTCAAAACGCAAAAGCGCCCGATTTCCCGTGCGGAAAAAGGGCGCTTTTCGTTGGGGCGCGAAGGTCGCCGAAGGGCGTCAGCGGCGACGGCTCGAGCGCTGCGCAAGAAGCAGGCCGAGCAAAACGAGGACCGATCCCGCGACGAAGGGTAGGCCCACGGATTCGTCGAGAAGAAGCACGCTCAGGACCACGCCGAAGATCGGCGTCATGAAGAGAAAGACGCCGAGGCGCGAGGCGAGGTAGCGGCGAAGGAGCCAGTTCCAGACGAGGTAGCTTGCGAAACTCACGATGACGGTTTGAAAGACGAGGCTCGCCCAGCCGAGCGTCGTGTGCTCGAAGTGACTCTGACCCGTGAGAAGGGCGAGCGCCGTCAGCACCACCGCGCCCGTGGCGAGCTGCCAGAAGAGCATCTGCGAGGCGGGGGCGGCGTTCATGGTGGTGGTTCGCAGGAAGATCGTCGCAAAGCCCCAGGAAATCCCGGCGCCCAGGCCGAGCGCGTCGCCGAGAATCCACAGGTTCTCTTCGGGCGTCGCCTCCGTGAGGGCGGGAAGGAGGAAGGCGACGAGGATCCCGCAGAAGGCGAGAAGAAGCCCCGACCACTGAATGAGGTTGAGGCGCTCTTCGGGAAGCTTCACGGCGAGTCCCACGGCGGAAAAGAGCGGCGCCGTGTAGAGAAGCACCGACATGTGGGCGGCCGAGGTGAAGCGAAGGCCTTCGGACACGAAGAAGAATTCCCCCGTAAAGCAGAGCCCCACGAGGAGCGCGTCGCGAAGCTTCACTTCGGGGTTCCAGACCTCCTTCAACCAATAGCGGTTGAAGAGCCACAAAAGGAGTCCCGAAACGGCGGACCGCAGACCCACCTGCAGCATGGGACTCACGGCGTCGCCCGCCGCCTTGATGGCGACCTGCTGCAGGCCCCACACAAAGCAAAGGCCCACGCACACGGCGAAGGCGAAGAAGTCGACGGGACGGCGTACGGGTTGGTTGGTCATGGGAGGGAAAAAAGAAAGAGAAAGATGCCGAATGATAGCCTTTTGCAGGGGATTTCGGAGAGAAAGGCGCCGGAGCGGCGCCGTCGGCAAGCTTTTTGTCCTCGTTCTACAATGGACAAATCCGCGTCCCGCACGGTCGGGACGCTCCAAGACATCAACGAACGAAACGGGACGACCGATGCTTCACTTCGAATGCGACTATTTGGAAGGTGCGCATCCGCGCATTTTGGAGAAACTCTCCGCCACGAATCTTGATCAGACGCCGGGCTACGGGGTGGACAAGCACTGCGAACGGGCAGCCGAGCTCATCCGCAAGGCCTGCGGCGCGCCCGACGCGCAGGTGTGGTTTCTCGTGGGCGGAACGCAGACGAACGCGACGGTGATCCGCTCGATCCTTCGCAACTACGAAGGCGTCCTCTCGGCCGACACGGGTCACATCACCGGGCACGAGGCGGGCGCGATCGAGGCTTCGGGCCACAAGGTCCTCACGCTTCCCGAAAAGGAAGGGAAGATTTCGGCCGAGACGGTCGAAGCGGCCATGCAGAAGTTCCTGCACGATCCTTCGCGCCACTTTGCGGTTCATCCCGGACTCGTCTACATCTCGCACCCGACGGAGTACGGTACGCTCTACACGCTCGACGAACTCAAGGCCCTTCGCGCCGTCTGCGACCGCCATCATCTGCCGCTTTACATCGACGGGGCGCGCCTCGGCTACGGCCTTGCGGCGGAAAAGAACGACGTGACGCTTGAAGACATCGCGCGCCTCGCGGACGTCTTCTACATCGGCGGCACGAAGGTGGGGGCGCTCTTCGGGGAGGCCCTCGTCATCACGACGCCCGAACTCCTGCCGCACTTCTACACGACGATGAAGCAGTCGGGCGCGGTTCTTGCGAAGGGGCGCCTCCTTGGGATTCAGTTCGAAGCGCTCTTTGAGGACGACCTCTACGTTGAAGTCGGCCGTCACGCCGTGGGGCTTGCGAAGCGCCTGACCGACGCGCTCCTTGCGAAGGGCTATGAACTCCCCTTCGTCACGGGCACGAATCAGGTTTTCGCCGTCGTCACGGACGAACAGCTCGCGCGCCTGCGCGAAGTGACGACCTTCGCCTATTGGGCGGCTCTGCCCGAACATCGCCACGTCGTGCGCTTCGTGACGAGCTGGGCGACGAAGCCCGAAGACGTCGACGCGCTCATCGCCGCGCTCTGACCGTCATGACGGGCGTCACCTGGGAGGGCGCCGCCGCCGTGGCGGCGGGCGCGGCCCTCGGCGCGGTCTGCCGCTGGCTTCTGACGGTGGGACTCGGCAGCATGGGAGGTTTGGCGGCGGGCACGCTCGCCGCGAATCTCGTCGGATGCTTCGCGGCGGGGATCCTCGCGGGGTGCTTTGCGGTCTTTCCCGTAAACGACGCTCTGCGGCTTCTTCTCGTCACGGGGTTCCTGGGCGGTCTCACCACCTTTTCGACCTTCTCGACGGAATCCGTCGGTTTTTTGCTCGACGGCGCCTGGAGCCGCTGGGGCCGTCACCTTCTTTTCCACGTCGTCGGAGGCCTTGCCGCCGCGACAGCGGGCGTCCTTCTGACCCGCTGGATCCTTCGCTGACGCGGATACACTTTGCAATCTTTCCGCCCGCTTTCTTCCCCTTGTTTTTTGCGGTCCCCGCACTCATATGTTGAGTATCAGAACATTACATCGTCGACTGTTCGACGAAAGGAAGAAAGAAACTCATGCGTCAGGACAAATTGACCACGAAATTTCAGCAGGCGCTCGGCGACGCGCAGTCCGTCGCTCTCGCGCACGACCATCAGGTGCTTGAACCCATTCACCTCCTGGCCGCTTTGCTGAAGGATTCCGAGGACGCAAGCCGCAGTCTTCTCGAGCGCGCCGGCGTGAACGTCGGACAGCTCGAGCGCCGCGTCGAAGAGCGTCTGCGCGCCATGCCGAGCGTTTCGGGCACGGACGGCGACATTCAGATTTCGCGTGAACTCGGGAACATTCTCAACCTCACGGAAAAGGAGGCGATGAAGCGCAACGACCGCTACATCTCCACCGAAATGTTCCTGCTTGCGCTCTGCGAAGACAAGAGCGAGGCGGGTCGCCTCGCGCGCGAATGCGGGCTTACGAGAAGCGCCATGGAAATGGCGATCTCCGCCGTGCGCGGCAGCGACGGCGCGGACAACCCCGACGCCGAAAGCCAGCGCGAAGCGCTCAAGAAGTACACGATCGACCTCACCGACCTCGCGCGCCGCGGCAAGCTCGACCCCGTGATCGGGCGTGACGACGAAATCCGCCGCACGATGCAGATTCTGCAGCGCCGCAGCAAGAACAATCCCGTGCTGATCGGCGAACCCGGCGTCGGCAAGACCGCCGTCGTCGAAGGGCTTGCGCAGCGCATCGTGAACGGCGAAGTCCCCGACACCCTGAAGGGAAAGCGCGTGCTGAGCCTCGACATGGCGGGCCTCATCGCGGGCGCCAAGTACCGCGGCGAATTCGAGGAACGTCTGAAGAAGCTTCTTGAAGAAGTCACGAAGGAAGAGGGCCGCATCATCCTCTTCATCGACGAACTCCACACGGTGGTGGGCGCCGGGAAGACCGAAGGCAGCATGGACGCGGGCAACATGTTGAAGCCTGCGCTCGCGCGCGGCGAACTCCATGTGATCGGTGCGACCACGCTTGACGAATACCGCAAGTACGTCGAAAAGGACGCGGCGCTGGAGCGTCGTTTCCAGAAGGTCATGATCGACGAACCGTCGGTCGAGGACACCATCGCGATTCTGCGCGGCCTGCAGGAGAAGTACGAAGCGCATCACGGCGTCGAGATCACCGACCCCGCGATCGTCGCGGCGGCCGAACTCTCTCACCGCTACATCACGGACCGCTTCCTCCCCGACAAGGCGATCGACCTGATCGACGAGGCGGCGGCGCGCATCAAGATGGAAATCGACTCGAAGCCCGAAGCGCTCGACAAGCTTGACCGCCGTCTCATCCAGCTCAAGATCGAGCGCGAAGCGATGAAGAAGGAAACGGACGAAGCCTCGAAGAAGCGCCTCGAAGCGATCGAAGAGGAAATCGAACGTCTCTCGCGCGAATACTCCGACCTTGAGGAAGTGTGGAAGCGCGAAAAGAGCGAAGCGCTCGGCGCCAAGAGCGTGCGCGACGAAATTGAAGAGGTTCGCCGCCAGATGGAGGAATACCGCCGCACCGCGCAGTATGACAAGCTCGCGCAGCTGCAGTACGAACGCCTCCCGAAGCTCGAGGAACGCCTGCGCCGCGCCGAAAAGGCCGAGGGCGCGGATAAGCCCATGAAGCTTCTCCGCACTGCGGTGGGCGCCGAGGAAATCGCCGAGGTGGTGAGCCGCGCGACCGGAATTCCGGTCTCGAAGATGATGGAGGGCGAACGCCAGAAGCTCCTTCACATGGGCGAGACGCTCGCAAAGCGCGTGGTGGGTCAGGAAGAAGCGGTGCAGCGCGTGACGGAGACGATTCTGCGCAGCCGCGCGGGCCTTGCGGACCCGAACCGTCCGTACGGCAGCTTCCTCTTCCTCGGGCCTACGGGCGTCGGCAAGACCGAACTCACGAAGGCGCTTGCGAACTTCCTCTTTGACTCCGACGATGCGCTCATCCGCATCGACATGAGCGAATTCATGGAAAAGCACAGCGTCGCCCGTCTGATCGGCGCGCCTCCGGGATACGTGGGCTACGAAGAAGGCGGCTACCTCACGGAAGCCGTCCGCCGCAAGCCCTATTCGGTGATTCTCTTGGACGAAGTCGAAAAGGCGCACCCCGACGTCTTCAACGTGCTCCTGCAGGTTTTGGACGACGGGCGCATGACGGACGGTCAGGGCCGCACGGTCGACTTCAAGAACACGGTCATCGTGATGACGTCGAACCTCGGGGCCTTCGAAATCGAACGCCTCGCCGGGGCGCCGCACGAAGAGATCCGCGAAGCCGTGATGAAGGAAGTGAAGGAACACTTCCGTCCGGAATTCGTGAACCGCATCGACGAGATCGTGGTCTTCAACTCGCTCGGCAAGGAATCGATCCGCCGCATCGCGAACCTGCAGCTTGACCTCTTGAAGGGCCGCATGGCCGCGCAGGACCTCAAGCTCGAGCTCACGGACGCCGCGCTCGACAAGGTGGCCGAAGCGGGCTTCGACGTTCAGTTCGGTGCGCGTCCTCTGAAGCGCGCCGTGCAGGAACACGTCGAGAACCCGGTCGCCCGCCTGATCCTCGAAGGGAAGGTCCTGCCGGGCGGCAAGGTCGTGGGCGACGTCCGCGACGGCAAGCTCGTCTTTACGGTCGAAAATCCGACCGAATGACCACGACGGAGGCGCCCCGAAAGGGCGCCCCGCCGAAAGGATCAAAACGCCCGGAGTGCTTCGCGCGCCCCGGGCGTTCGCGCATTCTTCGCATCGCCAAAGCGTTCTTTCATCGCAAGCGGAACCGCTGCGCCTGCGGCAGACTCATGGTGTAAAGATCATTGTCCCGCAAGGAAAATCAAGCAGAAAACCGTGGCCGTCGAAACCTCGTCCTTTGCCGCAATCCGTCGGGAGAAGCGTCCTTATGTCGACAAGACCCGCTTTCTTCCGACCGTCCTCGAGAACGGCATCTACGCGCAGCTCATTGCGCGCCCGCCTCGGTTCGGCAAAACGCTTTTCCTCGACACGCTGCGCACCTTTCTCAGCGTCGATCCCGAACGGCCGGGCGACACGACGCTGCAGCGGGAACTATTTGAGGGACTCGACGTTCTTCAAGACGAAACATTCTGCAGGCGTTGCATGGGACAGGTCCCGGTCCTCTATCTCTCGCTCGTCGAGGTGGCCGGTTCTTCTTTTGGGGAGGCGTATCTTTCGTTGGCCGACCGACTCTGCGCCTCGGCGCGGATGCACGAATACCTGCTTGCGAGTCCGCGTCTCTCGGAAAACGAGAAGATCCAGCTTCGACGATACGCTTCGCCCGACTTCATGGCCGACACCGCAAACATGCTTGCGGTGGAGTGGTTCGCCCGGGAACTTGTGACGTGTCTCGCGAAACACTTCGATCGTCCCTGCGTTTTTCTCGTTGACGAATACGACGCGCCGCTCGTCTGGGCTGCGGCGGGCGGGTACTACGAGGAGATGCGCACCTTTTTGAGAGGTTTCCTGAGCGTTCTGCAGCCCGAGGGCGGAGAGCTCGTACACGGGCTTCCGGTGGTCAGCAAGTCCGTCCTCACCGGGAGTTTGTGGCTGGGCTTGGAGAGTACGGTGACCGACGCGAGCAATATTGTGGGCCGTACGGTTGGTTCTCCCAATGCCTTTCGCAGCGACGCCGCGATCGGTTTCACCGAGTCGGAAGTCTCCGCGCTTCTCGAACAGTGTGGTCTGCGCGAGAAGACGGACGAGGTTATGAGGTGGTGCGGTGGGTATCACGTGGGCGGCGAAACGATCTGTCGTCCCGGAGATGTGCTCGCATTCTGCGGCGCCGCCCTCGGGAACGATGCTCTGCAGATGATCGAGCCGCAAGGGAACGCTTTGGACACGAGGGGGAATGAGATTCTCGTCGAATTTCTCGAGGATCTGTCGGAAGCCGACGCCGAGCGCCTGCAGATCCTGGTGGACGGGGGCGCCGTCGAGTTCGTGGTCCGCGAACAGCTCTCGTACGCCGAATTGGCCGACCGTCCGACCAAAAACTACTGGGCGTTGCTGCTCTTTTTCGGGTGCCTCACGGCGGCGGAGTACGTGGAATGAGGGCGCTGTCGCCTCCGGATCCCGAATGAAGGAATGCGCCGCTTCGTCCGCGATCGGATACGGGCCCGATTCTCCCGCGGGAACCGGGACTTTGACCGGTGCGGCAGGGAACTGGCCGAAGCGGCGCTTCTCGGAGACCTGGACAGCATGCTGACCGTGCTCGATCCGCTTCTTCGCATGCATGTTTCGGTCGGTGAGAGAACGGACGATCCGTCGGAAAAGCATTTCTCCGACTTGTTGTCGTCGCTCTTAGCGTCGGTCGGCGGAATGATCCGGGATTTTCGATTCCACCCCGGGGCGGGCGAGAGCGCGGCAACCGTCCTCTTTACGTCCGGCAATGACGCGCCGGGAACCGGCGTGGTTCTCAACATGAAGCGGGCACGCAATCCGGCGGAACTCACGTGTTCGGCCCGGGACGCACTCGGGCAAATCGAGGCCAAAGTCTGCGGAGAGATTCTTTCGTCGATGCGTTGCCGCTCGTATTACGCCTACGGCCTTGCATTCTGCGGCAAGCATTGCGAAGTCGTCGGCGGTACACGGCAAAAGGTCGCGAGGGAGGCATAACGCCTCGTAGTTCCGATGACGAGGACATCGGACGCCCGGAGTGGCTCGCGCGCCCCGGGCGTTCGTGTCTTCGCAATCTGGCGGTCCCGGGAAAACCGGGAGACCTGCCGTTTCGAGGGCGGTGCGAAAATGAAAAGATTCTTTCCATTGACCTGCAGGATGAAGCCGTCATGACCGAATGCTCCGCTCCAACCTCTTATCCCGATTTGTTTGCTCTCTTCCATGAAGACGGTTCCGACCTCGGCATGGACGTGAACGGCGGCAACCCTTATTCGCCCGTGTGGATTTGCGGGTTGGAGTTCGGCGGCGGCCGCAACAAATGGGAAAACTTCGAGCGCGCCGCCGTGCGCGGCGTCGATCTCGCGACGATCACGGCGTTTGGGAACTTCGGTGCACTCGACTACGAATACCGAACGCTTTCCTCGGCCTTGGTGGCGGCGCTTACGGACGAAGCCTTTCTCTTGGAACTCGAGGCTGCGGAAACGGACGACAAACGTCGGGATCTGACGGACAAGTACGTGCCCGAACACCGGATCTTTGCCTGGGGCGGACACGGGTTTCAGATGAATTCGGGCGTCCTGTCGCTTACGACGCACTACGACTGGGAAAATTCCTATTTCTTGTACGGTTCGGAAGGCCGGGATCGGTGCTCCGTGAAGGAAGCGCTTGTGGCTCACGGCATCGAGAGTCTCGGAGGTTACCGGGAGAAGGCGACGACAATCTTCGAGAAACACGTGAAGGCCCGCCTTCGGCGCTATCGTCCGCGTCTCGTCGTCTGCACGGGCAGAACGGGGACAAACGAGTTCCTCCGTCTCTTCCTCGGAGAAGACGAGCGCACGCCCTTTTATCGAAGCGAGGGGGACGGGTTTCCTCGCCGCCGCTTCGAACTCTACCGCCACGAAGAAACGAACACGGTCGTGGCGCTCTGCAACTTTCTGACGAACCGCCGAAACACCACGCTCGGCTATGACGACATCGCGCCCATTGCGCGCAAGCTTCGGGAAGTGGAGAAGCTCTCCTGGCTGCAAAAGCTCGATTCCCCCGTGCCTTGGCCCGAGGAACGTCCTTCCTGTGGACTCGAACGTTCGACCTTTGAAGCGCTTCTGAAGAAGGTGGATGCGCTGCACAGCTATGAAGACTTCTTTGCCGGGGATTTCTTTGAGGACCCGAAGGTTCTTGAGTTTCTAAAGAACTGGGACGGTCGAGAGATCTTCCTCGAGCAGGTAAAGAAGGTTCGGCCCCGGGACGAAACGGAGCTCTTTGCGACGCTTGAGGTGACTCCTGCCGAGCAGTTCTTCGCGTTGCTCGCAAGAAATCTCGAGCGCCCGCTCGGTCGTAGGATTACGCTCTGTGAGATGTTGGATTTTCTGCTCGACTATCGAAGAATGCTCGAGAACAAGGCCATCCGTTCGCTCCTCACAGGATCTGCGGCAAAAGGATCGGAACCCGCGGCGGTTAAGATTGCAGTCACCTCGGCGTGCGAGACTTCAGGGCATTGATGACCCCAAACCACAAGAGGAGACTCAAGTGCAGAAATCTCTTTTGCTCGGCCTCGGACTCGCGGCCGCCGCCGCGAGCGCCACGGCCGCGCCCACGCTCGTTGAAGCGCTCAGCGCCTGTGATACGACCTTTTACGAAGCGCTCGCCAAGGACAAGAAGATTCCCGAAGCGCTCAAGGTGCGCAAGGACAATCTCGCCTTTTTGAAGCTGAAGGGCGAACAACTTGAAGAAATTCCCTTCAAGAAGACCTTCCGCGACAACGGTCTGACGATCACGGGCTTCATCGTGAGCGACGCGATCGAGCGCTTCTTCGGCGTGCCCGACATGCACAACCACTTCTGGGGCTTCACGGTGAAGGAAGACTGGATGGGCGTCGTCGAAAAGCTGCGCCTCGACTGGGAAGCGATCGACACGAACCACAAGGCCGCGCACTTCGGCACGAAGGCCCGTGAAAACGGCGGCACCGAATGGAAGGTGTACGTGCGTCCGCAGGATCGTGAAATGCCGGAATTCGGCCGCGCCGAAAAGGCCTTCCACGTCTCGCCCTATAAGGACGGCGCCATGATCTTCTGTTCGCTCCAGAGCGCGGGCGCGCCCGACGAAGCGATTCTCGCCTCGACCCGTCCCGACCTTCTCTGGGCCGCGGAAGCCGAAGAGGCCGCTGAAAAGGCTGCGGCGAAGAAGTAATCCGCACGGTGTTCTCCCAAAGGCGGGTGCCGCGGCATTCGCTTTTGACCGAAGAAAAGGGGGAGCGGTTTTCGAACCGCTCCCCCTTTTCTTCGGTGCGAGACCGTGCGTCAGACCTTGCGGACGATCGCGTCGACTTCGTCGAAGGTCGCGCAGATGGAGTCGCTCGGCTTCTTGCCGAGAAGGCTCACCACGACGATGGCGATCGTCGCGAAGAGGAAGCCCGGGACCATTTCATAGAGGCCGAACCAGGCGAAGTGGTTCCAGACGAGGACCGTGAGGGCGCCCGTGATCATGCCCGCGAGGGCGCCGTTTCGCGTCATGCGCTTCCAGCGTAGCGAGAGGATGATGACGGGACCGAAGGCCGCGCCGAAGCCCGCCCAAGCGTAAGCGACGAGCGAGAGCACGAGGCTGTTGGGGTCCATCGCCATCCAGACGGCGACGGCCGAGATGAGGAGCACCATGGCGCGGCCGACCCAGACGAGTTCGAACTGCGTGGCCTTGGGGCGCAGGAAGGTGCGGTAGAAGTCTTCCGTAAGCGTCGAGCTGCAGACGAGGAGTTGGCACGAGAGCGTCGACATGACGGCCGCGAGAATGGCCGACATCAGGATGCCCGCGATCCAGGGATTGAAGAGGAGCTGCGAGAGGACGATGAAGACGCGTTCGTGATTTTCGACGACGAGTCCCGCCACGTCGGGGTGTTCGGCGAAGTAGGCCGCGCCGAAGAAGCCGACGGCCACGGCGCCCGAGAGGCAGAAGGTCATCCAGAGAGTCGCCACGCGGCGCGCGTTCGGGATGATGCTTGCGTTGCGGGCCGCCATGAATCGCACGAGAATGTGGGGCTGTCCGAAGTAGCCGAGCCCCCAGGCGACGAGCCCGACGATGCCGATCCAGGTGTGGCCGCTCATGAGGTTGATCATCTTCGGATCGATTTCGGCGACGCGGTTCACGGTCATTTCAAAGCCGCCCAGGTCCCACATGACGGCGATCGGCGTCACGATGAGGGCGAGGCACATGAGGGCCGCCTGAATCGTGTCGGTCCAGCTCACGGCGAGGAAGCCTCCGAGGAAGACGTAGAGAATCGTCGCGGCGGCGCCGATGTAGAGCGCCGTCTCGTAGGGCATGTTGAAGGTGTTCTCGAAGAGGCGCGCGCCCGCGACGACGCCCGAGGCGCAGTAGATCGTAAAGAAGATCAGGATGACGGTCGCCGCGCAGATGCGAAGAAGATTCTGCTTGTCTTCGAAGCGGTGCGAGAAGTAGTCGGGGAGCGTGAGCGCGTTGTGGGTCTTTTCCGTGTAGACGCGAAGGCGCGCCGCGACGATGCACCAGTTGATGTAGGAGCCGACGATGAGGCCGATGGCGATCCAGGCTTCGCGAATCCCCATGAGGAAGACGGCGCCAGGCAACCCCATCAGCAACCAGCCGCTCATGTCGGACGCACCCACCGAGAGGGCCGTGACGAGACCGTTGAGACTGCGGCCGCCGAGAATGTAGTCGCTGTAGTTGCGCGTGTAGCGGTAGGCGAAAAGCCCGACGCCCACCATGACGATCAAATACCCTACGAAGGTGATCGCAGTAGGATTCGAGAACATAGGTTTTGTTTTTCTTGGGGTTTGAGGGTTTGGAGGACCGCTTTTCGCGGTCGATTTTCTAGTATAGGAGAATTCTTCGGCCCGCCAAGGCGGCGGGCCGAGGGAAAAAGTCCTTAGAAGGGGAATTCTCAGCCGCCGATGTAGCTCATTTCGATCTTGGGACGGTCGGGCGTGAGGCCGAGGGCGCGAAGTTCCGAGTAGCGGTTTTCGCGCGCCGACCAGATGCGCCCGAGCGCCTCTTCGATTTCGAAGTCCGTCGCGCCGCCGCGCAAAAGCGTGCGCAGGTCGTAGCCTTCGGTCGCGAAGAGACAGAGGTAGAGGCGTCCTTCCATCGAAATGCGGGCGCGCGAGCAGTCGCGGCAGAAGGCGCGCGTCACGGAGCTGATGCAGCCGAATTCCCCGGCGCCGTCGACATAGCGCCAGCGCGTGGCGGTTTCGCCGATGTAGTTGGGATTGATCGGTTCGACTTCGTAGCGCGAGCGGATGCGCTCGACCACTTCCGCCGAGGGAACGACGTCGGTCATGCGCCAGCCGTTGGAACTTCCCACGTCCATGTATTCGATGAAGCGGGGAATGACGCCCGTGCCGCGGAAGCGCTCGCAGATCTTGAGGATTTCGTCTTCGTTGACGCCGCGCTTGACGACGGTGTTCACCTTCACCTTGAGACCGGCTTCGAGCGCCGCGTCGATCGCTTCGAGGATCTTCGCCGCAGGGAAACCCACGTCGTTGAAGGACTGAAAGATCGCCTCGTCCATGGCGTCGAGGCTCACGGTCACGCGCTTCAGGCCCGCTTCCTTAAGGGCGGGGAGCTTCTTCTTGAGAATGGAGGCGTTCGTCGTGACGGCGACGTCGGGGGCTTCGCCGTCGACGGTCTTGAGTGAGAGAAGGTCGGCGACGAGACGTTCGATTCCCTTGCGAAGAAGCGGTTCTCCCCCGGTGAGGCGGAACTTCTTTACGCCGTGGCGCACGGCGATGCGCGCAAGACGCATGATTTCCTCGAAGCTCAAAAGCTCCGTCTGCGGAAGAAATGAATAGCGGCTCGTGAAGATTTCCTTGGGCATGCAGTAGCGGCAGCGGAAGTTGCAGTGGTCCGTCACCGAAATGCGCAGGTCGCGCAGCGGCCGCCCGAGCGCGTCCGTCCAGAAGCCGTCGGTCGTGCGGATCGGCCCGCTCTGCGGAACCGGAAGCGAGCGCACGTGCGTCGCGTCGGAAATGGGAATGATGCCGGAATCGTTCTTCATGCCTTGAAGGAAAAATCGTCGACGAAAGGAAGCATTTTAGAGGAGATTTTGCGCCGTGGGACGGGCGGCGCAGAATCGTCACATCGGGCCCGACTGGGCCGTGCGGGCGAGCGCCGCGTAGAATTCGTAGCGCTCGGGGCGGATGAGCCCCTCTTCGACGGCGCGCTTCACCGAACACCCGGGTTCGTCGAGATGGCGGCAGTTGAAGAAGCGGCAGCCTTCGACGTGCTTGGCAATGTCGGGCATGGCGCGCAGAATGTCGAGAAGCGTCAGGTGGGCGAGCCCGAACTCCTGAAAGCCCGGCGTGTCGACGACGGCGCCCGAGCCCCCGCAGCGGGCGAGGTCGTACCAGCGCGCGGCGGTCGTCGTCTGACGACCGAGGTTGAGGGCTTCCGAAAATTCCCGCGTCGCCGCTTCGGCATAGGGAACGAGAAGATTCAAAATCGTCGACTTTCCCATCCCGGACTGGCCGACCAAAAGCGTGGCCTTCCCCTCAAAGCGGGGCTTGAGCGTCGCGACCGTTCCTTCGGGATCGGCGACGGCGGAGACTTCGACCACGTCGTGCCCGATTTCGCGAAGAAGCGCCACGGCGTCGTCCGCGGTTTCGGCTTCGTCGAGAAGATCCTTCTTGTTGCGGATGACGAGCGCGGGCAGGTCCGCCTGATGCGCGGCGAGCAGAGCCTTCCAGATGAACCAGGGGTTGAAGGAGGGGCGCGACGCAAAGACGATCGCCACCTGTTCGACGTTGGCGGCGAGCGTCTTGATGCGCCACTCGTCCGAGCGGTAGAGAAGCGACTTGCGCGGCTCGATCGCCTCGATCGCGGCGACGCCCGAGACGGGCTCGGTGCAGTGCACGAGGTCGCCCACGACCACGTCGCCCTTCTTGCCGCGGCGGTGCGCTTCGAAGGTTTCCCCCGTTTCGGTCGTTACGAAGTGGTGTCGGCCGTGTCCGGCCGTCACGCGGCCGAAAACGGGCGCCTCAACGGGTTGACGGGGATTGCGGGGAAATTTCGCCACGATGTTGGTCTCCGATCGACGCGGCGGCGTACTTCCGACGGTCGAAGTTTGAGTAGACGACGGGTTGTTCGGGATCCTGTCCGGAATCCTTCAGGTACTTGCGAAGCCGCGCGACGCGCATCGTCACGTGCGGACGCGAGTAATGGAAAAGCGAATAGAGGTGCGAGGGCCAGAGGGAAGACGAGTAGTCGCGGTGCAGCTTCACGAGCGCCCGGATCATGGGGCCCGCGCCCACGAGGCGCGCGCCGTAGAGGTCAGCGTCGTACTGCAGGGCCCGCGCGAGGAGATTCCTGAGCGGCGTGAAGGGATAAAAGATGATCGGGAAGGTCGCGATCGCAACGGCGAGCACCCAGCCCGCATTGGCCGCCCCAGTATGGAAGGTGACGTGACGGCTCACGCCGAAGCCCTCGAAGAAGACGCCGTGCGTGCTTCCCCAGCCCGCAAAGGCGGCAAGCGCAAGCCCCCAGAGGGCGAGGACCGTCGTGCGAAGAAGTGTGTGCCGATGACGGATGTGCCCGATGTCGTGCGCGATGAGCGCGAGGATTTCCGTCGGAGTGAGAACTTGCATGGCGTGCGAAAAAATGACGACGCGGCGGCGCTTTCCCCAACCCGCGAGCACGACGTGGCTGTGCTTCCAGAGGCGCGGGCGGTTCGTGACGACGAGATCCGTCATCGTGAAGCCTTCGGAAGCGAGAAAGTCGCGGACCATGGCGCGGAAGGATTCGTCGCGCACCGCCCGGATGCGGCGGTGCCGGAAAAGGCCGTAGACGATTCCGAGCTGGCGGCGCCAGAAGAGATAAAGAAGCCAGGCGACCCAGAGAAGGAGCCACCAGTAGTCTCCGGCGAAGTCAAAGACGGTAAGCGAGAGCGCGATGAGGGGGAGCGCTGCGAGGTAGCCCGCCACGGTTTCGCGGATCCCGCGAAGAAGCGCCCGCTTCGCAACGCTGCGTTTGACGCCGTAGCTCTTTTTCACGCGCTGCCGCATGTACCAGCCGAGCGGAAATTCGACGATGAGCGCGAGAAGGAGCAGGAGAGCGAGCGTGAGCCACTGCGCGGCCTGTCCGGGGCCGAGGATTGCGGTGCTCGCCGCGGCGAGCACCGTGAGCCCTTGACCGTAGGTCATGAGCCAGGCAAAAAGGGCGCCCGCGAAGACGAGAAGGAGTTCCGCCTGTGCGACTTCCCCTGTGTAGTTGGCGGCGCGGCGCTGAGCCGCTTCGCTCGTGCGTCCGGCGAAATCCTCGGGAATTTCTCCGGCCTTGGCGTCGGCCTTGTGCGAGTGCAATGCAGTCAGGAAGCACTCGGCGAGGACGAAGAACGCGAGGGTCGAATAGAAGAGGATCTCCAGCGTGTGCGCGGTGAGGGCCATGGGGGAAATCAAATGAAAGGTGAAGGAAACGAAAACGAACTATTATAGAAACCCCGCGGCAGTGCCGCCTCCCAACGAAAAGGAAAACGAATGACCGAACGCGATCCCCGCTACAGCGCGGACAACCTCATCTGGATCGACATGGAAATGACGGGCCTTCAGCCCGAAGTGAATCGCGTGATCGAAGTGGCCGCCATCATCACGGACAAGAACCTCAACGTTCTGCACGAAGGTCCCGTGGTGGCGATTCATCAGACCGAAGAAGTGCTCGACGGCATGGACGAATGGAACCGCACGACTCACGGCCGTTCGGGACTGATCGACCGCGTCCGCGTGAGCGAAGTCGACGAGGCCGCCGCGGCGAAGATGTTCGTCGAAACTTTCCGCCGCTTCGTTCCCGAAGGCGTGAGCCCGATGTGCGGCAACACGATCGGCCAGGACCGCCGCTTCATGGCGCGTTGGATGCCCGAGATGGAGCGCTACTTCCACTACCGTTCAATCGACGTTTCGACCTTGAAGGAGCTCGCCAAGCGCTGGGCGCCGGAGTGGGAGAAGAAGTTCCCGAAGTCGACGCGCCACGAAGCGCTCTCCGACATTCAGGAGAGCATCGAGGAGCTTCGCTTCTATCGCGAACACATCATGAAGATCTGATCCGTGCGCATCCGCGAAGTGTTGTCCTCGGAAGAGGACGCCGTCCGCCGTCTCGTGACGGAGGCCTTTCTCACGGCCGAACACGCCGACGGAACGGAAGGCGAATTGGTCGGAAGGCTTCGGGCTTCGCCCGAGGGTCTAACGGGCTACGAAGTCGCGGCCGAGGATCGGGGCGAACTGATCGGGCACGCCATGATGACGCGCGGATCCGTCCCAACGAAGGAAGGGACGCTTCCCGTTCTCGTTCTAGCCCCCGTGAGCGTGGCGCTTTCGCACCGTCGAAAGGGCGTCGGTGCGCAGCTCGTCGAGACGCTTCTGGCAAAAGGTCGGCACGACGGCTGGGCGGGCGCCGTGGTTTTGGGCGATCCCGCCTATTACGGACGCTTCGGGTTCGTCGAAGCGTCCACTTTTGGGTGGACCTTTCCCTTTGACGTGCCGCCCGAATACGCGCTCGCGCAAGTCTGGCGCAACGATCCGCCCCGCGCGGTCGGCCCCGTTCGCTTCTCCCACGTTTTCGGAGCCTGAGCCCCGACGAAAAACAACGAACGCCGTTTCTCGGAAAGAGAAGCGGCGTTTTTCATCGCACAAAACAAAGCCGCCCGCGGCAGAATCGCGCGCGGGCGGCTGAAGAGCGTGTGACTCTATCTGACGATTAGACCATCAGGAGAGCGCAGGCGATGACGGCGAGGAGCATCGGGAGAGCGGTGCGCTTGACGACTTCAAGCGGGCTCACCATGGCGATACCGGAGACGAGAATCGTCACGCCGGCGATCGGGGAGGCCGTACGGCCGGCGGCGCCGGCGAGGAAGGCGAGGCCGCCCAGACCTTCGATCGTCATGCCGAAGTCCTTGGCGTGCGGGGTCACCGTTTCGTTGAAGGCCAGCGTGGCCGCGTCACCCGAACCGGTGATGATGCCCATGAGGAAGGGGCCGAACGAGCCGCCCCAGCGGGCGATTTCGTTGGATTCCTTCAGAGCGGCGACGAAGGCGTCGATCAAACCGGCCGACTTCAGACCGGCGGCGAAGACGCCCGCGGCGATGATGATGCCCATCACGTCGGCGTAGCCCTTGCCGGTACCGTTGAAGAATTCCTTCGTGAAGGTCTGCGGGTTGGCGCGGGCGATGATCAGAGCGCAGATCGCACCGATCAACATGGCCTGGGCGACGCCCATCTTGATGGCGGGAACCCAAACGTTGCCGACGACGAGGATGGTGATCGGAACGAGCGGAACGAGAGCGAGGATCGGGCTCGGCTTGAAGTCTTCGTCCTGCTTCTGGAGCTTGGACTCGTCCACCTTGGCGTTCGCGTCGCCCTTGTGGTCGCCGAGGAGGAAGCAGACGATCAGAACGCCGAAGACCGAGAAGGCGCCGATCATGAAGGAGTACGGAGCGTGCGAGGCGATGAAGTCCATGACTTCCATGTTCGCCATCTTGGCCACGTACGGGTTGTGGGACGTCCCCGGCGAGAGGTAGGAACCGATCGTGCCGGCCAGAACGGCGGCAGCGGCGGCGGCGGGCTTGATGCCGGCGCGCAGCATGACCGGGATCAGGGTCGAACCGACGGCGGCGGCGCAGCCGGCGGCCGACGGAATGGCGATGTTCACGAAGAAGGTGATCGCCGTGCAGACCGGGATCAGGAAGATGCCGAGACCGCGGATCGGGCTCGCCATGTAGTGAACGAGCGAACGGTCAGCCTTGGTGTAGCTCGAAACGAAGGCGAAACCCATCGACGAGCAGATGGCCATCACGAGCGAGGCGTTCGTCATGGACTTGGCGAAGGCGTTGAGAGCGGCCATCGGCTGCAGCGCGACGACGGCGAGGAAGAGACCGGCGGCGATCAGGACCAGACGCGTTTCATAGCGCTTGATAAGCGCCCAGATCGCGGCGATCACGACGGCGACGGCCACCCAGGAAAGCAAAGACATGGTTGTCTCCAGAGAGTTGAGGTTGGTCTAGTTGTTTGATGAGCAAGGAGCCGTATTCCTTGACACAGACAAGTATGCGGATGAGACGGCTCTTTTGTGAGAGGAATTTCCCTATTGAGGCGGGAAATTCAAAAAGGAAACCAATCCTACGCGGTCGGCCGGAAAACTGCAAATCGGGAAGATCCCCAAGAGGAGAGAGGGTCTTGAAAGGAAAAAGGCTTTCGGTCCGTTGGGAACGCGAAAGCCTTTATCTATTGAAATTATTTTTCGGATAGCCTGTTTTCCCCTTCTTCCGCGGGAAGCGTCTCGTCGGCGGGCGGCGCTTCGAGCGCCTGTTTGGCGAGAAGGGGACGCTTGAGCCAGGCCTGCAGGAGAGCCATCCCGATCGAGAGGAGAACGGGACCGAGGATGAGGCCGAGGAAGCCGAAGGTCATGAGGCCGCCCATGACGCCGAGGAAGACGAGGGCTAGCGGCAGCGGCGTTCCTCGAGCGATCAGAATGGGCTTGAGGAAGTTGTCGACGGAACTCACGGCGAGCGTTCCCCAAACGAAGAGGAAGACGGCGTAGCCGATTTCTCCTTGCGAGTAGAGCCAGGCCGCGCAGGGGATCCAGACGAGAGGTGGTCCCACGGGCACGACGGAGAGCGCCGTCACGGCAAAGCCGAGCAGAATCGTGCCCGGCATGCCGGCGATCCAAAAGCCGATCCCCGCGACGATGCCCTGCGCCATGGCGGTGCCGATGACGCCGAAGACGGCCGAGCGCGTCGTGTTGACGAGAATCGAATTGAGTTCGCCGCCCATGTTGCCGCCGATGCGGCCGAGGAAGGTCTTGACGTGTTCGCCGAAGCGCGCGCCGTCGCGGTAGAAGAAAAAGACGATGAAGGTGACGAGCGCGAGCTGCAGGAGCGCGTTGCTCACGTTCACGGCCGTTCCGAGGACGGCGCTCACGACGGGTTCCAGAGTCTTCTGCAGGGTGTCGCCGAGGGTGTGGGGATCCAGAACGGTTACGAGTTGCTCGTGAAGCCAGTCGCCCACCATCGGGATTTCGGCGATCCAGGCGGGAAATTGAAAGCCCGAGGCGATCCAGGCGCGAAGAAGCTGCACGGCCTTCGGGATCTGCTGCGCGGCGGCGACGAGCAGAAAGGAGATCGGGATCAGGAAGACCACGATGATGCCCGTCACCATGAGGCTTGCCGCCAGGGTGGAACGCTCCCGGCAGGCGGCGCGGATCTTGAGGAAGAAGGGCCAGGTGACGACGGCGAGGATGGCCGCGATGATGACCGCCGTGAGAAAGGGCGACAGGATGAGGTAACAGCCTACGCAGACGAGGGCCGTCAACAGCACGCGAAGTAGCAGGTCGATGCGTTCGCGAAAGCCGAGAATCTCTCGGAGCAAAGGGGCTTTCATGAGGAAACCTTGGCGAAGGTCGTGTGCGACCGAAAAAAAGAGGGAACGCCGTCGAAGACGTTCCCTCAGAAAATACCATCAATTCAGAACGGGCGCTTCGTTGAGCGGCACGCAACCGTTCAGAACGACCTTGCGCACGGCCGCCGAGATCGCCTGAATCGCCGCTTCGCGCGTGTAGCTCTTGCGCCAGACGAGAATGACGCGGCGCGAGGGAGCGGGCTGCTTGAAGGGAAGAATCTTGAGGCGCGACGAAGGGCCCGTGAGATAGGGAACGGCCGAGGCGGGCAAAACCGTGATGCCGAGACCTTGCGCGACCATGTGGCAGATCGTGAGCAGGCTCGACCCCTCGACCGTGTGCTGCACTTCGCTTCGGTCGCTCTTGGCACGGCGGTTGAGATCGGGGCAGATCCCGAGAATCTGGTCGCGGAAGCAGTGGCCCGAACCCAAAAGGAGCATGGTCTGATCCTTCAGTTCGTCGGCGTTGACGAAGTTGCGGTTCACCCACGGGTGGTGCGACGGGACGGCGACCACGAACTCTTCCTGATAGAGGGTCTGCGTCATCATGCCTGTGCCGTGAATGGTGTCGGCCATGATGGCGGCGTCGATCTGACCGGAACGGAGCTTTTCAAGGAGTTCGTCCGTGAAGGACTCCTCGAGGTAGAGCGGCATCTGACTGCAGGAGTCGGAGAGTTCCGTGAGCAGGTTCGGAAGAAGATAGGGGGCGATCGTCAGGATGACGCCGAGGCGCAGCGGGGCCGCCAGGGGATCGTGTCCGTTCTGGGCGATGTCGATGATGCGGCGGGATTCGTCGAGAACGCGCTGCGCCTGCTCGACGATCTGCTGGCCGATCGGGGTGATCGAGATGTCGGAGGTGCGCCGTTCGAAAATCGTGACGCCGAGTTCCTCCTCGAGCTTTCGGATGGCGACGGAGAGCGAGGGCTGACTCACAAAGCACGATTCGGCCGCCCGGCCGAAGTGGCGCATGCGGGCGACGGCGATGACGTATTTGAGTTCGGTGAGTGTCATACGGAAATGTCCTTTGAGGAAATCGGATCAGATGCCGAGATAATCGGCTTTGGTTTTGAACCATCGGCGGGCGTGCTCGAGCGCGGCTTCGCGGTCCTTCTCCAGCCACACGGGCGCCCAGCGGACGGCGTTGACGAGAAGGGCTTCGTCGTGTTCGAGGTCGGCGAAGCGGAGCATGGGAACGCCCGACTGCCGTTCTCCGAGGAATTCGCCCGGTCCCCGCAGCTGCAGGTCGTGACGGGCGACTTCAAAGCCGTCGTTCGTGGCGCGGATGACGCTCAGACGGCGGCGTCCCTCCTCGGAGAGGTTCGGATCGAAAAGAAGAAGACAGAAACTCTTGGCGGATCCCCGGCCGACGCGTCCACGCAACTGGTGAAGCTGCGCGAGTCCGAAGCGTTCGGCGTGTTCGATCACCATGACGCTCGCGTTGGGCACGTCCACGCCCACTTCGATGACGGTGGTCGAAACGAGGATGTCGGTCTCCCCGGCAATGAAGGCGCGCATGGCGGCGTCCTTCTCTTCGGCCGTCATTTGACCGTGAAGAAGGTCGACGCTCGCGTCGGGGAGCCGGTCGCGCAGACGCTCGCACCGGTCGGCGGCCGCCGTGAGGTCGAGCTTGTCGCTTTCCTCGACGAGGGGACAGACCCAGTAGATCTGACGCTTTTCGGCGACGGCGCGCGCAAGAAAGCCGACGACGTCGTCTTCGCGCGCGAGCGAGAGCGTTCGGGTGTCGACGGGCGTGCGTCCCGGCGGCAGTTCGTCGATCACGGAGACGGAGAGGTCCGCGAGGTAGCTCATGGCGAGCGTGCGCGGAATCGGGGTGGCCGACATGAGAAGAAGATGGGGCTCGGTGCCCTGCGCGCCTCGGCTTTTGAGTTTGAGGCGCTGTTCGACGCCGAAGCGGTGCTGCTCGTCGATGACGCAAAGTCCGAGCTTGTCGAAGGCGACGCCTTCCTGAATGAGGGCGTGCGTGCCCACGGCGACGCGCGCGGCCCCGCTCTTGAGCGCTTCCAGAACGGTCCGTTTCTCGGAGGCCTTGAGGCGTCCGGTAAGTTCGAAGACGGAAATGCCGAGCGGCTCGAACCACTCGCGAAGCTTCTTGGCGTGCTGTTCCGCAAGGAGTTCCGTCGGGGCCATGAGGACGGCCTGATGACCGCACTCGAGGGCGCGCAGCAAAGAGAGAGCGGCGACGACCGTCTTGCCGCTTCCCACGTCTCCCTGTACGAGGCGGTGCATGGGCGCGTCCTTCCCGAGATCCTCTTCGATTTCCCGCCAGACGCGCTTTTGCGCGTTCGTGAGCGCGAAGGGAAGCGAGGCGAGGAAGGCGTCGACCAGGTTTTCGCCCGGCTTGTCGAGGTGCGGCGCCTGCAGATCCCTTCTGCGGCGGCGCGACTCGGCGAGCGTGATCTGTTGCGCGAGAAGTTCGTCGAATTTGAGTCGCTGCCAGGCCGGGGCCGTGCGGTCCTGCAGGGACGCGACGGGCGCGTCGGCCGGAGGATTGTGCAGGTAGCCGAGGGCGGCGTTGAGGCGCGGCAGACCGAGCGATTCGGTCAGATCCGCGGGTACGAGGTCGCGCACGTTGAGGTCGAGCAGCGCACGATGAATGCGCTTTCGAAGCCACGTCTGCAGAATTCCTTCGCCCGTCGGATAGACGGGGGTGAGGGTCTTCGGGAGATTGGCCGCGTCGAAGAGGGGTTTGCGCACCTTCGGGTGCACCATCTCGAGGCGCGTTTCGTCGAAATCCCCCCGCCTCACCTGTCCGAAGACGCGCACGACTTCGCCGTGGCGGATGGTGGAGGTGATGTTTCGGTAGTACGTGAAGAACGAGAGTCCGAGCGTACCCGTGTCGTCGGCGATTTCGGCCACGTAGATCTGTCCGCGGCTCGTCGCCCGAAAGCCCGCCCTCAACACCGTGCCCTGACACTGCGAGGGCACGCCCGTGTCGGGGACGAGTTCGCCGATCGGTGTGATGGCGGTTTCGTCTTCATAGCGAAGCGGCAAATGAAAGACGAAGTCCCAATCGGAAAGGAGCCCGAGCCGCTCGAGACGTTCCGAGAGCGGCGGAAGCTTCTTTTGTTCGATCGGGCCCGCCATGCGGGTGCGAAGCGTTGAGGATGGGGCCATGAGGTTTCGTCCGGACGTCAGAGGGCGGCGACGGCTTCCACTTCGACGAGGCCGTGCTTGGGAAGATCCGCGACGACCACGCAGGAGCGGGCCGGATAGGGAAGTCCGTCAAAGGCGGCGATCATGGCGTCGTTCACCGTGGAGAAGTAGTCGAGGTCGGTGATGAAGATCGTCACCTTGACGACGTTCGCGAAAGTCATGCCGGCCGCTTCGAGCAGGGCCGCGACGTTGCGGAAGGCTTGTTCGGATTGCGCCTTGACGCCTTCGGGAAGCGTTCCCGAGGCGGGGTCGAGACCGAGCTGACCGGAGAGAAAGAGGATGTTTCCGGTGCGCACGCCCTGGCTGTAGGGGCCGATGGCGGCGGGGGCGCGGTCGGTGGAGAGGATTTCGTTCATAGCAAGCCTCGAGAGAAAATAGTCGCAAACCTTTCCCGCGCGGTCGCGGGAGGAAGGTTTTCCGATGAGAGAGAGGGCAACGCGGTTCGTTGCGGTGTCCCGGGCCGGCGATCTTGCCCTCTCCCGCGGGAGGAGGGAAAAAATCGGCTCACGAGACGGTTGAAATTCTATCGGAAAAATGCTTTTGATAGTGATGGAGGCTATTGGCAGGCGGGTCTTGGCTTTATCGGTCAAAGACGGCCGGATTTTGTTACGCAAATTTGCGTAGTAGGACTGAATTACAACTTAAGGTAAAACTATTGTCGATATTCGCTGAATAGTGAAAACCTCTCGTTCGAGAATGGGTGAAACAACCTAGTTCGGGCGGACTGCCGCGAGGGGTGAATTTTGATTTCTTGATATCTACAGTGGGACAGCGGATTCAAGAGATTTGTCTTGTGGAGAAGAGAGTGAAAAAACAGGGAAAAGGCAGAGATTTTCGGTCGGAAATACTAGGGAAACCACTAGTCGAAGAGGGGGTAAATCATGGGTAAACTGCGGGCTCCTCAAAATTTTGAACGAGAATTTCACGTTCCGGACCCTGTCTCGAGGCACTTTTTACGTACGCAGAAATGCGTATAAATAAAGAGCGAAAACGGAAATATCCCTTCAACCTGAACTCCGACAAGGGATGGTAAGAGGATTTTTTTATATCGGGACAAAAGTGCAAAGACTGTGAGGACTTCTGCGTTTTGTCAGGGAATCGTGAGATTTTCTTATGCGGTTTTCTCCGTTGCGGGGGATAATCGTGACGGCTAGTTTGACTGCGTGGTGTTTGGAGAACCTCCACTCAGTCGAATTATGAAATCCGGTGTCGACGCCGATGGGTGTCCGACGCCTTCTTCTTGGAGACCTTGGAATGAAAATTATCTACACCGACGTCCTCGTGATCGGTGGCGGTCTTGCCGGTTTGCGTATGGCGGTTGCCGCCAAGCGCCGCGGACACGACTCGATCGTTCTGTCGCTCGTTCCGCCGAAGCGCAGTCACTCGAAGGCCGCCCAGGGCGGTATGCAGGCTTCGCTCGGCAACGTTATTAAGGGCATGGGCGACAACGAAGACATCCACTTCGCCGACACGGTTCGCGGCTCCGACTGGGGCGCCGACCAGGAAGTGGTCCGCATGTTCGTGAACACCTCGCCCAAGGCCGTGCGTGAACTCGCCGCTTGGGGCTGCCCCTGGAGCCGTATCACCCCGGGTGACCGTCAGGTGATCATCAACGGCGAAAAGGTTACGATTACCGAACGCAAGGAAGCCGCCGGCCTCGTCGCCCAGCGCGACTTCGGCGGCACGAAGAAGTGGCGTACCTGCTACGTGTCCGACTGTACCGGCCACGCCATGCTCAACGCCGTGTCCGACCGCATCATCGCCGAACAGGTTCCCGTCGTCGAACGCGTTGAAGCCCTCTCGCTCATTCACGACGGCAAGCGCTGCTACGGCGCCATCGTCCGCGACCTGATCACGGGCGAACTCCTCGCCTACGTTTCGAAGGCCACGGCCATCGCCACGGGCGGTGCCGGCCGTATCTACCGCGTCACGACGAACGCCGTGATCTGCGAAGGTACGGGCTACGACCTCGCGCTCGGCACGGGCGTCGCCACGCTTTCGAACATGGAAGCCATTCAGTTCCACCCGACCGGCATCTTCCCGGCCGGCATTCTCGTGACGGAAGGCTGCCGCGGTGACGGCGGTCTCCTGCGCGACGTCGACGGCCACCGCTTCATGCCGGACGTCGAACCGGAAAAGAAGGAACTCGCCTCCCGCGACGTGGTTTCGCGCCGCATGGAAGAACGCATTGCCCAGGGCAAGGGCGTCAAGAGCCGCTTTGGCGAACACATCTGGCTCGACATCACGCTGCTCGGCGAACACCACATCAAGCACAAGCTTCGTGAAGTCTACGAAATCTGCCACTACTTCCTCGGTGTTGACCCGACGAAGGAATGGGTGCCTGTGCGTCCGGCCCAGCACTACACGATGGGCGGCATCCGCACGAAGCCCACGGGCGAATCCGAAACCCTGAAGGGCCTCTTCGCCGCCGGCGAAGCCGCCTGCTGGGACATGCACGGCTTCAACCGCCTCGGCGGCAACTCGGTGGCCGAAACGGTCGTGGCCGGCATGATCGTCGGTGAATTCATCGCCGACTTCTGCGACCAGCCCGAAAACGGCATCGACATCCCGACCTCGATCATCTACGACGCTCTGCGCAAGCAGGAAGCCGAGCTCAAGCACTTCACCACGAACGGTGGCTCCGAAGACGCTGTGAAGCTGCGCACCCGCATGCAGGAAATCATGACGACGAAGATCGGCATTTTCCGCCGCGGTTCCGACATGGAAGAAGCCGTCAAGGAACTCGAAGACCTCTACAAGCGTTCCTTCAACGTGCCCGTCAAGGACATCGTCGGCCCGAACCCCGAGCTCGTCTATGCCTACCGCACGCAGAAGATGCTCCGCGTGGCCCTCACGGTCGCCTGCGGCGCTCTCAACCGCAAGGAATCGCGCGGCGCTCACTACCGCGAAGACTACTCGCGTCGTGACGACGTCAACTGGCTCAATCGTACGATTGCCACTTGGAAGGAAGGCGACACGCTTCCGACGCTCTCCTACCAGAACCTCGACATCAGCAAGATGGAACTTCCCCCGGGCTTCCGCGGCTACGGTGTGAAGAACTACATCGAAAATCCGGAATCGGTCAAGCGTCAGGCGGAAGTCGACGCCATCCGCGCCAAGATGGAAGCCGAAGGCGCCGACCGCTTTGCGATCCAGAACGCCCTTATGCCGTACGAGCACCTGCTGCCCAAGCGTCTCAAGGGTAAGAACGAACGCATTGATGAACCCCTGAACGATTAATTTGGAGTGGATGTTTAAATGAGCCAAGTGGAAAACAAGAAGCAGCACCGTCTGCTCAAGATCAGCATTCTGCGCTACAACCCGCAGGATCCTGAAAGCGTTCCGCACATGCAGACGTACGAGCTCGAAGAATCCGACTCGATGACGCTTTTCATCGCTCTGAATGAACTGCGTGATCACCAGGATCCGACGCTTCAGTTCGACTTCGTCTGCCGTGCCGGCATCTGCGGTTCCTGCGCCATGATGATCAACGGCAAGCCGGGTCTGGCCTGCCGTACGCTGACGCGCGACCTTCCGACGGAATTCACGCTCGCTCCGCTGCCCGCCTTTGAACTCATCGGCGACCTTTCGGTCAACACCGGCAAGTGGATGCGCAACATGTCCGAACGCATGGAAACGTGGGTTCACATGAAGGAAGAGGAAATCGACCTTCGCAAGAAGGAAGTTCCGATGGACCCGCAGCTCGCCGAAGACATTTACGTTCTCGACCGCTGCGTCGAATGCGGCTGCTGCATCGCCGGTTGCGGTACGGTTCGTCTGCGTCCGGACTTCGTGGGCGGCGTCGGCATCAACAAGATCGCCCGCTTCCGCCTTGACCCGCGCGACGACCGCAACGACGCCGACTACTACGATGTGATCGGTGACGAATCGGGCGTCTTCGGATGCATGTCCCTTCTCGCCTGCCACGACTTCTGCCCGAAGGATCTGCCCCTCAAGACGCAGATCGCCTTCATCCGTCGCAAGATGGCTGAACAGGGTATGAAGGGCTACGATAAGGTTCTTCCGTCCCAAAAAAAGGCTATTCCCATCAAGCCGATTAAGCAGTAATATTTAGAGCGCATGGCGTATGTACTTCGAAAGGAGTAACATACGCCTCGTTCACATACGGTCCGCTTCTTCTGCGACCAACCCCCGGAAACGGGATACAGGGGAAGCGGAGTTCACCCCGGACAGAGGGACGAACAGAACCATTCGGTCCCGCCGCTCTGTCCAAAATCCTATGAGGAGCTATAAAAATGTCTCGTATTGAAAGCGACTTCCTTGGCGAACTCGAGATTCCTGATGATGTCTACTATGGCGTGCAGACCATGCGCGGCAAGCAGAACTTCCACATCACGGAAATGCCGATGTCGCAGGAACCGTTCTTCGCTCAGGCCTACGGCTATGTGAAGAAGGCCGCCGCCATGGCCAACAAGGAACTCGGCTGCATCCCGGCCGACGTCGCTGACGCTCTGATTTGGGCTAGCGAACAGCTCATCGCTGGCAAGTACAACGACCAGTTCGTGACCGACTGGCTCCAGGGTGGTGCCGGCACGTCGACCAACATGAACTGCAACGAAGTGATCTGCAACCTCGCTTGCGAACACCTCGGCCTCGCCAAGGGCGACAAGAAGGTCTCCCCGAACGACCACGCCAACTTCGGTCAGTCCACGAACGACACGTACCCGACCGCTCTTCACCTCTCGCTGATCCTTCGTTCGAACGTCCTCCTGAAGGCCGTTGAAGATCTGCGCGACAGCTTCTTCCGCAAGGCTGAAGAAACCAAGGGCGTGCTCAAGATGGGCCGTACGCACCTCCAGGACGCCGTTCCGATGTCCTTCGGCCAGGAATTCCACGGCTGGGGCGCCACGATTGCTGACGAAATCGCCGTCATCAAGGAAGCTCAGGAACACCTGAAGATCGTCAACCTCGGCGCTACCGCCATCGGCACGACCGTTACGGCTCACCCGGAATACCCGGCTCTCGCCGTCAAGCACCTCGCCGAAATCACCGGCATCGACTTCAAGAACAGCGATGACCTCATCGCCGCCACGAGCGACTGCGGTGCCTACGTTGCTCTCTCGAGCGCCGTCAAGAGCCTCGCCGTCAAGCTGACGAAGGTCTGCAACGACTTGCGTCTCCTTGCTTCCGGTCCGCGTACGGGTCTCTCCGAACTCATCCTCCCGCAGCTCCAGCCGGGCTCCTCGATCATGCCGGGTAAGGTCAACCCCGTGATCCCGGAAGTCACGAATCAGGCCTGCTTCCTCGCCATCGGTCTCGACACGACGGTCATGCTCGCCGCCTCCGCCGGCCAGCTCGAACTGAACGTTATGGAACCGGTCATCACCTTCGCTCTCTACATGCAGATGAAGGTCCTGACGAACGCCTGCAACCACCTGCGTGAAAAGTGCATCGACGGCATCGTCGTCAATGCCGAACACTGCAAGGATCTCGTTATGGGCTCGCTCGGCATCGTGACGCTCCTGAAGCCGCACTTCGGCTACAAGCCCTGCGCCAACATCGCCCGCGAAGGCTTCCTCACCGGCAAGTCCCTCCATCAGCTCGTCGTTGAAGAAAAGGGCATGCTCACGCAGGAACAGTGGGATCATACGTTCACGTATGAAAACCTCATCAACCCGAAGTTCGAAAAGTAATTTTCTGACTTCGTCGTCCGAACCCCGGCAACGGGGTTTCGGATGAGCCCAAGAACAAAACCGTCCTGCTCGAGCGCGGGACGGTTTTGTCGGACCCAACGGGTTTCGGTCAACCGTCATGAAAGCCCCCATGCAAGAAGGGCGGCTTTCCTGACGGGAGACAAGACCCGTAACCACCTTCGGCGGAGGGCCGGATCATCGTTACTAAGGATGGCCGGTATCTTCGTCGGATAACTCAATGCCTGGAGGCATCCATGGATATCATGCTTATTCTTCAGATTATCGTGCTGCTCGGCGCGATTTTCTTGGGCGTCCGCCTTGGCGGCATCGGCATCGGCTACGCCGGTGGTGCCGGTGTGCTCATTCTCGGCCTTTGCCTTGGTATGAAGCCGGGTAACATCCCCTGGGACGTTATCCTGATCATCGCCTCGGTGATCTCGGCCATTTCGGCGATGCAGCTCGCCGGCGGTCTTGATTACCTCGTTCAGATTGCCGAACGCATCCTTCGTTCCAATCCGAAGTACATCAACTACCTCGCCCCGGTCGTGACCTATGTCCTCACGATCTTCGCCGGTACGGGCCACACGGCCTTCTCGATGATCCCGGTTATCGTCGAAGTCGCCAAGGAACAGAACATTCGTCCTTGCGTGCCGCTGTCGATCGCCGTGGTCGCTTCGCAGATCGCCATTACGGCTTCGCCGGTTTCCGCCGCCGTGATCTACATGGCCGGCGTGCTTGAAGACTTCGGCTGGTCCTACCCGGCTCTGCTCGGCATCTGGATGTCGACGACGTTCGTCGCCTGCATGCTGACCGCCTTCGTCATGACGCTCATCTCCAAGATGGACCTCAGCAAGGACCCGGTCTACCAGGAACGCCTCGCCAAGGGCCTCATCAAGGCTTCCGCCGGCGCCGCCCACACGGAACTCAAGCCGTTTGCCAAGCGCTCCGTTCTCATCTTCCTCGTCGGCGTTATCTTCGTGGTGCTCTATGCCTCCGCCATTTCGCCGGCTGTTGGCCTGATTGAAAACGTCGTCGTCGGCCGTGACGCCGCCATCATGAGCCTCATGCTCATTGTCGGTATGCTCATCACGATGACCTGCAACATCGAAATCGGCAAGATCGCTGACTCGTCCGTCTTCAAGAGCGGTATGGTCGCCATCGTCTGCGTGCTCGGTGTGGCTTGGTTGGGCGACACGTTCGTGTCCGGTCACTCGAACGAAATTAAGGAACTCGCCGCCGGTACGGTTTCGGAAACCCCGGCCCTGCTCGCCGTCGTGTTCTTCCTCGCTTCGATGCTCCTGTACTCGCAGGCTGCCACCGCTAAGGCGATTACCCCGGCCATCGTTGCCGCTCTCGGTATCTCCGCCGCCAACCCCGGTGACTCCTACATGCTCGTGGCTTCGTTCGCTGCCGTTTCGGCTCTGTTCGTCCTCCCGACCTACCCGACCCTCCTCGGCGCCGTCCAGATGGACTACACGGGCACGACCCGCATCGGCAAGTTCGTGTTCAACCACGCCTTCTTCCTCCCCGGCCTGATCGCCATCGTCTTCGCGGTCGCGCTCGGCTTCCTCGCTTGCAGCCTCGTCGGCTAATCGCAATCGAGAATTGATCGAAGAATCAAGGGCTCTCGGCTCCGGCCGGGGGCCCTTTTTCATCGGTGCGGACGAGAAGGGGACGACGCGACGTGAGCATCGGCTCCGGTCTTTGCGCCGACCTGCCTCGGCAGGTTTCTCCGGGGCGGAGGCGGTACGTCGTCCAAGAAACTTTTTGCCGGTTTAGGAAAGTTTGTCCTTGACAAAATTCTCGTTTTGTGCCATAATCTGTCTTCTCTAACGCGGGAGTAGCTCAGTTGGTAGAGCGCAACCTTGCCAAGGTTGAGGTCGCGAGTTCGAGACTCGTCTCCCGCTCCAAGATTCCTAAGAGGAAGGGGAGAAGAAGTTCTCCCCTTTTTTTTCTACGGATAGGCGCCTACGAAAGCGTCCGAAAATTCAGACCTCGTTTCTGAAAAATTTCGACGGATTTGCTAAAATTCGTCGCTTTCTCAAGACCTCCGTGGGGGAGGTGTGAGAACTCTGATTTCCGGAAGTCGTCAACGGTTTTACGAGTGTGCGGTTGCCGACATCATTGCTATTTCACTCGATTTGTTACGTGGGGTTTGCCATGGCCGTTCAGCAGAACAAAAAATCCACCAGCAAGCGCGGTAATCACCGTGCTCATGACTTTCTGACCAACCCGCCCACCGCGATCGAAGCCACGACCGGTGAAGCGCATCGTCGTCATCACATCAGCCCGTCCGGTTTCTACCGCGGCAAGAAGGTGATCACGACGAAGATGGACGAATAATTTCGTCTGTCGGTTGGACGCTTCTCTCGACAAGAAGCTTCCTCAAACCACGGGGTTTCTCGTGCGGCATCAAAACGGAATCCGAAGTGATCTGATGCGCGACCCCACGGCAGTATTGCCCGCAGTCTTTCCCGGTGGATTCCGGGACCGACGAGAAAGCACGAACCGGTTTGAGTGTTGAGAAGAACGTCAGCAAAAAGTCGGAAGGGACTCCTATACGGGGTCCCTTTTCTTTTGCCCGCAAGGCTTTGGGAAAAGCAATTCTTTGTAATTGCCTTCCTTCCCGTCCCTCGGCGCCTCGAGCGAGTCGTTAGCATGGGACGCATTGAAAAAAATCAGAAGGAAGATCAACGCATGTACTCCCGCATCATCGGCACGGGTTCGGCCCTGCCCGAAAAGTCGCTCACCAACGAAGAGTTCGCTCTGTTGCTCGCCAAGGACGGCATCGAAACAAGCGACGAGTGGATCCGCACGCGCACGGGGATCGTGACGCGCTACTTCGCCGACCCCGAAAAGGGCGAATGCACGACGTCGCTCGCGGTCGAAGCCGCGAAGAACGCTCTCGAAGCGGCGGGCGTCGCGGGCGATTCGATCGACCTCATCATCGTCGCGACGACGACCCCCGACATGATCTTCCCGTCGACCGCCGCGCGCGTGCAGGCGGCTCTCGGCGCTCAGGGCTGCGCCGCCTTTGACGTGCAGGCCGTGTGCGCGGGCTTCATTTACGCCTTGAACGCCGCCGACGCCATGCTGCGCGCGGGTCCCTACCGCCGCGCCGTCGTGATCGGCGCCGAAACGATGTCTCGTGTCATCGACATGAAGGACCGCTCGACCTGCGTTCTCTTCGGAGACGGGGCGGGGGCCGTGGTGCTCGAATCGAGTTCGGACCCCGGGGTGCTCGCCGCGCGCATGTACGCGGACGGGCGCTTCGACGAAAAGATTCTCGGCCTCACCGCGCGCGTCGATCAGGGCCGGATCATCGGTCACCCCTACATCAACATGGACGGCCGTCAGGTCTTCAAGCTCGCCGTCGACGGTCTCGTCAATTCGGCGCGCGAAGTGGCCGACCTCGCCTGCGTGCGCACCGAAGACGTTGCGCTTTTCGTGCCGCATCAGGCGAATCTGCGCATCATGACCATGGTCGCCAAGAAGCTCGGCATCGACGAAGCGAAGATGGTGCAGACCGTGCACGAGCACGGCAACACCTCGGCCGCCTCCGTGCCGCTCGCGCTCGACCGCGCGGTGCGCGAAGGTCGCGTGAAGGCGGGCGAACTCGTCCTTCTGCAGGCGGTGGGCGCGGGCATGGCCTGGGGGTCGGCCCTCGTTCGCTGGTAATTTGCGCGGTTTAACGCGAAAATGGTACGACTTTAAGCGAAACGGACGATATCGCCGGTTCCGCTCGTCGGTGTTGCCTTGCTAAACTTCCCGCACTTCAACGTAGGTGCACATTCCCAGGATTTTCAAGATGCGCATTGCTTTCGTATTCCCCGGTCAGGGCAGTCAGTCCGTCGGGATGCTCGGCGGCTTCGCCGACAATGAAACGGTCCGCGGCGCCCTCGCGCGCGCCGACGAAGCGCTCGGTTTCTCGATCGAGCGCCTCATCGCCGAAGGCCCGGCCGAAGAACTCAACCTCACGGTCAACACGCAACCCGCGGTGCTCGCCTCCTCGGTCGCGTTCTACGAAGCCTGGCTCGCTGCGGGCGGCCAGAAGCCCGAACTCCTCGCGGGGCATTCGCTCGGCGAATACTCGGCCCTCTGCGCCGCGGGCGTCTTCCCGCTCGAAGAAGCCGTGAAGCTCGTGCGCTTCCGCGCCGAAGCCATGCAGTCGGCCGTTCCCGTGGGTGTGGGCGGCATGGCCGCGATCATCGGTCTCTCGGACAAAGACGTCGAGGCCGCCTGCGTGGCCGGCCGCGCCGCCGGTACGGTGGAAGCCGTCAACTTCAATTCCCCAGGTCAGGTCGTGATCGCCGGCCACATCGAGGCCGTGCGCGCCGCCGTGGAAGACGCCAAGGCGCGCGGCGCCCGCCGCGCGATCGAGCTCCCCGTGTCGGCTCCCTTCCATTCGAGCCTGCTCGAATCCGCCGCCAAGCGCCTTGCCGAACGTCTCGAAGGCGTGGCGATGGCCGAACCCTCGATTCCCGTCATCGCCAACGTCGACGTGACGGTGCACAAAACGCCCGAGGAAATCCGCGCGGCGCTCGCCCGTCAGGCCTGCTCGGCCGTGCAGTGGGTGAAGACGATCGAAGCCATGAAGGCCGCGGGCATCACCGACATCGTCGAATGCGGTCCGGGCCGCGTTCTCGTCGGCCTCATCCGCCGCATCGCGCCGGAAATCAAGACGCACAACATTTACGATCAGGCAACGCTCGAGAAGACGCTCGCCGCGCTGTCGAACTGAAAGGAGTTCCAAGATGGAAAAAGCCGTTTTTGCCGCTGACGCCCTTGCGGGCCGCGTGGTCCTCGTGACGGGCGCGAGCCGCGGGATCGGGGCCGGGATCCTCGAAGCCTTCCTGAAGGCGGGCGCCACCGTGGTGGGTTCCGCCACGAGCGAAGCGGGCGCCGAAAAGATCACGGCGCGTATCGCCGAATTGGGCGGTCAGGGCCGCGGCGTGGTGTTGAACGTCAACGACGCCGACGCCGGTCAGAAGGCCGTCGCCGACGTCGTCGAGGCCTACGGCCGCATCGACGTCCTCGTCAACAACGCCGGCATCACGCGCGACACGCTCGCCATGCGCATGAAGGACGAACAGTGGGACGACGTGATCGACACGGACCTCTCGGCCGCCTTCCGCTTTGCGCGCGCCTGCCTGCGCCCGATGATGAAGCAGCGCTCGGGCCGCATCATCTCGATCACCTCCGTCGTGGGCGCCATGGGCAACCCCGGCCAGGTGAACTACGCCGCCGCCAAGGCGGGCCTCATGGGCATGACCAAGGCCCTCGCGCGCGAAATCGGCTCGCGCGGGATCACGGTCAACTGCGTGGCTCCGGGCTTCATCGACACCGACATGACGCGCGTCCTTTCGGACGAACAGAAGGATCATCTGCAGGCGCAGATTCCGCTCGGCCGCCTCGGTTCGGTCGACGACATCGCGCAGAGCTGCCTTTTCCTCGCGTCCGACGCCGGTGCCTACATCACGGGGGTCACGCTTCATGTGAACGGCGGAATGTACATGGGTTAATTCCACTCCCTCTCAGGGAGCCGTTCTGATAAAATCCAACATCACCCGACCCGCAACAGCTTTTCTCGCGCGGGGGTGTTTGTTTCCCATCTCTTCGCTTCGGGCGGAGAGTCGCAATCAATTCCATACCCTTAGCGGAGTTACTGAAATGGACGATATTGAACTGAAGGTTAAGAAGATCGTTGCCGAACAGCTTGGCATCAAGGAAGAAGACATCAAGAACGAATCCTCCTTCATCGAAGACCTCGGCGCCGACAGCCTCACGACGGTTGAAATGTCGCTCGCTCTCGAAGACGCCTTCGGCATCGAAATTCCCGATACGGAACAGGAAAACCTCCGTACGGTTCAGCAGGCCATCGACTACGTCAAGTCGGCCGTCAACAAGTAAGGCAACCGCCTGAAACGAATTCACCGGTCATTCGGTGCGATGTGGGACCCCGCCAAAAGGGTCCCATCTTCGTTTTGGGCCCTCTGAAAATACCGTCTTTTCGCTAATCTTTTCGGCGGAAAGCACTTTTGAACATCAACGCATAAAGGTTTTAGGCATGGATCGTCGTGTTGTCGTTACCGGTCTCGGCGCGGTGACTCCCCTTGGCAATGACCTCGCCACGAGTTGGCAGGCCGCTTTGCGCGGCGAATGCGGCATCGATACGGTGACGCAGTTCGACGCCTCGATTCTCGGCTCTCAGATCGCCGGTGAAGTGAAGAACTTTGACGCCACGAAGTATCTCGGCGTCAAGGAAGTCCGTCGTTTCGACCGCTTCGTGCATTTCGGCGTGGCCGCCGGGATCATGGCGCTCGAAGACGCTGGCATTGAAGTGACGGAAGAACTCTCTCCCGAAATCGGCGTCGCCATCGGCGCCGGGATCGGCGGCATTCCCGTCATTACGGCGAACTATCAGGCGATGGTCGACCGCGGTCCCCGCCGCATTTCGCCCTTCATGATTCCGGGCTGCATCATCAACATGGTTTCGGGGCAGCTCGCGATCATGAAGAACCTCAAGGGTCCGAACATCGCGCACGTCACGGCGTGCTCGACGGGTTTGCACGCCATCGGCGAAGCGATGCACATGATCAAGCGCGGCGACGCGACGGTCATGGTCGCGGGCGGTTGCGAATCGACGATTCATCCGCTCGCCATGGGTGCCTTTGACGCCATGCACGCGCTTTCGCGCCGCAACGACGATCCGAAGACGGCTTCGCGTCCCTTCGACAAGGACCGAGACGGCTTCGTGATGGGCGAAGGCGCGGGCGTGCTCATCCTCGAAGAGCTTGAACACGCTCTCGCGCGCGGCGCCAAGATCTACGCCGAAGTCGTGGGCTACGGCCTCTCGGGCGACGCCTTCCACATCACGACGCCCTCGACCGACGGTCCGCGCCGCTGCATGGAAATGGCGATCCGCCACGCCGGCATTCAGCCTTCCGACATCGCCTACCTCAATGCGCACGGCACCTCGACGGCGGTCGGCGACGTCAACGAAGTCAAGGCCATCAAGGAAGTCTTCGGCGAACACGCCAAGAAGCTCGTCGTCAACTCCACGAAGTCGATGACCGGCCACCTCCTCGGCGGCGCGGGCGGCGTCGAATCGGTCTTTACGGTCATGGCCGTCAAGAACCAGATTTCGCCTCCGACCATCAACGTGCAGAACCAGGATCCCGAGTGCGACATCGATTGCTGCGCGAACGAAGCCCGCGAAATGACGATCGAATACGCCATGAAGAATTCGTTCGGCTTCGGCGGCACGAATTCGACGGTGATCTACAAGCGCTGGCACGACTAAACCGCGTTCCTGCGCAGACGAAAGAGCCCCCTTCGAGCCCAAGGCCTGAACTGTCCCCAGAAAGCGAGACACTTTCTGGGGACACTTTTATGGGCAAGAAG
>OGIK01000500.1_pt1 | contig 47745 bp, 53 predicted proteins | sample 1571781 | NCBI WGS metagenome assembly OGIK01 (sample SAMEA2581956, study PRJEB24529) | metagenome | biome: Human gut stool | place: China | collected 2011
ATAGCCTTTTAGGCGTTATCTGTAAAGCCACCGGCTACGCCGGTGGATATTTACTATTTCTTGTACTTCTGAAGATCTCTGCGGCGTATCTCTGCACGCATGATTTTTCCGCTGATGGTCTTGGGGAGCGTCTCCACGAACTCGATGGAACGCGGGTATTTATAGGGAGCCGTGTTGTGCTTTACGAACTCCTTGAGCTCCTCTGCAAGCTCGTCGCTCGCTGTATAGCCGCGTGCAAGCACTATCGTGGCCTTTACGAGCTGACCTCTTATCGGATCGGGAACTCCGGTAACGGCGCACTCCAGTACGCTGGGGTGCATCATCAGCACGCTCTCTACCTCGAACGGCCCTACGCGGTAGCCGCTGGACTTGATAACGTCGTCGTTGCGGCTGACGTACCAGTAATAGCCGTCCTCGTCGCGGTACGCGGTGTCGCCGGTGTGGTACATTCCGTCGTGCCACGCTTCGTCAGTCAGCTCCTTGCTGTTGTAGTATCCGCGGAAAAGTCCGGGGGTGCTGCAGTATTCGCCGCGCACGACTATTTCCCCGACTTCGCCGACTGCAACCGGACTTCCGTCTGCGTCCACAAGATCGACATCGTACAGCGGTGAGGGTCTGCCCATACTTCCGGGCTTTGGCGTCATGCCTGTGATGTTGGCAAGTATCGCTGTGGATTCAGTCTGACCGAATGCTTCCATCAGCTTTATGCCAGTGTACTCATACCACTTGTTGAACACCTCTGGATTGAGCGCTTCGCCGGCTATGGTGCAGTACTTCAGGCTGGAGAGGTCATACTTTTCGAGTCCTTCCTTGATGAAGAAGCGGAACATTGTGGGAGGAGCGCAGAATGTCGTTATTTTGTACTTCTCCATTATTTTCAGCATATTTTCAGGGATAAACTTATCAAAATCATATACGAACACGCAGGTACCCATCGTCATCTGCCCGTAGAGCTTTCCCCATGCAGCCTTGCCCCATCCGGTGTCGCTTATGGTAAGGTGAAGACCGTCCGGGTCAACGTTCTGCCAGTGCTTTGCGGTCTGGATATGCGCGAGAGCATAGGTGTGATCGTGCACGACCATCTTGGGATAACCGGTCGTTCCGGACGTGAAATAAAGCAGATGCAGATCGTTTGCTTTTGTGGGGATACGCTCAAGAACGTCCGGATATTGTTCGATCTCGCTGTCGAATTCATGCCAGCCCTCGTGCGTGCCGTTCACTATCGCTTTTACGCGCAGTCTGCGGTCGCCGAGAAGTTCGTCTGCTTCATCAATGTAGTGGGCGACTTTGGCGTGAGCGGTGGCGATCACGCCGGATACGTCGGCCGCCTGGAAGCGATAATGGAAATCCTTTGTTGTGAGCATATGGGTAGCAGGGATCGCTATAGCGCCAATCTTCATCAGTCCGATTATCGCGTACCAGTACTGATAGTTGCGCTTCAGCACCAGCATCACCTTGTCGCCTTTCTTTATGCCCCAGCCGCGGAACATATTAGCCGCGCGGTTGGAGAGCTTTGAAAGGTCGCCGTAGGTCAGCAGCTTCTCGTTGCCCTGGAGATCCACCCACATGAGGGCGCGGCGGTCTGGCTCTATTTCACCGTACTTGTCGATGATGTCGTAAGCAAAGTTAAAATTATCCGGATATTTGATGCTGAACTTTTTCAGTATTCCGTTTTCGTCGTATTCCTCGTTGACAAAATTGAGGTGGTAAGATGGAATATCCATTTGCGCTCCTTCCTGACATTGCTTTTTATGGAATAAAACTGTATCTGTTTATTATACCGCAAATCCCGGAAAAAACTTCCGGGATCGCTGGTATTCAGCGGATAACTCCGCAATTTTTCATAACTGGGACTCCATCGGTAAGCCGAGTTCTGTCGTGTATGACCATCTATCTAGGCGCAATGTTGCCATTACGCTCAAGCCACCTTTTAACGAAGCGCGCCGAGCAGACGCGTTATCCTCCGCACCAATCGGTGTTGCATCGGGTAGGGTTTACATGGCGGTACAGTCTCCTGCACCCCGGTGAGCTCTTACCTCGCCTTTCCACCCTTACAGCTTTCGCTGCGGTATATCTCTGTTGCACTTGCCCTAAGGTCGCCCTCGGCTGATGTTATCAGTTACCCTGCTCTGTGATGCTCGGACTTTCCTCATGGCTGTTTCCAGCCCCGCGGTCATATAATGAAGTCCCGAAGACTGCATGCAGTCTTAGCTAAAATATTATATCACATCTTCGCCTAAAAATCAAGTGCTTTTAACAAAAAAGAAGCTGCGCCGGGGAAGGCACAGCAAAGAAAGGAGAAACGCATTGAAGGAAAATGTCCTTACACATATAAAACAGCATTCGGCGGCAAAACGTTGCAGGGATTTACAAAATAATTTCGATATGCTATACTTAACAGGGGTGAGTGCATGGAAATCATCATCGGGATCGTTTTTGTAATATTGATACTGTTGCTGACCGGCCTTGACATCGGCTGGATCATAATGGGGATTGCCGGTTTGACAGCGCTTGCGGCGCTGTTTACAGCGGTATTCTTTGCGGTGTGCTGGGTAATGCTGCTGCGCTCTGAGAAGAAATCCGCGCGGTTTGTGAGATTTGAAAGCGGACAACGGTTCGAATCTGCGGTGTATCTTATAGACGGCTCGGAATACGGCAATGTGTTTCCCGCTGAATTCGTAATGCGGGGAAAGCTGTACCGTTCCGACCGGGAAGTTACGGTAAGGCTCGCAAGGAGGTCTCACCGGGTGTTTGACAGAAACGCGCTTATAACCTCGCTTGTGGGACTTCCGGTAAGCCTGCTGATAGCGGCGGGGTTCGGCGGAGGTCTGTTGATGTTATTAATCTGAGAATCAGCCGCAGGCTATTTTACCATCGGCTATGCGGATAAGGCGTTCCGCATGCTTGGCGGTGTTTTCGTCGTGGGTTATCATGACGATGGTTTTGCCGCACATGTGGAGCGCTTCCAGTATCTCGCAGACCACACGTCCGGAACGGCTGTCGAGATTTCCGCAGGGTTCGTCGGCAAGTATCATCGACGGACGTGCCGCTATTGCCCGGGCAATCGCTGTGCGCTGCTGCTGACCTCCGCTCATTTCACAGGGACGGTGATCCGCGCGGTTAAGAAGCCCGACCTGTTCTAGAGCTTCCCGGGCTGCTTCGCGGCGCTGTCTGCGCGGGATTCCGCGGTACATAAGCGGAAGCTCGACGTTTTCCTGAGCGGTCAGGTAAGGTATCAGGTTAAAACTCTGGAACACGAAGCCTATCTTGCTGCCGCGGATATGGCTGAGCTTGTCGTCGGCAAGCGAGGTGACGTTCTCTCCGTCGAGAAGATACCTTCCGGAGGTGGGGACGTCGAGACAGCCGAGTATGTTCATCAGTGTAGATTTGCCGCTGCCGCTGGCTCCGCAGATGGTGACGTATTCTCCGTCGTCTATGTTAAGGGATACGCCGTCCAGCGCCCTTACAGTGCTGCCGCCCACACGGAAGTAGCGGCAGAGTTCTTCAATTTTGATCGGCATGGTGAATCACTCCTTTTCATGGGTAGTTTGCACCGTGCTTTGTGGTTTATTCTATGATGGTGTGAATTTTTGAGTAATTCGAAGTGAGTAGAAATTCGGGCGATGTATTGTTATATAAATTGGTGTTTGTAGGCGAAACGCTGCTTGTGAGAGAAAACTATAATTTAGCGGCGTAGAGTGCTTCCGAAACAGTCCACCGGACTGTTTCGGAGGATAGTCACGACTAGATTTTATATGTTGCTTGTGGGGGAAAACTCTTGTTTTCCCCCACACCCCTTTAGCGCTTTTTGGACGTTTAACTGCGCGCCGGCGCGCAGAGTAGCCGTGCTCCGCACGGAGTATCCGCACTTCGTGCGGAGGTTTCGCCTGACGGCGACGAGGGCGCTGCCCTCGACTCGCAAGGGGGACGCGTCCCCCTTGACTCCCGATTTTGGATTGCAGTAAGCGTAACATTCGCCGCTAAATTATAGTTTATAATCTCCAAAACCGCGACAAGTTCGTACTCGGTCCATCTTAACTAGCCGCCAAAGGCGGGATTGAATAAAAAGTGGCTGTAAAATACAGCCACACAAATATTCAACAGGAACCTGCCTGCCTTTCAGCCTGAGCCTTCGCCATTTTGCGCCAATTGATGAACCCGTAAATGTCGTTGACAAGGAACGCCATAAAGCACACCGCCATCGAAATATACTTAATATCGTCAGCCGCAGCCATCAGCCAGAGCACCACAAGAACAACGTCGTTTGCCGCGTAAGCCACAGCATAGAGCTGGCTGCGCCGGAATACAAAATATACTGCTGCAAAGCTGGTAGTTACTGAAATCGTGCTTGGGATCAGGTTGGCGGTATTGAAATACTTCAGGATAAAGTAGAACGCTATCGTGACCGCTATAGTCAAAAATGCCATGAACACGAATTCCTGAGCCTTGAGATGATTGACCTTCACCTCGTCTTTCTTGTCGGATGGGTGTCTCAGCCAGGATACCAGCGAAAATACCGCCATCGGCATTGACATTCCGAGGTAGGTTATCATCTCGCCGTAATACGCGAATCCCCAGGAGATCGCGCCGTACAGCAGCGCAAAAACTATCGCCATCGCCTGAGCCGCCGGGTGTCCTTTAGCTGCGAATATCAGCGACGTCACCCCGATCAGCGAAGCCAGAAGCGTTATCCAACTGCTGCGGTCGAACATCAGGAACGCCGCCAGCACTGCAGCCACCGAACCCGCCCACAGCGCAAGCTCGCCTTTTGAAAAGTAATTTACAAGGTATTTCATAGTTTTCCAGGTCCTCCAAACAAAAAAGCACCCGTGCGTATCTTCAAAGACCTAACGATACGCGCGAATGCTTCATAATTGCATTCTCTACCCGGTGGCAGATTTGATTTATTTCGATATGATTATATCACACGGCTGCCGATTTGTCAAGCGTTCAGGCTCCCCATTCCTTCGGAGGTTCGCCGTTGAGCTGCTGGTCGTCCGGAGATTTTTCAGCGTCCGTGAATTCGCCGCTGCCCTCTGCCATTACGGTATCTCCAGCGGAGATACCATCGAGGATTTCGGTGTAGCCGCCAAGGCTTGCGCCTATAGTAACTTTCAGCTTGAAACGCTCCTCGCCGTCCACCAGCGTGACATAATTCTCGGTACCCGAGGATTTGACCGCTGAATCCGGAACAGCAAGCACGTTCTTTCGTTCGGAAGTTACGAACACCGTAGCCCAGCCCGCCGAAACAGCCATAGCCGAGTCGGTCAGGACCTGCTCCATTGCGTTGTTGTCAAGCTGGAAAACCGTACGCTTGGCAGCGCTTCCGGAGGCCTCGGACGGTGCGGCGTCGGGAGCCTGCACGACCGTTGCGTCATACATAGTGGTATCTATCCTGACCTGAACCTTCTGCCCGAACCGGAACTGAGAAGCTCCGCCGCCGTCGAGATAGACTTCGGTCTTGCTGATCTCGGAAACTGCGCAGCAGACCGCGCCTTCAGTCACCGTGGAGCCTTCGGTGACCGCCTTTGTAAGGGTGATTATCCCGTCAAATGGAGCCTTTATCGTGTAGGATTCCTTTTCCTCGAGCATTTTGTCCAGCTTTAGCTGCTCTATCTCGTACTGGAGCTGATCAGCGCGGCTCCCCGACAGCGATGACTGGTATGCCGCATTGACTATAGTCTGCTGATTGCTGATATCGTAGTCTAGGTCAGAGGAATCAAGCTCCGCCAGTACCTCGCCCTTTGTCACTGTTCTGCCCTTGAGCGCGTTGAACGACTTCACCAGCGCGTCTCCGGGGTAGGTAAGATAAACGGCATACGGATATCCGATAGTAACGCCGATGCTCTGCGTTTCGGACAGATCCATGTATTTGGCTTCGGCTATTTCATACTGTACCGCCGAAGCCCCGTATATCGGTAGCTGTATCTCGCCGCTGGCGTCTCCGCGTGAGCAGCCTGTTAACAGTGTTATTGCAGCAAGCAGTGCCGCAGCAGTCTTTTTCATATGGAACCTCTCAGGTAATCAGTTCGTCAGGTTGTCAGCCGTTTACGCTCTCTGCATTTTAAGCATTTTCAGCGAGTCTGCGCATCATTTCCATGCACATTCTGCCGTTGTGATAGGGGCACTTCCACGGATCGACCATCGGCTTGAAATCAGCGGGCTTCCAGTTGTCGTCTATCTGGGAATGCCACTCGCCGCCGGGGCGCTTGTCGATGATGTGCTCCTGAATGAACTTCCACACGCTGGAGGAGATCTCGAAATACTCCTTGCCGCCGTAGTGCTTCTGGTAAGCGTTCATGAAGCCGATAACGGTTTCCGCCTGTACCCACCAGATACGCCAGGTGTTGATCTTGTCCTTGTCGCGCTCGTTGAGCAGGGAGCCGGAAGCCTTATCGTATGCGATATCAGCGATGTTCTTAACGATAGCCTTGTTCATCTCAGCGAACTTCGCGGTTATAGCCGGGTCGCTGATAACTTCGCATGCGCGGTCGATGAGCCAGGTAGCCTCGATGTCGTGACCGTAGGAGTGGATATCGCCGATAACGTCCATGTTTCTGTCGAAGAATACCAGGAGCTTATGACCTTCCTTGTCGTAGATCTTGTCGTATGTAAGATCCAGCTGGAACTTGAGGCGGTCGAGAACCTTCGGGCTGTGGTCTGCGAGGTACAGCTCGGTGTAAGCCTCCATCAGGTGGAGGGTGGTGTTCATGGTCTTGTCAGCCATCAGACCGTTCTCGGAAAGCTCGTCGTTCTGGAGCTCGCTCTTCCAGTCGCGCGCCATTGTTTCGAGGTAAGCAACGTCGTCTGTAGCGTACTTCTCGACAAGATCCATTATCTCGTATGCGAGCTTCAGCGCGTTCTTGTCGCCGCTTGCGCGGTAGTAGCTGGAAAGCGCATAGATAAAGAACGCCTGGCAGTAGCTGTGCTTGAAATCGTCCTTTACGGTGCCGTCGTAGTTCATGCTCCAGTAAACGCCGCCGTATTCCTTGTCAACGCACTTTTCGGTCAGGAACTCATACGCGTGCTTTGCCATGTCCAGCAGCGCGGGATCCTTTAGCTCCATATACGCGTTGGAATAGAACCACAGAATGCGGGAGTGCAGGATAACGCCCTTTTCGCCCTTCTTGTCGACATTAAGCGCGCTGTCCATGAATCCGGTGAAACCGCCGTTCTCATCATCGCGGAGCTTGTTCCAGAACGGGATTATGTGTCCTGTCAGTTCCTGTACAAATTCTTCTCTTTTCATGCTCTTGTACCTCTTGTCTTGATTTAATGTTCTACCCATCAAATTCCTATACTATGTCAAGCAGAGCGCGAATTTTTTAAGGTGCGCTCCGCTCGTTTTTGAATTATGGTGCCTTAAATTGCCTTAAAATTCAGACACCCGAAATTAAAGCGAGAAGTGCCTAGATGCTAGGAACGATGACATGGGCTAGGCTTAAAGCCTGCCCATGTCATCGTGACGACGCAGATAGGCGCTTATCGCTTTAATTTTATTCGTCCTTGCCGCAGCAGTTCTTGTACTTCTTGCCGCTTCCGCAGGGGCAGGGATCGTTTCTGCCGATCTTCTCGCCCTTGTTCTTGTAGGGAGTCTGTGCGCCGGCGTTCGGAGCGTCGGGCTTCATCACCTGCTCGCGCTGCGGAGGGCGCTGTACTCTTACCGGAACGGTCAGCACCATTCTTACAGTCTCCTCGCGGATTGCTGCGATCATCTCGTCGAACATCGCGAAGCCCTCGAAACGGTACTCTACTACAGGATCCTTCTGACCGTAGCTTCTGAGGTAAATACCGCGCTTGAGTTCCTCCATCGCGTCGATGTGATCCATCCAGTGGCGGTCAACGGTCTTGAGCAGGCATACGCGCTCTACCTCGCGCATTGTTTCTGCGCCCATGTCAGCCTCGCGGGTCTTGTAGATGAGCATTCCTCTTTCCTTGAGGAAGTTGGAGATATCCTTCTTGTCAAGCTCGTTGAGCTCTTCAGTGGTGTAGTGGAGGTCGGTGTCCATAACGTACAGGTTCAGGAAGTGAGAACGCAGACCGTCGAGGTTCCAGTTCTCAGCGACTGTATCAGAGCAGTACATGTTGACAGCCTCGTCGATGGAGGTGTTCATCATGTCGATGATGTTCTTGCTGATATCCTCGCCGTTAAGCACCTTGTTGCGCTGAGAATAGATAGTCATACGCTGCTGGGACATAACATCGTCGAAGTCGAGTACGTTCTTTCTGATGGAGAAGTTTCTGCCCTCTATCTTCTTCTGTGCGGACTCGATAGCGCTGGAAAGGAATGAAGCCTCGATAGGCTGATCCTCGTCGAAATTCATGGTCTCCATGAATTTCTGAACTCTGTCGCCGCCGAACAGTCTCATGAGGTCGTCCTCAAGGGAGATGTAGAAACGGCTCTCGCCGGGGTCGCCCTGACGGCCTGCACGGCCGCGGAGCTGATTGTCGATACGGCGTGACTCGTGGCGCTCGGTGCCGATGATGAACAGACCGCCTGCTGCGCGTACTTCCTCAGCCTCGGGCTTGATCTGAGCCTCGAACTTCTTGTTCAGCTCCTGATACTTTGCTCTTGCTTCGAGGATCTCCTCGTTATCGGTCTCGGCATAGCCGGTAGCTTCCTGGATAAGCTCCTCGGAATATTCGAGCTTTCTCATTTCGTGAATAGCGAGGTACTCTGCGTTACCGCCGAGCTTTATATCCGTACCGCGGCCAGCCATGTTGGTGGCGATGGTAACGGCGCCCTTCTTGCCTGCCTGAGCAACTATCTCAGCCTCGCGCTCGTGGTTCTTTGCGTTGAGCACCTGGTGCTTGATACCGCGCGCCTTGAGCAGCTTGGAAACCAGCTCGGACTTCTCGATCGTGACAGTACCTACCAGCACCGGCTGCCCCTTTTTGTGGCATGCTTCTACCTGGTCGCAGACTGCCTTGAACTTTCCGCGCTCGTTCTTGTAGATCTGATCATGGTTGTCGATACGGATAACCGGCTTGTTGGTCGGGATCTCGATAACGTCCAGACTGTAGATCTGGCGGAACTCGGATTCCTCGGTCATAGCTGTACCGGTCATACCGGACAGCTTGTCGTACAGGCGGAAGAAGTTCTGGAATGTGATGGTGGCGAGGGTCTTGCTCTCGCGGTTTACCTTTACGCCTTCCTTCGCCTCGATAGCCTGGTGCAGACCGTCGTTGTAGCGGCGTCCGAACATCAGACGGCCGGTGAATTCGTCAACGATAACGATCTCGCCGTCCTTGATAACATAGTCGATATCAAGCTTCATGATACCGTTTGCACGGATAGCCTGGTTGATGTGGTGGAGCAGAGTGGTGTTCTCAGGATCCATCAGGTTCTCAACGCCGAAGTACTTCTCAGCCTTTGCAACGCCGTTGGGAAGCAGGTTGCAGGTCTTTGCCTTCTCGTCGATAAGGTAATCGCCGTCGAACTTTGCTTCGTAGTCCTCCTTGTCGTCAAGCTCTGCTACCTTGTTCATGGTGAGGGTCTTGGCGAATTTGTCAGCCTTTTCGTAGAGGTCTGTGGACTTGTCGCCGCGGCCGGAAATTATCAGAGGAGTTCTCGCCTCATCAATGAGTATGGAGTCCACCTCGTCGACGATGGCGAAGTTAGGTTCGCGCTGTACCTTGTCCTTCTTGTACATGCACATGTTGTCGCGCAGGTAGTCGAAGCCCAGCTCGTTGTTGGTCGCATATGTGATATCGCATGCGTAAGCGGCGCGGCGCTCGTCGTTGTCCATATCGTGGGCGATAAGTCCGACGGTAAGACCGAGGTATCTGTGTACCTTTGCCATCAGCTCGCTGTCGCGCTTTGCGAGGTAGTCGTTGACGGTAACGATGTGAACGCCCTTGCCTGTCAGACCGTTCAGGTAGGACGGCAGAGCGGCAACGAAGGTCTTACCTTCACCGGTCTTCATCTCGGCGATACGTCCCTGATGGAGCACGATACCGCCTATGATCTGTACGGGGTAGTGGCGTATGCCGATAACTCTTGTGGAAGCCTCGCGGCAGACCGCGAAAGCGTCCGGCAGGATATCGTCGAGGGTCTCGCCGGCTGCGAGCCTGTCCTTTAAAATCCCGGTCTGGGACTTCAGCTCCTGCTCGCTCATCTTGGCGTACTTGTCCTCAAGCGCCAGTACCGCGTTCTTTATCGGCTCGATCCTCTTCAGCTCTTTTGTTGAATAGGTGCCGAACAGTGATTTGAATAAACCCATTTTATTGTATATTCCCTTCTGTAAAAAAGTTCATTGCTGAATATAAAAACTCATCTTATATTATACAATATCCCTGCGGATTTGTCAACTGAAAACTTTAAATAAAACATGCTGAAGATGTCCTTTGCAGCATTTTCCGTTAATTTTTCGTTCAGAAAAGCAGATAATATCAGCGAAAGGAAGTGTTAATGTGGAAAACTATCCCTATCCTCCCGAGACCGACCCGGAGCAGGCGCAGCAGCTTCAGGACCCGCTCATGAACTCCGGCAGCGCCGGGGACTGCACCGGGCTTATACCCTCAATGCCCGAGGACGGCGAGGAACTCGACAGCTACGCGGAGCTGTACGGATTTCTCCCGCCTGAGCCGGGGGAAAAGCGCTGAAATAAAAACTCCCCTCAGCCGGTGCCGGGGGGAGTCCTGCAATATTTATCAGAGCGTGGAAACGAAGCGCTTAAATGCTTCCTTGCCGCTTTCGGTGCGTTTGAACACACCTGCGTCCTCAAGGACCTGGCCGAATACCTTTCCGACCTCGGCGTGAATGATGTCCATTGCGTTGTCGGCGTTGAATTCGGGGTGTGCCGCGAGGACCTCCTTAGCCCAGTCGGCGTGGGAGGCGATACGCTCGTCAGCCGCGATATCCGCGCCGGAGAGCATAGCGTCCCTGAGTATGGAAAGCTCGGTCGCAAGTCTTGCGGGAAGCACCGCCAGACCCATTACCTCGATAAGTCCGATGTTTTCCTTCTTGATGTGGTGGAGCGCAGGAGCCGGGTGGAAAATACCGAGCGGGCGGTCCTCGGAGGTTATGTTGTTGCGGAGAACGAGGTCGCATTCATACTGGGAGCCGTTCATTCTCGCGATAGGAGTTATCGTGTTGTGGGGAACTCCGTCAGTCTGCGCGAAGATACCGGCCTGCTCGTCGGTGTAGGCTCTCCACTTTTTAAGCACCTCTGCGCACGCTGCGGAAAGCGAAGCGCGGTTATAGGACGACAGCCTGATAACGGACATCGGCCACTTGACGATACCAGCGCTGACATCAGGGTGATTGCTCAGCAGGAACGGCTTTTCAACAGAAGCCCTCGCCATCGGGAAGGTGTAGCGTCCGCCCTGGAAATGCTCATGGGTGAGTATCGAACCGCCGACGATCGGAAGGTCGGCGTTGGAGCCCAGCATATAGTGCGGGAACTGCTCTATGAAATCAAACAGCTTGTCGAAAACGCTGTCGTCGATCACCATGGGAACGTGGTTCTTATTGAATACTATGCAGTGCTCGTTGTAATATCCATAGGGGGAATACTGGAGGAACCACTCGGAGCCGTTCATCTCGACCTTTACGGGGCGGAGGTTCTGGCGTGCCGGGTGGGTCAGATGGCCTGCGAAGCCCATATTCTCAGCACAGAGCTGGCACTTGGGGTACTTGGAAGCCTTCTGGGTCTTGGCGGCGGCGATATCCCGGGGATCCTTCTCGGGCTTGGAGCGGTTGATAGTGATGTCGAGCACGCCGTATTCGGAATCGTACGTCCACTTCATGTCCCTGGCGATACGCTCAGCGCGGACGTAGTTCAGCTTTTTGCTGAAATCGAAGTACCAGTCGGTAGCCTCCTTCGGGCTTACCGCCAGGCGGCGCTGGAACTCTGCGTTGACCTCGTGCGGGAACGGCGTGAACACTCCCATGATCTTCGTATCGAAAAGATCTCTGTAAACTGCAGTGTCCTGGATCAGTCCCTTTTCGACGGCGTAGGAAATGATCGGCTCCAGCAGAGACTCCACGGACGCATTTCTGTCGTCGGCATTGTTTTCCTCCCAGTCGCTGAGCTGGAGTATCTCCATGAGCTGATTGCGCACTACATACTCGTCGTCTGCGGTTATGAGTCCATTTCTTCCTGCATATTTAATGAGCTTCTGAATACTTTCGTAGATCATTGTTGATTCCTCACTTTGTAATAATGTGCATTGAGCACCTGATAATATTATATTCCACATCGGCTCACAAGTCAATATCGTTTCTGAAAAAAGTTCCTGTTTACGCTGTTGTACTATGCAAATTTAAAATTCTGTGCTATAATAAACTGTAATATGATTGAAAGGAACTCGGAAATGTATAAGATACTATTCGTCTGCCACGGCAACAGTAAAGTGTCAATATTCAGAGCGGCTTTTTAGCGGCAAATCGTTGCAAGATGTGGTGGCTGTGCAAGCGTTTTACTACTGAAATACTACTATCGGTTGATTTTTGCAAAGGTAATGTAAATCTAAAAAATCGTAAATTTCCCGTTTTTTCATGGTATTAAAAGCACCATATAATTGCATATTTGTGCCGTCATTTCTTTTGACCTATTGCCGAATTGCGGCATGAAATAAAGTTCAATTAAACGCAAACATCAGGAAAAGCAAATTGCTCTTTCCCAATGTATATGGAATATAAATTAACAATTTGTGGGTTTTAACGTGCGGTTTTTATCTCTGCTATTTACTACTAAAGGGACTACTACCGGCTGAATTTTGGAGTTAAACTGTAAAAGTTGTCTGACTGTTTATTATAGCAGCATAAAGCACTTGACGCCATGATACAGGCGGAGTATAATAAATTCAGCACTGATACTAATGCACATCAAACAGCTCTGTTAAGCCAAGAATAAGGCTGTGGGGCATCTCGACAAAATGAGCCCGATGGTTTTGATGCGAAACCATCGGGCTTATTATTTGAAGCGAACATAATTTCATATGATATAATCCGCTTCCGCAACTCGTATTTTTTTCAAAGCGTGCGACATTGTAAGGCAGTTTTCAACTGTTTAGAAATCCAAACTCTGAATTTCCTCAACTTGTGACAGCAGCTTCATATCTGCATCGGAAATCACAAAGTCAATGTTCTTGTTTTCGGCAATATGAATCGGGTTTGTGCTTCTCGGCAGCGGAATCAGCCCCAGCTGATAGTCATAGCGAATCGACAGCTGCGGAACAGATACCTGATATTTTTCAGCAATCTCTGTCACAACAGGATGTCCCAGCAGCTTTCCTGTGGCATTGGGCTAAAAAGCCATCACCACAATATCATTTGCCTTGCAGTAAGAAATGACCTCCGCAGGAGTGTGACCGATGTGAATGCGAATCTGATTGACCGCCGGTTTGATTTCTGCATGGTCGATGAGATTCTGCAAGTCGCTCACTTCAAAGTTGGAAACGCCGATTGAACGAATCTGTCCCGCTGCAACGGCTTCCTCCATTGCCTTCCAGACAGCGAGATTTTCCTCATAGTAGGTTTTCTCGCTGCCGCCGAACAGTTCTTCCCACGGCTTTGGTGAGTGAATCAGCATCAGGTCGATATAGGGTGTTCCCAGATTTTTCAGAGATGCGGCAATCACAGATTTTGCGCCTTCGTAGGTCTTGACATCGGCGGGGATTTTTGTCGTGATGAACACATCTTCCCTGCGAAGTCCGCTTTCCCGCAGAGCCTTGCCTACACCGCATTCGTTCTCGTAGGCAGCCGCCGTATCAATATGCCGATATCCCACGGAGAGGGCGGCTTTTACAGCGCCTGTTACACTGTCGTTTTCGATTTGCCAAGTACCAAATGCAATTTTCGGAATGGCAATCCCGTTGTTTAACTGAAAAGTTTCTGATAAAATCATTGTAGTTTACCTCCTTATATGATATAATAAACGCAAGCGTTTATTATATATTTAAAATGCCTTGCACATACGCAAATCAAAGATTTGCTCCGTGCATATCGGCAAATTATATCATATCCTTGCGGATATGATATAATAGTATCACTTGAGAGTAACTCTCAGTCAATACCTTTTTAGAAATTTTTTCGGAGGTTTTTCAATGTATACCATAAAAGAGGTCGCCGCAGAAGTCGGAGAATCGGAACATACCATCCGTTACTATTGCAAGAAAGGACTGTTCCCTTTTCTGACAAGAGATAAAAACAATGTCCGAAAATTCTCCAAAGAAGATTTAGTGGGCGTTCGTATAGTGCTCTGTCTTCGGGACACCGGAATGCCGCTTTCCGAAATCCAACACTATATGGAGCTTTGTGCGCAAGGCGCATCGACTTTGACGGAGCGTCTGAAGATTATTCGGCAGCAAAAAGAGAACGCTTATCGGCAGATGGCGGAGTTTCAAAAGAAAATCGACCATTTGGAGTGGAAAGAGCGGCATTACATGGAACTGATCCAAACTGGTGCAGAGGATGACTGCAATCCAATACAACATAAATAGGAATAGGATACTTTTTCTTTACTTGTGATTTGTCACATTACTTACGGTCCAGAGAATGTATAACGTATGGTTTCGCTTTTCTGCTATGGCTTCATTTTTGAGTGCAACCCTATGCTCGTATCAAAGTATGCGTTTGTAGCCAAATAAGCACGGGTAATTTTGATACAATGGTATCTGAAACTACCGTGCTTTTTCTTTTTGCCTGAAAGCCTTTAATAAAGGGTTTTCGGGCTTTTTACTTTTTATGGATAGTTTCATTGTGCCGTTTTCCCTGCTCCGCAGAGGGGAGATAAAGTCAATTTCGTGGCTAAAACAAGTCACTCTGAAACTATTCTTTCAAGAAAAGTTTCAGAATGGTATTGTCAATATCAGAATGTCTCTTATTCCTCCTAAAATTGGTTGAAAATATTACCCGAGTATGATATAATATTATTAAGTATTCATATTTAATTACAAGGAGCGTGACTGAGAATGCCGACACTCGATTGGATAGGCAAGGATAAAGTTATCAATCACCACTTTGACGTGCCGTACAGAGTTCTTGATGAAAAATACAGCTATGGTGACGAAAGCGAAAATATGATAATCCACGGGGATAATCTGTCTGCGCTAAAATCGCTCTTGCCGAAATACGAGGGCAGGATTCGCTGTATCTACATAGATCCTCCCTACAATACCGGCAACGAGGGGTGGGTATATAACGATAATGTCAACGACCCCCGTATCAAAAAGTGGCTCGGCGAGGTAGTCGGCAGCGAGGGCGAGGACTTGTCCCGTCACGACAAGTGGCTTTGTATGATGTATCCTCGGCTTAAGCTGCTGCATAAGCTGCTTGCAAAGGATGGAGTTATCTTCATATCCATTGATGATAATGAGCTTTACAATCTGAAGATGATTTGTGATGAGATATTTGGAATAGGAAATTTCTTACTTCAAATGCCTCGAGTAACAAAGAAAAGTGGGAAATCTACTGATATTTTTGCAAAAAATCACGATTACTTACTGATTTATTCTAAGTCATCTCAATGCAAGCTGAACGCATTTGAACACGATGACGCTGGATTTAAGTATAAGGACGAATACTTTGAAGAACGTGGCTTTTACAAACTAAATCAGACACTTGATTACGATAGTTTACAGTATAGTCAAAGCCTTGATTACCCATTAGAAATTGAAGGCAATATATTTTATCCCGGAACTTCATATGAGAACTATCTAAAACGGAAATCGGGAGTTCATAAAAGAGCAGATTGGGCTTGGCGTTGGTCATTGGAGAAATTTCATTTTGGATATGCAAACGGGTTTATTGTTGTAAAGAATAGTCGCAATGGAACACGAATATATACAAAAACATATCAGAAAGCAACAATTGCTGAGAATAAAGGAGCGTACTATATTGAATACCATAATAGAACGGCTCCTGTATCAAGTTTGACTTTATCGGATAATGAGTTTTCAAATGATAATGCTACTAAAGTATTAACAGATATTTTCTCAAGCAAGGAATTTGATTATTCAAAGCCGGTTTCTTTACTTGAATTTGTATGTAAACTTGCAACAGATAAAGATTCCATTATCCTCGACAGTTTCGCAGGCTCTGGCACAACCGCCCACGCTGTTCTGAATATGAACAAGCAAGACGGCGGCAATCGCAAATTTATCCTTATTGAAATGATGGACTATGCAGACAGCATAACCGCCAAGCGTGTAAAGCGTGTAATTGACGGCTACGGCGAGGGCAAAAAAGCAACCCCCGGCACAGGCGGCGGCTTTGCGTTCTATGAACTGGGCGAAACGCTTCTTAATGGCGAATACCTCAACGAAAATGTACCGCTTGCGAAAATTCGTGAATACGTCTATTTCACCGAAACAAAGCAGGCTGTTACCGACAAAGCGGACGAGCCGTATTTCCTCGGTGAAAATTACGGTACGGCTTACTATTTCTACTATGACAAAAACGAGGTCACTACGCTTGACAGGGATTTCCTGCACACGGTAAAGACAAAGGCTGACAGCTATGTGATTTATGCCGATAAGTGCATATTGAGCGACGAGGAACTTGATGCGTTACATATTACTTTCAAGAAAATACCTCGTGACATTACAAGAATGTGAGGTGCAGACTATGAACTTAAATAACTATCAGCGTGAGGTTATGGACGATTTATCCAAATATCTGTCTGCATTGAACGAAACAGGCGACCTTTTCAAGGCGTGGCAGAAATATTGGAATGACAAGGATATAGCAGTAGGCTTTGGCGGCGTTCCCGCTTACCGCAACGGTATCAAGGACGTACCGCATATTTGTATGAAAGTTCCGACAGGCGGCGGCAAGACTTTTATGGCTTGTGCAGCTGTCCGCCGTATTTTTGATGAGCTGCCGTCCGATAAACCGAAAGTAGTGGTCTGGCTTGTGCCGTCCGACCCTATATTGGCTCAGACTACAACAAATCTGATGAATCCCGACCACCCGTACACGCAAAGGTTAAATGCGGATTTTGGCGGCAGAGTTGGCGTTTTCACAAAGGAAATGCTCTTAAACGGGCAGAATTTTACTCCCGATACCGTTCACGAACAGCTAACCGTCTGCATTTTGAGCTACGGCTCTTTGCGTATCGACAGCCAAAAGAAAGACGTTCGCAAGGTCTATCAAGAAAATGGTAATCTCAAAAGCTTTGCCGATTATTTCAAGGACGAGTCGGAATTGCTGGCAAATACGCCCGATACCGCATTGATACAAGCTCTCCGTCATCTATCGCCTGTGGTAATCGTTGATGAAAGTCATAATGCAGGCTCCGACTTAAGCGTGGAAATGCTGAATAACCTCAATCCGTCATTTGTGCTTGACCTTACGGCAACACCTCGCAAGAACAGCAATATCATTTCGTATGTTGACGCTCGAAAGCTCAAAAAAGAGAATATGGTTAAGCTCCCCGTTATAGTCTATAACCGCACATCAAGGGACAGTGTAATTGACGATGCAATTCATCTTCGTGGAATACTTGAGCAACAGGCTATTGAGGAGGAAGAACGCACCGGAAGATATATCCGTCCGATAGTATTGTTTCAGGCACAGCCGAAAAACAGCAGCGACAATGACACATTTGACAAGGTAAAAGAGATACTTCTCGGACGTGGTATTCCCGAAAATCAAATTGCAATAAAGACCTCAAAGGTCAATGACCTTGCAAAAATAGATTTGATGAAGCGTGATTGTCCGATACGGTACATTATTACGGTCAATGCGCTGAAAGAGGGCTGGGACTGCCCGTTTGCCTATATTCTTGCAAGCCTTGCCAACAAGACCTCAAAGGTCGATGTTGAGCAGATACTCGGCAGAATACTCCGTCAGCCTTATGCCCGAAAGCACGGAGCAAAGCTGCTGAACAGCTCTTTTGTCCTGACTTGCTCTAATGCGTTCCACGAAACTCTCGACAGCATTGTTGCAGGACTTAACAGCGCAGGTTTTTCACGCAAGGATTATCGTATCGGAGATACGCTCCCTGTTTCGGAACAACAGCCGCCTGTTCCCGAACCTCAACCGGAGCAGACTACAATGGAGTTCACTCCCGAAACGGAAACAGAAGATGATTTCTCCGATATTCACACTCCTGCTGAACCTTTGCCGTATTCGGAAACAGTAAAAACAGCTTCTCCGTCTGTTGAGACAATGATTTCACAGGCGGAAGAAACAGCCGAACAATATGAAGAAGAAACGAAAGAAGAAAGCGTATGGTTAGGCGGTGAACTTGGTGATATGCTAAATCAATATCGTATTCAGGAACAATTCGCAGAACAGATAAAGGCGCTGAAAATACCGCAATTCTGCATTGAAACCGTCCCCGACCTTTTCGGCGGCAATACTGCTTTGCTGACAAAAGAAAGCCTTATGAAAGATTTCTCACTAAGCGAGCAGGACGCTTCTGTAAATTTTAGTCTTTCCACGGGCGAAATGTTTGAAATCGATGTAGAAAAACAGGGTGAAGCCGTACCAAAGTATAAAAAGCTGTCAACCCTTGAAGATGAATATCTGCGCAAGCTGTTCGCTAAAATGGCTCCTGAAGAAAAGATTGAAAGCTGCACAAAAAATATATGCCACGAGATTAACCGTGACAACGCTTTCAGCACAGCGGAAGTGGAAGCCTATGTTCGCCGTATAATCGCAAATATGACTGATGATGAGCTTTCGGCTCTTGAAACATCGTATGTTACTTACGCTTTTCGCATAAAAGAAAAGATAGCGGAATTAAGGGCAACGTATATGCAGGATCGTTTCTACGAACTTATTGAACGTGACCGAATATTTACCTATGATACCTACGTTTTCCCTTCGGTGATAACCCCATCCGAAGCGACTGATAAAGTTCCAAAATCACTTTATGAGGCCGAATGGAACAAAATGAACGGCTTTGAACGGCGAACTCTCGATGTTATAGCCGGATGCGACGGAGTTCTTTGGTGGCATAGGATTATTGAGAAAAAGGGATTTCATATCAACGGATTTATCAATCACTATCCCGATTTTATCGTGATGATGAAGTCGGGTAAGATAGTTATTGTTGAAGCCAAAGGCGATGACCGTGACAATGGTGACAGCAGAAGAAAACTGAAACTCGGTCAGACTTGGGCTGCTCAAGCCGGAAGAAAATACCGATATTTTATGACTTTCGACCAAAACTCCATTGAGGGTGCTTATAACTTGGAGGATTTTGCTGATGTGCTCATAGATTTATAAGCAAGTTAGTTAAATGAAAAGGCGATGGGCTGTGGCTCATCGCCTATATTTTGCTTATGTAAAGTACTTCGTTTGTTGTATTCACACAATAACCCCTTGTTATAAACTAGCATACCCTCTGCAACATGAGAAGCAAAAGGTATACTAGTTGCAGAAAACTTCTTGATGGAACAACAAATACAGATGAATTTATTGAATGGCTTGAACAGTTTTAGCGTCCGATTTGATATGCGTGAAATTTTATTTCGTGAATATGAAATTTACTATTGACAATCTTTCCTTTTTGTGATATAATGATTTTACAGAGAAAAAATAAATTTCTTTGTTCTGAAATGGAGGCTGAAATATGGAACATGATGATATAGTCCAGACATATGCTCCGGATAAGCAAAAGCTTGCGGAGTTAGTCATTAAAGCAAAAGGTAACGAAAGAACGATGGCTCAATATTCAATTGATACCGGAATCAGTGCCCCAACACTTTCCAGAATCGCAAATGGAAAAATCAATGGTCCACTGTCAATGAATTTTATTGAAAAAATTTTTAATGCAAAATGCGATAAGGCAGATTTCTCATTTGATACACTTTTGCTTGCTAATGGAATGGTGAGAGCGAGTGTGGTTGAGCGTGGTAAAAATTATGTTGAGCAGTTTACCTCCATACGTGAACAAGGTATTACCTTGGAACGCCACGCAAAAAATGCAATTATAAATGCTGTAATAAATCGTGGTATTACCATACAGAGTATACATCCTGACTTTGATAACAGAAATAGAGAGGCGCCATTTGGTATTCGCCTTTTCTATGATTTTGGTTTAAATATACCAAGTGAAAAAAAACAGTTTTGGTATTTTGATGTCATTGGTATTTCCAGGTCTGTCACACCAGGAATTGGGAATATTTTTAACCATGTAGCTAGACTGTTCCTCTTGGATGCATGGGCACCAGAGTTTCTTGAAAATCAAAAGACAAGCTTTGTATTTGATAATAGGACGGCATATGAGCAGTTAATTATGCGTTTTAAAGGAGCGCCTATCAAATCCTCAGTTTCTGCAATTCTTATTAACACAAAAACTGAGGAAGTTATTGAGGAAACTTGGATGTCCGCAAGCCCAGAAATACCTAGTATTTTTGCGAGGGAAATCACCAATCGTGGTGATATAGCAGTTTGGGAAGATGAAGATTAAGATGTAGATGATGAAGTTGAAGAAAACAATGAACAGGAGGACTAATAATGGCAGAATGCCCTAACAAGAAAGCTGATAACATGGTTTATTCTCCAGATTACCACGTTCCTATTGGTCAAGCGATAAAACACGAAAACGGTGAGTATTATCTTCGAGTCAAGAAAGATAAACTCACTTTTGAAGATATATCAATTAGCAAGCTACTTTCTGAGATTATTCAGATAGCCGATAAAAAAAAATAAAAGCAGCATCCTCAAGTGAAGGATGCGCTTCAAAAGATAATTTGCTCTTAAGACGAGCAGAACCAAGCGAGTTCATGCCGGCACGAGCATTCGTGGGTAAAATGTTACCTGGAATGTTTGTGTCGGCTTTTTTTATAAAACATTTACCCAAATTTAAAGAAAGAAGGAATTTACATGGAAGAAATCCGCAACCTTGAAGGAAAGCGAGTCTGTGATATTAGTCTGGATAGAACAGTAATTGAAATTGTTCGAAAGGACTGCTTAACTCGTATAACCGCAAACCCTGACGGGACTCTCAATGTCGATAATATTCGACTTACACAAGTAGCATAACCGAATACTTAATCCGCCAGAACGCTAGACGGCAGTGCGGGATCTACTTTCCTATATTGGAAAAAGGATCTCACGCTGCCGTTTTTCTGTTTTATGGATTAATCCCTTGAAGATTTATTGCACATATATCGTTTTACAGGTTGTAAAGCTTGCAGTTTTTTGCATTTAAATCAATGGTATCATGGTTATGTATGCCAATTCATATTTGCAGTAAAATGCAGTTGCTTTTAAGCTACAATACCCAATGCCGACTTTTTTAGACACAACTCTAAAATAGTCGTTTTAAACCGTTATTGCCGCACGGATTGATCCCCGTGACCCAACGGCAATGACGGACAACAGAATAAATCAGCTGCCTAGTGGGTAGGCCGGCTGCAATCCGAAACGGAGATTAATCTCCTAGGACTGCGGTGCTTTTGTTGTGCCCTTTTGCAGCTGTGATGACCTCCGTTTCGAACTATCGACAACGGAGGTTTTTTATGAAGAACTATCAGAAACTCAGCTATCAGGAATACCGCGTCATGCTGTCTGACGGCAGCAGTATCGTAACAACAAGACAGGAGTGCTTTTCCATCGAGCCTGCTTCCGAGGATTGCCCTTTCAAGCAGAGATGGTATTACTCCCCCGACCAGTATATGGCTGTTCGCCTGCCCCGCAACGAACTCGGTGAGCGGCTTGGTAAGGATAACGCAGCCGACCTCAAGGCGCAGGAGCGTCTTATCGCAAGAAATCGGGAACGCAACACGGAAATAGACGCATATACAACCGAAGATAGCGTATCTTTTGAAATTCCCGACCCGGATACTTCTGTTGAGGATACCGCAATCATGAAAGCGGAGTTGGATGCGATACATAAGGCAATTTCTGAACTCCCGGACGAATTAAAAGACTTGTGCAAAGCGCTTATTCGCAAAGAAAAGCAGTGCTCTATTGCTGCCCGGTGCGGTGTAACAGACACAGCAATCCGTAAGCGCATTAAAAAACTCCGTGCTATTCTTCTGGAAAATGAAGAAGTTAAAAAATTTTTTGAAAATCTCTGAAAAAACGGTTCGGTTTTTCATTTAGCCTGTCCGGTAAGAGGTGAAGGCGATAATCACCAACGGGTGAATATCCCTAATAAAACAAATGGAGGTAAATCCAATGAGCAAAATGTCAAAGCTGGATTCCATTCTCAGGGAAGCTGAAGAGCACACGCAGGCGCTCGTTTCGTGTATGAACGAAATCAGAGAACTGTGCAGCGGCGCTAAAGAATCCGCTCCCAAGAAGGAAACCAAGTCAACACCCGAACCCGAGGAAAAGCCGCCTACGCTGGAAGAACTGCGTGCATATCTTGCAGACCTTGCAAGAAAGGGACATACGCAGGAAATCCAGGCAATGCTGCTCCGTCACGGGTTCAAGAAAATCTCTGAAGTTCCGGCAACCGAGTATCCGGAAATTTTAGAAGAAGCGAGGTCCTTTGAATGAGTCATGCGCTTCTTTCTCCCTCTGCAAGTCACAGGTGGATCGAATGCCCGCCAAGCGTAAGGCTTACCGAGTTTATGGAGGACAAGTCTTCTGCCTATGCTGACGAAGGCACTCTCGCACACAGCATTGCAGAGAACAAACTCAATAACTATCTCGGCTACTCAGACAAAAGCGTCAAGTGCGAGGATACCTCAATGAACGAGTACACCGATGACTATGTTGCGTTTGTAGCCGAACAGATGAGAGTTCTCAATAACCCATCTGCTTTTGTGGAACAGCGAGTCGATTGCTCAAGGTATGTTCCTGAATGCTTCGGCACCTGCGATGCCCTTATCATTTCAGACGGCGTTCTTCACATTTGCGACCTGAAATACGGCACGGGCGTAAAGGTTGATGCCGTGGGAAATGACCAGCTTCGCATATATGCGCTTGGTGCTTTAGAGATGTTCTCTTGTTTGTACGACATTAGTACGGTGCGAATGAGCATTTTTCAGCCAAGACTCAGCCACTGCGACACCTGGGAACTTCCCATTGACGAACTGCTGAAATGGGCAGATGAGGTGCTCGTTCCTGCTGCAAAGCTGGCATGGAATGGTGAGGGTGAGTTCAAAGCGGGAGAACACTGCCGTTTCTGCAAGGTCAGAACGACCTGCCGAAAACTTGCGGAATACAATCTTTCACTTGCCCGTTACGACTTTGAACCTCCTGCCACGCTTGATAATCTCGAAATTGCCGCTGTTCTCGCAAAAGCGGACGAGCTTGTATCCTGGGTGACAGACGTGAAAGAGTACGCTCTGCGGCAGGCGCTAAGCGGTGTCACATACGATGGTTTCAAGGTGGTCGAAGGACGTTCCAACCGCAAGTACACAGATGAAAATGCCGTTGTTGAAGCAGTCAAATCTGCGGGCTTTGACCCGTATGAACACTGCGTTCTCGGCATTACCGCAATGACCGCTCTGCTCGGCAAGAAGAAGTTCGCCGAATTGCTCGGAGCGCTTGTTGAAAAGCCGCAGGGCAAGCCAACCTTAGTTCCCGTGTCGGACAAGCGTCCGGCGATCCATACAGCAAACGAAGATTTCAAGGAGGAAAATTAACATGACAAAGTTCACAAATCCCACAAAGGTAATCACAGGACCCAACACAAGATTCAGCTACGCGAACGTCTGGGAGGCAAAGTCCATCAACGGCGGCGCTCCGAAGTTCAGCGTGAGCCTTATTATTCCGAAGTCCGACACAAGGACGGTAGAGAAAATCAAGGCGGCAATCGAGGCGGCTTACAAGGAGGGTGAGAGCAAGCTCAAGGGCAACGGCCGCTCCGTTCCTGCGCTTTCCGCTATCAAGAATCCGCTGCGCGACGGCGACACCGAGCGCCCCGACGATGAAGCCTATGCAAACAGCTATTTCATCAACGCTAACTCTGCAACCGCTCCCGGTATCGTGGACGCTAACTGCAATCCCATTCTGGAGCGCAGCGAGGTTTACAGCGGCGTTTACGGCAGAGCGTCAATCTCATTTTATGCATTTAACTCCAATGGAAATAAGGGAATCGCCTGCGGTCTGAATAACCTGCAGAAGCTCCGTGACGGTGAGCCGCTCGGTGGCAGAACCCGCGCCGAGGACGATTTTGCAACCAGCGATGATGATGATTTTCTGTCTTGAGGAGATACACAATATTGACAACTGATAGAATTTTGCTTGCTGTCTGCTTGGGATATATGCTCGGAGATGCACTTTCTAAGCTGATTTTGATTGTTCCCGATATTGTTAGGGAAATCAAGCGCCGCAGACATATCAAAACAGATAAGTAACATAAACGGGGCGGCGGCTTAATTGTCGCCGCCCTTTTTGAGGTGAACTATGGAAAAAATAAAAACACTGTTAATCGACCTTGAAACATTCAGCGACGTTGACCTTACAAAGTGTGGTGTGTACAAATATGCGGAGTCGCCGAATTTTGAGATACTGCTTTTTGGAGTGTCTGTCAACGGCGGAGATGTTGTCGTGTACGACCTTGCGCGGGGCGAGAAAATTCCCGAGGAAATCCTCGCGGCGCTGACCGACAGCAGCGTTATCAAATGGGCGTTCAACGCAACTTTTGAAAGAGTGTGCCTGTCGAAATACCTCAGCTTGCCTGTCGGTGAATACCTCGACCCGCAATCGTGGAGATGTTCGATGATATGGGCGGCATACATGGGACTTCCGCTGTCGCTTGCCGGCGCAGGAGCCGTTCTCGGACTGCCGGAACAAAAGCTGAAAGAGGGCAAGGAACTCATTAAATATTTCTGCGTACCGTGCGCTCCTACCAAAGCAAACGGCGGCAGGACGCGTAATCTCCCCGGACACGCGCCGGAAAAGTGGGCGCAGTTCAAGGCTTACAACAAGCGCGATGTTGAGGTCGAAATGTCGATACAAGACAAGCTGCGCAAATTCCCAGTACCCGATTTTGTGTGGGAAGAATACTGCCTTGACCAGCAGATAAACGACCGTGGAATTGCTCTTGATATGGTGGTTGTGGAGAACGCAATTCTCTTTGATGAACGCTCAAAGACACTGCTGTCAGCGAAAATGCAGTCGCTTACCTCGCTTGACAATCCTAACTCCGTTCAGCAGATGAAACAGTGGTTTTCTGAAAACGGACTTGAAACAGACACGCTTGGAAAGAAAGCGGTTTCTGAATTGCTGAAAACCGCTCCACCGCAGCTTGCGGAAGTCCTGGAACTCCGTCAGCAGCTTGCGAAATCCTCCGTCAAGAAATATCAGGCTATGAAGAACGCTGTCTGCGCTGACGGCCGTGCGCACGGAATGTTTCAGTTCTACGGCGCAAATCGCAGCGGCCGTTGGGCGGGACGGCTCATACAGTTGCAAAACCTCCCGCAGAACCATATCCCCGACCTTGAACAGGCTCGGGCGCTTGTGAAAAGCGGAAATTACACAGCAATGGAAATGCTATATGATGATATTCCCGACACGCTGTCGCAGCTTATCCGCACTGCATTCGTGCCGAAAACGGGAATGAAATTCGTGGTGTCTGACTTTTCTGCAATTGAAGCGAGGGTGTTGTCGTGGCTGGCTGAGGAGAAATGGCGGCTTGATACATTTAAGTCGGGTAAAGACATATACTGCGCGTCCGCTTCGCAGATGTTCCGTGTGCCTGTCGAGAAACACGGTGTCAACGGACATCTTCGGCAGAAAGGAAAAATCGCGGAGCTTGCCCTCGGCTACGGCGGTTCGGTCGGCGCTCTGAAAGCTATGGGCGCGTTGGAGATGGGACTGTCCGAGGACGAACTCCAGCCGCTAGTGGATATGTGGCGCAGCTCCAACCCGAATATCGTGGAGTTCTGGTGGAAAGTCGACCGCTGCGTGAAGGATACAATACGACAAAGGCTCCCCACAGACACACATGGAATACGGTTCGATTACTGGAGCGGAATGCTGTTCATCACGCTGCCGAGCGGCAGGCGGCTGTCATACGTCAAGCCCCGTATCGGCGAGAATAAATTCGGCGGCGAGTCGGTCACTTATGAGGGTGTCGGCACAGCGAAGAAATGGGAGCGAATTGAAAGCTACGGTCCGAAATTCGTGGAGAACATCGTACAGGCGATAAGCCGTGATATTTTGTGCTGCGCTATGCGAACACTGCGGAATTATCGTATCTGCGGTCATGTTCACGATGAACTTATCATTGAGTGTCCCGAGGACACAAACGTGGCTGAAATCTGCGAGATGATGGGGAGAACTCCGCCGTTTGCAAAAGAGCTGCCGCTCCGAGCCGATGGGTACGAATGTAGCTTTTACAAGAAAGATTGATATTTTAGGTTCGGATTTTGTCATTTCCTGTCCGTTAGTAGGTGAAGGCAATAAACCAAATCAGAATTTTTTGGAGGAGAAAAATGATCTACACAAAAAACAACAACAGGGAAAATCCCGTTCTTGAAGGAAACACCTTTTCTGTCTGCTGCAAATGCGGAAAGGAAGTCCCCGTTCCCTTGAACGAACTGTTCAGAGCCAAGAAAGACCACCCGTTGTCGGCAAAGGTAATATGCCCCGAATGCACAAGGGAGCAGTTCAGCCGCCATCACCCGACGCTTAATGATGTTGTGGCTCTGACCTTATCCTTGTGCAAACTCGGTTTCACAAGACAGGTTCGCTCAACCTACAGCGATTATAACATCAGCGATATACAGGAACTCGGGCGGGAGGACTATGGAAACTTCGTAAACGGACTGCTGACGGCAGTTGCGGGAGGTGTGACTTAATGAGTGATGTAAGCTACTATAACCACGAACGCTATCCCGACCCTACCGCATACGAAGGGCTTACAGCCGCTATAAAGGCGGAAAAGGCAATGCACTTCAAGCGCCTGTGGTGTATATCTGTTCGCCTTACTCGGGCAACACCAGGCTGAATACAGCGAATGCCCGACGCTATTGCAGATACGCAGTAGACAAAGGCTGCATACCCCTTGCGCCGCACCTTTTGTTTCCGCAGTTTATGAATGAGGAAACCGAAAGAGAAACAGCAATGTTCATGAATTACGTTCTGCTTACCAAGTGCAGGGAACTGTGGGTATTCGGCAGAACAATAACCACGGGAATGTCTGAAGAAATCGAAAAAGCTAAGCAGCGAAAAATCCATATCAGATATTTCACGGAAGAAATCAAGGAGGTAAACGATTGATGTTCACGATTTACAGTGCAGACACAGCAGGAATTCCGTCAAACTGCTTATACCCCCACATTCATCATATCACGGACGACAGCAGTCTGAAAGCCGCTGTCCTGACCGATTATGTTTGCGCCGAGTATAAAAACAGTTATCGCAGCAACAGCAACTTCATCGGCAGCGATTGCCTGCCTGTGGACTGTGATAACGACCATTCAGAAAATCCGGAAGACTGGGTGACTCCCGAAGATGTCGCAAACGCATTTCCCGGCGTTTCATTCGCCGTTCATTACAGTCGTTCAAATAACAAAGCGAAGAAAGGAAAGGCTGCAAGACCTAAATTCCATGTGCTTTTCCCGATTGATTATGTCAGCGCCCCGACAATATACAGCGAAATGAAAAAGCAGGTAAATTCGCTGTTTCCGTATTTCGACACTCAGGCGCTTGATGCGGCCAGATTCTTTTTCGGTACGGCGGACACAAACGTCCAGATATATTCTGGTTTTATGAACCTAACAGACTTTTTAGAAGTCTATTACAACGATGTGTTTGACGAAGATATGCCGCAGGCGCAGTTCGGTGATACCACTATACATGAAGGCAGCCGCAATGCTACTTTATCCCGCTTTGCCGGAAGAGTTCTCAAGAAATATGGTGATACAGATAAAGCGCGCCAGTCTTTTGTTGATGAAGCGGCAAAATGCGTACCTCCTCTTGATGACGCTGAACTTTCGACCATCTGGCGCAGCGCAAAGAAATTCTATAGCAAGGTAAAAACACAGCCCGACTATGTTTTGCCTGAACAGTATAACGCAGATTTCGGTCTGTGTCCGGAGGATTTCTCTGATATCGGACAAGCAAAAGTTCTGGCAAGAGAATATAACGGTGAACTCGTATATACGGACTCCACCGACTATATGCGTTTTGTCGGTACGCATTGGGCTGAGTCAAAGCAGCTTGCAGTCGGAGCCTGCGAGGACTTTCTTGACCGCCAGCTTGCTGAATCTGAGGCGGAGTTGATAAAGGCGAAGAAGGCTCTTGAAAAAGCAGGAGTTGACAAAGAAATCATTGCAGAGGGCGGCAAGGCTTTGAAGAAAGCCCTTGACGCAAACAGCATAAACGCATATTTTGAATATTGCAATGCTCTGGCGTATAAGGCTTTTGTTATGAAACGCAGAGATATGAAATACATAGTTTCCGCATTGCAGGCGGCAAAACCTATACTTCTGCGCAATATAAGCGAGTTTGATACGCAGGAATTTCTGCTTAATACCCCCGCCGCAACTTATGACCTTCGTGACGGAATCAACGGCGCAAGAACTCACAGCGCAGACGATTGTATAACAAAGATAACAGCGGTATCTCCGTCTGATGATAACAAGGACTTGTGGCTGTCTGCTCTTGACAACACTTTTTGCGGTGACAACGAGCTTATTGAGTATGTTCAGCAGATTGTGGGGCTTGCGGCATTGGGAAAGGTCTATCAGGAAGCGCTTATCATAGCTTACGGTGATGGCAGCAACGGTAAATCCACGTTCTGGAATGTGCTTGCAAGAGTCCTGGGCAGTTACAGCGGCAGCATCTCCGCCGATGCGCTGACTGTCGGCTGTAAGCGGAATGTGAAGCCCGAGATGGCTGAACTTAAAGGGAAGCGTCTGGTTATTGCCGCCGAACTTGAAGAGGGTGTACGTCTTAACACATCAATCGTAAAGCAGCTTTGTTCCACTGATGAAATCACTGCGGAGAAAAAGTATAAGGATCCGTTCAAATTCACTCCTACGCACACGATTGTTCTGTATACAAATCATCTTCCCCGCGTCGGCGCAAATGATGACGGTACATGGCGCAGGCTTATCGTCATACCATTCAACGCTAAAATACATGGCAAGTCGGATATCAAGAACTATGCGGACCATCTGTATGAAAACGCAGGTGGAGCAGTTCTGTCCTGGATTATTGAGGGCGCTCAGAAAGCCATCAATAATAATTTCAGGATATCTGTTCCGGGTGTTGTAAAAGATGCAATAGGCCGCTACCGTGACAGTAATGACTGGTTCTCCATTTTCATTGAGGATTGCTGCGAGGTTGATAAAACATATATACAGAAATCGGGCGAGTTCTACCAGGAATATCGTGCGTATTGTGCGAGAAACGGTGAGTTTACCAGAAGCACGACCGAGTTCTATACGGCTCTTGAAAATGCGGGTTTTCTGCGAAAGAAAACCAAGTCCGGCAATGTAATAATGGGGCTTCAGCTTAAGTCTGATTTCATAGAATAAACCTCAAGGGTGCAGGTCTTTGTAGGTCTTGGTATAAAACCCCCTTTAGGGCTGTTTTTATAGAAAAAATAGCCCTATATAAAAGTTTATGAATAGACCTGTTCAGACCTGCACCTTTGCAACAAGGAGTAGCTTATGAGAGAAAAAATAATCGAACATAAATTACTGATGGAAGTAAAGAAAATCGGCGGTCTGGCATTAAAGTTCGTATCGCCGGGATTTGATGGGGTGCCTGACAGGATCGTACTTCTGCATGGTGGTAAAATCGGCTTTGTGGAAGTTAAGTCACCCGGAGAAAAGCCAAGACAGCTTCAGCTGGCACGACACAGACTTCTGAATCAGCTGGGTTTTAAGGTGTATGTTCTTGACAGCGCAGAACAGATAGGAGCAATACTTGATGAAATACAGTCCTCATGATTATCAGCGGTATGCGGCAGAGTTCATAACCACCCACCCGATTGCGGCGCTTCTGCTTGATATGGGGCTTGGCAAGACGAGCATTACGCTGACGGCAATAAACGACTTGCTTTTCGACAGTTTTGAGGTTCACAAGGTACTTGTGGTTGCTCCGCTGCGAGTGGCTCGAGATACTTGGAGCGCTGAAATTGAAAAGTGGGAGCATTTGAAGAATCTGCGGTACAGCGTAGTCGTTGGCACGGAGCAAGAACGGCTGAAAGCACTCCGCACTCCCGCCGACATCTACATCATCAACCGTGAAAACGTACAATGGCTTGTGGAGGAGAGCGGTATTCCTCTCGATTTCGATATGGCTGTTATTGACGAGCTGTCCTCTTTCAAAAATCATCAGTCGAAGCGAGTCAGGGCTTTTATGAAAGTCCGACCGAAGCTGAAACGGATAGTCGGGCTGACAGGCACACCCGCAAGCAACGGTCTGATGGATTTGTTCGCAGAGTTCAAACTGTTGGATATGGGCGAGCGGCTCGGGCGGTTTATCGGGCAGTACCGAAACGCATACTTTCAGCCGGACAAGCGTAACGGAATGGTGATTTACAGCTACAAGCCGCTTCCGAACGCCGAGCGGCAGATATATGACAAAATCTCGGATATCACCATTTCCATGAAAGCCGCTGACCACCTTAAAATGCCCGAACTCATAAGTTCGGAATACACGGTTCAGCTTTCCGAAAATGAAAAGGAGAAATACGACCGTTTGAAGAAAGACCTCATTTTCTCCACTGAAGATAACGAAGTGACTGCGGCTAATGCTGCGTCCCTTTCAAATAAGCTGTCGCAGATGGCTAATGGAGCAGTTTATTCCGATGATGAAAGTGTGATTGAGATACACGACCGAAAGCTTGACGCTTTGGAAGATATAATCGAGAGTATGAACGGCAAACCGCTGCTTGTGGCTTACTGGTTCAAGCACGATTTGGAGCGTATCCGAAAGCGGTTTGAAGTCCGTGAAATTCGGTCAAGCGAGGATATCTCCGACTGGAACAGCGAAAAAATCCCCGTGGCGCTTATTCACCCCGCAAGCGCGGGACACGGATTAAATTTACAGAGCGGCGGTTCAACGCTGGTATGGTTCGGGCTTACATGGAGCCTTGAACTGTATCAGCAGACGAACGCAAGGCTCTGGCGGCAGGGTCAGACCGCCGACACGGTTGTAATTCAGCACATAGTCGCAAAAGGCACGATTGACGAGCAGATTATGAAAGCTCTCAAAACAAAGGACACGACACAGGCGGCGCTTATCACCGCAGTGAAAGCGGAGGTACATAAATGAATCCATACAAGGAACTGGCAAATGCCATAATCGTACAAGCGGTCAAGGATTATCGTGATGCCGTGGAGCGTCTGCGATATACACCGGACGACAAATCGGCGCAGCACGATAAGCGGAGTATAGAGAAATTCTTCCGTTCAAACTGGTTTTCGATACTTTCGGATTTGAACGGAGAATTGCTTCTGAAAAAGCTCAAAGAGGAGGTTTCGGCATGACGGCAAAGGAATATCTCGGACAGGCGTACAGAATAGATCAGCGTATCAACAGCAAGATGGAACAGATAGCTTCGCTGAACCTGCTTGCGCAGAAAGCGACAACGGTTTTCAGCGATATGCCCGGAAACTCCACCCGCAATATTCACCGCATGGAGGACGTCATAATCAAAATCGTGGATATGGAGAGCGAGATAAACGCTGACATAGATAGCCTGGTTGACCTCAAAAAGGAGATTGCCGGAGTGATTCGCGGTGTTTCAAATCTCGAATATCAGACGCTTCTTGAACTTCGGTATCTGTGCTTCAAGACCTGGGAGCAGATAGCTGTTCAGATGGGATACGGCATAGATAACATCTACAAAATGCACCATAAAGCAATGCGAGAGATTGTTGTTCCTGAAACTTTACAGTAAAATCAACTGTTTTACAGTAGCCCCTTTGTGGTATGATATAATCAGCAAAAAAGAAAAGAGATGACCCCCATGCCCAGACGACCACAGCGCCCTTGTTCTTACCCCGGCTGTCCCAACCGTTGTGACGGACAGTACTGCGAGAAACACTCAAAGCAGATGAACCGTCGCTACAATAAACTCGTTCGCCCTGCTGACAGCAACAAGAAATACGGCAGAGCGTGGCGAGAGATACGAAAGCGTTATGCAACGGCTCACCCGCTGTGCGAGATGTGTCTGAAAGAGGGTCGGCTCACTCCGGTTGAGGAGGTACATCATATCGTTCCTGTGTCGCACGGCGGCAGTAATGATTTCAGCAACCTGATGTCGCTGTGCCAGTCATGCCACACGAAAATACACCACGATCTCGGTGACCGGTAGGGGCGGTCGAAATCTCTGCGACCTTTACCTCGGACAGCGGCCCGGGGCTTCGTGTGCAAAAATCGGGGTTCAAACGGGGTATTAAACCATGAATATATTTTCGGACGGCGCGAACCGTCCTTTTTTCTTGTCCTGCGGAGGTGAAAAACATGGCTAAGGACGGCACAAACAGAGGCGGCAGACGGGTACGCGCCGGAGATAAACCCGCTCCTGCCGCAGAGAAAAAGCAGAAAGGACTTCCGGTGAAAATCATAAGCAACGATATACCGACGCTCGACACAGCCGAGCTTGAAGCGGTCGACCTGCCGGAGGGCGCTGTGCTTAACGGCTCGGATATGCCGAAGCCCGGCGACTATCTGTCGGCTCGGCAGAAGAACGGAGTTCCGCTTGGCGCTGACGATATTTACAGAGAAACCTGGCTGTGGCTTAAGCAAAGGAACTGTGAGGACCTCGTAAACAAGCGGCTCATCGAAGCCCACGCGCAGGCATACGCAAGATACATTCAATGCGAGGAAGCAATCAGCACTTACGGCTTGCTCGGCAAGCACCCGACCACGGGCGGCGTCATTGCTTCGCCGTTCGTGCAGATGTCGCAGCAGTTTCAGAAGAACGCAAATCTCATCTGGTATGAAATTTACGGAATAGTCAAGGAGAACTGCACCGAACCTGTCGGCGATGATTTGAACGACGCTATGGAACACCTGCTTCGTTCAAGGAAAGGATAACACCATGTCAAAGGATACCATCGATTTTTTCAGAGAACTTAAAGGCAACCGTCCAAACCTTACAGTTCAGCAATACCGAACAATCAAGGGACAGGCTGTTAAAGGGAATATTGCGGACGCTCGAAAAGGCTTGCATAAGGTTCTCAAAAGGAGGAATGTCAGATGAACACGACCAGTGAAATGCAGCTTGTCCAGATAGACAAGCTGATACCATACGTCAACAACGCCCGGACACACTCACCGGAACAGCTGAACAAGCTTCGTTCATCGCTGCGGGAATTTGGCTTTATCAATCCCGTTATCATCGACAAGGATTTCAATGTTATCGCCGGCCATGGCAGAATACTCGCTGCCAAATCCGAGAATATCTCCGAAGTGCCTTGTGTGTTTGTGGATTATCTTACGCCCGCACAGAAGAAAGCGTACATAATCGCAGACAACCGAATGGCTCTTGACGCGGGCTGGGACGAGGAAATGCTGAAAGTTGAAATTGAAGCATTGCAGGCTGACGATTTCGACCTCGGTCTGACGGGCTTTGATGAAAAAGAACTCGCTGCGTTTTTTGACGATGATTCCGACACCAAGGACGATGATTTTGATGTTGACGCAGAGATGGAAAAACCTTGCATGACAAAGCCCGGTGACCTCTGGCTGATCGGAAATCACAGACTTGTCTGCGGCGACAGTACAAAGCAGGAAACCTACGAACTTCTCATGAACGGAAAGCTGGCAAATCTTGTGGTTACCGACCCGCCGTACAATGTGAATTATGAGGGTTCGGCGGGTAAAATCAAGAACGACAATCTTGAAAACGAGAAGTTTTACCAATTTCTGCTTGACGCTTTCACCTGCATGGAGAAATCAATGGCGAACGATGCAAGCATCTATGTTTTCCACGCAGATACAGAGGGCTTGAACTTCCGCAAGGCTTTTGCTGACGCGGGATTTTACCTGTCCGGAACTTGTATCTGGAAGAAGCAGTCGCTTGTCCTCGGTCGCTCGCCGTATCAGTGGCAGCATGAGCCGTGTCTGTTCGGCTGGAAGAAAAACGGCAAGCACCAGTGGTACTCCGACCGCAAGCAGACGACGATATGGGAGTTCGACAAACCGAAGAAGAACGGCGACCACCCGACAATGAAGCCGATTCCGCTTATTGCCTATCCGATAAAGAATTCAAGCATGAGCAACTGTATCGTCCTCGACCCGTTCGGCGGCTCGGGCAGTACGCTTATCGCTTGTGAGCAGACGAACCGAATTTGCCACACAATCGAACTTGACGAGAAGTTCTGCGATGTAATCGTGAAGAGGTATATCGAGCAGGTCGGCTCTGCGGAGAATGTGTCTGTGGTTCGTGACGGAAAGACGATTGCTTATTCTGAACTGGAGGTGACACAATGAATCCAAGTTTGAAAGAAAGAGAGCGTATCGCTATTGAACGCTTAAAGGGATTTGAACCGCCAGACGGTTATTATATTGCGTACAGCGGCGGCAAAGACAGCGACTGTATAAAAATACTTGCCGGGCTTGCCGGCGTAAAATACGAAGCTGTTCATAATCTGACTACGGTTGACGCTCCGGAAACGGTTCAATACATAAAAAGCCAGTCTGATGTTACGATAAAAATTCCACATGACAATGATGACAATCCGGTAACCATGTGGAACCTCATTGTTCGCAAAGGCACACCTCCGCTGCGAAACTCAAGATACTGCTGTAGCGAATTGAAAGAGCCGGGTGGAAAAGGAAAGATTGTCGTAACCGGTGTTCGCTGGACAGAAAGTGCCAGAAGAAAGGAATCCGCCGATGTGGTCAAATTTATCGGAAAACCCAAGGGTACTCAGAAAATTGCTGATGAACTTGGTGTAGAATACAAGACCACCAAACAGGGCGGAATAATCCTCAATGACGATAATGATGTGAACCGCAGAATGGTTGAGCATTGCTACCGAACCCGAAAAACAATGGTGAACCCAATCGTTGACTGGTCGGATGAAGATGTATGGGATTTCTTATCGTACTACGGCTGCAAAAGCAATCCGTTATATGAATGCGGATTTAAGCGAATCGGCTGTATCGGCTGCCCAATGGCAGTAAAGCATATGCGAAACCTTGAATTCGAGCTTTATCCCAAATATAAACAGGCTTATATACGAGCCTTTGATAAAATGCTTCAAAAACGCGAAATTGAGGGCAGACCCACAACGCTGAAATGGGCTGACGGTCAGGCAGTATTCGACTGGTGGATTAGCGTTTGATAAACCGAATACTTAAGCTGCAGCTAGGGGCTGCTTTTTTGTGTCGTCTTTTGGAAAGAGGAACATAAACTTGCACTCGGAATTGATTTGCCGTGTGTTTACTTTGTCCTTTCAGGGATTGTATGGGTCAGTTCTTGCTTGAATTAGCGTTGCCCGGCTCATCGCCGAGCACGATTTTTCCGTGCTTTTCTTCAAACTTTTCTATACACTCACGAATCAGAACAATGATTTGCCCATTTGCGGAACGAGCCTCATAATCGGCAACATAATGCAGTTTGTCGAGCATTTCATCGTCAATTCTGATGGATAAACTCTTGATAGCCATAAAACTCCTCCTGTTTATATCCGATATGTGTTTATTTTAACATCATAGTGTGCTATAATGTATGAAGTGGGTTCAAAGTGCGTTCATAATGCGTTTATAAGGAGGGCAACATGAAAGTAGCTGTAATTGGTTCAAGAGGGCTGAGCGTGACTGATTTAGGCAGATATCTCCCCGAAAATACCACGGAAATCGTGTCCGGAGGTGCTAAAGGAGTAGATACTTCCGCAAGGGAATATGCTTTGGCACACGGAATAAAGCTGACGGAGTTCCTGCCGGAATACACAAGGTTCGGCAGGAGCGCTCCGCTGAAACGGAATATCACGATAATTGAGTATTCAGATATCGTGCTTGCGTTCTGGGATGGAAAATCACGAGGTACGAAATTTGTCATTGACAACTGCCGCAAACTCGGCGTGAAAGTCAGAGTTTACATTATAGACTAATAGTTGAGCCGTATATTGTGCATAACGCAGAATGTGCGGCTTTCTGTTAAAACCAGTTGACTTATCCCCCTATTCGAGTAAAATGTGTAGTACCGAAAGGAAATGGAGGTACATACAATGACAATTTACTACAACGCGCAGGACAGAAAACCGCTTGTGAAAGCCATCAGCGAGTTCACGGGATCGGACGCGATTTACCTGCGAACCCCGACCTACGCTTACCGCATTGATTATTTCACTGTGACCCGTGAGGGCAACCTTGAATTTGATGACAGAGCCGACAGTGAGGAAATCGAGGGTCTGATTGAATTCCTTGCAGAGCGTGGATTCATTGCCGAAGTTGCCGATACAAGCGCCACAGAGCAGCCGGAAACAGCAGCCGAGAAAGCACCCGCAGCCGCCGACAGCGCCGAACACAGCGAACCTGTGGGACTTACAGTGGAAGTTCCGCTTGACGGCTCGGCAGTCAAAAACCTCACCAAGCTGCTCGAAGCCAAAGGCAGACTTATCCGCAGAGCCTTAGCGGTGGACAGCCTGCCGATTGAGGTCACGGACAGCACGGTGAGGTTTCCCTGGTTCGCAGACTGCGGCGCTGACGATTGTAAGGCTTATGCGCATTTCATTTCGGCGCTCTGCGAACTCGCCGCCAATGCAAAGCGGGTCACATCAAAGGAAAAAGAAACCGACAACGACAAGTACGCATTCCGCTGCTTTCTCCTGCGGCTGGGGTTCATCGGTTCGGAGTACAAAGCAGAGCGGAAGATTCTGCTGAGAAATCTCACGGGTTCGTCAGCATTCAAAAACGGAGGTGTTTCAAATGAAATTCCCGAGTAAAGAACGGCTTGCGGAACTCCGAAACGAGTACCCCGTCGGCTGCCGTGTCGAGTTGATTTCAATTGACGACCCACAGGCTCCTCCGAAAGGCGCAAGAGGAACTGTACGAGGGGTTGACGATATTGGAAATCTCCTCGTTCGGTGGGACAACGGTAGCGGCTTAAATGTTGTCCTCGGTGTTGATGAGATTCGGAAAATCGGTGGCTGATATACACAATTCCAGCGAGTGTATTTCGTTCAATATATTGTGGTAAAACCGCTTGCTATATACTGCTTTTAGAGTTAATATGTGTGTACCGCAAGGGAAACAAAGCAAACGGAGGATACAAAAATGAACGAGAAAACCACCAAGCAGATTGAAGAAATGATGAACCAGACCATAGGGGTCGAGGTTGAAATGAATAACATTACAAGAACAAAAGCCGCGCAGCTTGCCGCCGAGTTCTTCGGAACAGGCAGACACGAGCACACCGCAGGCCGCAACGGTTACGATACCTACTCCGCATGGGACGGCGAGAGTCGCGAGTGGAAGTTTCAGAAGGACGTGAGCATTGCGGGACCCGACAGCGAGAAATGCGAAATGGTTACCCCGATTCTCACCTACAAAGATATTGAAACCTTGCAGAAACTTATCCGCAGACTTCGGAAAGCGGGTGCAAAGAGCGACGCGACAAGGGGCTGCGGAGTACACATTCACATTGGCGCAAAAGGTCACACGGCACAGACCTTGCGAAACCTCGCAAACATTATGGCAAGCCATGAAAGCCTCCTCGCAAGCGCACTGAACCTCGACAGAAGCCGCATGAACCGCTACTGCCGCACGGTCAGCAAGGATTTCCTGGTGGAACTCAACCGCAAAAAGCCGAAAACCATGGCAGCGCTTGCGGACACCTGGTACGGCAGTCAGAATGCGGATTACGGCAGGTCGGCGCACTACAACGAGAGCCGCTACCATATGCTGAACCTCCACGCCACATTCACCAAAGGCACAATCGAGTTTCGGCTCTTTCAGTTTGACGCGCCCTCGGGCGACAAGAAAAACGGACTTCATGCAGGTCAGCTGAAAAGCTACATTCAGCTTTGCCTGGCTCTCAGCCAGCTTGCAAAGCAGGTCAAAACTGCAAGCGCAAACCCTCAGCAGACTGAAAACCCCAAGTACGCAATGCGGACTTGGTTACTGCGGCTCGGCTTCATCGGCGATGAATTCAAGACCGCAAGGGAACTTTACACCAAGCGGCTCGAAGGCGACACGGCATTTCGCAACGGCAGGCCGCAGTAAGCAGGAATCAGCTTCCTGCCCCCAATCCCCCACTCGGGGGCTTTTGGTGGTAGAAAGGTGATTTCTGAAACTGAACCTTTCGGAAAGGAAAACACTATGAAACGTTATTACTTAGCCTACGGCAGCAACTTGAATGTTCGGCAAATGGCATGGCGGTGTCCTACGGCAAAGGCTGTGGGAACAGCAATCATCAAGGACTACGAACTGCTTTTCAAAGGCAGTAAAACGGGCGCTTACCTCACGATTGAGCCGAAATCGGGAGCGGAAGTTCCTGTCGCAGTCTGGGCAGTCGAGCCTGCCGATGAGAAAAGGCTTGATGTGTATGAGGGTTTCCCGACCTTCTACTACAAGACCGAACTTGAACTGCCCGTGAGGTACTTCTCAGGCAAGACCGTACTCAGAAAGGCTTTCGTGTACATCATGCATGAGGAACGGCCGCTGGGCTTGCCGAGCGGTTCGTATGTGCGAACCTGCCTTGAGGGTTACAGCAACTTCGGTTTTGACGAGAGCATTCTTCTCGCCACATTGGAGAACAGCAGAAAGGGGCAAATATGAAAGCAAACAACAATTCAAATCTTCGCACCTGTCCGCTCTGTGGGGCGCGGTACGGCGGGGTTCCCGCTCTTTCGAGAAAGTACCCCAACACATATATCTGCCCGGATTGTGGCACACGGGAAGCATTAGAAAACATAGGGGTTTCCGCTGACGAGCAGGAGAAAATTCTCGGCATTATCCATCAGAATACACACAATTCTGACCGCTGATATTTGTGTACATTATTATCCGAAAACCGCTTGATATAATGCGGCTTTAGAGTTAATATACAGTCACCGAAAGGAAAATACACAAATACGGAGGACGAGAATATGTGGACACAGGGTACGATTGGAGTTAAGGACAGCAACGGCAGAATGGTTTCTGTAAACTACTGGATAAAGCATTACGAAGAGCCAAGCGAGGAATATGGAATCAGCGGCGGCAGAATTTCCAAGCTGATGTTAAAGCAGGACGGCAGGGTCGTTTACAACTACGACCGGGGCGAGGATGTTGAACCCCAGACCACCGAAGCCGAAAAGGCGCTTGCGATACTGATACACGAATACAACTAAACACTTGCGAAAGCCGCCTGCGGGCGGTTTTCCTCGTTCTGGGGGCGATAATATAAGAAAGCTGAAAAAGTACAAGCCGACAAAGTTCAAGCAGAAGACCTCGGTATACGACAAATCTGCTGCAGATTATGCCGTGGCTTTCATAGAAAACCTCTGCCATACCAAAGGCACATGGGCGGGAAAGCCATTCGAGCTTATAGACTGGCAGGAGCAGATAATTCGCGACCTGTTCGGAACGCTGAAACCGAACGGTTACCGGCAGTTCAACACGGCGTACATTGAGATACCGAAAAAGCAGGGCAAATCCGAGCTTGCCGCCGCCGTTGCGCTGCTCCTCACCTGCGGCGATGGAGAGGAACGCGCGGAGGTTTACGGCTGCGCCGCTGACAGACAGCAGGCGGCTATCGTGTTTGATGTCGCAGCGGATATGGTGCGAATGTGTCCTGCGCTTTCTAAGCGAGTGAAGATTTTAGCATCGCAGAAACGACTCATATACACACCAACCAACTCGTTCTATCAAGTGCTGTCTGCCGAAGCCTATTCAAAACACGGCTTCAATATCCACGGAGTTGTGTTTGACGAGCTGCACACACAGCCGAACCGCAAGCTGTTTGATGTAATGACCAAAGGCTCCGGTGACGCGAGAATGCAGCCGCTGTATTTTCTAATCACTACCGCAGGAACTGACACCCACAGCATTTGCTACGAAACTCACCAGAAAGCCAAGGATATAATCGAGGGTCGGAAAATCGACCCTACTTTTTATCCTGTAATTTATGGCGCTGATGAATCCGATGACTGGACAGACCCGAAAGTGTGGAAGAAAGCAAATCCGAGCCTTGACATAACGGTCGGAATCGACAAGGTCAAAGCCGCCTGCGAGTCGGCAAAGCAAAACCCCGGCGAGGAGAACGCTTTCCGACAGCTTCGCTTGAACCAGTGGGTAAAGCAGGCGGTTCGTTGGATGCCGATGGAGAAATGGGATAAGTGCGCCTTTGCCGTGTACGAGGACGAACTGGAGGGGCGTGTCTGCTATGGCGGGCTTGACCTTTCGTCAACCACGGATATTACTGCGTTCGTGCTTGTATTTCCGCCGTCCCTTGGTGGCGCGGCATCCGTGCCGCGCTTGGGGGACGGCTTCGCAACATCGTGTTGCCCACCGCTTGACGAGGAGGATAAGTACATCATTCTGCCGTACTTCTGGATTCCCGAGGATAATCTGACCCTGCGCGTGAACCGCGACCATGTTCCCTACGATGTGTGGGAGCGTCAGGGTTGCCTCCAGACCACCGAGGGCAATGTGGTTCACTACGGCTTCATCGAACAGTTCATTGAACGGCTCGGAGAGCGATTCAATATCCGAGAGATAGCTTTCGACCGATGGGGAGCAGTGCAGATGGTGCAGAACCTTGAGGGAATGGGCTTCACTGTCGTGCCTTTCGGACAGGGTTTCAAGGATATGTCCCCACCGACAAAGGAGCTGATGAAACTGGTGCTTGAACAGAAAATAGCCCACGGCGGTCACCCGGTTCTGCGGTGGAATATGGACAATATCTACATTCGCACCGACCCTGCCGGAAACATCAAGGCGGACAAGGAAAAATCCACCGAAAAGATTGACGGAGCAGTCGCTACTATTATGGCTCTTGACCGGGCTATCCGCTGTGGGAACGACCACGGAGCTAGTGTATATGATGAAAGAGGTCTGCTATTTTTGTAAAAGTGCTTTCAAATGTATTGCATTTTGCAAGCAAATGTGGTATAATAATAAAAACCGATAGCGCATTTGATATTTGGAGGTGTTCATTATGGCTAGAACCGCAAATGTATTTGCCCGTGTTGAACCGGAGATAAAAGAAGAGGCTGAACATATTCTTGACTGTCTTGGCATTCCTATGTCCAACGCAGTAGGTATGTTTTTAAGGCAGGTCGTACTTCAGAAAGGCATTCCGTTTGATGTTAAGCTGCCCGTTGACGACAGCATTCTTATGATGGACTCGCTTTCCAGAGAACAGCTTTATGCCGAACTGGAAAAGAGCATGGAAGATATCAGGGCAGGCAGAGTGCATACAATAGACGAGGTCGAAGCAGAAATCCGCAGGGAGCTTGATAAATGAAATACCAGATCTTCTATACGGATTCTGCAAAGCAGGACCTAAAAAACATTTACAGATATATTTGTGACAGCCTTGTCGAACCGGATATTGCCGAAAAACTGACAGACAAGATAATGAAGTCAATTCGTTCTCTTGATGAAATGCCGCAGCGATATCGGCTGTTTAATGAAGAACCGTGGCGCAGCCGTGGACTGAGAATTCTTCCGGTAAACAATTATCTAATTTTTTATCTTTCAGATGAGGAAAAGATGGCTGTCACAATTCTCCGCATTATTTACGGCGGCAGAGATATCAGCAAGCAGCTTTCTGAAACACAGTATTGATACATAACACCTTAGCATCTGTCAGCAGTGGCAGGTGCTTTTCTTATGCCCATTTTACGAGAGGACTGACTACATGAAGATTTTCAGCAGCTTATTCCATTCAAGGGACAAGCCCAAAAACAGTATCGTCGGCAGCGCCTACCGCTTTTACATGGGCGGTTCTACCGCAGGAAAGAACGTCACCGAGCGTTCTGCAATGCAGATGACTGCCGTGTATTCCTGTGTTAGAGTGCTGTCGGAAGCCGTGGCGGGATTACCGCTGCACGTCTACAAATACCGTTCAGACGGTGGCAAGGAAAAAGCGGTCACGCATTCACTTTACCGCCTGCTCCACGATGAACCGAATCCCGAAATGACCTCGTTTGTTTTCCGTGAAACGCTTATGACGCACCTGCTCCTCTGGGGCAACGCATACGCGCAGGTTATCCGCAACGGAAAGGGCGAGGTCGTTGCTCTGTACCCGCTTATGCCGAACCGAATGTCGGTTGACCGTGATTCCAACGGAAAGCTGTACTACAAATACTACCGTGGTTCAGACGAAGCAATCCGCAGCAAGGAATATGAAGTCATTCTCTCAACAAGCGATGTTCTGCATATTCCTGGGCTTGGCTTTGATGGGCTTGTGGGCTACTCGCCTATCGCAATGGCGAAGAACGCTATAGGGCTTGCCATTGCGACCGAGGAGTTCGGCGCAAAGTTCTTTGCAAACGGCGCAGCGCCAAGCGGAGTCCTTGAACACCCGGGAACGATTAAAGACCCGTCAAAGGTTCGTGAAGCGTGGCAGTCGCAGTTCGGTGGAAGTTCCAACAGCGGAAAGGTCGCTGTGCTTGAAGAGGGTATGAAATACACACCTATCAGTATTTCTCCGGAGCAGGCGCAGTTCCTTGAAACACGCAAATTTCAGATAAACGAGATAGCTCGAATTTTCAGAGTACCGCCGCACATGGTCGGCGACCTTGAAAAATCGAGCTTTTCTAATATCGAGCAGCAGTCTTTGGAGTTCGTGAAATACACGCTTGAACCGTGGCTTGTTCGCTGGGAACAAAGCATGGTGCGTTCGCTTCTATCCCCGAGCGAAAAGCGAGAATATTTCATCAAGTTCAACGTTGACGGACTGCTGCGCGGCGACTACGCAAGCCGAATGAGCGGGTACGCTACCGCAAGGCAGAACGGCTGGATGTCTGCGAACGATATTCGGGAGCTTGAAAATCTCGACCGCATTCCTGCCGAGGACGGCGGCGATTTATACCTCATAAACGGCAACATGACAAAACTGGCTGATGCGGGTATCTTTGCGGCGGCTGACAGAGAGGAGGATAATTCTAATGAAGAAGTTCTGGAAATGGACAAACAGGATAGTGAAGAACGAGGAAACGAAGGAGCAAACCCCGGAGCGAACGCTGTTCCTCAATGGCACTATCGCCGATGAAAGTTGGTTTGATGATGACATCACACCGCAGCTTTTCAAGGAGGAACTGCTGTCCGGCAACGGCGACATTACCATCTGGATAAACTCACCCGGCGGCGACTGCGTTGCGGCGGCGCAGATCTACAATATGCTGATGGACTACAAGGGCAACGTCACCGTGAAGATTGACGGTATAGCCGCGAGTGCCGCAAGCGTTATCGCGATGGCGGGAAACAAGGTTTTGATGTCCCCTGTTTCAATGCTGATGATACACAATCCAATGACGGTAGCTATGGGCGATTCAGCCGAAATGCAGAAAGCAATCGAAATGCTGTCCGAGGTCAAGGAAAGCATTATGAACGCTTATGAAATCAAGACCGGCATGAGCCGTGCGAAAATATCGCACCTCATGGACGCAGAAACCTGGATGAACGCAAACAAGGCGGTTGAACTCGGCTTTGCGGACGGAATACTTACCTGTGAAGAGCCGAGTGAAGCGCCCGCCGCAGATTCGCTGATGTATTCCGAAGCGCAGGTGGTAAATTCCCTTATGGGAAGAATCGCGGAAAAGTGCCATATAGCGCCGAAAACCGAACACAAGACCAAAGCCGAGGATTTATTTTCTCGGCTTGATTTAATCAGAAATTGGAGGTAACATACATGACAATTCTTGAACTGCGCGAAAAGCGCAATAAGGCGTGGGAAGCCGCAAAGGCTTTCGTTGAAACCAAGCGCGACAAGGATGGACTTCTGTCCGCAGAGGACGCGGCTTCCTACGCTGAAATGGAACAGAAAATCAAGGACTACGGCGCTGAAATCGAGCGCATGGAGCAGATGGCGGCTATGGACGCGCAGCTTTCCAAGCCCACTTCGACACCTCTCACCGCAAAGCCGCTGAACGGCGATAAGCCAAAGTCCGGCAGAGCAAGTGATGAGTACAAGGCGGCAATGCTGAACGCTCTCCGCACGGATTTCAGACAGGTGTCCGATGTACTTTCCGAGGGCGTTGACGCTAACGGCGGATATCTCGTTCCTGAGGAGTACGACAGCCGCCTAATCGACACGCTGACCGAGGAGAACATCATGCGAAAGCTGGGTCACACCATCACCACCAGCGGCGAACACAAGATAAACATTGCCGCGACAAAACCCGCCGCTGCGTGGATTGACGAGGGCGGCGCACTGTCTTTCGGTGACGCAACCTTTGCGCAGATCAATCTTGACGCGCACAAGCTGCACGTTGCGGTCAAGGTGACCGAGGAGCTGCTCTACGACAACGCTTTCGGGCTTGAAAGCTACATAATCGAGCAGTTCGGCAAGGCATTGTCCAATGCGGAGGAGGACGCTTTTCTCAACGGTGACGGTGTCGGCAAGCCCCTCGGACTTTTCTCCGACAAGGGCGGCGGCGAGGTCGCTGTCACTGCGGCGAGCGCAACTGCAATAACCGCCGATGAGATAATCAATCTCGTGTACTCCCTCAAGCGTCCCTACCGCAAGAACGCAAAGTTCATCATGAACGACCAGACTATTGCGGCGCTCCGCAAGCTGAAGGACAACAACGGCGCGTATCTCTGGCAGCCGTCACTCCAGGCGGGCGAGGTCGACAGGCTGTTCGGCTATGAGGTTTACACATCTCCGTATGTCCCCCTAATCGCCGCAGGAAAGCCCGTAATCGCATTCGGTGACTTCAGCTACTACAACATCGGCGACCGTGGAACTCGTTCCTTTGCGGAACTCAAGGAGCTGTACGCAGGAAACGGCATGGTGGGCTTTGTGGCAAAGGAGCGCGTTGACGGTAAGCTGATTCTCCCCGAAGCCGTCCAGATTCTTAAGATGAAAGCCGGCTCGGGTTCGTGATGAATGAACTGCTTACCAAAGTAAAGCAGAACCTCATACTTGAACATACGGCGGACGATGAACTCATAAAAGGGTTCATCACCGCCGCTGTTTCCTACGCTGAAAGCTATCAGCATTTGCCCGAGAATTACTATTCAGAAAACGCAATGACGCCGACCACGGAACAGGCGGTAATAATGCTGTCCTCGCATTTTTATGAATCGAGGGACGGTAGCACTGGCGGCTTTTTCGGAGATAATGTTCAGGCTGGAAAGCAAGTGTGGGATACCGTGAATATGCTCCTGCGGCTGGACAGGCGGTGGAAAGTATGAGTTTCGGTAAAATGAACACGCAGATAAAAATAACGCAGAAACAGGTCACGCTCGATGACGAGGGCTTTCAGACGGAATCCAATGTCGTTGTAGCAACAGTCAGAGCCTATCGTGAGGGTAGGCACGGCAGTGAGAAATGGGCGAACCGAGCCGCCTTTTCCGAAGCTACCGACTTGTTTCGTTTTCGCACCATTCCGGGGGTGAAAATATCCACGGATATGCGATTGCTCTGCGGCGATTCTGTATTTGAGATAACCTCTGTCGAAGATGTGAAAGGCAGAGGAATGTATATTGAAGCGCTTGCAAAGGAGGTGCAGCCGAGTGGCTAAGGCTGATGTGAAAATGCCCGATGAGTTCCTTTCGAGAATTTCCCGGCTTGGAACGCAGACCGACAGAATTGCCGAAAAGGTTTTGCAGGCAGGCGGCGAGGTTGCTCTCGCAAAGGTTCGGAGTAATCTGAAATCCGTTGTAGGTTCGGGAACGAAAAGCAAATCCCGTTCCACAGGAGAACTTGAACGGTCGCTCGGCTTATCTCCTGTTATGGTCGATAAAAACGGGAATCACGACATCAAGGTCGGATTTTCCGAACCGAGAACGGACGGCGGCAGCAATGCGAAAATAGCGAATATCCTCGAGTACGGAACAAGCAGTCATTCGGCGAAACCGTTTCTGAAGCCTGCGAAATCCGCTGTGAAAAAGCAGTGCGTGGAAGCCATGAAATCCGCATTTGAAAAGGAGGTCGAGGGGTTGTGAGTCTGCTTTCGGAACTCTCTGCAATAGCCAAAAAGCTGAAAATCCCGGCGCAGACCTCTGTGTATTCGGGAAAGGCTCCCGATGAATATTTGGTGTTTAATCCGCTGTACGACAGCTTTGAACTTCACGCAGACAATGCGCCGACTGCCGATGTGCAGGAAGTGCGGATTTCCCTCTTCAGCAAAGGGAACTACACCCGCACGCTGAGCAGGCTTGTAAAGGCTCTGCTCAGCGCGGATATTACCGTAACCGCCCGAAAATATGTCGGTCACGAGGACGACACAGGCTATCATCATTATGCCGTTGATACGGCGAAAAACTATGAAATGGAGGAGATATAAATGGCAACAATAGGTCTTGACAAGCTGTTCTACGCTGAAATAACCGAGGACAGTGACGGCAGCGAAACCTACGGAGTTCCCGCTTCGCTTGCGAAAGCTATCTCGGCTGACCTCTCCGTTGAACTTGCCGAAGCTACTCTTTATGCCGATGACGGCGCTTCCGAAATCGTCAAGGAGTTCAAGCGCGGAACGCTTTCACTTGGCATTGACGATATAGGCAACAGCGCCGCGTCTGTTCTGACCGGCGCGACTATCGACAGCAACAACGTGGTCATTTCCACCAGCGAGGACGGCGGTAAGCCCGTGGCTGTCGGGTTCAGAGCGAAGAAGTCCAACGGAAAGTACCGATACTTCTGGCTGTACAGAGTGAAGTTCGGAATTCCGTCAACCTCGCTTGCCACAAAGGGCGACAGTATCACGTTTTCCACACCGACTATCGAGGGCACGGTTCTGCGCAGAAATAAGCCGGACGGGAACGGAAAGCACCCGTGGAAAGCGGAAGCGACCGAGGGCGAGAAGAACGTTCCGGACAGCGTAATCACGGGTTGGTACAAGTCTGTGTATGAACCCACATTCACGGCAAAGCCTGCTGAAACAGGCAAGTAACGGAGGTATGAGCAATGACGAATGAACGCAGTTCTTTAATAACGATCGGCGGTGAGCAGTATGAAATGATTCTCACCACCAGAGCGACAAAAGCAATTTCTAACCGCTACGGCGGACTTGACAACCTTGGCGATAAGCTGATGAAATCCGAGAATATGGAGATGGCTCTGGACGAGATAATCTGGCTGATTACGCTGCTTTGCAATCAGAGCATTGAAATCTATAATCTCAGAAACAGCGAGAAAAAGCCACTTCTCACCGAGGAAATCGTGGAGCTTCTGACCTCCCCAGGCGAGCTTGCCGAGTACAAGGACGCTATCACCGAAGCTATGCTGAAGGGCACAAAGCGCAATGTGGAAAGTGAAGATACTCCAAAAAACGCAGTAACAGCCGAGTGAATGACGCAGAACTGTTCACACGGCTATTCTATTACGGAACGGCGCAGCTGCACCTTTCTTCGGAAGAGGTGTGGCTCATGCCGTTCGGCTTTCTGATGGATTTGTGGGAGTGCCATAAGCAGTTTATGGGGATTGCTAAACCTAAGCGGGAGGCAGATATTGACGAGGTTGTGCCTGTGGGAATTTGAGTGGAAAAGTGGTTGAAAAAAGTGGTATGCGTGGTATAATGAGTCTGTGAGGGCGGTTAATCTGCCCGATAAATCGGTATTTACCTTTATTCAGACATACAAACTCTTGACAAAAAAGCTCCTATATGGTATAATATAAAACAAACTACTATATAGGAGATTTTGCATGGAAATGAATGGCGGATTTCTTGTTACCAAAATAAAACAACTTGGAGACCGGATTTTTGAGAAGATTCTCAGTGAAAAGAATATTGATGCGTTTAATGGAGCCCAGGGGCGTATTCTTTATGTGCTGTGGCAGGAGGATGGTATCTCAATCAGGTCACTCTCGA
>OGIK01000504.1_pt1 | contig 47635 bp, 64 predicted proteins | sample 1571781 | NCBI WGS metagenome assembly OGIK01 (sample SAMEA2581956, study PRJEB24529) | metagenome | biome: Human gut stool | place: China | collected 2011
GTATTAAATTAATATGATAGATGACACGCAGATGACACGAATTTTTTTAAAAATTAAAAAAATTTTAAAAAAACGCTTGACTTTTGAGTTCCAAAAGTATATAATATAATTACAGTCAAGGGAGGTGAACACAGACGAGTAAGGCGGCAAGTGTCAGAAAGGAGATTAAAATGAACGAAGATATGACAAGACTTGAATTACTTACTTTATTGTTATCAATCAAAGCATTGCTTGACAGTGATAACATTGATAAAGCAAAAGAGTTAATTGATGAAGTAATTGCCGAGGCAAAAAGAAAAGGCTCTGACAATTAAGTCAGAGCAATAACATAGATGATAGAGGGCGGTACTTGCCACCGTCCTTTATCAAAATAATAATAACATATTTATATTTAAATGGCAAGAGAAAGGAAGTTATTTTACGGCTTATATTAAAAAAACAGATAACCCCAAAATGGGTAGACCAAGCGCAAATCTTACTTATGATATAAAAGTGAGAGTTGATGATAAATTAAATACTAAAATTGAAAAATATGCAATCAAATGCAATCTTTCAAAAGCAGCTGCAATAAGAGAGATTTTATCATCATTTTTTGCACAAAAAAATTAAAAAAAAGAAATAACGGCAACTGTCCACCGACCAAAGCGAGTAGTTACCGTTACTGTATGACAGAGATAACTCTATCTTAGTGAATTATATCATTTTGAGTTACTTCTGTCAATTACAAAGTTATTTTGATAGGAGTATATTTTTATGTTACAGATTAAAACTAACAACAATACAATCGAGATTTACACCCCTTTTAATCGTGATTTTACTGACGAGTTAAAAAACGCTATAAGCGGACGCAAATGGGATTCAAGCAAAAAATGTTGGACCGCTCCTCTCTCGTCAGTTTATGCAGATACCGAGGATGAACTTTGGGATAATCTTGACGATGAAGTATCAAGTTGTATCTACGCTGAAAATTTTATTCCCACTGAAGAGATTAAGAATTTTTGCGAAGAATTTGATTCAGATTATTTGGAGTGGCTTTATGATTGTGGCAAGCGGATACATCCTCGTGTTTATTTATGGGCAGATGGCTTTTACAGAGCATGTAATCAACTTGGTTTTTAAAAAAAGGAGAATAAATAAATGAGGTGTGATTATTGCCCTTTATGTCCTCGTGATGATATTTGTCCGGAATCAGAAAACAACTACGGAATTGAGTATAAAAACGGCGAATATGGCTGTAAACATCCACGAAATTGGGTTGATAAAAGAAATAAAGAACATGATGAATACTACAGCAATATGGGCATTGATATGGGTATAGAAATGTCCTTGACAGAAAATGAGTTTAAACAAGCAATAAAGCTCTGCAAACATATGATTGGATTAGACCGCAAAAAGCCTTATCATCGGCATGGTAAGGCTTTCTATATGAGTTATCGTAATTATTTCTGTGCTCCAATATGCGGTGACATTTTTTTAGACAAATTGCCATCTTTCATTATTGAAAAGGAAATATCAGAAAAAAGTGTATGGTACACACTTACTTCAGAGGGAATCAGTTGGCTTAGCAGACAATTAAGTATTGCAATTAAAGCAAAATATTAACAATAATATTATATTTTTTGAACCTAAATCCACAACAAGTAATTTGAGAATACACAACAGATAGTCTAATTTTTTAACTTTCTGATACATTGCCAAAAGGTATTTGTTGCACTAAAAAATTTGTACTCATTTTTCTTTTGTTTGGTGTTTTAATTTTCTTTTCTTTGTGGTATAATTTCTTATAAAAAGCGAACCTTCATTTATAAAGAAACAAAAATTTGAAGTAATTGTTTTAATATCATATTATTTATGATATGACTATTGTTTACTATAGAAGGTGGTGACGATGTATGATTAACAAGCAAGGAAAGATGTTTAAGAATGTTGTTTCAAGCAAAGTAGAATGTATAGAGTATGATATTAATCAAAACTATTATTCATTTATTCGAGATAAACAAAAAAAAGGTTATAATCAATGTATTGTTACTTCTGACATCATGATAGAAATTATGCAATATTTTTTGTTAAAAGGTGGGATTGAGGTTACATCAATTAGTTTTATGGTTGATGATGAAGAGTTGAAATCTGAAATACAATCAATCCTTGATTCTATGAAACAAAATGCTGCATATTGGGAGATATTGAAGAATAAATTATCATTTTTGAGCCAGAATGATTCTATTGAAATAAAAAAAGTGAATTTCAGAATTTTGACGGGAACAGGAATACTTTTTTCCGTACAAGTTAACGGATTAGTTATAGTTTCAGAAAATGGATATAATACAGTTTGTAAAAAAATATCAAATATTATGGAGGGATGTATAAAGTGAGAGTTCCCACCATAGTAAAATTGATATTGAAATCCCTAATTATTCCTATTATAGTAATTCTCTGTTTAAATTTTTTCAATCTGTTTAATTATATCACATTTGTGCCAATAGAATATCAGTATGATGTTGGTTTAACGGTATATTTAGCCGTTGCCGAAGCAATATACACTTTGATTAAAAAACAAATAGAACAAAAACAAGCTATTGTAAGGTGTATTTTTTATTCGACAGATGTAGATAAGAATATTAAGACAGATCCGGCGATCGTGTGTGCTGATGCTACTGACGGTGTGGCAAGTATCAGATGTCATATTGAACTTAAAGGAAATCTTAAAAGACTGAGAAAGTGTAATATTAATTTAAATTTGCCCGAATGGTTATCATCGCAGGCAAATGCATCTGATATGATTTTAAATTATTCTGAAAATCAACTAAATTGGGAATTTGAGAACTTATTACCTAAATATGGTGATGGTGAGCAAAAGGCAGAATATAATAGTAAGATTTCATTTATTAGATCTACAGAAAACAGCAATTTATCAATTACTCTTAAGCCTCATATGAATAAATGTTTTGGAGTAAAATTTGAAACCAATTGTATAAAAGTACAGAATGGAGTTTAGGTTTATGCAAATTACAAGATGGACAAATGAAACGGAAGCAAATTTAGAACAGGTGGAGAAGCTTCTTTTATCAGTTCATAAAGATGAGCAATCTGATACTTCTACAGGATACGTAAATTGGTCAATTGAAAAACAATTTTCAAATAATAAAATGGAAACTTTTAATGGAAAGACAGTAACATATAATTTGTTTACTTTTTCAGTTGATCAGATTCCCGCAGGATTCGGATTAGATGATGATTCTGTTTTAAAGAAAACAGGGTTTATTATTCCATATGAGATAAACGGAAAGGTAAAATATATTATAGATAAAAATTCTGGTGCGTTAACATTAATTAGAAAAATGTTATTTTACACAGGAAAATGTAAAGTTTTAAAAAGTAGTATACCTTTTTCTGCAGATAAGTTTGTGTGGATGATAAGTAAAATATATAAAGGAGAAAATGTTCTTGAAGGAGGAAGTGAATTTTTAGATGACTTGACCATTAGTACGATAAGAGGTTTTAAGGGTGACACAGAAGATTCTTTGACGACTATTAGTGCAGAGGGAGAATCTGTAATGAATATCATTAGTACACTTTCTTTTTTGATAGAAAGCAAAAATTTAAATCAAATTAATATAGACTTTGCTTATAGAACACATACAAATATAGGAATTACATTAAATAACAGAAATACAATTTTTGTATCAGAAGATAGATATACAGGAGAATTGCTTCAAAATAATACGAATTATGAACGTATTGCTAAAATTATTTTGTTGTTATATACAGAAGTAATTCCTATTATTATTCAAAACTATCAAAACGATGTAGATTTGAATATGTGGAATCCGAATAAATGTATTGAATTTTTGCAGAATGTTGCCAATGAATTATCTAAAAAAGTTGCTAGTAGGATTGAAGACTTAAGAGCAAGACCTGAACAATTAAGTCTTACTTTACAATACTAATCACTACCGTTACATTTTTTATAAATGTTTAATATAAAGTAACGATAACCTGATATATTTGCTTTAATTTGTCATAACCCACATTTTTAGATTTAAGATATAAATTTGAAAAAATTATATAGAAATTCGGGAATTCCGAATTTTCAATTACAAAAATCCACCATCACAACGGTTGAATTAATCAGAGCGATTACAACCATCGGATGGTGGATTTTATCATTTTATCGAGAAGCAAAAGCTTCTCTCACACGCAAGTGTTTATTAATGCTATTTTATCATTAATAAAAGAAAAATGCAACATTTGTTAGTCTATAATAATGTAAAATAATATTTCCTTTAAGACTAAAATAATTTATTACGCTACAAATAGAAAAGTTGAAAACGACACAATTGAAATATACACATATCACAAAAAAGTCATAGAATTTTTGCACTCTATGACCTTTTTAATTTATTAAAAAACAAGCTAAGCTACTAAAATAATGCTAGTTATTTTTGTTTTTTAGTATTGATACAATACTCATAATTATTTTAATGATTTGTAAAATCATTAAAATAATAGAGGCAATAGTCTTGACAACACCTAAAACTTTGATATATATGATATAAATTATTAATAATAATTGAATACACATAAATATATTACTCCTTTCCAAAATGAAAAAGAGCAGCAAAGATTAGACAAACATAACCTACCTGATACGACGGCCGCGTATTATTATTTTAGCAGCAAAGCTTTTTTCCTCTCCCCATGCCCACAAGTTTCAAATTGCCTTACTGAAACTAATCCAAATATATTATAATACATATATTAATAATTTTCTATTAACAAATTTACAAAAGTCTTAGATAAAAAATTATATAAAATGCACAAGCGATTATGTAAGAGTTATTTGAATACCATCAATTTTAAATCCAAATATTCCAGCATAACCATCCTGTTTTTTGCCATCAGCAGTCAAACAAGTTTCTGTATTGTGCTGGTAAGGGAGGCACTTGCTTTCTCCTTGCAGTCTAACACGATATGTAGCTTTATAGCTATCGCCATCGTCATTGATATATTCAATCTGAATCGTATCAATGACTTTCTCTTTGATACCTGCATAACCATTCTTACCGTCATTGATGTTGTATCCGGTAACCCAAGGCAACCAGTCACCGTTTAAAAGATGCACACGATAGCGGATATTACCTTTTGATACTTTAAGAGCAATAGCAGAAATCGCCTGCTTGCTTCTTCCTGCTATGTTGCTAAGACCTTTTACTTCACTGTACCATTTGTGATCAGCAAATACACGATAAATCAGTGATGGTTTTTCTGATGTGTTTTTATCAGCACAATTGTAAAGGCTCTCATCATATACAATGTTAGTATCCAGTCTTCCGCTATAACCGTTGATACGGCCAGACGAACTATTCTGCCAGATGTCGCAGTCAAGCTCTGCTCTGTCATTATACTGAGCAAGCCATACACTGTATTTACCCTTTAATCTGTTATAGTTCAGATAATTGTTAAACCAGTTGAGGTTTGCATATACTCCAGCTTTATAATTATTGCGTTTCAATGTGTCACAGAAACGCTCGGCAATGGCTGTCAGAGTAGATTTACCAAGACCGATTTGTGATGAGTCCTCCAAATCATAATAAACAGGAAAATCAAAACTCTTGCCTTTTACAACTGCCATAAAAGCTTTAGCTTCTTTCTCTGCATCATTGATACTGTCGGCATAGCTGTACCAGTATGCACCGACTTTCAAGCCTGCTGATTTTGCATTTCTATAGTGACTTTCAAACATACTGTCTTTTTGAGATGTCTCTCTGCCATAGCCTGCTCTTATAATGACCGCTTTTATACCGCTGCTTTTAAGCTGTGCAAAGTTAATATTCTGCTGCCACTCTGAAATATCAACAACAGTTACAGATTTGCTCATTTAATATACCCCATTTCTTTGTAATATTTTTTCTCTTCCTCAATTTCGTCATCGGTAATACTGTCAATTTCATCGTCAGACACACCCATTACAGACTTAATCTGTTCTCTGTCTGTGTTATATGTCAGTGCTTTGATAAGCTGTCTTTTTTTCTGTTCATTCATAAATAATTACTCCTCCGTCTTTTTATTGATTGCTTCTGCAATCTTTTTGTTGTCATCAATCATCTGTCGCATAATCACAAGTGCTGCATCAACAAGTTTTGAGAAAACACACCAAGGTATTATCTTAGTAATTGTTGGATACTGTTTAACGGCAAGGTCATAAGCATATCTGATCTTAAGTTTACCGGTACCACTTCCAAGGTATTTTTCAGCCTCAGAAACAGCAAATACAAGCCAGTTCCTGAAACTTTTAAACCTCATCGCTGCCACAATTACAAGAATTACAGCCACAACTGCAATTATGTAGAATATAATGTCACTCATTATCTATCACCTCCTCTCCGCAATCTTCAAAGCTATCCTGCTCAGCAGAATTTTTTATTTTCTGCTTATTTTCAACTGCCGATTTAATCAGATATGTAACAATACCGCCTGTCATCGGCAAGCCAACATAAGAAAATAAGCCATCAATATTAACACTATCCGGTGTAAGTGTTAGCTGATAGCCTGTTATAATAGCTCCATAAATAGCGACTGTAAACCAAAGAACTACCATTGCTACAATGATAACTTTTGAATACTCTCGCCAGGATGTTTTGTGTTTACTTGTTTTTTTCTTGTTCATTTTTTAGCCTCCAAGTTGTCTGATAATAAAGCCAATTGCCGCACTCACAATGGCCGTAATCGCATAAGCAATCACACTACGCCACTTTTCGCCATCTCGACTTTCGAGCTGCTGTAAGCGTTTACCTTGCGATTCCTGCTCTTTAACCATCAGCTCAATACTTTGAGCAAGTTTTTCTACTGATACAGTTAAAGATCCGATCTGTTTTGTGTTCTCTTCAAGAATTTCAAGACGTTTATTCTGCCTTTCGTTTTCTTCTTGCAGTCTTGCTTTGAATTCTTCATGCTCTGCTCTTGAAATAGGGCTGTCCATATGTGTTATACCTCGCTTTCATTTGATGATGTATCATCACTCTACCTCGTTTCCGTCAACTGTAACTTTCCAATCACAACGCTCCGCAGGTGCAGAATACATCTTTTTGACTTCTGAAATATTAATACACTTTTCAATATTAACAGTGTTTGGAGTATCAGAATATGCGCCCTTGAGAGTTCTTGCTTGGATTTCCGTTCCACCAAAATCACAATTTCTGATTGTAATATTCGAGCCTGTTTTCATATGTAAGCCGAAGCTGCTATTATCTGCATTATCGTGATTCTGATAGCCAACAGTGCAGTCTGTGGGGATAATTTTGCAGTTTTCAATCAATCCTATCTCGCCAAAACTGTGACCACATCCGAGCGCTGGAACAGTTGTTTTGCCAGCATAATCAATGCAATCCGCTCTGCCACCCCATTTAAAAATACAGTTCGAGACTTCCCATTTAGTTGCGTAACCTGTACCACCACTTTCAAGATGTAAGGCGTAACGGATATTTTTGCAATCAAAAGTGAACCCTTTAATGTGTGTGTGAACATTGAGGTCGAGATGAAACGGACATTTTTTGATTATATCTTCTGACTTCAATGTAGACTTATCAAAGCCTGTTGCACCGTCCCACTTAATTATTGTAGCCTGTGGATTGTATATATTTTCAGACTCATAATAGACATAGTCTTTCATCATTACACCACGATAACCGATTAATTTTACATCAGACATGCCTGCGTATTTATCTTGTAAATCTGTGTATGTACCTGCCATGACGACGATCGTGTAACGATTACGGTAGCTATTATCCGAAATGCTGTCATTAGCAGACAAAATGGAGTTGAATTTTGTAACTCCAAAATCGTCAGTATTTTCGTCATAATCATTTGAAACATACAAGTAATGCATCGTATGGTCTGGAACTTGATACAATTCTGGCTTAATGCTTGACTTAATTAAATCGGGATTAGCATACGCTGTGCTTTTGTTGTTTTGCTCAATCTGCAAGTTACAAGCATTGTCTACGATTCTATCGGTAGCAATTGCTACTTTAATCGCGTCTATGATGATACTTGTAGTTGCCGTATATGTAGCAACTGCATTCTTGAAAGCACTAACTTCTGACAAGAGCCACGATGAGCTAATAGATGCCTGCTCGTTCGAAGGATAGAAAACACAACCACCGTTTGCTCTGTTAGCAAAATTCTGCAACGATAAGCAATACGCTTTGCCTTGCTCAAGGGTGATAGCACGCTTGAGTTTGAGATAAAAATTAACAGCAGCGGTAGATGTGCCACTCAAGCTAATTTTATTGTTCTTGACTGAAATATTAACTCCGCTCGCTGTCTGCTCAGTGTCCTCGAGCGAGGTGAGATTAATGCTTGCAGATGTATTGAGCAAAGAGTCTTTTGCTTTTGCTATTTCAGCACTTACTTCTTCCTTGTTAGCTTTATTGTTGTTGAGATCTGCAATTTCTTCATTAAACTTTCTGTATGAGCCGTCTGCTTTTGATACATACCCAGCAGGCTTTGCTCGTTCAGCGATAGGAATATTAATTGTGCGAATTGTTGTAACTTCGTTTTCATCAATTGAACACACCCATACCTTTCCGTTACCTGCACTTTCAAGAAATTCATCAGGAATAACAACAGTTAATGATGAACCGTTTAATGTGCCTGTTGCTATTTTAGCAATTTTAGAATAAGGACTTTTAAAATGAACTTCTGTATTTTCGTTTATATCAAAACCGGATATTTTGAGCTTTTGACCAATATCGTATTGGTATAATTTTTCTGTAGTAATTTCTTTAATGTCATCAAAGAAAAGTGCATCTGTTGTCATATTATCATTCCTTTATTTTGTAAATTGTTTGATTAGTTATATTTACAAATGATTTAAAATCTGAATTAAGTTTGTATTCCGCTGCCTGCGGCTGTAACAAATCTATATCATATTCAGAAATAATAGCGTACATATCTGTTTGATGATTTTCACTTATGATTTTAACTTTTTGCCCGATTTCAAAACAGTCAAGTGTATCATCTACAATTGATAAATCTACAGCTTTTACACTTAAGTTACCTGACAGACTTATAATTTCGTCAAGTTTATTTTTCGCAAGTTTGAGAAGTTCAGTAGGAGAGAGAACACCGCCAAAATTAATGACTTTGTTAATTCGTCCGTACTTTTTAACTGCATCATCATTAACTAAAAATTCATTGTTATTATTTACACTCGCAATTGAAGTTTTGACCTTATCTCCTGTTTCTGTTTCGTATTCACCGCCGAGAGGTAGAATTGCTGTTGCAAAATCGTCAGCACATATTTTACGCTCAATGCTTGATAGATTTATAGCATACTTAATTTCTTGATTACACGCACGAGATAGTGTTGTGTCAAAATGTAAAACATCTTGTTCAGTTGATAATGATAATAATTCGTTGTTGTACTCAACCCACAAATATCCGTCAAGTTCATTTATAAATTTACTTTTTATTTCGCTCCAGGTATCGCTATAACTTGTGTTTTTACAAGAAAAATTAAGATTTCGTAATTCATCGCTCATTACTGGTATAAAAAAGTGTGTATTTTCTGTTACTTGCTGATTGTGATTGTTTGTCAGTTGGTAAATCCAATTGCCGAATCTTTGTGTCGATTTAGTACCGTCAAGACTTTTATATTCACTGTATTCGTATGGTTTTATAATACTGTCATTTAAAATTGCAAGCATACCTTCACATTCAACGGTTTTAATGTTGTAATTATCTATTGTAATCGAATATACTCTTGATTTAAAAATGATTTTATCGTTTTTAAAAAGTACAACTATTCCCGCAAGCGTTTCAATACTGTTATAAGCTTCGTGCAGCGGACTAAGTTTAAATGACAGAGAGCCTGCAGAATTGACAGCAGCGTGATACTCCGCAGTAATTACGTCGATTTTACCTGTTTCAAAAATTTTTATAATTGTGTTTTCCGTTAAATATTCTATTTTATATGTTGTTCCCATTTAAATCCCTTTTTGTTTTTATTATAAAATTAAAAATGTCCGCAATGTTGTACAATTTTATAATTTTATACCAAAATAAAAAACAGCGCACACTCGAAGATGTGCGCATAAAAAGCAAAAACTTAATTTAGCTTAAATAACCGCAAACTAAAAGCCACTCCAAACGGGGTGGCTTTTCTATGTGTAAGATTGAAATGCAATCAGCTTGTTTTTATGGCTGCCAATGACAATTAGGACATTCTGGATTACCATTATAAGAATTTAAAGAATGACATTTAGGACATTCCCATTTATCGTCTGACTGTAGATTGTTATTGTGTTTCAAATGACAGTTAAAACATTCGGTTGCTTCCTCTTTGTTCATACAATGACATTTAGGGCATTCCCAATCTGTTGTTTGAGTACTTACCGAATTACCTGCGCCCAATTCTTCAAGATATGAAAGAATTTTTGCAATACCGCCAAAAACTAAGCATAACAATGCAGTTGCAATCCAACATCCTACCATTAGTGCAATATTAAAACTGCGTGTTACTGTTTCTGTATATATATCAGTATGTACAGTTTCAAAAAAAGCTCCTGCTATAAATCCTGCACAAGCTCCGCAAATTAATAATATTACTGTTAGTGCTGTGTAAAACTTACTGTTCATAAAATCCACTCCTTTGTTAAATAATATAACAATTATAGTTAATTGTCAACAAATATTTTTAATTTATAGTTTTATTTCTGTGTATTCGATTTTAATTTTACAAGATGCTAAACTTTCAACAAAATTGCTGTCTATCATACGTCCTGTGTGCATATTAAATTCGTTATCATTTGCTTGAATTGTGAATGTTGCTTCGTCTGTTATGTTGTACAGAATACTCGAATTATTATCAATATCAATTTTTAAAGCAATGTTACCTTCTGTTTCATCACCGACTTTTTGAATGAAAGTAATTTTTGCAGTCGTTGCACGACCTGTGTTTTTTATTTTTAGTGTTTGATTGTTTCTTATAATATGAACTGATGTCGTGACTTCTCTTTTTATTTTAAACGGTTCACAATCAAATGAAAGGACCACATATGCGTATGTAGCTTTTCTTTCTTCAACACTAACAAATAAACGACCTTTGTAATAGTAATTATTATCATATGTTGAATAAAGTTTAACATATTGTCCGTGATAATTGTTGAGTAAATCAAGTCTTTCGTTAATTCTTTTTCCTGCAATAAACACTCTGAATTCAATATCACGATTGTTGTAATGAACTGAACCATCAATGCTTTCTGTCAAATCTAATAGACCGTCTTTGCCAGGAATTTCAACTGTATATGTACGAAATTCGGGATTTCCGATTTTTCCCGATAAAATTACACTGTCGAATTCTTGATTAATAAATAATTCATCGTTAATGACTATTTCCCTGTATTGCATATTACCAACCTCTTTTCTTTTTTGTCGATAAATCGGCAAGTGAATTGTCATATTTTTTAGTTGTTGCTCCAACAAGCAAATTACTGTCAAGATACAGCTTCGGGTCAGGCAAGTTCTTAATTATTGAAATTAATTCATCAAGTTTGCTTGCGACAGATTTTAATTCAATGTTGTTTGTTATTTCGCCTTGAAAATCGTTTGCTTTTCTAAAATTTTGAGTTGCGATTTTTATTGCTTGTTCATTATTATTAAAATCTAAACTGTCGAGCATAGCCTGTGCCATTGATTCGGAACTTCGTTTAACTTTGTACTGTTTTCCGTCTATTCCTATTGATAATCCTTCCGCAAAAAAACCGCCGAGCTTTTTTGCTTCTTTTGAGGGGGAGTTGATGCCGAGAACTTTTTTAACTGCTGAAATAGCTTTATTTCCCATAGTAATTGCTGCATTTTTTACATTATCAAGAATAGACCCGTCAGAAATTCCGTTGATGAATCCTCTGACAAAATTTACGCCGGTCTGAAAAAGTGATATGCCGCTTGTTCCGTTTTTTGCTCGTTGTGCAATGTTACGACCCGAGTTGCCGACTTCTCCGTTTTTGCTTTGCAATCCGTTAATTAATCCCTGAACAGTATACACACCTCTTTTGTGCATCTCTTTAGACGGAGAGTGCATATCCATTCCCTTTTCATATTCAGAGATAATTGTTTCAGCCCAGCCTTGGCTATTTTCTGCAAGAGCGCCTTGATATTCTTTTGTACCTTCAACAAGTCCTAAGACTGTATTTTTTCCGCTTTCTTTTGCAGTTTCTTCAAGTTCTTCCATTGAAGACCATATTTTTTTACCGTTTTCATCTGTTGCGGAAAGAATATCATTCTGCGAAATCATCTGTTGATTGTATGCCATTAATACCGCTGCGGCATCTGAATAATCTCCGTTAAGAACTTTTTGTACATCTGACAAGTCATCACTTGTCATTGTAAGTTTATTTAATTCTCCTGTTGATTCATTGTACTTTGCTTTTAATTCGTCGTATGCTTCAAGCTGTTTTTTGATGTCATCGTACATCTTGCTTTCATCTTTAAAGTTGATAGCACCATTCAGTGTTCCGTAACTGTTATAAAAATCATCTACATCATAACCGCGCAGTCTGATAGTTGAATGTAATTTTGCGTAAGCTGCTTCAATTTTGCTGTATTTAGATTCCATTTCGGATTTAAGTTCTGCTCGTTCTTTAACCGCAGTGATTTTGGCTTTTGAATTTTCTGCTTGTAATTCTGAAAGTGCAGATTGATTAGCAAGTTTTTGGTAATCATCAATAGTTTTATTGATTTCTGTTCTTATTTCGCCAAGATCGCCTTTAAGGTTTACTTTACCACCATCACTTATTTCAACATATCTATCCCAAGTGTCTTCAAAGCCGTCAATGTTATCTTTAAAGTATGTAACAATTGTTTGCAATTGTGATTGTTCTTCTGGGGTTAATGTAGCTTTACCGAGAAGTTCGTCCAATTTAGCTTGATAATCATCAATTAAAGTATTGTCAGTATATAAATTATTAATACTGTCTAAAGTGTTTTTTAGAGTGTCTGTAATTCCTTGAGTTGTTTCTTCAAGTTTTTCTTTTGCTTCGTCAAGTTCAGCGCAAAATTTTCCCGCTTCTGAATTGCTCCACTCTAATTCGTTATATGTCTGTACTGCAGATATAAGCCCTATAACAAGCGTTGTGATAACACCTATAACATTTAGTGCCTGTGCTGTGTTAAGTCCTTCTTGAGCCGTTGTAGCGATGTTTGTAGCTGTTGTAAGCGTTTTGTATGTTCCAATTAAATTAGTAATACCTGTTGTAAGTTCTCGAGCTTTTTTAGCACCCCATACAATTGCTACTTGTTTAGCAAGTCCTTCTATTATTATCTCTAAATCGTCAAGATGTTCTGATGTCCAACTTATCGCTTTTTTTGCAGTAGGATACAAATCTTTACCGATCGGGGATATTATATCGGTTTTGATAGTTCTGCCAAGACTTTCCCAATCAGATTCTATGTCGCTATATTTAATATCTTTAATATCTTGCATTGATGTTTTTGTTTTATCTGCAGAGCCTTTTACATCCATCAATGCCTTAACACCGTCAATGCCTAAGTCTTCCCACATTGTGCCGAACAAGTCAACGCCTGCTTGGTTTTGGGCAACTTGATCGTCCATATCAAACAGTGCTTGCAAAACTTCGTCGGTTGCTTGCCTTGCACTTTCTCCGCCGGCGGCAAACTTTGCTTGCAACTCTTCAATAGTGCCTTTTGCACCATTACCAGCTGATTCTAAAATTTGTAATTTTTTTTTTGCTGTTTCAAGAGCTGAACTGTATTCTGCTATTTTGTCTGCGTTCTTTTGCTTTGTTAATTCACTTGTTTTTTCGTTAAATCCAGCTTGTTCAGCTTTTGCATACGATAGATTTTGCTCAAGTTTAGCTATTTCATCTTTTGCTTTCTGTATTTCTTCTGCTGATGCTTTAACTCCATATCCAAGTAGGTTAAAGCCTTCTTGGGTTGATGTAGAAGTGTCTTTAACTCTGATCCCAAACTCTTTCATTGTATCACCGAGTTTATCAACACTGAATGTACCTGCTGCGGTACCGTTTTCAAGTGAGTTGAAAAATTCTTCTGCGGAATATCCTTGCTGCTTATAGTGAACAGAATACTCATTAATTGAATCTAATAAGTCACCGTTTTTATTTAAACCGTTTTGAGCGCCTTGAACAATCAAATTAAACGCTTCATCAGCAGATATACCAAATTGATCTATAAGCATTTTAGCAGCTCTTAAAGTTTCTGTGTAGTCAAATCCGAATGTATCTTCAAGTGTAAACAAATTTTCAACTACATCTTGCAATTTTGTATCGTCTAAATCGTTTAGATTTTGCTTAATAAGAGCGATTGCTTCTGCAACATTTTCTTGGTCTTCACCAAAATTATTTTTATAAACGCTTTCGATTAGTTCTTTGTATTCTTTAACTTCGTCACTTGATAATCCTGTCAACGCTTGCAAGTTGTTTGTAGCTTTAACATTATCATTAGCTGAACCGATAGCAGTTGCTGCACCTGCAACAAGTGTTCCGCCAATTGCCGAGGCTTCTGCAATTGTATCTTTAAAAACATCTTTTAAGTCACTTGCAGATTGCTTAACATCATCAAGTTCTTTTTTAGTTTCCGACATATCTTTTTTACCGAGGTTTTCGGCTTCCTTGCTTGCATCGCTTAAAGCTGTATCGGTGTTGTCAGCTGATTTTTTTACTTTATCAAGTGCCTCTTTTTGTTTTTGCAAATCATTTTCAGCTTTAATTACTTCTCGCTGAAAATTTCTGTAAGTTTCCTCACCGATTTCACCGCTTTTGAATTTTTGATTGACTTCATCTTGTGCTTGTTTAAGAATATCAAGTCTTTTTGAACTTTCCTCAACCTGTTCTGTAAGTATTTTTTGCTTTTGAGCAACTAACTCAACATTTGTCGGATCTAACTTTAACAGTCGTTCAACCTCTGATAATTCACTTTTTAACGACCTTGATTTTTTGTTACTTTCTTCCATTGCTTTGTTAAAGTTAGATGTATCTGCACCGATTTGAACAGTCAAGCCTTTAATTTTTTTATTAGATGCCATAATCAATTACCTCCGAATTGCTTTCTTAATGATTCTCTGTCAGGCTCTTCGCTTGCAAAGCAATAACATTGTTCAAGATAATCTTTACCTTTTTCAGTTTGCGATAATTTATAAACATATGCGTCTTTACGCAATATTAAATAGTCAATATATTTCAAATTTAAAACATCTGTAATTTTCATATTTGCGTAATCGGCAACAGCCTTATCCGTTTGTGTGAGAATGTCGAAAGAATAACTGTCATCTTCAATTTCTGCACAAGGAAGATAGGGGAGAGAATATTTTTTATCAAGTTCTGTCAGTGATTTAAATAGCTGCACAAGTGCAATAATCAAATCATCTACAGAATATTTTTTTATAAGTTTTTTGGCTGAAATCTTTGTTATTTTTGACATATAATCATAAAATATGTTAATTTCAAATTCATTTGCGGTATTATTAAGTATTTTCTGTGTGATTTTGAAAATTGATTGTCCTTGTTTAACTAAATCCAATTTCGGACATTCAATCATATTAAATCCTTTAATTTCAAAAGCTGACATTTTATTTCCCGTCAAGTCAAACATTAAAACACCTTCTAAAAAAGCCAGAGAAAGACCTCTGGCTTTTTTGTTTATTTCAAATTTTTTATACGGTTGCTTTTTCTGCAGAGGTAAGTTCTTCATAATAATAAATAAGAGTACCTTCGTCATCGCAAGGCTCTGCTTTGATTTCTGCATCAATTACAGAAGCCGAATCTTTCGAAAAGCTGAATGTGCAACCTGCGCTGTTCTTGCCGACAATGAGAACAGTGATGTCACCGTCTTTCTTGTCTTTGTGCTGAAATGCCCAAACATATGATGTTTCATCAGCGTTTGTAATACCACCGATTTTTGTGAGGTAATGATTTCCGTCCTCCGTTGTTGAAACTCTTGCAGTTTCAATAAGATATTTGAGTGTATCCCCGCAAAAAGTCATAAGACCTGCTTTTAAAACCGCATCTTCTGTTGTAATAACCGTTTTACTTACAAGACCAAGGTCGTCTTTTTCAGTTACTGTTTCTTTTGTGTATTCAAGAGTTGCACCGTTTTTAATGTTTGAAAAGCGGTTTTCTTCTTTGCAGATTTCAGAAAGTTCAGGAAGTGTTCCGCTGAAATCCATTCTATATAGACTGCCGCTGCCTAAAACTATTCTTTTCTTTTTCTTACTCATCTTCTTGCTCCTTTTCTGTATATGTAAATTCATATACCGTTTGATAATATTTTTCTGATTGCAGCCAAATTCGTTCAAACTTTGTATAATGAATACCGAGTTTTTTTAACGCTTTTTTAATGCGCTTTTCAGCGGCTTTATCAGGCTTATTAAGTGCATAAAGCTCTATGTCGATTGTGTGAGTTTCAAGTTCACAATCAAAGTCAGAGCCTTCAGTTTCGACCTCATCTGAATAAACGCAAAAGGTTACCGCAGGAGGATTTCTGAAAACAGTTTCTGTATATGTTTTGTCTTTAATAAAGCCCGCAGATGTTAAAATTTCGTCAATCATTTCTTATAACTCCTTCGAGTTCTTTCTCGTATTCAGTTGCAATCTCTTCGTATATTTTAGAAATGAAATGCATTCCCGGTGTTCTCGTTCCGTTTCGGTTTTGGTGACCGTGCTCAAGCAGATGCGTTAATCTGTAGTTCGGGTCTTTAACATACCAAGTGCCGATTACTTCATTTACCGCATTTGTTTCTGTTGTACTTGAAATGCTGTCAGCAAAATGTTTTCGTCCTTTAATCTTACTTTTCGGCGCTTTTTCTTTTGTTCTTTTCACGAATTTAAACATTGTCTTTTTTGTAATTTTAAAAGATTGTTCTGCAATTTCATCTGAATAAACTTTAAAAACTTTTTGAATTTCTTTTTCTATGTCACTTGCTTTCACACCTTTAGCCATTTGCAACACCTGTTAATTTTACAGTTTTATGACTTTCCATATAATCATCATAGTCGTTTATGTAAAAGACCTTATTTCTGTAAATAATTCTGAAATTCTGAAAATTGCCAAAAATCTGTTCTAAAGCTGAGAAGTAACGCACTTCAAAAGTTAATGACATACCTGTTCGTTCAGCGCCGTTTTCAGAGAAATTTTTTGCACTCGTTTTGTTGACTTTAGCGTGAAGTTGGAATTCTTTTTCGTATTCGTCAGTATCACTATTGAGTTTTTCGATTGTGATAGGTTTATCAAAAACCATTCTCTTCACGCTCCTTTTCAATCTCAAGTTTGAGTTGTTGTGCAAAGTCGGCTGTCAACTTATTAACACTTGCATTGCTTTTAGCTGACAGTGTTCGAGTGTCGTATAAATCAGCGACTACCCTTAGAGCGAGTTCATGCACTCGCTCATCGTCTTGAGGATAGTTCTTACCGATAGCCCCTTGAAGATATTTATCCGCTGCATTAATGGACCGCTTGATGTTTATTGCTGACATTTCATCGTATTCATCAATGCCTAAAAAAGCATTAACATCATTTATAGTAATAAACATAGCTTATACCTTTTTCGTCTTATTCTGTTACAGTGTATTCACAATAAACGAATGCGTCATTATCCTTAAGCTTTGTGTCATCGCGCATAATTCCTCTAAAAAGAGTTAAATTCTGCGAGAAAGCATTTAATGAGCCCACACTCGCAATGTCGCTACCCTTAATTTCAAGTGACTGGCGGTCAAATCTCTTTATAGCTTCATGTAAATCACCTACAACAAAAGGAATTTTCTTGCCTGTTGTTTTGAGAACGCTGTTTGGGACATTAACAATCTCAATCACTCTTGCACCGACAGAAAGTTGAAGTTTCTTAGGTTCTGTTGGAATAGGATTGAGAAGAGGTCTGCCATTTGTATCAACGAGATTGTCAAGAAGATCTACACCGTCGTCGTTAGTGTATATTTTACTTGTGCCTGCATACGCAGCACCGAGAGTAACGTTGACTACTTTCTTAAGACCTTTGACAACATCAGTGATAGCTGTCTTTGTTTTTGTTGCAAGAAGAGTGAGAACATCATTATTGATAGTTGCACGTCTGTTTTTTGCAAACCATTCAACAATTACATTTTCAATATTTTCTGCTGTATCCCTAAGAAGAGAATTTGTTACAGCAAGAACGCCACCTTTTTCTGTGATTTCAAATGTCTGCTTTTCAAATTTCGGTTCAGCAATTTCAGCAAAATCACTACCTTCGTCAACCTTTGAAAAACCTGTAACGTCTGTTTTCTTCTGATAAATTCTTGAACCTTTTGCGGTAGTAACATTTTCCTTGTCAATATAATCTTCAAAACTGAAATCAGCTGTTTTGTACTGATTAATTTTTGTCTGAATATCCTCTGGGACAGTGTAACCGCCGTCGTCGTTCACACCCTCTGACAGCTTTTTTGTTGCAAGAAGTTTAATGTCATTTGCGAACTTCTCTGTTGAGTTTGTTTCTTTTCCTTTTTCGCTTTCGCGTTCGTCGAATTTCTGACCCGCTGCAATTTTATCATTTTCAAGTGCTTTCTTTTCTGCTTCAAGTTCAGACTTAAGTATTTCAATTTCATCAAAAAGTGTATTTGCTTTCTCAATGTCCTTGCTTTCACCGTCAAGGAAAGACTTAGCCTGTTCGTTTTTAGCCTTAATTACCTCAAGTAATGCTCTGATTTTCTTATTCATTCTGATACCTCCGTAAGAATATAGTTTTCATTTACTTTTACTTTCAAAAGTAAATTTTTTGCGTTTTCTGTAACCTTTTTTGATGCTTCAAACATCTTTTCGAACGATTTAACAGTTCCGGCTCTTGGTTGAGCAGGAACTGCAACGAAAGAAAGTTCGTATGCTTCTTTGCAACCATCGATAACCAAATTGCAGATTTTTTCTTTGCCATCGACAAGATATTTTCTGCCGTTGTAGTGATGACAGTATTCTTTCATATTGTCTGCTCCGCAAATATTACAAATCAACTTTTCTGGTAAAGTGGACGTCGAAACTTCTTTGTGAATACCGCCTGCAATATTTTTGATTAAATTTGCATTGCTTGCAGTTTTAATCATATAGATTTTTGCAATAAGTTCAGCGTGATTTTCGCCGAGCTCTGTCTTATCTTCACTCGTTATAATTTCAGTGTCATAAACCCGAGCAATCTGTTTTTCCGCTGCGCCTGTGTGGTCGAAAATAAAAGTTTTCCCCATATACAAGGATTTGAGGTCCTGCAAAGCCTTTAATGTGAATGGCATACAGTTTCTATCGTCTTGCTCATTATCGGCAATCATTGCTTTAAAAACAAACACATCATCTGCAGTCACGACGGATAAGGTGTGTTTGTTGATTTTAGTAAGTTCTTCATCACTTAACTTTAGCGAATTGATATTTACAGTTTTTTCAATAATTCCTTTCATTAGCTTTTTCCTCCTTCCTCGTGGTTTGGTGTATATTGAGCACCTACAGCCGTAATCGGTATGCTTGCACCGTTTCCGACGAGGACATCTCCGCCTTCACGATTTGATAAATCGAGCTTTGCTCTTGCTTCGTTTGGTGTCATCATAAAACTGTTGACTGCAGTAGAAAGTGTTTCGACTTTGTTTCTGAAATCAGCTCTTAAAATAACATCAACATTAAATTTAGCGTAATATTTGTCGCTTGTGATTAATTTGTATGTTATTTCTTCTTCGTATTGCTTTATGATATAGAGCAAAGTATCGACTAAAAATGATAACTGTTGACTTTCAGCGCTTGCGTAGCTTGATTTTGTATAATCGCCAATTTGCACAGGCTTGATTCCGAAAGCGGCTGCGACTTGCAAAGCTGAATACTGTTTTAATTCTAAAAATTGATTTTCGGATAGCCTTGTATTTGCTAAGGTTTCCATTTTTGTACTGATTGGCAATGGAATAACATTTTTAATTCCGTTTTTTTCGTACTTTCCGTCAATAAAATTTTGAATACCTTTAGAAAATGTTTTTACAAGGTCGTCATTTAAATCGCCTGTATAATAAACCGCTGCTTTGCCTGAAAAGCCGTTATCATATAAATTGTTTATCATCTTTTGACTTTTTATATTTGCATTAATTGTTTCTGAAAGAACTGTTTTAACTGCTTTTCCTACAATACCGTCATATGTTGCTGAATTTCTAAAATGCAAAACTTCATCAGAAGATAAGATGTATCTTTTCCCGTCATTACCTGCATAGATATAATAGACATCGTCTACATCGCGCAAAATGTGAGCATTATCATACCAAAGTTCAACAGCAGAAGAGGGGAGAGGGTAAAGCTGCATATCTCTGCCGGCACCGACTATCATTGCGTACGCATTGCCATAATGATTTCTGTTGAATTCCATTGTGCTCCAAAAAAACGAAGCTGGCATATATGCATTTGGTCTGTCGTGTAAAACTTTCCAGAGCGGATGATTATATTCTTCTCTTACGCCGCCTGTTGTAGGATGACTAAGAACTTTTAACGGCATTTTACCAATTGCTTCACTTAAAGTCTTTAGACATGCATAATATGTAGCGTTTGACAAAGCACTCTTAGGAGTATTTTCAACATCAATTCCGAGAAAATCAGCAAGTTGATACCATCCGTCAGTATTTTTCTTTGTCTTTTTAGCTTTCCAACTGTTAAAAAAACCCAACTATAGCCACCCCATTTCTTTGATATATTTTTCAATTTCAGCTTGTGAATTAATAATTTCGCTATTTTTATTTTTCATAGCTAAATAATGAGAATCAATACAAGCATCAACAGGATCAATCCTGTTTGTATTTTTGAAATCCCTTTTTTCAATTTTGATTTCATCAAAGCTGTTTTTAACCGTAACGGCGTTTGCAAATGAATATTCAAGTAATGTGTTTTTTGCATTATATCTGATTTTGCCGCTTTTAATTAAAAGCCTTAAATCAACAGTAGCATCGTTTAAATTCCTTGCTGATTGTGTTATTACAAAAACATCACATCCAAAATCTTCAAGTTCGGATAATATTCCGTCTGCGTTATGCGGATCAATTCCAATTCCTCTGAATTTTAAATTGTATTTTTGTTTAAGCCTTTTTAAATCTTCAATGATAAATTTGTAATCGTTTTTGTAATCACTTTCTGAACCTGTAACAGTAATTAAACCTTCTTGTTCCCATAAATCGTAAGGAACAAGGTCACTTTCGAGATGTTCTGCAAAGCGACCACGGGGCATATATGAATGAGAATCAAAAAACAAACTTTCTCCTGCCAAAACTTCTATTGAAAATGAAGTCAAGTCACCACCTGATGAAAGGTCAAGTCCTACATAGCATTCATAACCTTTATAATTTTCAAGTGATTCATCAATCGCACATTTTTTCAAGTCTTCCGGACTAATGTAGCTATTGTCACTGTTTGTTGCCCACATGTTGAGTGATTTTACAATGTAGTCTATTTTTTCTTGACCGCCCATATTTTTTGCTGTTTCGGCTTCAACGAGAATGTTTTTTATTTTTTCTTCATCACCAATATAAAGAGGGTTTGCTTTCAGTATGTTTTCAAGTTTGTAGATATTGTCACCATCATCAAGAGTGAAAATGTCTACAAATATGTCATCTGCAACAATTATCCCTTGCAAGACTTTAATGCAATAATCATCAAATTCTTTACAAAAGGACCGAGGATTTTTACCCCGTGTGGTAATAATCGATAAAAGCGTTTCCGGCAAATTTCGTGTGCCTTTGTACAAAGCGGAATAAATGCTATTATCTTTGTGTTGATGTAATTCATCAAGACTTGTAAAAATAGCTCTGAATCCGTCGTCAAGACCGCCTTCTTTTGAAAGAGCTTCAATCTTGCAGCCTGTATTCAGAGCTGTAATAGTTGAAATGTAATCTTGAATTTTAAAGTATTCTTTTAAATCATTGTCAACTTCAATGAACTTTCGCATTTCATTCCACGCTATTTTTGATTGTCTTTTTTTCGTTGCAGCGGTAAAAAGCAAACCGTCTTGATAGCCCGAAAAAGCAGCTATGTACGGACCCATTATTCCATTTTCAAAACTTTTTCCGTTTTGCCTTGCAACTGATTTATATCTTCGCCGAAATCTTCTGTAACCGTTTGTTCTTAACCAACCAAATGTACAGCCTAAATCAAATATTTGTGATGGAATGAGTTTAACCGGCTTTTGCTTAAAGCCTTCTTTGATTGTTAATGTTTCAGCAAACTTGAGAATATTCTCCGCTGCTTCTGCATTCCACACATATTCGAAATCCTCTGTGCCTTGTCGTTTTAAATCATTTAAATGTCTTTGGCAAGCTAAAATGTGTAATTTACAACAGTATTTTACTTGATTGTTTACGACAGCTTGAGCATACTCTGTTACTCTGTCATTCATAAGTTTTAACCAACTTCGTATTTTGCAAACTTGTTTTCTTTAGCTTTTTCTGCTGCTTTTGGAACAACAAGTTTACAACGGCTCGAAATAGTCATTCCGAGGTCAACTGCACATTGACGACATTGTTTAAAAGCTCTATCTTGATTTTTATAGTATGCATCAAGCACATAAGGGTCTTTGATTACTTCGGATTTTTGGATTTGTTTTGATAATTTTACATACATTTCATACGCAATAACATATCGAGCAATAGCATCTGTATCTGTTATATTTACAATTTTTAGTTCTTTTAATTGCTCAACAATTAAACAGAATCTCTCACGCTGTTTTTTTGTTGTTAAACATTCAGGCGGTGAGAGATTATCGCATACAGGCTTAATTTCGTTGTTTTCTCGTTCGGCAATTTCTGCTTTTGTTAAATGTTTTTTACCTTTAGCTTTTAAAAGTTCAATAGGTTGTCGTTGTCCTGCCATAATCTCACCTCCTGATTTTGAACGCCGTGGGGAGTTTTTTCTACAAAAAGGTTACCTGCACCGTTTCCTTTTTGGTTGTCGTGAATTTTTTTGACTACCCCTTACCGTTTTTTGGTAAAAACCGACGGTGCTTGAGATTGTGACACTTTGTACAAAGTGATTGTGTGTTTGAAAAATCAAGTCGCATTTCCCAACCTTCATCGGTTTGAATTGGTATAATATGGTCCACTTCTTCTGCAAGTTGACCACATCGTCGGCATTTATATTTATCTGTTTGAAGCCTTTTCCGTGCGAGCATTTTCCATTCTTTCGATTTGTAAAAATTACTGTACTTTGGATTTCTTTTTCGATTATATTTTGCAGATAATTTAGCTTTGTTTTCTTTTTCTCTCTCAGCAGCAATCGACTTACATCTGTTGCAGTATCTTTCACCGTAAGGAATGAAAACATTACATGTAGCACATTTTTTTAATAGCACTTTTGACCTCAAAAAATTAAAATAAAATTTTATAATTTTATTTTAAAACTTATTTTGTCCGCAATGTTGTACAAATGAAAAATATTTTTATCTTTTAATATAAATGTCGAGTAAATCATCAGCTGATACTTCAAGAGCAATTGCTATTCTCTTAATTGCAAAGGCGCTCGGTTGAGTTCCTTTGAGATATGCGCATATTGAAGTTTTTGAAACACCTGATATTTCTGCTAAATTTCTCGCATTAAGTTTTCTTTGACACATTATTTTTTTTAGATTTTTAGAAAAACTTAAATCAACTCTAAAATGTTGTCCGTTTTTTTCTGACATTAAAACCAAACTCCTTCCGTACCGCTGCGTTTGATAATTTATTAATTGATTTTGTTGCGTAGCTATTTCTGCTGCTTTTTTGATAAGGATTTCAACATTGTCGCTCATTTTACAATCTCCTTTTTAAGATAGATTGTTTAAATTTCTTTTTGCTCATTTTATTTATTCACAACTTTGCCTTTTTCTGTATAATCACGTTCAAGCGGAATTTTAAGGGTGTCGATTACCTGCCTATCGAGGTGTTCCCAGAACACCTCATCTTCGTTAGAATGGTTTATAACATTAGTCATTTCTTCAAATGCTTATCACGCAAATGCAAAATTAAGCAGCTGCCCTCTGTTGTTTCAGCTGGTATACTACATATTGCAACAGCTCTTCTCGTTTCTGTGTTGTGTAATTCGTTTCGAAGGTCAGCTATTTGTGGCACTATCTTGTCAATGTTCCCTGACGCACTTGCTCCGTTTGCAGCAGTAATGTTTGAGGTAATGTGCGTTACCTCTGCTTCAAGAGTGGCTATCCTGACTCTGTAATTACAGATATTGTCACTCATTTCTCTGATTTGTTTTAGGTTCATTGTTTGTCAGCCTCCTTGTTGCAGTCAATTGCATAAATACAAAATGATAGCTTGCTCCAGTGAAGTCATTAATCCACATTTCGTCACGCACAAGGTAATAGCCTTGTGGGATTGGCAGAGCTTCGCCTTTTTCAAGTTTTTTAAATTCTCTCTTTTTGCCTTCGATTACTGTAACGGTTGGTTTTGTGAGATTGCGTGATGTTTTAAGCCTTTTTGTACCGGTTACATCTTTGCGAATGTATTTTGCTAAATCAGCAAAATTGCCGTCTTCATACAATGGTGTGAGATTAACACCGCTGTTCCATTTCCACATTTTTAACGCTATGTCTTTGATACAGTCTTCAATAATGATGTGCAAGTGCCAATTGCCGCCACGCTTACCGCATTCACAAAAGCCAATATACTTAAACTTTAAGCATTGCTTTTTTGCGTGATATTTAATGCGTTTGAAAAAATTGCTTACAATCTTTTCAAATTCTTCTTCTGTGAAATTTTGATACGGTGCTGAAAATCTTACCCACCAGTCACCTTGCTCGAAATTCGCAAGAATTAATCTCTGTGTATGCTGCTCACCTCTTATGCGATTAGCCTGCGCCATTTTTTCTGATGTGATTGCTCTGTTGATACTGCGTGACATATTTTTCTTGTTACGCTTGCGCAAACTTTGATAGTATTTAATTTCAAGCATCGGTCCGGATTGGATCTCACATTTGTATGTAAACATTTTAAACTTCCTATTATATATGTAAAAACAGTTTTCGTCACTTAATTAATTACTTGAGCAGGATACGCAAGGGCTTTTCAGCCCCTGCATTTTTTAGATTTTTATTTAAAATATTCAAGATATGATTTTGCGATACCTTGACAGTTTTCAGATTTTACAGGTACACGGTGAGCAATAACATTGAGATTGTCGCAATCAAGCTCTTTGTATATTTCCGCTGCTCTGTTCTCCTCTGTGGATTTATAGAATTTAAAAAGTAAATCTACAAAAGGTATATTGCCAAAACGGTCGAAGAAGAGTTTTTCATTTTGTGTAAGAGCTTGTACACATTTCTGTTTATACTCTTCATCAGCTTCTGCTTTTATAAATAATTGATTATAAACATCTTGTTTTGTAAATAAGTCAATAATCTCGACAGCTGTTTTTAATGCATCAGTATCTTTGTTATTAATTTGATTTGCAAGTTCTGTAAGTTTGCAAGATGTTTCTCTTGTTCGTTTAATCCATTCACGGTGCTCAATCTCTGCGAAATATGTTTCTGTTCTGAATCGTCTGTATTCGCTCAATAACTTGTATTTGACCTGCACACAACTTTTAGCCGAGAGCAAGCCAATCTTGCCACAGCTGTATATAGCTGACATGGACAGAACAAACCACCTGTTGTATGTATCAAGACTGTTTATTATTTCTGTGTCAATTTCTCCTGCGATAAAGCCGACTGCGAGTTTGTCGAGCGCACTTAGTGTATCAAAGCTGCTCTCTTCTGCAATTTCTTCATCTTGAATTTCTGCTTTTTCATTTTTCATTGTTATTCTCCTAAATTAAGATATTTAAGAATTTTATCCTGCGCTTTTTTGCAGCCATAGCAAACAGCGACTGCATAACCTTTTTCATTCAGCTTTGCAAGCCATTCGTCTTGCTTTGCTGTTGTCTTGTTCTTGCCAAATTTAAGTTCGATAAACAGTCCGTGATAACCTCCACGAGCAACCGGCAAGCATATGTCCGGTACACCTGCACGCACACCTTGTTTCTTTAGGTTGGCCGCTTCGAGTTTATTGCGACTACCGCCGTTTGGAATATGAAACATCATATCCAATTCGGGATACTCTGTCTTCATAAAGTCAACCCAGCGAAAGAGCTTCTTTTGTTCGTCTGCTTCATACTGTTTCATTGTACTTAATCGAACCTCCTAAATTGTTCAATGCTATTTTTGACTGTGAGTATAGTTTTTCAATCTTATTTACAAATTCGTCGTTAATCACATCAACAGGAGCAATAAATGCATATGCTATCAAGCCAAACTTGACGCATACATATTTCTTGCCATTAATCCCATCTCTTATAGTCAAACGCATATCGCCATTTGGCATATCGGTAAACGGAGCTAAATATTTTATATCAACAAATAAAATTCCCTCTTCGGTCGAAATCGGTATGACTATCTTATCTTTGATTGCTATTGTAATATCCCACATCTCAGCATCTGATTCATTTGGATCACTGTCAGACACTAAGATTGGAGGAGTGCCAACAAAAAATTCAAAGCAACACTTGTTTCTCTGAGTATCGTTAATATCATAGAGCTTGCATATGCTGTCTTCTGTCAGCATTGGTAAACCTGTGATAGGGTAGCAGGCGCTTCCGTCAGAAAGCCACTGCTCGTCATATTCGGCTTGATACACATAAAACACTCCACTTTTCTTGCAGATGTCAAAGCACTTTTTTGTTTTCATTATTTTTTAACTTCCTTTCTGTCACAGTCGGGTATAATTTTACCTATTCGGACTAATGCTGTGTACATACCGTAGCTGTAGTGAGTTTTATGCTTTTTGTTGTATTCGTCGATTTCACGCTGTTTTAAATCCAAGTTGTCAAGTTTTTTCTGTTTCATATCATTTCTCCTTTTATTTTGCTTTTTGCCGCTGCTTCAATTTGCACTTGCGTTGTTCTTGTACAGCAACCTCAACAGGCTTACCTCGATTTGTTGTATTCTTTATAATTCAATTTTACCATTCATTAAATCGGGCAATATTGCATCTCTTAATTCGACTAAATATTGATTTTGCATTGTGTTTAGCAGAGCAATTTGATTTTTCCATATTGTTAAAAAATGAATAAATATATCTGGTAGCAATTCTTTGTCATTACACTTAAACATAAATTCATTTTTGTTTTTTGTGAATTGGATATAATCAGACTTTTCAATCTTAATGCCTAACAATTTAGACTGCTCATCTGCAAGTTGATTTGAATTTTTGAACTCATTTTTATAAAGCTGAATATCAAAACCCATTTTCTTAGCAATCGTCTCATTGATTACTAATTTACAAGCATTTTGCATTTTAATGATGTAGTTAATATTGTTTGCTATTTCTTGTAAATCACGATGTTTGCTATCTTCAAAATCTTCAATACTTACATCAAAAAACATACTCGGAGCGAGCATATATTTCTTTTCTGCTATCTCTGCGTTTGACTTTATCAAAGAAAATTTATTCACTTCTGTTAGGTTTTCAATAACCTGAATGATTTTATTTATATTTTCATCGGACAAAACATTATATTCCTTTTTGTAAGTTCTGTTCGTGTGGCTTTTACCGCCAAACTGTCCATTTTGTTCTCGCTCTTCAACGACAAAATTTTGAATGCTATGTATCAGATTCACTTTGCCTTTGTTTGCTTTGCTTTTGTTTAAAACCATTATGCAGGTTGATATACTTGTACATTCAAACATATTGTTTGGTAAAGTAATAATCGACTCAATCAAATCATTATCAATCAAATACTTTCGTATACCATATTCATTGCGTTGCGTCAGCGCGCCCAGTGGAAGTATTAAAACGGCCTTGTTTGCTCTCGCAATGCAATTAAAAACGAAAGCATAATTCGCATTGCTCGCCGGCGGAATCACTGGAAATCTAATGTCATTTTCAAGCGGTAACGGTGGTTGCCATTTGATGTTGTAAGGCGGATTGCTTACTGCAACATCACAATGCAGATTGATTTGTTCGTTGCTTGGCAATTCGTCCACTTTGCTATATTTGTCATCTGCCGAAAGTTTATATATTTTTAAAAACTTACGCGTCAATACATTGCCATTAAAAACATAGCCGTTTACATTATGCAAACACAGATTAAAAAGTAAAAATGGTATAACTTTTTCATCAAGCTCTTCAACACAAACAAATTTCGCTTTGCTATCTTTTAGCATTTGCACCGTTAAAGCTCCGCTGCCGCCACAACAATCGTAAACCGTTTCACAGTTACCAGCTAAAGCAGAGACTAATTTACAAAGGCTCTTTGGTGTGTAGTCTTGTTTCTTTTCTGCTCGGTCAGCTTCATAATATTGCCACAACGCCTGCAACCAGTCTTTTGAACCGTCACAAAGTTTTTTATACTCATCAAAAATATAAAAATTTGGCTTTAAAACAACATCAAGTAAAGCATTTCCGATTTCTGATGTTTTGGTAACTCAGTATTATATTTTAAGAAGAATAATCAACGAAAGTTGTACTTTCTGATATATAGTAAAGCCGTGCGGAGCTTACTAACTGATTAATTAAGATTTGCAATAGTATTGCTCAAGAAGTTTTGCGCAATCTGCTTGAGCTTTTCACCTTGCGCCGAATTTGTTTCACAAATTTTCTCAACGCTGTTAATAAACTTTTTGAGATGTGATTGTAACTCGTTGAAGTAAAGAGTTGCTGTCACAAGGTCAGCATCTGCATTTTTGTCAAGCTTGTTTGCCAACTGTTCTGCTTTTTTAATAGCGTCTGTTTTTTCTTTGTCGATTGCTTCAAGCTTAGCTCTGTATGTTTTTTCAAGCTCATCTTTAACACTTGTCTGTGCTTTTTCTGTAGCTTCTTTAACTGCTTCTTCAACAGCGTTTTGTTTTTCTTTTTCAAATGACGCTTTTAAGCTGTTTATTTTGCTTTTTGCCGCTGCTTCAATTTGCGCTTGCGTTGGTTCTTGTACAGCAACCTCAACAGGCTTGCTTTCAAGTTCTTTAATTCGTTTGTGCAATAACTTGTTTTCATCTGTGAGATTTTGTTTATCTGCTTGTAACGATTTCTGTGCGTTGTTGCTGTCGTTAAGCTCATCACCGAGCAAGGCAAGCTGTTCACCTTGTTGCTTGCTTTTTTCGACAAGTTCTTTAATTTCTTTGACCGACATACCTGCAAGGTCATTTTCTGCAACAAAATCATCTCTGTCTACAGCACATACTTCTGTAAGTAATTGCAATTTAGTAATGCCAAGCTGTGCATTTGACTGCAAAACCGTACCGCCGAGTTTTTCATATGTGCTGATGTAGTTGTATGCTTGTCTGCGTTTAATGCCGCAGGCTTGCTCTGTGTATGTATCAAATGTTTCAAAGCCGAGCGGCTTGTACAACTGCCTGTCCCTGATTGTCTTCAGGCTTTCGCACAGCGTTACCATTGCGTTTGCCGCCGTCTGCTCCGCCTGTAAAATGCTCTGATGCAGTGACAGAGCGGTCTTTGTATCTGCGTTAAGCTCCGTAATGTTAAAATCCGTAATATCCATTATGGTTATGCCCATTAAGCTACTGTCTGACATTTTTCTCTGCTCCTTTTAATTGGTTCTATTTTTTCTTTATACCATTTATCCATAAAGTCTTTAACTTTTTTTGGATACGCACAATTTCTCAATCCTCTGCATTGCTCAATTTCATAAGTTATGGGATTAAGCTCAAGCGTAAAATATGGTTTGTCTTTTTCGCTTGTCTTGCGGATAAAAAGTATAATTGTACTGCCAAAGGCAACTCTTTTTGCGTATGTCGCTACACAATGGCATAGCGTTTTGCCTTCGTTTTTTAGGTCATTGTGTCTTGACGGTGGCATAATACAATAGTTTTTATCCTCATAGCTATATAAATTGCTATAAGATTTGTATTGTCGAGCAATTTGTGGAAGTTCTGCATTTTTAAGTTCTTTATCATTGATTATGCTGTACGCTAAATCATGTGCTTGCTTTAAGTTTTTAGGGAAAAGCACTTCTGAATTTGACAAGTCATATTCAAGCAAAGTAGCATTTCTAATGTAGTCTTTATAATCACTAAAAAAATGCCGTCTTGGATCCCACCAACTGTCTTTATCTTGGCTTGTGCAATTTTCGCTTTCCCACTTGCGGAAAAATTGACAAAATTTTCTTAGAGAACTGTATTCTAAAATTCTTAACATATCATTAACATCACAGTCGATCATTGAACGAATTGCAAAAAATTCTTTTAACTCTTCAATGTCAATTTTTCTGCCTGTGCTTTGATATGCTTTGTATAGCTCAAATTCTCTGTAACTAACATTTAAAGGCTTTAGAATTTTTAAATCGTCTTTTGTTATACCAAAGCTCTTAGATAACGAGCCTTTAGATAGATCATACAAGCTTGTATTGTATCTGTGTGCAATTACATCTCGTGCTAATTCAATTAAGCCGTTATTAAGCAGATTAGGCAAGCACGCAGCTGTATTTACAGCGTCGTATAAATTCGCAAAACCAACAGGATTACATTGCTTTGCAATCTTGCCGTAGTCGATATGCCACTTGTTAAATCCTTTTACACGCTTAAATATCTTGTTGAGCGTGCCGGTAAAGAGCTGCATTTTATAATTGATACCTGATACATAGTCTTTACGCCAGTCACCGCCTTTGTAATTTTCGTCATATATGTATTGTTCTTGCACTCGCATTTCTTGTCCGTCAAAGTCGCAAGTTGTTCTTGAAAGTTCTTGCATAATGATGCGCGGCTTAATTCTGCCTTGAATGTATGCGTGTTTGACAATAAATTTACGAGCACAAAATCTTGTTCCTTTAAACGGTTGCAAATACATAATTGTTTCTCGGTCGATAAATCCACGAGAATTAGCGTATTTCTTGTATGGTTTTGCAGTGCACTTCTTGTGGCAATTAGGGCAAGTGACCTTATCTCCGCTGCGTACCTTGTTAATAGTAACCTCGTTACCGCATACGGAACATCTTGCAGTAGTCTGCTTTTTGCCGTTGGCATCATAAAACATATATCGGCTATATGCCATTACGGTATTATCAATCCATTTATGTACTGACTGCGGCAGTGGGCGAATTTCTGCTAATTCATAACTTATGCTGTCTTTAATTTTTTGATATTTATCTTTGATCCTTTTTTCCCTGACTGCTTTTTGCCAAGCTATTATTTTTTTGATGCCTTTACCTTTTGCATATGATTTAGTATCTGACAAATACTCATCAATGACCTTATCAGTATCAGCGCTGAACTGATAATAGAATTGATTGCAGTAATAATCAACCGGCAAACTGCTTTCACTGACTGTGCCGTCTGATTTAACGATAAACCATTTGTCATCACCTTGCTTGTTTTTCCCGATGAACAGTCTATAGAGGAACTCCGCCGCCGGGGCAGGCTTAAACATATCAACTATAAGAGTTTTTTCACCTGTTGACTCATCGATAAAGGCATCATAAACATAATTGTATTGGTGTGTCGTATAATTGACATACTTGCCTTTATGCTGAAACTCAACTACAGCTTGCATTGCAGGTACATCCGCACGGTTTTTATTTATTTCTAACGCTAACAGCTTTTTTCTCTGCATTTATACTCACCTCACAGTAAATCCATAAGGTTTATAAAGCCTTGTTTTTCAGACTTTGTCGGGGCAGGAGAGGTGCTGTTCATTCGCCACACTTCCGGCGGCAATTCGCTCGGTTTTGGGATTGAGTAAAAGTCGCAAATAGCGTTCATAACTTCAACAGGATTTGCAATTTTCTTGCTTGTTATTTTCTTCACGAGTGCAGGCACCTGCATTTCTTCAACGTTTAAGTCCTGCAATACAATCTCTGCACTCTCCAGCTGTGCTGTGATGATGTCAATGAGCTGTTGCATAACATTCCACTCATTTGAGTATTTTTTATAGTTCTTGCCTTGAGTTTTAATGCATTCAACTGCATTTTCTAAAATATTCATATAAATTCACCTTTCCTCTTGATTTTTGTGCGGTGAAAACATATAATAAATACGGTAAATATTTTTATATCTTTTCACTTTGCCGCCAGCTGTGCATTAGCTGGCGGCTTTGTCTTTTGCATTTAAAATGTAGTCAATCTTCGACTTGCAAGCCTTGATGTGTTCTGTTGTTGGATTTTCAAGGAGTTCCGCCATATCTTGTAAAATATACGGAATAGTGTCGATGAAGTCGGGATTGTAGTCTGTGTTCTCGTAGTCGTAAAGTTTGCGAATACAGCCGTAAAACTCATTCGGCACATCTTTACAATCGTGCATTTTGCCGTAGATGTCCTTAACCTTGATTTTGCTGTTTTGATTTAAAGTTAATCTTTTCATTAGCTACATTCCTTGCTTATAAAATCTGTAGCACGATACAATGTCACGCAGTCGCCGTCAAGGTCATCGTCGTAATACTGTGCTATCTCATCGCTCATTGCTTTAATAATCACAGCGTAGTAATCTTCTTCCCATTCTTTCGCCGCTTCAATTATTTCATCAAGCGTAAACTTGCCTTTTGCTTTTCGAAGTTTCAGACACCAGCGCCCCGAAGCATCGTATTCGCTTTCGATTGTTGTCCCTTTTTTCATCTGTTACACCCCCCTTAATTTTTCGCTGCGTATTTGCAGCACTTAATGAATTTTTTACAGTTGTTGGCAACACGCTTAATACCTGTCGCTCTGTTGTTGAGCTTGTGGCGGTCGAGGCTCTCTTTGACTTCTGCAACATAATTCAAGATGTCTTCGAGCCTGTCCGCTGTAACGGTGTCTAAACCCTGTAAGGCTATGACTTCGCCGTCTTTAATGCAGATTTGTAAGTTTTCAAGCTTGCTCATATCCGTTTGCTCCTTTCTTGAGATTTTCGAGCAATTCACGCTCTATAATCACGCAGTCCCTCAAATAGCATTTGACATTGCTGTTAATGCCATAGACTGTATTATCATCTAAACAAATTGCTGTTTCGTATGATACTTTCATCATAAAGCGTCCTAAATCATCAGAGAACACATCTCCGATTTCAACCTCGTTAAACGAATACGATTTAGATTTGTTGATAATTACTTCCATTTCCATTCTCCTTTCATTTCGTCGGGGTCAATCAAAAGTTCATATGGTTTAATTCCAAGGACTTCCGCAGCTCTGACGATTTCTTCAAGTCTGAAATTTTCAGGACTTTTGTTTTTGCGTGCTGAACAGGTAGCAGGATTAATGCCAAAGAGTTTGCTGATTTTTTCTCTGTCATAACCGATACAGTTCAATCGAAAGAAAAGACATTGTGCTACTCTCGACATATATGCTTGCTCCTGTTCAGCTTTTATTATTCTTTTTATTTTCGGCATGTAATCACCTCTTATGCTGGATCAATAGATTTTTCGAAAAGATATTCCAACTCATATTTTGGAAACAATCTTTCTTTGATTGAGAATGCTTCTCCAATTGAAAAATCTCCCTTGGTAATCTTGTTTCTAAAGGTGCTTTCCGGCATACCGATAGCACCTGAAACAGATCTCCAAGACATTCCGTTTGCGTTAATTTCTCTATCTAAGTTTCGATACATAATAAAACCTCCTTTTTTTGCGTTTGTTACGCATATGAGTAATTTTTAATTTTATTATATACGCAATTGCAAATAAAGTCAATGCAAATTTACGCATTTGCGTAAATTTTAGCGTTTTGCATAAACAACAAAATTGTTTATTGGCTATAATTCTGAATTTACGCAAATGCGTTGATTATTGTTGATTTTTGCAACATTTTGCTATATAATACTTAATTAGAAGGAGGTTATCAGATGGGAATAGGAGCAAAATTGTCAGAGATACTTAAAATTCAGCATAGCAATCCAAATGAATTAGCTGATAAGATCGGTGTACCCGCCTCAACTATTTATAGTATAATTAAACGAGATAATATGAAAGTTGATATTTCTGTACTAGCAAAAATATGTAAAGAGCTAAATGTGAAAATGGAAATTTTCTACAATGAGTACATAGCAGAAAGCAATAATATTAGAGATAATATAACTTTTACGCAACATGAAATTAGTTTAATTACAGCTTACAGAAATAAACCTGATATGCAACCAGCGGTAGATACACTTTTGGGAATTAAGAATGATTATGTGACAGTATTAACGGCTGCAAGAAGCGATAACAACAGGCCTATTGAGCAAAGCAAATTACATAAAGATAAGCTTGAACTGTTAAGAAGTGCTAAGACAGTTAAAGATGATTCTGATTTATAAATAAAAACCACCCCATAGGTTACAATACCTATGAGGTGAGGTAAATGGATTATGGTAAATATAAAAACGCTCGTAATGCTTCGTGGCAATGCATATTAGACTACAATATTAATATATTGCCTGTTAAGGTTACAGATATAATTAATAAATCTGATAATATACGTTTGGTGAAAAACAGCGTTGCAAAGATACTTTGCAACGGCATAAGCGGTATAACCATTGTGGATAATGACAAATTTATTATTGTGTATAAGGATACCGATAATTCAAAGAGATGTCGATTTACAATAGCACACGAACTTGGGCATATTTTCCTCGGCCATATGATAGTAAATCAGACAACTTACAGAACATTTGCTGTGCAAAATGATACGGAGAGTTCAGCTAATATCTTTGCTCGTGACTTGCTCGCTCCTGCGTGCGTACTGCACGAATTGCAGATTTTAACCGCTGCGGAAATATCTCGGTTATGTAATATAAGTCTTGAAGCTGCGACATATAGATCAGAGCGTATGCAAGAGCTTGAAAAAAGAAATGCTTTTTATAAGCACCCACTCGAAAGAGAAGTAGTAAAGCAGTTTATAGAATTTATCAATAAAAAGAAAAGTCAGTCACAGGTGGAGCTATGACTGACTAAAAAAGATATGAGAAGAAAGCGCACTCCTCGCTACTATTTTACATTATGTGACATATATTGTCAATGAAATGCATTTTATTAAATAAAAAGAGGAGCGTAAAAAATGGGTTTATTATCTAAATTATTTGGCAAAAAGCAAGAACCGTCAAAATCAACTCCTGAAACAGGAAAATCACATATTAAGGTTTTTAAAGTTGCAGGTGTAACATTTGATGACCGTCAAAAATATCTGAAAAAGTTAAAAGCTGACAAAAAATCCGGTAAAGCTATTAATGTAAAAATAGAAGAATACGATTTCAAGGGTGAGCCGGCTATCAGAATTATTGCTAACGGATATGATGTTGGAAATCTTCATAGAGAAGATGTTGCTTTTGTAAAATCAAATCAAGAGCGTATACTTGGCATTAATGATTTTACTATTGGCGAGCATTACGATGAGAATGAAAAAACGAGTTATAATGCAAAAGTCAAATTGCTTATTGCAAATAAATCATAAAGAGAAACGCTTTAAAAGGAGTGCTTGAAAGGGAAGTAGTAAAGCAGTTTAAAGAGTTTATTAAGATATCGTGTGATTATAATTAACTAAAAAGGAGAGAATTAACAATGAAATGTAAAAAATGTGGTGCAGAAATCTCGGATAAATCCAAATTCTGTGATAAGTGCGGAGAAAAGGTAGTTATTCCGATTGAACAAAAACCGTTATTTACCGACAGTGAAACGGACCTTAAAGAAAAATCAAGCGCGCCGTCACGATTTGATGAAAAACCCGTTGAATCAAACGAGCCAAAAGTAAAATGTCAGAAATGCGGTGCAATCGTACCTGAAAGTTATACTTTTTGTGATAAGTGCGGAGAAAAAATTATATTACCGCCAAAGCCACAACCGTTGTTTAAAGATAACATTGCAGATGTTAATAACCATAATAATCAAATTGAAAGTAAAGCCAAAAACAAGGAAAAGAAAATGATTAAAGTTTTAGCATGTGCTCTTGGTGTAGTTTCTTTTGTAGCTATTGTTTCAGTTGCAGTAGCTTTGACAGGTAATAAATCGGTTCAACCGGCTGATGTGGCTACAACGCAACATATAAATGATTATGATAAAACTTCAAAAGTTGAAAGTTTTACTTATAAGGAATATCCTACAGAAAAAGAAACGAAAGTTGAAACAACGGCAGAACCTAAAACAGAACCAACTACAGAAAAAGTTGCTGAATCAAAAATAGAGATTGAAACTAAAAAAACAGAATTAACAAGAGGTCAGAAAAATGCTTTACAATCGGCAAAAGACTATTTAGATATTTCATATTTTTCATATCAAGGACTTATCGAACAACTTGAATATGAAAAATATTCTCACGAGGAATCGGCTTATGCGGCAGACAATTGTGGTGCAGATTGGAATGAACAAGCTGTAAAAACAGCTAAATCGTACTTAGATACTTCATCTTTTTCTGAAAGTGGATTAACAGAACAACTTGAATATGAAAAATTTACTCACGATCAAGCTGTTTACGGAGTTAATAATTGTGGTGCAGATTGGAACGAACAAGCTGCAAAAACAGCTAAATCATATCTTGATGTTATGTCTTTTTCAAAAGATGAATTAATTGAACAACTTGAATTTGATGGATTTACTCACGATCAAGCAGTGCATGGAGTTGAACAGAGTTACTAATCGTATTATAGCTAAAATAAAAAATCCGCCCGTTACTGTTGCGCAGTAACGAGCGGAAGATCACTTACAGGGTGCAAGTGATGCAGTTAAATGCAATAATATTGTATCACAATCCCTTGTGTTTTGCAACAGCTTTATACAAGGGATTTTTGCACCCTTTTTTAAACAAAAGGAGTGTTTTATATGGCAGAACCTAAGAAAATGCCGTCGGGCAACTGGCGTGTGCGTGTCTTTTTGGGCAAGGATAAAAGCGGAAAGAAAAAGTATAAATCCATTACAGCGGCAACAAAAAAAGAGGCGAAAAGGGCAGCGGATAGATTTGAGCTGTCGCTGACTACCTCTTGTATCGATTATAATGACCTCACGCTTGAGCAAGCTTGCGAAATGTATATTGAGAGTAAGTCGGCAGTTCTTAGCCCAAGTACCATAGCTGGATATGAAAAAATTAAGCGTAACTACTTTACTGAATTAATGCCGTTTAAGCTTACTAAGCTTACTGCTGTAATGATTCAGAACTCAGTTAATGCGTTGTCGGTCAATCACAGTCCTAAGACTGTACGAAATGCTCACGGCTTATTGTCTGCTGTCTTAAAAGTGTATTATCCTGCATTGACTCTTAATACAACATTGCCTCAGAAAGTTAAACCGCAATACACCATTCCGACAACGGAGGATATTAACAAGTTGCTCGAACTTGCAGATGATAGACTGCGAGTTCCCATCAAGCTCGCAAGCCAAGGTTCTCTACGCCGTTCCGAGATATGTGCATTACAGCCTTCTGATTTCAACAGTTTTGGGGTAAGCATAACTAAAGCGGTTGTCGCTGACAATAACGGTAAATTTATTGTCAAGACAACAAAGACCGAGGCAGGCACACGCTTCGTTCCACTGCCGTCTAATCTCATTAATGAGTGTAGAAATTGGCAGTACTTTGGTATTTCACCGTCAACTCTTTCAAGTGCCTTTAACCGGCTTGTCGAAAAAGCTGATGTGGCACATTTTAGCTTTCACAAGCTCCGCCATTATTTTGCGTCTGAGTGTCACGCACAAGGTATCCCAGACCAATACATCGCCGAAATTGGCGGATGGCAAACCGTAGATATGTTACACAAAATATATCAACATACATTAAGAGATAAGACTGATACTATGGCCACAAAAATAGTCACGATGTTTAGTGCAAATTTTGCAGATGACTTGAAAGATGACCCAAAACGAAAAAAAGTTTGATTTTATCGGCTTTTTGAGTGATTTTCTAATGGGTTCGATTCCCCTCATCTCCACCAAACAAGTATTGGACGAACTTCTACTTTTTCAGCGGCGGATTTGCCGTCAAGGTGATGCTCTGCTACGAAACAAAAAAGAGCCAAAGTCACGAAGATTTTGGTTCTTTTTATATTTTTTCTTAACAAAACGAAAAGAATGGTTTTAATATTGAGAATTGTATATAACGAAGGTTTTTCTATAAATCCTGAGAAAACAAGAGTTGCAAGAAGCAACGCAAGGCAAGAAGTTACATGGATTGTAGTTAATTCTCATATGCAGATTTCTAAAGAAAAGAGAAAGCAGATTCGACAACAGATTTATTATATAAGGAAATATGGATTAGAATCCCATTTGGAGCGGATTGAGGAGAATCGTGCTAATTACCTTAATCACCTTTTAGGACAAATCAATTTTGCCCTATTCGTCAACCCTAAGGACGAAGAAATGAAAGAATATTTTGATACAGTAAAAACAATTATGAAAAATCAAAATGAATAATAGTTTATCCGCCTATTGTAAATGCAGTAGGCGGCTTTTATTTGTAAATATAAAATCACACATTTGTAAAAATACATTCACTTTTGCTAAAATATTGGCAAGGGAGGATTTGATATGCGAGATGAGAAGAGTTACATAGCACTTGATGATTTTGAGCATAGAATTGTTGTCGACTGTATGAATGAAATGAGAAACAACCTTATCGCTGACAGCAAATACACCGATGTGGTGGACGAGGTTTTACTGAAAATCATTGATGCAAAGCAAAAAGAATTCAAAGTGATCTACAAGGAGGCTTGATTATGGAAAAAGTTATTTATGACAAAAAGAACGGTCTTTGGTACGAACTTCAAGGCGATTATTACATTCCTTGCTTGAAACTTCCCGAAGAAGAACAACAGCCAATCGGCTTATGGGGACAACGACATTTGCGGTATATCAAGCAAAATCGCAAGGTCTTTTATCTCAATCTGCTGACAAGCGGTAAACTGAACGGTTACCTCTCAGGTCTTGACAAACAGGCAGAAGATATGTTTTCTCGGCTCGCAAAACAAATGGCAGAGTGTGAGGGAGTGTCGGAAAAACTCAAGGCTGACGATCAAATGGAATGGGTTGATCGGATGAACAATATCCACAGCAGAGCAAAGGAAGTCATAAATAATGAATTGATTTTTTCATAAAAGATTAACTGTGCTGTAAACATCAAAAGGATTTACAGCACAGTTTTTGCTATTCATGTTCTGTTTAACAGATTATTCAACCTTCATCATTCGGTAGCCTACGCCGATATGCGTTTGGATATATTGGGGAGAATCTGCATCCTTCTCCGGCTTTTTGCGGAGCGTTGCCATAAAAACACGCAAGGAAGCAATATCGTTATCCCAACTGCTGCCCCAAATGTTCTGGGTAATAAAGGTATGGGTTAAAACCTTGCCGATATTTCTTGAAAGCAGACACAAAAGCTTATATTCAATAGGTGTAAGGTGCAGTTCATCGTCGCCGAGATAGGCGCATCCTGCGGCATAATCTATGCGGTGTTTTTACCGTCAGTATCGGGTATGATATGCACATCTAAATTCGGTGCGTTTGCAATCAGTTTTTCTGTAAGAGTAGGTTTAGAAAATATGCTCTTTCGGGTTGCGGAGCTTCTTCCTATCACAATTTTTGAGACTCCCGAAAGCCTTGCAAATTCGGCAATTTGATAGGAAACATCTTCACCGTGCACGGTTTCAATTTTAGCGCCTAATTGTTCTGCAAGACGCATATTGCTTCGCAGGCGTTTTACATCTTCTTCAGGCATAACCTGATAATCAGGAGTTTCAACAAACAGTGCGGTAAAAGCGCCCTTAAAGGCATTCGCCATTCGGGCGGCAGTGCGAATTATTTTCGCATTGGACGGTGACGACGAAAGGCAGACAAGAATATGCTCATCGGTATGATAATCGCTGTGACTTTTCGTTCTGACGGTTTCGGTAAGCAGATTCACCCTGTCGGCACAGCGGCGCAAGGTAATTTCCCGAAGCGCCGTAAGATTTTCAATGGTAAAGAAATTCTCTGTTGCACGCTCAGCTTGAGTCGGGTTATAAACTTTGCCCGCTTGCCGCCGTTCAATCTATTCCTGCGGCTCAATATCCACAAGCTCAACCTGACTTGCGTTGTCAAACACCGAATCGGGGATTCGCTCATGTACCATAATGCCCGTTATAGATGCAACAGTGTCATTTAGACTTTCAATATGCTGAACGTTTACCGTGGTATAAACGTCTATTCCCGCATTAAGTAACTCTTCAATATCCTGATAACGCTTTGTATGTCGGCACACGGGGGCATTATTTCATCCATATAAACACCCTTGTAAGTCTCATATTTCAAGTTGGAAAAATTAAAAGAATTTCTTCTTTTTGAAGTAGATGATTTCTCCTATTGCGATAATAAGAGAAACAATAATCACCGACAGATAACCGTATCGCCACTTCAGCTCCGGCATATAAGCAAAGTTCATTCCATACCATCCCGTAATTAAAGTAAGAGGCAGGAAAAAGGTGGTGACGATTGTGAGAATCCCCATAATCTTATTTTGCCGCGCATCCTGCATAGACTGATAAAGCTCACGAAGTTGCAGCATATTTTCACGAAGCAACTGAACATGATTTTGCAATCTCTCAGCACGGTGGGTAAATTTTTCCCAGTCCCCGGTATCGTCTGCAAATGAAGAACACGCGCGGGATTGAAACAACTCTCCGATATCTGTCAATTGTTCATAGTAAGCATTTAATTCAGACAGCTTTTGCCTGTATTTTGTGAGCAGAGGGAAAAAGTCTGCCGAACCGCCGGAGCCGATATTTTCTTCCATTTTTTCTGTTTCTGACTCGATGTGAGAAAGATAGAGAACATCATCCTCTATCATTTGCTCCATAAACTGCAAAAGAAGATGAGCCGGACTGTTCAGCTCCTGAAACATACTTATCCGTTTGTCTACCCATAATTTTAAATCGCCTACATCTTCGACAAATAAGAGCGACTGTCCCGTCAAATAAAAGCTGAAGGAAAGCTGCGGTGAACGCTGTTCGCTTTTTTGAGGCAGGCGTAATGTTCCGATGATGCAGTTTTTGAAAACCTCTGCCTTACAATAACGAATCGATCCAAGACAGTGAAGAAGTTCTTTATAATACGGTAGTTGTTCTTTACATTTGTGAAATTCCGCCGTACTCATAAATGTAAAAAACGGCTTTTTATCGCCGCAGTTTTGGACGGCTTGCAGACTCCCGTCTTTTGAATTTATAAAGTATTGCATTACAACTCCCCCTTTTTACTTTTTATTATATCACATATATCACAAGTATAAAAGTATTTTCTACTTTACATATTCCGCATTGATCACCGCTTGATTTGAAAAGAGAAAATCAGAGAAGCTATTTGCAAAGGCATTATTTGAAGCCTTTTTCCATATCACAGCGGTCTGAATTACGGAAGGATCCGGCGGTTCTATCGTACATCCTGCTTTCTCACAGATAATACTATTTTGCTTTGTAGAAATGATAAGACAGCGGTATGTATCGTTATTTGCAGAAGCATTGTTTTCAATAAAGCCAAAGTCAATGCGATTTTTGTTTAGCTTATCATATATATCCTCTGTATTTCCAAACAGGAAATGAAGCTGACAATTTGGCTTTCCTTTTGAAAACTTTTCAAATAGCGGTATCAGCGAATCCAAGATCATAGGATTATCAAACGCAATAAAAAGGCTGTTTTCTGCAATTTCTTCGTCAATTAAGTGGTGGTTATTTGCTAAAAAATCGTCAAGCCTTTTCATTATAAAGTAACCGAACACAATCATGACAGCCACTGCGCACACTAACAATAATTCTTTCATGCTTTCCGTCTTCTTTCGGAATTTATATGTGAAAACACTTTTGTATGTTTTTGGTATCACCCAGCACCAAAATAGTGTCACCCGGTATAAAGCTTGTTTCAGGCGCAAAATTTAGATTCATTTTACCGTCGCGTTTAATCGCCATAATATTGATACCGTGCTTTTTACGCACATCTGCTTCAATAACGGTTTTTCCGATCCATTTTTCGGGTACGGCAATTTCAAAAATTGCATGATCGCTGTCCAACTCTATGTAATCGAGGATATGGTCGGCAGTATAGCGGATAGCCGTCCAATCCGCAAGCTGCCTTTCGGGATATACGATTTCATCCGCACCGTTTCGCAGAAGGAATTTTGCGTGTACTTCCCGTGCCGCACGGGAAACTATCTTTTTGGCATCCAATTCCTTTAATAGAGATGTCGTTTCAAGCGAGCTTTGAAAATCGTCCCCGATTGCAACGATGCAAACATCAAAATTATTTACGCCCAAAGACTCCAAAAACTCCTCATTTGTTGCATCACCTATTTGCGCGTTCATAACAAAGGGCAATACCGCATTTACTCTTTTTTCGTTTTTGTCTACAGCCATAACCTGATGCCGCATCTCGTTAAGCTTCATAGCAATATGCCTGCCAAACCTTCCAAGCCCTATTAATAAAACAGATTTCATATTATTTCTCCTTTAGCCAACCGTTATTTTTTCCTGCGGATATTTTGTTACGTTTGTCCCCGTACCTTTCATTGCCGCAAATATCAATGTCAGTCCTCCGACTCTTCCGAAAAACATGAGTATAATCAGAATGAACTGCGAAGCAATCCCCAACTGTGAGGTGATGCCAAGCGAAAGCCCCACCGTTCCGATTGCCGACGCTGTTTCAAACAGTGACGGGAGCAATGGAAGATTTTCGATGCGGCTGATGATCATTCCGCCACTTATAAACAGCCCAATATACAGTAAAAAGATAGTTGCCGCACTTTTCACGGTATCGTCGGATATGCGCCGTTTGAAAAAGTGTGTATCTTCCTTTTTACGAAACACGGACAGCGCCGATGAAACCAAAACGGCGATTGTGGTGGTTTTCATACCGCCAGCCGTTGAACCGGGCGAACCGCCGATCACCATCAACAATATTATCAGCATTTGACCTGTCTCACTGAAGGATGTTAAATCCGTGGTATTAAAGCCTGCTGTTCTCGGCGTAACAGACTGGAAAAGAGAGGTCAGGATTCTTTCTCCCAGTGGAAGGTTCTGATACTCGAAAAAGAAAAAGTAAAGCGATGGCAGGATAATCAGTATTCCCGTAACCGTGAGGATAACCTTGCTTTGCATTCGGTATTTTCTGAAATGAAGCTTATTGTTATTAATATCTTCCCAAGTTAAAAAGCCTATTCCGCCGATAATAATAAGGGACATAACCGTGAAGTTAAAAAAAGGCTGTGATGAATAAGAGGTTAATGACGAAAATGGCTCTTTAATGCCGATTAAGTCAAAGCCTGCGTTGCAGAATGCCGAAACAGAATGGAACAAGGCGTACCATAAACCCTTCGTAATTCCGAAATCACGGATAAAAGCCGGCAAAAGCAGGGCTGCTCCAATCAGCTCAATGCACACCGAGGTTTTTAATATAAATTTTGTAAGCCGCACAATGCCGCCGACATGATGTGCAGAAACTGCCTCCTGCATAGTGCTTCTCTGCATTAGACCTATTTTTCGACCTGAAAAAGCCGCAACCGAAACCGCAACCGTGACAATGCCCATACCGCCGATTTGAATTAAAAACAGTATTACGCTCTGCCCGAACATTGACCAGTATGTAGCGGTATCGTGTATAACTAAACCGGTTACACAAACTGCGGAGGTGGCGGTAAACAGTGCGTCTGAACATACAGCGCCTTTACCGTCACTTGTTGCAACGGGCAGCATTAACAGTATGCTGCCTAAAATTATCACAGACAGAAAGCCTAATATAATAATCTGGAACGATGTAATGTGCTTGTGTTTTGGATTTTGTCGTTTTATCATAACGGATACCTTCGCGATCTTAATATCAAATTTAGACTGTCTTTATTTTATCTTAATCTGCATTAAATCGGCGTAAGCAAGATAAAGACGATATTAAGATTGCATAAAGGTAAAGGCGGAAAAGCCGAAACTCTTCCGCCTTAAAACTATTACAGAATTCCGTCCAGCATCAAATTTACTTTAAGAACATTTACTGTTTCTTCTCCGAAGACTCCTAAGAATTTACCGTCGGTGCATTTCTTAATAATCTCCCGTACCTCGTCCTCGGTCATATCGTTTGCTTTTGCGATTCTTGCCACCTGATACTCGGCGGCGGAGGAGGAAATATGGGGGTCAAGTCCGCTGCCCGAGCAGGTCACAAGATCAACGGGGATTGCTGTTTCGTCCATGTCGGGATTGGCCTCCCGCAGTTTTTCCACACGCTCTTTTACCAAAGCCTCATATTCTTCGCTTGCCGGGGAAAGGTTGGACGGTGCGGCATACATCAGAGTTTTTCCGTTTTCGTCCTTGTAGGTTGAAACATCAATATTCATAATGCGCCCCCACATATGTCCGTCATCCGTATACTGCTGACCGAGCAGCTCACAACCGTACTTTTTTCCGTCAACCTCAATAATACTCCCGTTTGCTTTGTCGGGGAAAATAAGCTGCGCAAACCCTGTAACGACACCCGTATAAACCACGCCGCAGAGCAATGTGAATATAAGAAAAATTATTGCCGCTCTCGTCAGTATATTTTTTAATGTTTTCATTATAAAACCTCCTTATGCCAAGCCTAACAGTACAAGCAGCATATCAATCAGCTTAACGAAGATGAAGGGGGCCGCCAAACCGCCGAGACCGTAAATTAACAGGTTGCGGGACAAAAGCTTGCCTGCGGGAACCTCACGATATTTCACACCTTTGAGTGCCAGCGGAATCAGCGCAATAATAATCAATGCATTGTAGATGATTGCCGATAAAACAGCGCTTTGCGGGGAATGAAGTCCCATAATGTTAAGTGCCGAAAGACCCGGATACAGTCCCATAAACAAGGCGGGAATAATGGCGAAATACTTTGCTACATCGTTCGCTATGGAGAAGGTGGTCAGACTGCCTCTTGTCATCAAAAGCTGTTTACCGATACGGACGATATCAATAAGCTTTGTCGGTGACGAATCAAGATCAACCATATTTCCCGCTTCCTTTGCCGCCTGTGTGCCGGTGTTCATCGCAACCGCCACATCAGCCTGTGCAAGTGCGGGTGCGTCGTTCGTGACATCGCCCGTCATTGCTACAAGGTGTCCTTTGCTCTGAAAATCGCGTATCATTTGAAGCTTGCCTTCGGGAGTTGCTTCGGCAAGGAAATCATCCACGCCCGCTTCTGCCGCAATGGCGGCGGTCATCGGGTTATCGCCTGTAATCATAATGGTTTTTATACCCATTTTACGAAGATCCGCAAACTTTTCCTTAACGCCCTGCTTGATAATGTCTTTCAGATGAATAACGCCTAAAATCTTATGATTTTTCGCTACAACAAGGGGAGTTCCGCCTTCGTTCGCAATCTCTTTAACGATTCGGTCGCATTCCTCCGAATAAATTCCGCCGCTTTCGGTTACATATTTTTCCATGGTATCGGCGGCTCCCTTGCGGATTTCGTTGCCGTCATAATCAACGCCGCTCATACGGGTTTTCGCCGTAAAGGGAATAAATGTCATGTTCTTGTCGGAAAGCTCTCTGCCACGAATATTGAATTTTTCTTTTGCGAGAATAACCACGCTTCTGCCTTCGGGCGTTTCATCGGCAAGAGAGGATAGCTGTGCCGCATCGGCAAGTTCTTGTTCACTTACACCGTCTACGGGAATAAATGCGTTCGCCTTGCGGTTACCGAGCGTAATTGTTCCGGTTTTATCAAGCATCAATATATCCACATCGCCTGCGGCTTCAATAGCTCTTCCGCTCATAGCAAGTACATTTGCTTGGTTCAGTCTGCTCATTCCCGCAATACCGATAGCGGAAAGCAATGCGCCGATGGTGGTAGGGGCAAGGCAGACAAGCAACGCTACTAAGGTAGTAACAGAGGTGGGGTTATCAATTCCCGCCTGTTTTGCCGAGAATATGGAGTATGTATAAAGCGATACCGTAACAAGAATAAAGATAATGGAAAGGGCGACAAGAAAAATCTGCAATGCGATTTCGTTTGGCGTCTTTTTACGGGAAGCGCCCTCGACCATGGCAATCATTTTATCAAGGAAGCTTTCGCCCGCTTCGCTTGTTATCCGCACAACGATCCAATCGGAAAGTACGGTAGTACCGCCGGTTACTGCGCTTCTGTCGCCGCCTGCCTCACGGATAACGGGTGCGGATTCGCCTGTGATAGCGCTTTCGTCTACGGAAGCGGCTCCTTCAATAACCTCACCGTCGCCCGGAATTTGCTCTCCTGCTTTCACAATGACAATGTCGCCTCTTTTAAGCAACGCGGAAGAAACAGCGGTTATCTGTTCTTTCTTATCGGCAGAGGGTATCTTGTGTGTCTCCACATCTTTTTTGGAAGCTCTCAGAGCGTCCGCCTGCGCCTTGCCTCTGCCCTCGGCAATCGCTTCGGCAAAATTGGCAAAAATACAGGTAAACCACAGAATAACTGCGATTGCCAAGGTATATCCGCTTGAAGCGTCCTTTAGTCCGAATAGGGATACAATCCACAGTCCGCTTGTGAGGATCGCCGAAATATATACCAAAAGCATAACGGGGTTTTGCACCTGTGTTTTTGGATTTAGTTTTACAAATGAATCTTTTATGGCTCTGCCGAGCATCTTTTTATCGGCAAAAGCACTTTTATTATTTGATGCCATAACAGTGCCTCCTTAAATAACATTATTGAAAAATTCAGCGAGCGGTCCTAACGCCAACGCCGGGAAGAAACTGAGTGCGCCTATAATAAGGACGATTAAAATCAGCAGGAATACAAACATACCGTTTGTTGTGGAAAGTGTACCTGCGCTTGTTGCAATCTTCTTTTTGCCGGCAAGACTGCCTGCGATCGCCAGTGTTCCTATGATCGGAAGGAAACGGGCAAACAGCATGACAAGACCGAGCGAAACATTCAAAAATACGGTGTTTGCATTAAAGCCGGCAAAAGCAGAACCGTTGTTACCGCCGCAGGAAGAATATGTGTACAGTATTTCGGAAAAGCCGTGCGCTCCGCCGTTGTTTAGGCTGTCCGCCACACTCGGAACGACCGCCGCAAGTCCGCTGCCGATAAGAATAGCAATCGGCGTTGCAAGGCAAACAAGTACAGACCATTTCATTTCATAAGGTTCAATCTTTTTGCCTAAAAACTCCGGCGTTCTGCCGACCATAAGTCCGGCTATAAATACCGTCAGAATGGCAAAGGCAAGCATACCGTAAAGACCGCAGCCAACGCCGCCGAAGATAACCTCGCCGAGCTGCATCAGGAGCATTGTCACCATACCGCCGAGCGGTGTGTAACTGTCGTGCATGGAATTTACAGAGCCGTTGGAAGCCGCCGTTGTAAATGCCGCCCAAGTAGAGGATGTTGCAATACCGAATCGGGTTTCCTTACCTTCCATATTGCCGCCCGCCTGGTCGGTCATTGAGACGTTGACACCATCCTGTGCAAGTTGCGGCGTCGCAACCTGTTCGCTGACGGCAATCGTGCCCAGCGCCAGCGCAAGGCATATAAACATCGCCATAAATATTGCAACGCCCTGTTTTTTATTCTTTACCGCCTTGCCAAAGGTGAAGCACAGCGCCGCAGGAATAAGCAAAATTGAAAGCATTTCAATCAAATTTGTAAAAGCGTTCGGGTTTTCAAGCGGATGAGCGGAGTTAACGCCCATATAACCGCCGCCGTTTGTACCCGTTTGCCTGGCTTGCCGCAGGACCCATAGGTACAAACTGTTCGGTAACAATTTCGGTGTCTTCTATTTT
>OGIK01000517.1_pt1 | contig 46861 bp, 74 predicted proteins | sample 1571781 | NCBI WGS metagenome assembly OGIK01 (sample SAMEA2581956, study PRJEB24529) | metagenome | biome: Human gut stool | place: China | collected 2011
GTTGTATCAAGTGAATGGCTACGGTGTTGAGTCATTTATTGGCATCGACAAACACCAGGCCGCGCAGCTTATCGAAGTCCTGCAACGCTGGATTGATGGCGAGGAGATTGAGTGATGAAAGCCGTCAAAACAATCCTGTTCTGCATCATCAATCCGCACCTGATTGTGATGCTGGTATTCGCTGCCATGCTTCTTGGAGCAAGGAAGTCACTTTATTATCTTTCCGACAAGCTGAATGATGCTGCACGTTACATTCAGAGTGCTGACTATAAACTCGCTGCGAAGTTGCAGCCAGCATGGTTCAGATCGCTGGTTGATGATGAGGCGAAGTGATGTCGTATTTCTTCCTGATATTCGTAATCACAAGCAACACGTCCAATATGCAGGTGGTGCCGATGCAAAGCATGGAGCAGTGCATGGCGGCCATTACGGCAATGAAAATCGCTGAGGAAAAGCGGACGTGGAATGATGTAAGTCCAAATGTTGACAATTTGCAATGCGTTGAGGTGAAGTGATGACAAGAAAACAGATTCATGATGTTGCGGTTGGTTGCAGGAAGTGGTTTGAGGAGATATGGTTTAAGCCTGGACTCAGTGGAAAGCGCTATAAATTGTACGCCAAATGTCGCGGTTTGGTTCTTGGGGATAGAATAGAGCTTGCTATATTCCATAACAATGACCAGGCCCTTCAAGAGAGAGCCTTTGGTGACTGATACCATGCTATAATCCCATCCATGCGATGGGATTTTTTATGGTGACGAAATGTCAAAGTTAGAGGCGGTAAACGCCTATATTCAGCAGCGAGTGGCGAACAATAACAGGCTCATCGAGCGGCAGCGTCGGGAGTTTAGCGGTGTAAACATAGACCAAAAGCACACCAGACTGTATGTCGAATGTGGCTACCCTGAAGAAATCACCGCCGAGATGTTCCGCTATGCCTATGAGCGCTATGCACCGGCAACCGCTGGCGTCAATCGCGTACTCGATAAGTGCTGGCAGACTCCGCCGCAAATCCTCGAAGAAGGCGCCGATGACAAAGCAAGCACCCCGTGGGAGAAAGCAGCCAACAAGCTGTTTAAGCGCGCTGCGCCGTTCATCAAGGATGCAGACCGCCGCAACCTCATCAACCGCTACTCCGGCCTTATCCTGCAAATCCGTGATGGAAGGCAGTGGAATGAGCCGGTAGACACCACGAAAACAAAACGCATCAAGGATGCTGCCATTGTCCGCTACATTCCGGCGTGGGAAGAGCAGCTCCGCGTCAGTGAATGGGAAAATGACGAATCCAGCGAAGACTATGGTCAGCCGAAGATGTACGAATATCAGGAGTCGGTAGTCGGCGCCTGCAACAGCGACGGAAAACCAACGCGCTCCCTGAGCATTCATCCCGATCGCATTATCGTATTTGCCGAGGGTGCGATGGATGGCTCCATTTACTCTGGCGTCCCACTTCTTCGTGCTGGGTATAACCACCTCATCGACATGGCGAAAGTCACCGGCTCAAGCGCTGAGGGCTTCCTGAAGAATGCCAGTCGGCAGCTCAACGTTAATTATAATAAAGACAGCGTTTCCGCTCAGTCTCTGGCTCAGCAAATGGGCGTGCCGCTGGAAGAACTGGCTGATGTGCTCAATGAGGATGTAGCGCGTCTGAATGAGGCAATTGACGCGGCGATGTTCACGATGGGCGCTGATGTCAAAGTGCTCTCGGTGACGCCAGCAGACCCAGGGCCAACATGGACAATTGCGGCCAACCAGTTTGCGGCATCCATCAAGAAGCCATTCACCATCCTGTTTGGTCAGCAGACTGGCCGCCTTGCATCCGATGAGGATAAAACCGACGACGCCATGAGCGCCAAACAGCGCCGCGAAGACTGGCTGGACTACATCATTTCGGTGTTCATCGACCGGATGATTTCCTTTGGCATTCTGGATAAAGCGCCAGAGAGCGGTTATTACTGCAAATGGGATGACCTGCTTGCACCTTCCGAGCTGAACAAAGCAGACCTGCTGGTCAAGCTTGCCACTGCAAACAAATCTGTATTCGATGCAGGACAGATGGCCCTGATGACCGCAGATGAAATGCGCGGCATTGTTGGCATGGAGCCTCTGGAGGAGCAGCTTCCTGACGGATTACAGGAAGGTCAGCAGCAACAGCAAGACCAACAGCAGGGCCAGACCGATGCGCCTCCTCAAAATTAATGCCCGGCTTCCGCAGCCAAAATTAAGCATGAGCCTGACAGACCCACTCGGCGCAGTGGGTCGAGTCAATAAGATGGTGCGCAATGTTGACGCCAGATATATGACGCTAAAATCGCAGGTTGCCGAGCTGTTCCGCACCATTCCTGTGGCGACCGGCAATGCTGAGGCTGGAAATTATTATTATGATTTCTCTGCCTACCGCGCATCGACATTCTTTGATGAACTTCAGCGCATTCTTGATAATCAGCTGCTGGAGGGTGACGATTTCACGCACGGAAGATTGTGGGCGTCATCCTATGTCAGCGACGCCATGTACGCCGGTACGCAGAAGGCTAACTCAGACCTGAGCGACCTGTCGTCGGCATACAAAGACAGCAGGCCGCTTGCTGAAATACTGTACTCTCAGCCGTATCTCGACCGACTTCAGCTTGCGTACACGCGCACGTATAACGATTGGGGTGGCCTTTCAGATTACACGCGGCAACAGGTGGCAGAGGTCATCACTGCTGGCATTGCAAATGGCGACGCTCCTGGAGTGGTTGAGCAAAACATCGTTAACCGCATGGACGTGTCAAGGAGTTATGCGCGGTCAATCGCTCAGACTGAAATTACCAACACCCTGCGCGAGGCTAACAGGCGCGAAGTGAAAGAGGCGCAAGTCACGCTGGGGATGGATACCATCATGCTCTGGCAGTCGGCGTTGATGAAGACCACCCGCGCAACTCATGCCGCGCGTCATGGAAAGTATTACACCCCGGAAGAGATTGATGAGTTCTACAGCGAAGGTGCAAACCGCCGCAACTGCCACTGCGCTCAGATACCCGCATTGGTGATGGATGGCAAGCCTGTGATACTTGAGAAGACGCAGGAAAGACTCGATAAGCAGCGCGAAGCATGGCAGGATACACACAAGAAAGCCGCCTGATGGCGGCCTCTGTCAAATATTACTTTTCTTGTTGTGAAGGGTGTGCATAGACTCAAGCCATTCTATTTTGTTCATTTAAATAAACCTCTCTAAGTTCACCCATCACGCTCAGCCATGCTGCATGCTCATCCATTCCGCGCATCACCAGCCTAACGTAGCGATTGCGGGCCTTAAACATCAGTAGCGGGCACATTATTTGTCGCCCACCGTTGACAGGCAGACTTCACGGGCGACAGCGGCCACTTCTTTCGGTGTCTTGTCTGTCATTTTGTATGCCCCATCAACGATGGCCTTGCTGAGTTGGTTAAATTCAGCGCTATACTGGCCTCCAAAAGAAACAATCAGCGCTAGCTGCTTTGATACGCCAGCATCACGGGCTTCTGCTGCCGCTTCACCGAACTCACCAACTGCATTGCAAAACTCGCCAGCCGACGCACCAAATGAAGCCATTGCGAATACTGCTGCTGCGATTAATTTTTTCATTTTTTACTCTCCTGTGTTTGTGTATCTACATCATCGCTTACGATTCAATCTACGTCAAGACTATTGTGATAAAATAATCTGCATCACCGGAGGTAAAAATGAAACTATCGCAGCGTGGCATTGATTTAATTAAACAATTCGAGGGTTACAGCTCGAAGGCATATCCAGACCCGGCAACTGGCGGAGCGCCGTGGACTATCGGATATGGCACAACCAATGGCGTTAAGCCAGGCATGGTTATCACCGCAGAGAAAGCTGAAAAGATGCTGCGTGACGACGTGGCAAAGTTTGAAAGCGGCGTCTCGTCACTCGTCACTGCCCCAACCACTCAGGGCCAGTTTGATGCAATGGTGTCGCTGGCCTACAACATTGGCCTTGGTAACTTTGGCAAATCAACTCTGCTGAAAAAGCATAATGCCCGCTGCTACACCTGCGCCGCCGACCAGTTCCGGGTATGGAATCGCGCCAATGGCAAAGTCATGAACGGACTGACCAAGCGCAGGGCGGCAGAACGTCAGGTCTACATGTCATGAAGCGCATCAGTAACTGGCTTATCGGCATTTGGGCATCATTCTGCTCGCTGATTCAGCTCTGGCCTGACGCCATGGTTCATGTGTGGGCTTTCATGCCTGAAGACCTCAGGTCTGCCATTCCGCCGATTGCGGTAAAGGCGATCAGCTACAGCATCCTTCTTGCCTCGCTGTTTGGAAAAATGCACGACATGAAGAAAGAGATTAAGGCGCTGAAAAATGACCAGAATTAAGTTAATTCTAATCGCCATAGGCGTCGCGGTAATCATTGCTGCATCTGGTTATGGCGCTGGATACATGAAGGGATGGTATGCGCACAGCGAAAAAGTTAATCGTGACGCAGAAAAGCGCAGGCAGGAGGTGCAAAGCAAGCAGGCTAAGTCCACGGAGCAATCTCAGCAGGTGCGCGTTGTGACTGAAACCAAATACAAAACCATTTACCGCGACGTGGTGAAATATGTCTCCGACCCGAATCGTAATGTGTGTGTTTTTGATGACAACTATCAGCGGTTGCGCCAACAATCACTCGACGCCGACGCCTCCGTCAGCAGAGATGCTAGGTCAGGTGTGCGAATTATCGAAAGTGGCGCCAAAAAATAGCGACGAAAGTATCGTTATGGAGAACCAGAACACGGAGTGCGCCACAAAAAGAAAGATGACGATTTACGACTGGCAGGATTGGTATCGCGATAACTTCCAATAAAAAAGCCCCGTAAGGGGCTTTGTTTTAGAAAATGCCAAGGTCAATCTCACGCATAAAGCGCCTCCATTTTGTACCCAAACATGGTCGCATTCTGATGCTCAACACTACCAGCAAATGCCAGATAACGGCGACCACGATTGCTGGTGATGATGTAGGCTGCTGGTTCTCCAAGCCTCGGGACATGATAATCGCGCCGGGCAGGTTCGTGTAACTCCACCATGTCGATTTCAATGCGTGGCACGGGGTCTTGTATTGGCATCACTTCACCTCCCCATTCAGTTCATTAACAATTAATGTTGCATAGCCAGCGATGTCTTTCCAGCTATCGTCGTATGTCGGGTCGCCATTCAGGATGCGACCAATTTTATGCTGAATCATGTCGAGCGCTTCCTTCTGGCTCGCCGTCAGGTTATTCCAGCCCTCCGCGTCATGCATAACTCGTTTCAGAGATCGCATGATTTCTGCGCCGTCTTTGAATTTGCCATAACGGTTGCCGCGCTCGGTGATGAGGGCTTCTGTTGAGATGGTGCGCCAATTCAAGTCATCATCAGTTACTGGCTCACGATGGGCGATAACAATATCGCCAGCCTTTTCGATATCCTTATCTCGCCCTGCATAATCCGCACTGAGGTAGTGGATTTTGCCACTGGTTGCTGACTTCACAGCAAGAACGGCATCTTCATGACCATTAAAATAATCAGCACTTCCTTTCAGGTATTTGTATTTCATCACTCCACCCTCAACGTAACTTTGTTTTTCTCATCCACGCTGAAGTGCTCACGCACAAACGCATACATTTCTTCAGCGCTCCATTCCCGCATTGCTACATAGCAGTGCGCGTAATATCTGACATCTCGCAGGCTTAACGGCTGGCGCTTAGCGATAATCTCAGTCAGTACTTCCAGTGGTTCTTTGCGTTGTCTCGCCATTGTCGCTCTCCTGTGAAAACCATCTTGACTAATCTACGTCAATTAGTCAATACTAGATGGTGTAGATTATATCACAGTGATGAGGAGTGGTGTGGAATGAAGAAATGGCAGGAGGTGACAGAGGTTCATAAGCGCGATTGCCGGGAGACTCTGCAAATGCTTAATGTGCCAGAGTCAATCATTAAATCTATCGAGCAGCGCATTGATCTGGCTGCTATGGAGGCCGCCCATGAAGCCGAGGAAGCGCAAATGTTGTCATGGATGGACAGAACTCTACCGGGCGTTTTACATTGTGGTAAGACTACCGATTGAAGATGATGACGGGTATCTGCACAACCATAGTCAGGTGCTCAAATATTATGGCGTTCACTACAAAGTGCTGATGGAGAGAAAAAATGAATACTGATCAGGTGTACGAAAAAGAGTTGTTGAACAAGCTGGAGGAACTCGACCGTACTCGCGCCTGGGTTGAAAGCGAATTGCGCGAAGTTCGCAACCGCATGCAGCGGCAGGTTAACCGCGAAATTATCGAGTGGCGCGAAGGGCGCCCGCATTTCAGCAATATTGGTGAATGGGTGGCGAAATGAGCAAGGCCAGCACCCTGCATCAGTTAATCATGGCTGATATCAGGGAAAACAACGCAAGGGCCAGATGGCAGCGAAACCAGCCTGACCGCCGAACATTGAAGCAAAAGCTACATCCTAAGCGCAGAAGGCCAAACAGAAAGCGAGATTATCGCAGGGATAAGGTGTTGCTTAAACTATGTGGTATTCAGATGAAATTTATGATTAAGGAGGCGATAAATGAAGCCAATGATGAATGATGAGGGGTTGCTGGAGTGCGCCCACTGCGGCTCGATGGATGTCGGAATTGAAACTGATGATGGGTGGCGATACATTGAATGCGGCGAATGTGAAATGCGAACGGCAGAATATCGAAATGACGAATTGATGCGCAGGAGATGGAATACCAGAAATGGCCATCTCTACACCGCTGACGACTACAAACGGGATGCAATGGAGCGCGCAAATGGACTTTAAAACGCAAATACTCACGGTGATAGAGCGCTGCGGCGGCGCAACCAATGCCATGATACGCAAGCAGACTGGCATGACAAACCGAGCCAGCGTTACTGGTTATCTGATTGAGCTTGAGGGCATGGGATTTATTATTAAAGAGGAAAGCGTAAGCCATGGCAGGCGCTGCTTTAAGTATTTCCTCAATCCCGATAATACTGCGCTTGACCTGGCAATTCAGACCTATCTTGAGGCGAATCCCGGGCGCAAGAGCAAGCAGATAGCGGAGGCTGTCGGCGTCAACTACACCATCCTCAAGGCACGCATGCGCTACCTGGCAAGCATTGGTCAGGTTGATCGTGAAATGCTTCCCGGCGGCGCATGGAAATATTACTGGCAGGAGATCATCCCGTTTGGCATGAGCCGTGACAGGATGATGTTTGAAAAGTTGCTTGCCGGGGCGCGCCAGTCATGTGGGCGGTAAAGCATAAATCAGGAACCGTGCTGTTTGTCACCAACTGTGAACGCACAGCCAATAATCGTAGAGAGATGGGATGGATAGTGGAGGAGGTGAATGTGAGCAAACCAAAAAGCGCATTAATTAAAATTACATGGCACGACGACACAGTTAGCCAGTGGCATGCAGATTCATTCAGAGAGGGTGAGCACTCCATTGAAATGAATATTGGTGGATGCATCGTTTGCATCCCCTGGAGGTTATACAAAGATGGCGAAGTCAAACATTTGGATGTGGAGTCGTAAATGAAACTACAACTTAACGAAATCATGGAAGCAACAATTAGCGAGCTTGACTCATGGGATATGATGCTTGCCTTTGAAATCGAAGCTATCGAGCGCCAGCTCTCCGGGAATCATGATGCAGGCAGGGTATGGAAAGAGAAGGCCATGAAGGCGAAGGGACATATGCAGCGCACCCGCGCGCTGGTTCGCACCCGTCTTGATAAGCTCTACTACGGTGAGGAAAGAATGTTGCACGGCGCTATTCTGGCTGAAATCCGCAAAACGATGCCCATCGGGAAATTCATGGATGCAGTAAACCGCGCAAAAATTAACTGCGGAATGCTAAATAAGAATAGTCCTCAATAAATCTTCATCATTGGCTGCTACCTTGCATTCAGGAGGTAGCAGCCATGCCAATCATACTGATATCATTCTTTGCTACTCTTTTCGCTTTTACCGCATCTCCGCTTTACCTTCTTGCGTCCGTTTCGTGGTGCTTTATTGCTGCTAGATATAAAAAAGGCGCCACATGACGCCTTTTATTTGTTTATCTACTCCACTCTATTCTCATCTGTCCGCTGTCCCATATCCTGCTAACACCCTCAGATTCGTACCATTCTGTTTGGGTCATACCTTTCGGCGCCTTGTTCCATTTCTGTCTTGACTCTACATTACTGCCATTAACTATGCCAAATCCTGGCTTTATGCTAACTGGTTTAAATCCTGCCGCTATGTATGACTTGCCAGTAAACAAATCAAGATCAACATAACTAAAGCACCTGTCAAACCCGATGATTGAAGAGCAGTTTTTTAGCATCTTGGTAAGCCCGCCTCTAACGTTGCACTTCGACGCAAACCTCACAAGCTCTGTTGCGCCTGATTTTATCGTGAAAGTCATAACTGAAACTAAATCATCACCATTGAACAGCCCGAAATGCCTGCTGGCGTTCTTTCCACCCATCACGTGATGTGCATCAAGAAAATCCCTAGAATCACGACTTGATACTTCTTTAACGACGCATTCTCTTGCGTTTATGTTTTCATTAGGCCTACAGCCCATGGCATTCATTATTATTAATTTGACCAAATCTTCTTTATCTCTCCAGATATCGCTTCTTATGCTTATTAATCTCATTCCAGACGCTTCAACCCTCTCCCTCTTCATTCTGTGATAAAGCCTATCTTTCCCGACCTTCTCCGAGTGCCAGTACACGCCGTTTACCTCTATGGCTAATGATTTGGATTTTGAGACTATATCAAGTTCATATGGCGCTATCGTCGCTCTATCCCTACTGATTGCATATGGGTCTAGTGACTTAACAAATGCAAGGATATCGGCTTCTGCGTTTGACATTACTCCAGCGCACGATGGGCACCCATTCCCAGCAAGATGATTTGCTGCACCCTGAGTAAACTCCCCATGCACAGGGCATAAGATATTAATCTTGCCTCGGGAACCAGTAAACCCATTCGGTGAATACTCATATTTATCTCCATGGATGCATTTCGCATCATCAACAAAATCACCGAACATTTTGATCTTTGCTTTCCTCGAACTCTCATCCCCGCACCTTGGGCATCCATTACCACGTTTCAGGTGAATGTAGGCTCCTTGCTCAAACCACCCATGGATCGGGCATCCGATTGTTACCTTTTCCCGAGAAAACGTTTCAAAAAAAACCTTGCTATAGTCATATTTTCCTCTGTGAACAGCGGAAGCCATTGATTTAAAATCATCGACAGAAATGACGCCCTTTTGGCACTTTGCACACCCCTGACCATGAAGGTGTTTGGATGGCTTTTGCCAGAATTCCCCATGCTTTTTGCATACTATTTTCATTGGTGAGTGGCAGCCATGGAAGGTATAAAAATCATACTCATACGTCTCGCCATGAACGCTACGCAGCTTTTCTTTGAGTTCATCAATCGTCATCTTCTTCGGCATGATATAATCCACATATCAAAAAAACACTCGGAGTTAACATGAAAAGGTTACAAGTTAACGTCTTGACCACCATCAATAGCGCAAGCAACATTAGCGAGCAGGTTATTGATGGAGACATGCATTACATTATAAAGAATGTTGTTCCTCTTGTCGATGATGTAGTGATGAATGGCGGGATGTATCCATCTGACGAAATCAAGAAGTCATATAATGGTCTGAATGGAAATCCGGCGCCGTACAATCACCCGGTGGTAGACGGTTCTTATGTGTCCGCTCACAATATTCGCGCCGTGAACCAGTACCATGTCGGCTCATGGATCGAGAACGCGTCACACGATGGCGGAAAGGTGCTTGTTGACCTAAAGGTAAACAAAGTTATCGCTGGTCGCTCAGAGAAAGGTCGGGAGTTACTTGGTCGCATTGAGGCGCTAATGAATTCTGCCGATAGTGCAGAGCCAATTCATGTATCCACTGGCCTATTGCTTAACCGTGAAGCAGCGGAAGGAACAAGCAAAGGCAAGAAATACACGTGGATTGCCAGGAATATGGAATGGGATCACCTCGCCATTCTTCCTCCGGGCGTGCCAGGGGCTGGAACACCAGAAGATGGTGTTGGCATTTTTGCCACCAATGGCGAAGACATTGAGCGCGTCGTGGTTAACCTTGAGGAATCGGCTATTCCAGACGAAAGTGCAAACAAAATCAAATGGTGGCAGCGCGCCATCAATCGCCTGACTGGCAATCAACTGTCATTCACCGATATTACCGAGCAGCTCCGCAATATCATCAAGGCCGAGATGCCAGCCGACTCGTGGCCTTATATCGTCGCCGTTTATGATAATTACTTCGGCGTTGAGATTGACGGCACCATTTATATGCAGTCCTACATCGTCCGTGAGGATATGGTAGAATTAGTCGGTGAACGGGTTAAGGCTGTTTATAAGACAGAGCTTGAACCGGTAAAAACAACTCAAGGGGAAATCTCAATGACGAACGAGGAATTACAGGCGGTACTCGCTGAAGCCCTCAAACCGGTTCAGGAATCGTTGACCGCAGTCAACCAGAAACTGGCCGATGTGGAGGCGCAAAACAAAACCCTACGCGACCAGCTGCAAGCCAATGCTGCGCAAGAAGAGACCGCAATGCGCGCCGCCATTATGGCTGAGTTGAAGTTGCCGGAATCTGCTGTTAATGCGCTGACTGGCGAAGCACTGCGTGAAACCTATGCACTCACCAGTAAAGCGGCTCCGATTTCCGGCGGGTTCCAGCCGAACCGCGCCGAAGAAGATTTTGATATGGAGGCACCTGAATAATGGCTACTATCCGTTATGGCACCATCATCGGCGGCCCGGCCCGCAAAAATGACCCGCAGATTCGTGAAGGCATCATGAAGGCAGCGTTGAAGCCGGGCGCACTGGTTGACTTCGATACTGCCGATGACAAAATCATCGCACACGCTACCGATGGTGGTCAGGGTTTCCCTTATGTGCTCCAGCATAACTACCTCGGTGGTGGTGATGTATCTGAAGATGTTCCCGCTGGCGCTACTGGCATGGCTGTGCAGTGTGAATTTGGCGTCACCTATCACGCACTGGTTGCTAAATCTTCCGAACTGAAGAAAGGCACTCCGCTGGCAAGTGATGGCACTGGTGCGCTGAAAGTTGCCGCTAATAAGGAAAATATCCTGTTCTATTCCGATGAAACTTATACCGTTGCCTCTGATGGCGCTGAGCTGGTTGCAGTTCGTCGCGCTGGCAATGCTTCCATGCCTGCTGGAGAACTGTAATGGAAAAGATTATTTTTACCAAAGATTTGGTAGCCAACTCCGCAGTAGTGGCTGACCAGTGGAAACATCTGACCATCGACCGTAAGGTGTTCTGCAACGCAGAAGCTGAACTGGCGAAAACATACGGTGTGAACGCCACCGCACTGGTAACGAAAGATTACTGGCGCGACGTGGATAACGTCACCACCCGCGTTTTCCGCAACGAAGCTGGTCAGGATATGATGGCTGACCTGATGGGCATTGCGGCAAACATCAATATCGGTAAGACTGTGGCAATCAGCCGCATTGCTTCTGATGCTGGTAAGGTTGTCCGCACCCTGTCTGGTCAGGAGCCGGAAGATTTGGATAAAACTCGCTACGATTACACTGGCGATGTGATTCCAATCTTCAAAACTGGCTACAGCCGCGAATGGCGCGAACTGCTGGGTATGCAGTCCGAAGGTTTTGACCCACTGCTGGACGATCAGGCTAACGTCACCTTCAACCTGCGTTCCGATATGGCGCAGTATCTGCTGACTGGCGACCAGACTCTGAACGTGAACGGCGTTTACACTGGCTACGGTATCACTAACCACCCGAACACTGTTCAGGTTAACCTGAACGATTCCGATGGCCTGAATATCGACCTGCAAACCGCAACGCCAGACAAAATCGTGAAGTTCTTCAATCAGGATTTCCAGGCTATTCTGGATGCGCAGAACGTATTTGAGCAAGTGACTCTGTGGGTTTCCCCGGCAGTGCGCCGTAGTTTCATGCGTCCGTATTCTGATGCGGCAGGTTTCAAAGGCGGCACGGTTGAGCAGTACATCACGCAGTTCGGCAATGGTCGTATCGGCAAGATTGGCACCAACTTCCTGCTGACTGGTAACCATTTCGTTGGCTACGTTCGCAACGACATGTACATCCGTCCGCGTGTTGCTCAGCCTGTTTCCACCTATGCGGCAGCCCGCACCAACCCGCACGATAACTTTAACTTCCTCGTGTGGTCTGCTTTTGGTCTGCAGATTCGTAAGGATGCTACCGGCAAGTCCAGAGTGTTCAACGGCTACGGCACACAAACTCCGCTGTAATAGAAAGGGGCGAAAGCCCCTTTGTGAATTTGAGGTGAATAATGGCTAAGTACGAAGTCATCGCACGCGGAATCTTTGTTAAAGAGAAAGGCAAGATTCGTGAATTGCAGCTTGGCGAGGTTATCACGGAACCTGCTGAACATCTGATGTCAAAACTGCGCGTCATGCCAGAACTGGAAAAGTCTTTCGAAGTCGCAACCCCGCAAGAAAAGACGACAAAGAAAAAGAAAGCAGAGTAAACTAAACCCGCATTATGCGGGTTTTTTATTGGGGGTTTCTATGGCTGTAAGATAAAAGAAAAACCCCGTTGCGGGGCTTTTGATTTCTACAGACGCATAGGCATAACAACAATCTTCGCATTCTCGCCAGATGGCGCACTAAGACAGCAAACTGCGGCATTTGTATTCCCATTCAATTCAAACTTAACGCCACAGAATTTAGGATTAAACAGCCTGGCCACTTTCTCAACGTCAACCAGATAGCCAGCATTGAAGCCAATTTCCTCTGCTGCTTTCATTTCCTTTGGTATCACGCAGTCAATGTCAGGGAATCTGCCGTCAATCTCTTCGCAGATGCCAGCGCCAACCATCACGCCAGCTTCATCATGATACGTTGCAATTTTCGACTTGGTATCAATGATGGCGTAGTCATAGCGTTTTGTTGGAGGTTTGCCAATCTTGATGATCACATTTTCCGTCAACTTATTTTCATGATTGCCACCAATGAATGCTCGATGACCGTCAGTTGATGTAATGCGACCATCTGGCATAAAGCAGATACCGTTCAGGTAGTAACGAACATCATTGCGCGCCTGAAATATTAACGCTGATTCAAGTAATAGTTTGCTGATTTTTAGTTTCATCACTTCACCTTTATCATGTGTTGTTTTGCAACCTTCAGGCATTCATCGAAAATCTTGCCATTCTTTTCACTCTGGTTGCTCCTGTAGTGGGTAATTGCGGCCTCTATAGCCGAGTTGTCGATGCCTGGCAGTTTTTCGCGCAGGTTTTTCTCTATGAATTGCTCGGGTTTCATTACCAACTCTCCACCACATTTGCGCATTCATCATAAAATAAGAAATGCCTTGTTTTTTCTTCGTAACGCTTCATTTCAAATGCGATTATGTCCTCCTGATAGTGAATTTTCTCCACCTGGCGAGCCACGCCGTCTCGCATTAGGATGTGATCGCCTTCTTTTATGTTTTTTGCAACAGTGCCAATTGTAATCATCACAGCTTCTCCAGAATCGCCAGCACTTCATTCAGTTCAGCAGAGGGAAGGCGCAAAAATTCTTCTGTTTCCTGTGCCACGTGACCCTCAGCAACAACCATGTGATCTGCTTCTTTCAGCAACTGAATCAGGCGGTCAATCGGCTTAACTTTTTTGGCCTTGAGCGTTTTCGCCGTCACCTTATCTTTGCCCTGCGCTTTCGCTTCCTCAACAGCAGCATCAATAACGTTAACGGCATCATCGCCATGCTCACGTGCGACTGCAACGGCGTTGGCATAGCTGATTTGGCCTGCATTGATGCGTTGCTTGATAGCATCAGGCACATCACCAAGTGACAGATGCATCTGCACATCAGAAACTGAGCGGCCTACTTTTTTGGCGATTTCTTCATTCGTCCATCCGAACCCCTTCAGGCGCACATAAGCCTTTGCACGCTCAAGCGGGTCGAGTTGCTTACCCTGACTGGATGACACCATGAAGGCGATTTTATCCGCTTCATCGCCGGTGAAGTCTTTGCACTCAATGCGCACAATTGGTACGCCGCGCTCAATGGCGCGCAGTGCGCCAAGATAACGATGCTGGCCGTCAAGAATCTTGATTCTCTTTCCGTCAGCATCAGGAATAACAGTTAACGCCGGGATTGGTTGGCCTGATTCCCAGCACTGCGCGAAGTATTCAACGTGCTGCTCATCGGCTTCGCGGATGTTGTATCCCGGCTCAAGATAAAGCTGATCGACAGGAACCTGATAACCTTTGTTGACCACGATTCCGCCGCGAGTTTCTTTGTCTGAGTAAATTTTTCCGAGAGATGTCATCTTTTCCTCACTTTGATAAACAGATTGCACTGGCAATAGCGAATCCGATAACAATTAATGCCAGCTTGATTTTGAACTTGCCCCACGCCTTCAGGTCTTCTTTTCGTATTTCGTGGCGGATCATTGGGGTTCTCCGAGTGCTTTTGCGATTGCGGCATAGGCCTTGCTCAAGGCAGTGGCATTCCTTTTTGTTGGCGTAGTGAAGACTACAAGCATCTCCAGAGCCTCCAGCAATTCCGGCGCAGCGGCCATCATTCGTTGGTTGGCAACTTGAACCTCAACTTCAGGGTCAAACTCAACCCAGCCGACAGGAATAATCACTCCATAAGACTGGTCGTCATCTGTTGATTTTGGCCCTATTGCCCTGCTGTTATCTCCAAACCACGGCCCCGGCGTACCTTTGAATTCATTCATCCTCATCACCTCTAACATTTATTGTTGTTTCTACGTCATCACTATAGCGACACCCTCAATCTACGTCAACACTTTATGATAAAATTAAACCAACAACACTCAACCCGCGCTGTTCCGTGCTGAAAAACGTAAGGCGGCGAAATTGGATATAGCAATCGGCGTTATCGTCATGGCGCTTTCGCTGGTTCAGGTGTACAGATGCTGGAAGTTCATCATTCGGAGAATAATTAATGAGAGACGCGCTTCAGCACGCCGCAAACCAGATAATTAGTGGCACTGTCGGCCAGGTAATCGACAAAGCCGGTTATACCTCCATCGGCACGGGTCTTGGCCTGAAGGTGGCAGAGCAGACGCCGGTCGCACAATCATACATTGCCTCAATGATCCCCCATTCGATTACCGAGTGGGCAGCGGTAGCCTCTATACTTGGCGCGCTGTCACTGGTGGCAAAAAACCTTTTTGAGATGTGGTGGAAGATTCGGGAGAGCAAAAAGAATGGCAGCACCGACAGCAAGTGAACTTGTCGCCGCCATGGCGTCAAGAGGCGTGACTATCACCACAGCAGACGCAACGGGAATCCTGTGTCTGGTGGCGAGCATCACAGAGTGTCTTGAGCTTAATTACCCTGAAGACACATGTAGGCAGGATGCAATTCTGCTATGGGCCTCAATCCTTATCGCCTCAAATACAGCCGGAAGATACATAACCAGCCACCGGGCGCCATCTGGTGCGTCGCAGTCATTTGGCTATGGCAGTAAGCCGTGGATGGCCCTTTACAATCAGATGAAGCTACTCGATACGGCAGACTGCACAGGCGACCTTGTGGAAGAGCCTGATGGGGCAGCAAAGCCGTGGTTTCGTGTTGTCACCGGGAGTAAGTGCAGATGAAAACGTCAACATTAACTGTAAATATCGCAATCCGTAAATGGTGCATGCCGCTGCTGGTTATTCTGGTATTGCTGCGCCTTCCTGTTCCGCGCTGGATTTATACTCTTGAGGCCGCACCATGTCAGCGATAGCGAGATGGAGCTATACGCAGCCATGCACAATCTGGCGGCTTACTGGCAAGGATAAGTATGGCAAGCCAACATTCGCCGCGCCAGAGCCCATCATGTGTGATTATGGCTTCGATAAGAATCTGACCACCGGCACAGCTGGCAATGAGATTGCACAGAAAAACACATTCTGGACGGAATACCAGGATGCGTCTGTTGGCGACTTCATCATGCTTGGCACCATTACCAGTGCTGACCCTTTGGCTGCCGGAGCTGACCAGATTAGAAGCGTCGTGAATTACGGCAATACACTAAATCGCAACGACCTTCCTGATTTTGCGCTGGTAACGGGGTAATGTATGGCCGCCAAAATGAGAGGTATCCAGCAGGCGATTAAGCGTACCCAGCAGATAGTCGGTGAGATTACTGGTGAGAAGGCGGTATCAGCAATAAAAGCCGCCAACCACATCATCAGGACTGAATCGGCCTCCATGACGCCAGTAGCCACGTCAACGCTGATAAATAGCCAGTATGACACCGTTGAGGTTAATGGCACTCGCATAACTGGCAAGATTGGGTATTCCGCTAATTACGCCCTGTATGTCCATAATGCACCAGGTAAATTGCTTGGCACGAATACTCCGCGCACAGGGAGACTTAAAGGAAAGGGAAATGTATGGGATAAGAGCGGCGAGCCTAAATTCCTTCTCAAGGCTGGCGAAAACACACGCGAGCTTGTCGATCAGGTAATCAAAAAAGAGATGACGCTAAAATGAGAGATATGCTTGAGCTTGTTGACCAGTACCTTAGCGATGCCGGTCTTTATGATGGGTGGACTTCTCAGCTTGAGTTCTGGAACGATACCGAAGTTGGCACAGACCGGTTTATGGTGCTGCAATCCAATGGCGGTACGAACGTAAGCAAAGACCTCAGCAATGATTATTATTTTTCGCTCTATGTTGTCGGCCAACAGGGTCAGTACAACATCGAGGAGACAAAAGCAAAAGCGCTTGATGTCATCTCATATATCAAGGAGCATCCCGTTGATAGTTGCATTGGCATGATTCAGTTGCAGGCTCCGCTTGGACGCCCGACGCTCACAACGGAGCAGAGACCGGTTTATGAATTGTTGCTGAGGGTTGTTTTTGGTGAATAGAAAAGGCCGCTGATGAGCGGCTTTTAGTAGTCATTACTACATAATAAATAATCAATGGCATCGCCAAGATATTCGAATCGGGCATCATATCGCCCATTAGCATTTGCGACAACATACCACTTCCCGACCTTTGATATACCAGCAATCCTGCTGTTATTTTTGTCAGCTATGCGCCAGTAATCATCGTGGATTTTTTGGATTTGTATCATTGCGCTCACCGAATATGGTTCCCGCGACAGGATTCGAATTATTGTTGTGGCCCTGGTGCCTCCAGGTTGCTGGTCGGTAAATCCAGCAGGCATACCCACAAAAGGAGCATATTTCTACCTTGCCACGTGCGCATAGCCGCATTACCACAACGGAAAGAGCACTCCAGGACTTACCACACGTACTTTTGCGCATAGGTCGTCACCAGTGCGGGCGTGTCCCCTGAAGCTACCTGACAATGCTCTTACCTGTTGTGTGCCCATTATTAATCACACCGGGCCAGTGCGCCGAATTCATTGACAAGGAGTCGGAAGACCTTGCTGGTGTTTGGCCGTTAGGCTACTGCCAGATACATTTCTTCGTTTGCATTTATCTTTGTGGTCAGTTTCTAAAAACCCGCAAAGTCGCTTACGAAAACTATCTGCCATTTAATCTACACCACCAATCAAAACCTGTCAACATGATATAATGCGATTGTTTAGCTAAACAGAGAGGATTCTAAACATGGCTATTTGTGCAAATGATAACGGCATCATCACAGGTCGCCAGTCGCTCATCGAGCTGGCTGATGGCTGCTGGGATGCTGTGCCAGCAGAGGAAGACTGGAAGTTTTTTGCTCCCATGACCTCAAAAGGCGTCGACTTCAGCCCAAGCACCACTACCTCAGAGGCTGATGATGGCGATGGCTTTGTCGCGACGCTGGTCACTACCGCAGACCTCACCATTTCCGGTGATTTTGAAGTTCGTAAGGCTGACAAGGCTGATGAGTATGGCGTGCATAATCTCATCAAATACTTTGTCACCGAAGTAAAAGCTCGTCGTCAGCCTTCGCTGTGGGTGCGTCAGACCACCGGTAATACCGTTGTTGTTGCCTACTGCAACATTACCGCTCTGAGCTACGATGGCGGCACCAACGACATTATCACCGGCTCAGTTGAATTCAAGCCTTATGATGGCTCTACTGTTGACGTGTCCAGCATCGAAGATTTGACGCTGACTACTGATATCAGTAAAGACAAAAGCGTTGCCACTAACGACGCTCTGACGCTCGGCCCGGTAGTTGCAGCTGGCGGTGTCAAGCCTTATACCTACCAATGGTATAAAGGCACCACGCCGATCGGCAGTGCTACTACCGACACGTTCACCAAGGACGATGCTGCCGCAGGTGATGCTGGTACGTACTTCTGCCGAGTGATGGATTCGGCAACCAGTCCTGATTACGTTGACTCCACCAAGTGTGTTGTTACCGTCACGCAATAAAAAAACCCCCGAAAGGGGGTTTATAATTTCTGTCCCATGATTTGCTCATAAAACCCATCTTCATTAAGATAGCATTTTGCCATCTCAATAGCTTCATCATATCCGAGATCGGTAACAATCGAGCATCGCCACAAGATAATGTGCGAAGAAAGATAAAACAGTTTGTTGTACCATCTCACGCGCTTTAATGTTTCGCAGCTGTACATTTTGTTTCCGCAAAACCAGAATTCATATTTTTTATATTTCCTCCTTGTCATCACGCCTTCCTCGTCTTGTTCTTGATGCCCCACAAAATCAGATTGGCAACAAACTCAGATCGTCTCAGGTGAATTGCTATCGCATAGTTTATGTCTATGCGCTGGCCTGCATATGCAGATATCACATCTTCGTCATCTTTGTTAACTGGCATTCTTGGACTCCTGCATCATGAGGAAGACAATCATGGCGGCGCGGAGTGGATTTACATCAAAGACGGCATCAGAGCTTGCATAAAAACAAACTTCAGAATCTCCGGTGATGCCATCAATTACTGTATCAACCGGCGCCGCAATCCATTTGTTATCGAGTGATACGATGCTAATCTTGTTGCCAACAATAATCGGCCATGCATCCGCTGGGCTGTTGCAAGGGTCAAATGGAAGTCTCTGACGAGTGCATTTTTGCCCAACAATTACACCAATCTCATTATCATCAGCATCAACACTGATTAATTTTATATTCTTGCCAGAGGCCAAAGATACCAGCTTGTTAATTTCAAAATCACTCATCTTGCTGTAATCAGTGCTCATCTCTTATCCTCCACCACTACGCCAATCTTAGCCAGCAACAAAATCGCCTTTACGCGGGCCTCTTCATAGGTGTATCCCTGGTCAATGTAAAGGTCGATGTAAAACCTCAAATCAGCATCAGTCTCGTTCATATGTCAAACCCTCAATCACCTTATGCTTTCAATCTACGTCAGTTTTGCGCCACCTGTCAATGGTATAATTACGTCATTATGAAAACAGGATTTAGACATGAGACAACGCACACCGCTAACAGAAATAGGAGAGATGCGCATCTCCCTGGATGACAAGTCTTTTTTCTTCAAACCATCATTTGCGGCGATGAATGAGCTTGGCTCACCGAAAGAGATTGTCGAGCTGTACGCTACGCTTAATGGGTATGAATACGCTGCCATACTCGGCGCCATTCAGTCAATGCCGTATGGCGCGCAGATTCAGATTGCAAAAATCCTGTCACGTCCTGTTTATGGCAAGAAAGTGCTCAGCGCCGCCTGTCTCATCATGCAGTCTTGTTGCGATGATGATATCTCGGTGCTCATTGGGTCATGGAAGCCAACTCCGCGCGGTGTAAAGTACGTCACCGGAAGAATGCCAGTAAATGACATTATTATTATTGCTCGAAACCTGATGGAGCATGGCATCATCGGCAAGTCTCCGCTCAAGGTTCCTCAGCGCTCGGAAAACCAAAAGCGCACAACCAGTGAGTTGAGAATGTCGGATTACATCATCTCTGCTCGCACTCACTTCGGAATCACCCGTGAGGAAGCGGAAGACCTGACCATGACCGAGTATCAGCAGATGATAAAATCAAAATACCCGGAACCGGAAGGCATGACGCGCGAGCAGTATGATGCGTCTTATGAGCGGGTTAAGCTGAATAAACAGAAACTGAAAGAGAAAGCCGCCAGAAAGGCCGCTAAAAGCAAAGGAGCAAAATAATGGCAGAAACAGTTGGCGGCATTATCTATGAGGTTGGCATTGACACATCCCAGCTAGTGGCTGGCAGTCGTGAATTGCAGTCAATGCTAAATGGACTTAGCGGGAACATGGGGCGACTTGAGGCCAGTGTAAACAGGACAGAGCGCTCTATTGGATCGATGGAACGAACAATGTCCAGCCTTTCTGGCGTTGCCAAGGGATTGTTCGCGGCGCTTTCTGTGCAACAGGTTGCGAGTTACGCCGATGCCTGGACTGAACTAAATAACAAGGTAGCTAACTCGGTTCGTACTGGAGAGACGCAGACCGAAGTTATGCAGCGGATCTTTGATGTTTCACAAGCAACCCAGTCATCCCTTAACGGCACGGCGACTCTTTACGCCAGACTTGAGCGAGGAACCAGGGCGTACAACACCAGCGCGGAAGATTTAGTCCGCCTGACCACTATTATCAACCAGGGGTTTGCAGTATCCGGTGCAACAGCTCAGGAAGCTGAGAACGCAATCATTCAGCTATCACAGGGTATCGCTTCCGGCGTTCTGCGCGGCGAGGAGTTTAACTCAGTGTCAGAGCAAGGCAGCCGCCTCATGGTAGCTCTGGCTGATTCGATGGGTGTTTCTATCGGTCAGTTGAGGGCTATGGCCGCTCAGGGGCAGCTAACAACAGACGTTGTAGTTAAGGGGCTTCTGTCACAAGGGGATGCAATCGGCAAAGAATTTGCCAACACCACCGTCTCAATCGCCAAGGGATTGCAGGTAGCCGGTAACAACGTAACGAAGTTCTTTGGCGAAAACTCGACGGTTAAATCATTTGCAGCAGGGTTCCGAGACTCTGTCATCACAATAAGTGAGAACCTTGAGACGCTGAGCGGCGCCCTTATCATTGTAGCTGGCATAATGGGAAGTCGGTATGTTGGCGCGCTGGCAATGTCCACTGCCGCGAAAATATCAGATATAGCGGCATCAAGACAGCAATTAATAGCTGAGAATCAGCAGGCACAATCTGCACTCTTTGCCGCCAATGCCACCCAGAGAAAAGCTTTCGCTGATAAAGAGGCGGCACTATCATCTGTCGCACTTGCCCAGGCTGAATATAACGTAGCAAAAGGCAGTGCAGCCGAGGCGCTGGCTCTTGATGCTCTTATAGCTGCAAAGTCCAGAGCGAGCGCCGCATCATTGTCTTTGGCGCAAGCTGAAAACGCACAGGCCGCGGCATCAGCGAGAGCGGCATCTGCGGCCAGAGCAGCTTCGGTAGGGGTTGGCCTTGCCAGAGGGGCGCTTTCATTGATAGGCGGCCCAGCAGGAGCGGCGACGTTAGCAGCGGGGGCAATTTTCTACTTCTGGCAAAAAGCGCAGCAGGCCAGAGAAGAATCCATTCGCTTTGCTGATAGCTTGGATCAAGTTAACGAGTCAATGAAGGCGATGAATAACACCCAGCTAAGGGGGGTAATTGCCGACGCTAATAAGTCTATTCAGGCACAAGAGGAATATGTAAGGGATCTTGAAGACAGCATTGATAAACTTAAAGGTGAGATTGATGACTATACCGCAAGAGGAAAGCTATTCGGAACAACAATAGAGCAAGGAAACGGGTTACTAAAAATCGCATCAGATAAAACTGATGAACTGAATCAAAAATCGCGCGACCTTGCGAACGCCAAGGAAAAACTAGCAAGAACTCAGGAAGCCGCATCTGAAGCACGCAGAACCCTTACAAACAACATGCTCACGTCTATGGGTGTGCATGACAGCCTGATTGAGAAGGGATCAACGCTTGAAAGGGTGCAGGGCGCTGTAGCAAGAGCATTTGGCCTGACTGCCGATGAGATAAACCGAGCAAATCAGGCAGGCCAAAACTTCAACCCAAAATCCTTGCAAGTGTCGCCCCCAACAGAAGAAGCTGACAAGATAATCCTCAATCTTGAGGAGCAAAACCAACTTTTAAAAATACAGGATGAAAGACAAAGGGCAGTAACAAAGGCGAGAATGGAGGCAGCTAAGGTAACTGATAACCCCAATCAGATAGCCAGAGCTGCTGAGCTTGCAGGTCAGATATATGATTTAACTGAGGCTGAGAAAGCAAGAGAAAAAGCGCAAAATGATTCTCAATCAGCGGCCCAAAAAGCCGCCACAGAGCAGGAGAATATCGCCAACAAACTTGAGCAACTGCGGCAAGAATCATTGCTAACAGCAGATAGCACAAGAGAGCTAAGTCGAGAGCAAGCAATACTACAGGCACAACAATCATTAGGAAAAGGCGCCACAGAGGAGCAAATAAGGCTCGCTGGAGAGTACAAGGCTAAGGCATGGGATAATGCCAACGCGATAAAGGCTCAGGCAGAGGCGGAGAAACAAAGGGTCGAAGCTGTAAAAGGATTCGCTGCATTAAAATCGCAGACATCACCAATGTTTGCCGTTGAAACAAACTATCAGAAGGATTTAGCAGCGCTTAATGCTTACGCAGTAGCTTACCCGCAAAAGATAGCGGAGGTTGAGCAGGCCAGAGCAGCAATTGAGGAGCAATACCGCCAGCAGCGCCTTGATGCCATGTGGCAGGAGTGGAGTCAGCAGAATGCGGCTACGCAGGCGGCTGCTGCTGCATTTGATGCTTTTGGACAAACTGCAAGTAATGCCTTAACTGGCATCCTGACTGGTTCAATGTCTGTTAGCGAGGCGCTACAGTCAATTGGCAGCACTGTGTTAAACGCCGTGATTAACTCATTCGTTCAGATGGGCGTGGAGTGGCTTAAATCAGTAATCATGGGACAGGCAGGAATGGCAGCAGCATCTGCCGCAACCGCCGCTCAGGCGGCAGGAATAGCAGCGGCTATGGCGCCAGCAGCAGCGATGACCTCGCTTGCTACATCTGGAGCTAACGCAATCCCAGCTCAGGCTGGTATTGCTTCTACGGTTGGTGTGGCTAAAGCAATGTCTGTTGCCGGGGCATTAAAGAATGGTGGCCCTGCGCAGGCTGGATCAATGTACAGAGTTGGCGAGAACAACCTACCTGAGATATTCCAGGCTTCAAATGGACATCAATACATGATTCCTGGAGATTCAGGGAGGGTTATCAGCAACAAAGACCTTACCGGCAGCGGCGGTGGTATTGTGATTAATAATAATGTCATCAATAACAGCAGCGGAGCAACAGCATCATCAACAGCGAGAGATAATGGTGACGGGTCTGTTACAATTGAGACGATTGTGGCAGATATCGAGGCTGGAGGCCCGATCTCAAACGCGATTACCAGTCACACCACTGCAACCAGAAGGGCGACAGAATAATGGCTATAGCTTACCCATCATGGCTACCGCTTGCGCAGCGTGCCAGCAAGAACATGACTACTCAAACCCCATTCCGCAGTGATCAGCCTGCGGTTGGGGCGCCGATTTTTCAAAAGTTAACGACAGACGTCGCGGTAACATGGAGCCTTACGTGGGTCCTTACACTCAGGCAGGAGAGAGCATTTATCCAGTGGTTGAGGAGCCCAAACTACCTAAACCATTGCAATGAATGGTTCACGATGGATATCGATCTTGGTGGCAGCGGATTACAGAATCAGACTTTGCACTTTACTGATTACCCCGTGCAGACAAGCATTAATGGCGGCATCGTCACATGGACTGGAAATGTCATCTGTAAAACCCTCAATAACTCCATGGATGAGTTTGATGATGTGCTTGTTGAGCTTGATGAGAGATGGTATTCATGGCTTGATGAAGTCGTTAACAGGGATTTGCCGGAGTATCCATAATGCCAACATTGCGTGAATACCAGTCAAAAAGGCCAAACTGGAAGCTGTATGACACCATAACCTTTTATCATTCTTCATTTGGTTATGTCCGGCTAGTTGGCAATGAGTTTTCTGATATTGTACTTGGCGGTCAGACTTACCAGCCAGTGCGTATGGATGTAACCAGAAGCCAGCAATCGAACACGCCGGTAATCAATGCCACGCTGAAGTTTGCGAGACTGGCAAATGACTTTAAGCAATATTTAAAGTTATGGTCAGGTTCTGGACGCATTGAGCCTATCACTGCGTTATACCAGCGTTTTGACGAGACTGACAAAAACACACCATTAAAACCATATACGCTTTATGTTAACGATGTGACGCTTGATCAGTCTGATGTAACTGTCTCCATATCTATAAAAAACCCAATCAATGGCAACGTGGCAAAACTTTATGACATCACAGAATTTCCCGGACTGCGTACCGTTTGACGATTTTGAAAGAATGATGTCTGGCAAGCCATACGTTGACAGATGCTGTCACGTTGATGCAGTTGACTGCTGGGGTCTGGTGGTGCTTTTCTATCGTCTTTGCATGAATGTTAATGTCCATCATGATGATTCATATTCAAATGGCGGAGATTTTGCCACTTGCTTCAATGGGGAAGTTTCATTCTGGAAAGACACCGACCATCCCAAAACTGGCGATGTGGTGGTTGCCTATCGCGGGAGTCACCCGGTACATGTCGCGCTATGGTGGGGTCGTGATAAAATACTGCATGCGCGAGAGAAAACGGCAGTCAAGACAGACCGCCTTAAAACACTCGAAAAATTATCAACAAAATTAAGGTTCCTGACTTATGCCGGTTATTCACATTCAGAAGATGCCAGGAGTTCCAAAAGAGACGGGTAATGTTCCTGCTGGCACTAATCTGTGGAGATGGCTGGAGAATTCCGGTCTTCCATCTGACATCAGGATTGCACTGAATGGCCGCATTTTTGGCCCTGATGATGAATTGTCGATATCGTTAAAGCAAAACGATATTGTTAACATTTACTGCCAGCCTCGCGGCGCCATTGGCGACCTTATCAGCACGATACTCAAGCCTGTAACTAAGGTTCTTTCTTTTCTGCTGCCAAAAGCATCAACGCCATCAACCAGCACTGGTGCTACGGTTGAATCACCCAATAACAGCCTGAAATCTCAAACCAATATTGCGCGAAATGGAGAGGCAAGACCTGACAACTTCGGTCAGATAAGGGCATTCCCTGACCTGATTCAGGAATCGCTTTTTGAATACATTGACGATCTGAAGTACGTCACTGAGTTCATGAACTTTGGCCTTGGGAAATACACCATTTCTTCGGTTCGCTACGCGGAAACCAACCTCGGCTCTCTGCCCGGGGCGACGCACGTCATCTACAATCCAGGTGACGTGATTGGACAAATCATTGAGCCTTACCAGTTCGACGGGCTTGATGGTCAGGAGGTTCCAGGACTGAACGAATCAGAAGATACCCCGATAGAGACAGCGACCACAACATCTGTTACCAGTGGTGATTATGCTGGCGGTCAGCTGTTGATGGTCATACCAAAAAACACCGATTTCGATTACTTTATGGGGCTGTCTCTTCCTCATTCAGTAACATTAACAATAAATATAACTTACAGCACAACGTCAGGTACTGTAACCAAAAACATTGAGCTTAGCGGCAACATCATTTCCGCCGAGGAAACTGAGACAGGAACTGCGCCTGATATTCAGTATTTTTATAATTTCACCTTCAATAACCTGACTGGCGCAAATCTTGGAAACCTGAGCGGCGCAACCATCAATAATACTTATTTCCAGATTGTGGATAATGAGGCGCTTGTTGTTGGCCCATATGTTGGAGCCGTGGAGTCTACGCAGGTTTGGGTTCACGTTCAGTCTGAGCTTGGCCCTACCAGTGGCACGGCAGATTATCTGATCAAGGTATGGGCGGTTGATGATAATGGGGATGCCATTCCAGGAACTGAGGAGCAGCTCGCAGACAGCATTGACAACCCATTTACTCAGACAACAAAAACCTACTATCGCACGTATAAGTTTACTCCAGCTTATGGGGTGGCGAAGTACGCCATCAGCATTGAAAGGACAAATAACTCAAACTCTGGCAACCGCGTAACGTTGCAGGCAGCGCACGCCATCAACATCCGCGAGAATGTGGTTTATCCTGATGACACCCTTGTTAAAGTGACGGTAAAGGCCACGCTTCAGCCCACATCAGTCACTGAGCGCAAATATAATGCGCTGATTACCCGCTGGACTATTGGATATAACAGAACAACGGGGGCAGTCGACTATGCGTTAAGACCATCGAGAAGTTTTGCGGATTCAGTGCTGCATAACTGGATTATTACTGCTGGTCAACCTGAAAGCACTATTGACGTGGTAAGACTCTATGAAATAGCTGACGCACTGCCTGATGAGCGTCTTGGGTATTTTGATTACACATTTGACGATGAGGATAAATCGATCGGTGAACGAATTCAGACCATATGTGATGCAGCGCGTGTAACCGTGTTTTGGGATGATGGCGTCTTGTCTTTCTCAAGGGATGAGCAAAAATCAACTCCTGAAACCGTGTTCAATACCAGAAATACGCAGGCCGATGGCTATAAAATGTCTTATGATATGACTTTGCCAGGGTCATATGATGGCGTAAGTGTTCAATACCGCGACCCAAACACCAACAAACAGGCTTACGTTTATTATAAAGTTGGAACATCTGGTATCGAACCGGGAGAACCGACTAAGCCGAAAAAATTCGACATGTTATATGTTCGAAATCTGTATCAGGCAACAGATCGGGCCATGCTTGAGTGCAATCGCCTCATGTACTCACGTCGCGGAATGGAGATAAAGGCGCTTGCTGATGGCGAGTGGGTAAACGTTGGCGATATGATTTCCGTTGTCGACATTTATGATTCAGTACAACAAACAGGTGTTATCCGCTCAAGGTCTGGAAACGTATTTACAACCAGTGAACAGCTCACGGCAGGAAGTAGCCTTTTTGTGGTTATCACCGGCGCAAACGGGAGTGTGTCAGAGCGTCTCGCTTGCACCGTTACTGGATTGAATACATTCGAGTGTGCATTACCATCTGACTTCGAGTTAAACATTTTTGATGGTGTTAATGTTCAGTCAGAATCAAGATATGCCATCTCCACAGAGGTTGAGCTTGACTCAACGTTATGGACAGTCAGCCAGAAAACTCCAGGCACAGATGGCACAGTTTCTCTCACCGTAACCGAATACAGCGATGCCATGTACGCCTACACCAACCCTGTTGCATGATACAATAGGGCAATCAATAATTGCGGAGATTGCAGCCGATGGCTACTACCCCAACTAACAATCCAATTCCTTCTGAAGACCCGCGTGACCTGAAGTTTAACGCCGGGAAGATTGATGAAGAAGTCAATGGCAGTGCTGATTACTACACTGACCGATTCAGCGCGCAGAGGCTGACGAATACAGGCAGGAATAATCATTTTGAAACTCAGATGACCAACCAACAGAATTCTTTTAATCAATTCATTTTGAGTTCTGGTTATCAATTTATGGGGGATTATACCTCCGGGATTATAACGCTATCGTCCATTAATCAAGTCTTACGCTACAATGGTGAATTGTGGCGGCTGAATGCATCAACCACGCCGCCTTTCACCACGACGGGCACCAACTCCACAACATGGGCCGCGGACTCACTGCATTTCGTAAGCGTAGGGGATGCAGCACTACGGCAGGAAATGGCCGCGGTTACGGGGCCAGGGCTTATCGGTTACAGCATTTTACAGGCATTTAACCGCGGCACCGTAGGTTATAAGCTGAATTTCCAGATGACTCCTTACGATTTCGGAGCTATTGCCGACGGCACGGTGCATCCATTGTCTGAAAGATACGCCTCGCTTGCACTTGCTCAGGTAGATTACCCGTTTGTAACATCATTAACGCAATCCATAGATTACGCGGCTTTTCAGAGATGTGTTAATGAGATGGTCACCCGCGGCGCTGCCGGGATGTCAATGGGTGGTAGGGGACAGTACGCACTCAACGCAACAGTGACCGTGAATAAGACGGCCAGCGAGAATGAGGCTAATAAATATATCGATTTTAGTGGCGCCGAGATTATGTCTTATGGCGGATCTCTGATTTTAAATGACACGGCATTTTCCGGATGGAACCTGGTTAATGGGGTGACTTTATCGGGGTCGACGCTTGTTTTTGCTGGTACTACTGCCGCGCAAGCATCCGCCAGCATAACATTAACCGGGCTGACTGTAGGGAAAAAATACGCGGTTAGCGTTGTTTCTGAAACGTATACCTCGACCGGTACTCTTCGCGTGCGGATTGACGGTGTGGCGATATCGAATTCCAATGAATCCGGTCCCTCTGCAAGGTATGCAGCATTTACAGCCACGGCTACCAGCCACGTTTTGGAGTTAAGGGATGATACGTATTCGGTGACGCCGACCGCTTGCGTTGTTAAAGAGGTTGATATTCGAGAGGCGTTTTACCCTATATTGTTTAAGCAGGCGGGGACCGCGATAACCCACGGCAGCTTAATCGTTAACAACCTTCGTATAGTAAACAAAAATTCGAATGCTTTTGGCGGTCTGCGCTGCGAAGACCTTAACCACGCGCTGTTAGCTGGCGTGACCGGAATTGATGGTTTTTACGGCCCAGCGGTACATATGCTTAATATGGCTGTATGGTCAGAGAATAACCGTATACTTATGCTTAAGTCCGCTAATAACCGCGAAGCTATTCGATTCAATCGCGAATACATAAGTGGTGCTAATACCGGGCAAAACTCATTTGCAAGGACCCAGATAGGTCCTATGATTATTTCAGGAAACCGGTATGCTTTTGTTTGCGGCCCCACTTGCTCGGTGTATGACTCCGAGATTGGTACTGTAAACGGCAACCTTGCCTCCAATTTCCGCGCGATATTTTGCCTACATGGCGACCAGACAGATACTAAAGCTCACGCGGTCCGCGTTGAAAATAACAGCGCCCCGGCGTCTGCTGGCGTTTTTGAGTATGGATTAAACGATCTTAGACGGCTATCTCTTGGCAACGTCGGCACTTATACCGGTTTAAAGCTTACCGCGAGCGGGTCTTTTGCTGCCGGTGAGGTGACTCTTGAGAATGATATTTCATCGCACGATTTCAGGCCATCAGTACCTCGTTTTAACACACTATCTTTCGGGGAAAAATCTGGCCCATTAGGCACCGGTCTTACTTATTCACAAGGTACATATATGTGGTCTGAGATCCTGCTTAATTGCACTCCTGGTGTAGCGTATCAAATAGGTATTAGCCGTGGCTTGTCCCCTTTCCATGGCGTTATTGAGATCGACGCGGGTTTAAGACTCGCGGATGGGGCGAGTTATCAAGGGACTAAATTCTCAACTAAGGTGTTAAAGGGCACGGTCGCTTCCGCTGACGCGTTGAAAGTTGTGGCGTATAGCGCATCACATGCCATATCTAGCGAAACTTTGGCAATGACTTGGCCAGCTAACTCAGCTCCGGCTTTGAAACTCACGGCAGCAGTAAACCGGTCTATTCAGATTTTTGCAAGGTGGACGTCATGAATATTAATTTTGTTTTACCAATAGCGGGTTACTCCGGATTCAGCGTTGATGATATTGTCACCGCTTTTTTGTCTGGAAATAGTAAGGATGATGTTTTTTCTGCTTTCCAGAGCATAAAAGGCGAGAATAAAGGACGAAATGATTTTTTCTACGACTACATACGGGGCTTATGCGTCCGATATCCTGAATTACTGGAGTCGATAAACGCCCTGCGAAAAGATAATGGCGTTTCTGAAATATAATTAAAAAGGGCCGCAAGGCCCTTTCTTCATCAAAAAGGAATATCATCATCAAAATCCATCGGCGGCTCGTTTGCCGGTGGTTTTGATGTGTTTGATGGTTGCTGGGGTTTGCCCCATCCTGATTGCTGATTACTTCCTGACTGTTGCCGTTGCTGTGATTGTTGGTTCCCACCACAGAATTGCACATCACCATACATGCCAACAGTAACGCATGATGCATAGTGCGTCTGCCCGTCTTTTTCATACTGGCGCGTAGTGAACTGCCCACGCACCATGATTTTTGCCCCGCGCAGCAAGTAAGGAACCAGACCTTTTCTGTTATGGATTTCTACAGGTATCCATTCTGTTTTTTCTTTGTCCTGACCTGATTGCTTATCCTTCCATGTTTCATTTACTGCCAGAGAAAGTCTGATAACGTTAAATTTATCATTAATTTCTTTCAACTCGGCATCCTTACCGAGTGTCCCCATAATTGTGCATTCGTTTACGCCGCGAGTCGCCATAATTTACCCTTAAAAGTTTTCGATGTTCTGTTGAGATGTTGATGGCTTCTCTTCGTTTGCAGATGACACAGGCGCATCTGCTTTCTGGAGTTTGGCCGGGTTAAAATCACTGCCGCCAGCAATGAATTTCGCTTTCATTTCCTGGTATGCGCCGACGATTACGCGAGTGGCAGCGTCATCACCACGAAATGATTTGTATTCTTCACCATAAATGGCAGTAAGCTCATCCATGTTTGCTGCTGAACGAATGAGTGCGGCCGCATCTTTAGGAGACTTCCGCGCGGCATTGCCATCGTCATCAGCCTGCGCAATACCGAACATAGACGCAATAGAGTAGCGGCGCGCATAAGTCATTGCAGAGCCATAGCCCTGTGCGTCTTTCTTGGCAACTGGCATTGGCATAACTGAAGACATGTATTCACCAGACTCATGCATGATTGTTGTTTCCAGCTTCAAAACATCAACCGTATCGCTCTCAATGGCGTTCTGGATAATGATAAGACCGTTAGCCTCAAGCGCTGGCCTGATGGCATTCAGGAATGACTCAAGGTTAGCGTAGTTGCTTTTAAGGTGCGGGTTTTGCGCGTTCTTTTTAGCGCTGCTGCTCATCACCTTTCGCGCTTCTACCAGAGCCTTAATCAGGTTTGCTTTCTGTTCTGAAAATTTCATCACTTCACCTCATTTACTATAAATTACAGGTTAAATTGCTTTTTGAACCATTCCGGAGTTTCCATTTCGATGACCGGATTACCCATTGAGTAACCTGGCCATGAATTGGCTTTTTTGCATGCCTTATAGATTTCCATCGCGCTGCGCAGTTGAATGCGACCAATGCGTAACTGTTCATCAGTCAGACGAATCAACGCAGGGATGAATGGCGATTTCTTCTCCTGCACCAGAAGATTTACCGAGCGAGGTGCATGCCCATAAGCCTCGACAAACATGTCGTGTTGCATCGCCATCTTCATAAAGTACCCTAGCTGCGCTGCATGGCGGAAAAACTCATCAGGCTTTGCGCTCACCGCTGTTTTGTAGTCGATGATGTCGCCACCGCGAGTAAGGCAGTCAAATCGCACCTTTGATGGTTCGCCAAGCAAATCACCGAGAATTGACACCTCGGAATAAGCACCAGAAAGAAGGCTGCTGTAATAGCTGTTCGCATGGATTACGGCGCGCATCTGCATGATGGCGTCATAGTCATCACCTTCCAGCATTGATTTACCAGTAGCGGCCTTCTCTGCTTCTTCACGGATAACATCGTAAATCTGCGCTGTATCGCCAGTGGCCTGAATAATTTTAATCACTTCGGCTTTAGTCTTACCTGAAAGCCCTTTAATGCCGCGCTCTTTCGCCCATGAGTTCATGTCGGAAGCTGTCACCAGCACCGTGCGATTGCCATCTTTGTCTTTTGGAAAATCTTCGACAACTGGCATGCGGGCATATTCTGCTTCGAAGCGCTCAGGCTCAAGCAGAGCGGTATGGCTACCGGTGCCGAAAACAAGCGCCTTTGACTGCTCGTCTTCTTCGTCTTTATAGCGCCATGCTGCCGGGCATCTGTCAAGTATATTCCATAACCCAGAACCATTAATGTGCTCTTTGTCAGCATGATAATCCTGATTGCTTAACTCATTGTTGAAATAAACTCTCATCATCACTCTCCGTGGTTACAGAATTCTTTATGCATCTTTTCTCTGAATTTCATCACAGACAACCGCGCTCTCTCAATATCACTGAATAACCCAAGATGGTATCTTTTCCCGTTAACATCACAGTAAGCCTGCCACTTTTTAACCTGTTTTTGCCAATACACACCTTTAACTCCTGATGTGTTATTTTTTGGCTTTTTAGCGTTATACTGATTCTGCATATTTGTTGCGATTCTTAAGTTGCAAATCCTGTTATCGTCACGCACACCATTAATGTGATCAATTTGACCTTCAGGCCAGAAACCATGATAAATCAACCATGCCAAGCGATGCGCGTAGTATCTTTTATTGCTTATGCTTATCTCTATGTATCCGTTATGTTTTTTCCTGCCAGCAACACTACCCTTTTTTACACCTCCACCTGTCTTATTTCTAATGAAAACCCCTGTTTCATGGTTGTAATTTAAGCTATCCAAAACAACATCACGTGGTATTCTTTTTCTTCCACCTATGGTGTTTGACTCTGCATTTCCCAGAGCAAAATCTTGCTTTTGCAGTTCCGATAAACTCATTTCCGCAAACCTCGCACTTCTTAACGGTGATAGCCATTTCTTAACCTCTATTGTAATCATTTACCGTTACATTGCAAGTAACTTTTATTTGTTACTAACAATACATCAATCTACATCATTCAGCAAGCCAAAATAGAAAAGTGTGGCTTTTTTTAGTTCATCAAGACCGTAAGCGATGGCGGCATAATGACCAAGCCTGCACATCTCAGTTAACACAGCGGATTGCTCTTTGCTAACCCTGCTTTTGCTTTTATCGCGGCGCTTTGCTTCAATCATCCCGCAACTGTGATTTACCCCTGGCGTCATTATCACGTTATCGCCTATCCCAGCCTTAACCCCCATCTTCTGGCGCTTCAGCACAAACTGCACCATGCTTGATGTGCCAGTTTCGTTTGGTACATGAAACCACAGAACATCAGGGAAGCGGTGTTGCATCCATGTGCCGTAACCCATCTGGTCAGTCTCCTCCTTTGGGCATTCTCCGCGATAACCGCTATCAAATACCCATATTCCACTATCAAGCTGCTTCAATTTGTTCTCCTACCGTGGTTTTGATGGAATCCGTGCTTAACCTCGGCTTCCGCTCTTGCTTTTGCTGCATTATTAAAATCAACAAATAGCCCAAGATAAATGTTTTTACCCTTTACTTTTATTTGAGCCATCCATTTCTTCCTGTCTGAGTTCCATGTCACACCAGTAACTCCAGAGGTGTTATTGGCTGCGATACTTTGATTCATGCCATTCCCAAGATTATTAACTAGCCTGAGATTTTCTATTCGATTGTCATCACGAACATGGTTGATATGATCAATCTGCATATCTCCTTGTATTTGACCGTTATGCATTTCCCATATGATTCTATGTGCACGATAAAGACCCCTGCCAATTCTGACCATTACATAACCAAACCTTGGGCACTTGTTACCTGCCGTTTTATGTGCAAACCTGGTATTCCAAGTGGCTGCTGACCTCTTCGTTTTAAAAGTTGAAACATCTCTTTCCTTCCATATAAGAAGGCCATTTTCATAGTAAAAATAATCATGCCAGTTCATTTTTTTTGTCCGAATTCTTTTCTGTGGATGATATCGCGGCCTTTATCGTTAAATCGATGCGTGATGCGTTTAGGTGCGCGAATAAGTCCAGTAAATGCCATGAATGCTTTTGCACTGTGGCAATTCATAAGGTTATCAATTAGATTCCTGTCTGATACGTGATTCAATAAACCTTTAATCTTGAACTGATTTTTCAGATACTTCTCTTGTCTCCCAAAAGGATAAAAGACCTCATTAGCCCACCCATCTTTGCCATTCTCTTTCGTGATGAAATAACGATAAACGACACCCTTTTCATCTTTCGTTAATTCAATCTTGAAGTCTTTAACATCAGTCCACTCATTATCGGTATACGCACGCTCATTAAGTGCCGCATTCGGGTCGCGCAAAACATGATCGCAATGTCGGCAATAACGCGCAGTGGGGTCGTTTTTAGTGCCGCATCCATCATCAAAAATACGGATGCCATGCTTGTCGAAACCGCAACGAATGTAACTGAAAAACTCCTCGCAACGACCATCTGGCGACAATGCATCTTTGCCGATGCAGCGACGCGCATATGGGCTATTCATTGCCCCGCATTTCGGGCACGGAACTTGTTCACCACTGCGTTTTGAACGTTGCGCTTCAGCCTCTTCAAGGATTGGGTCTTCATATAGCTGACCAAGCTCAAACATCGTGCCTGAGAAATCAAGAACCAGATGGTCTTCTTTATGATACCCGGCATCAATTTGTTCTTTCTTCAGCAGGCGCATTCCGCGACCAAGAAGCTGCACAAGAAGAGTGAGTGACATTATTTTTCGCAATATGACGCTTGTATCCCAAAGCGGGATGTTGACGCCAGTCGTCAAACAACCAATCTGGAAAACATATTTAATCTTGCCAGTGTATGCGTCTTTTAACGCCTTGCGTCTGGCTTTCTGCCCCATATCCTCGGTGACGATAGCATAACTTCCTTCGGGTAAATATTTAGCCGCTTCCTGACAGTGTTTTTTACCAGCGCATGTGATCAGCACTCCGTTCCTGTTTTTAGTCAACTCCATAACCTTGAGCATGATTTTCTGCGTTAGTGTTCCTTGCTCAAGTATTTCTTTCTGCATCTGCTTGAGCTGCTCGGAAGTGAAGTCCTGTGTGCCGTCAACATCTGAACCATGGAAGTTATGCAAGTCATATTTCAAATCATCAACATCATGAAGACCAAAGATTGTTGGCACAACAAAACCGCGATCTACCATGTACTTTGTATCAATGTTTATTATTTCATTTTTCCAGTACGCACCTTTCATTGATTCAGTACCACGGAATGGGCTACCGGTGAATCCAATTGTTATCATTTCATGACCATATCTTGCCTTGCAGCGCCTGTTAAGTTCAGTAAGTATTACGCCATATTGTGTTGTTGGATTATCACTAATAATATCCTGCCATGGAGCTTGGTGGGACTCATCGATCAGGCAAAATCTTGGGGTAAAATTACTCAATCCCCCTTTCTTGACGTCACCATTTGATTCATCTTTTTTATCAAAAAGTGCGTTCGCGATTGATCCTTCAGTACCGCATATAATAGGGTATGCTGTACTTTTCCTGCCAAGAGATGCGCTATAAAGAGAGTTTTTTACACCACACTCCCACATCATTTCAGCATTCTGCTCAGCTATCTCGCCCTGCCTTGAGATTACAAGGCCATCCCACCCCATATCCTGAAATCTACTGCAAAGCATTGAAATCATCACGGTCTTCCCTGATGAAACAGACGCTGTAACATAGCTTGGTTCAGGTTTCTTGCCAAAATTACGAATAACCTCAGCGCACTTTGCGTAAACAAGCCATTGGTAATCATACGGCTCTATGGAACCTATTTTTATTGATTGCTTTAATCTATCTATATCAATCTCTGAAATCATTTTGTCTATTTTGTGCATTTCATCACCTATGGCATGTCAGGCCAATAAGAGTTGCTTTTAGATCTGTTCTCACTTGGTGCAAGTAATTGCAAGTTATGCCAGCAGTGAAGGCCACAAACCAATTTGCTATTTATTGGCACTATGTGATCAACCTGCATACCAAGAACGCCAGCCATCTCATAAACCTTTTCAATTAAAACCCTTTCATGTTCAAACCATGATGGTATCGCCCGTCTTTTAAGATACTTATATTTACGCTGATGATATCTAACAACACCCTTGTTTTTCTGTCTCCACTGCTTTGACTTCTCGTTATGCTTTTCCTTGTTTTTATCGTAATAACGTTTTGATTTTTCATTTATCTCTGCCTTTTTTAATTTATAAATATTTTTCCTGAACTCAGCCTGACATTTTTTGCAATCAGGACGTAGTCCATCAAGAGATGATTTATTTTTATTAAAGTTTTCTTCGTTCGCCTCAAGAACAGATTTACACTTAGAGCAAATCTTCAATCCATTACCAAGGTATCTTGCTCTCTTCCCTTTATTACCAGAGCACTTCTTGCATATGGAACTAAAGCCAAGTTTCATACTTTTATCTGCATAAAAGTATTCGCTTGTAGCTGGAAGAACGGACCTGCATTTTGAGCACATTTTCTCATTTAAAACTTCAGTTGAAAGCCTGAGGTTGCATATCCTGTTGTCAGCGCGATTTTTGTTTATGTGCTCAATTTTCGCATTCCCAATATTATCTCCATTAACATAAATCCATGCGAGTCTTTGCGCCCAATATTGATTGCCATCTATGCTAATTCTCAGATAACCACTAACATCAAGACAGCCAGCAATATCTCCGACTTTAACACGAGAACCTGTCTTTATCTTACGTGTGAATATCCCAGTATCTGGGTTGTAATCAAGAACCTCCCTTAGCCTCTCCTGTGAAATGTGTGACTTTCTTTTGGTTCCTGCATTTTTTAACCCTGCACTTTCCTGAGCAACATTTTGCTTTTGCAGTTCCGATAAACTCATTTCCGCAAACCTCGCACTTCTTGACGGTGATAGCCATTTCTTATCCTCTATTGTAACGATTAATTGTTTCATTGCAAGTAACGATTGATTGTTTCATACGAGTAAATTACAATGAATCTACATCATCGTCAACAGGAAGATTTTATGAGATACGACTGGAAAGACATTGAGCCAAAAATGCTTGGAAATTGGCAGGCTGCCATCATGTCTATCGTCAATGTGGATAGCAGAGTTTTCAACGGAAAGCACCAGCCATGCCCATCATGCCTTGGCAAAGACAGGTATCGCTTTGATGACAACTTCGAAACGAAAGGCGATGGCGGCGCAATCTGCAATCAGTGCGGTTCCGGCAGCGGCATGAACTGGCTGATGAAACTCTCTGGCATGAGCTTCCCAGAAGCACTTGAGGCGCTAGGAGGATTCCTGAACATGCATCCACGCGAAAAACTTGAGGCGATTAGAAAGCAGTTGCCAAAAGTCAATGGTGCATCGGACTGCCTTACTCCAGAAGAAGTAGAGGCGATCATGAAAAAAGCAGGCAATGACACCATAACAGGTAAAACTGGTGAACTGGTGGCGATACCGCTCTATATGGCTGGAACCATGACGCCATGCAATGTAGCTTTTCTGGCAGACTATGAAAGCGTGTCATTTCGCGCAGGTTTTAGCCATGAGTACACTCGCGGAAGACTTACGCGAGGCGCAGTGACACCGATTGGTGAAAAAACAGAGTGGACATACCTGGTTGCGGATTACTTCGATGCCTGGCGAGCACACAGGCTTACCGGCGCACATGTCTGGTGTTGCTGGTCGCCGGAAAACATGTGGGAAGTTGTGCGCAATGTTAACTATGAGCAGCGCACTAAACTGCGTTGCATCATTAATAATAATTTCGATGAGGTATGCGCTGCCGAGAATGCAGGTCTGCCGATACTCATTACTGATGACGGGCAGGATATTCGTTACAGCGGCGCCATCAGAAAAAGGCTGCATAAACCAGAAGAGCTATTTGAAGCACTAAAAAATAAACCCTCCTGATGGAGGGTTTTTGTTACTCAAGATTGCATTTTTTGGCGGTGGAAGTGATGCGAGTGTTAAAATTCATTTCAGACCTCTCATAAATTTCATCCTGTTAACGGCGGCTGAAAGTATGTTTCTCACCGAGGCATTCATTCGCAGCCCAGACCATGACCCCTCATCCCTGAAGACGATTTTTGACCCACCGTTAACAGCAGAAGCCTCAATGTCGATAGGTGAGTGTCGGTTCTCTGTAATGGAAACCAGAACCTCAGAAATGAACCTGTCAGGCGTCACCTGTAGATGATTTGAATTTGCTGCCTTAATGATCGTCTCAATTCGTCCACGGCACAACCCGCTTTTCAGTACAGACGTGTAAGGCTTATTAATGAATTTCTTACCTGCCATCACCTTTCTCATTTTGGCTATGATGTTTTCCCACTCATCCTCTTCAAGGCCACTAAATGCAACGTCACCTTCTATATAATCACGAAGTGAGCGCAGGTGGTTTATCACTGTCATATAAGCCCATTCAAGATGCCGGTCGCACAAAACTGGCGTCATTCCATTGCGACTCGAAAGGTCTGCAAATGCGCATATCGAGGCAAGGTCCACAATCATCTGCCCGGCACGTGGGACAACATCTCCAATTACACCATCCACATTTCCAAGACACTTCTCAAGGTGGCACGTAAGCTCATAACGCCTGTCGTTTACCTTTTCGCTTTCAAATTCAACTCGGGTTATTGAGCGCAGGATTCTTTGCTTCCATTCATTTACTATCCTCCTGTTTACCTCACCTGTCGGCTGCTCTCTTTTGAGCAATGGCATTTCCTCATCATCGCCATGACCAAGAATGAACAACGTCCTGCCCATGCCGCCATCCTTCTGCCATGACCTGACTGCATCAATACCCTGAACCGGAGTTACAGTGATGAGTGGAATAAATCTCGCGTTCTCAATGCCTCCATCGCGCGTGCATAATTCATGCTCAGCCATAACTTTTTTCAGGTTTCTGCCAACACTGTGATCCATCTGCGCCAATCTTTTATAGTCAATCATCCCATCCTGCGCACCGCCAATACGCGGAACAATCCAGCCTTCCGCCATAGCAACACTAACTATCGTCTTGGGGTTCATGGCTTTAGCCATATTCTCCTCAATATCCCTGATTATTGTCCTTGTCGGCACCCATCCACCCTCATCAGATAATCCGCGATACCACGGAGCTGTTCCTCCAAGATATGCGCTGCGCGGGTCGTTCCATGAGTCAATGTGCTGCTTGTCATCGTTTACCACGTAAAGCAGGGAGCCATCACCTTCAATCATGCTGGTCTGTATTTGCTTTAGTGATGTCGCAGTAGTAGTGCAAAGACGGTCACTTATCATGAGAGCTTCGGCATATTGCTTTATGAAATTTACCGGAGCCTGCTTCCCTGCTCCAGACCTCGCCACGAGGAAAATGCCAGTTGAGCACTTACTTCCTGTGGGGCCGATAATAAATCTGCCCGCCATTATCTGAGCAAGACCAAGCGCGCCAACAAGTCGATACTTTTCGCCATCATCACGGCGCTCGAAGTTTTTTTCTATCTCCTGGATGAACTCACCAAGTGATCCTGGTGGAATCTTGTATTTCTCCCTGAACTCAGGAATGTCAGCCTCATCGAGCGGGTCTGTTGATGAATCCGATTTCCAGACGGATTTTTTCATGGCGATAATTTCGTATGTATTCATCAGCAAACCTTCCAGATGTACAGGAATTTACCCATCGGGCCGTTTTTGGTCTTGATGTTCATGTTATGCGCAATGGCAATCTTTGCAGCATAAGATCGGAACATGTTTCTGTTCATTCTGTACTCTGGCGGGATATCAGATACGCCGCACTCCTCTTTGTAACCCCTGACCACTGAATCTGATAAATCATTTTCGAAATGGACGGATATCACCTCCCCGCTATTCATGGTGGCAAGGTGGTCATAAACGAACTTCATCTTTGAGCCTTCTGCGTGCATCACTTCCTCCTTCTTGCGTTGTGCAAATTGTACTGAACAATCTGCACTCACGCAAACCATTTAATCGACATAAACACCCAGCATCGACGCAATATGTGCAATGGTCACTTTTTAACCAGTTCCCAAGAGTTCCCGCGCATTTGGGAACTCGCAGGCCGCTCACACCAAGGCTTGCAGAGGAGTTCCCGAGTTCCCGGGGAATTCCTCTAGTAAAAAAGTAATATATACCTTTAATATATGTTGTTGTTTTTATTATTAAAAATGGAATTTCTGATTTTTGGGAAAATTCATTTCTAAGGGAAAAGCTGGGAACTCGGGAACTCGTTGATATATAACAATAAATTCGGGGAACTAGTCCGGGAACGGCTGGGAATTGTGGGAACACTGAATGAATGTACAGTATTATATTTATTTTCACCATCATATTGACGTAGATTGAGCGCCATCGTATAGTTACCACACCAACAACAAAGAGGTGATGAAGAATGACCAAAGCAATCTACACGCGCACTCAACTGGAACCAGAAATGGGCGCAGTGAAAGCGCAAGACTTTATGATGGCGCAGGCAATGCATTCATACAGCAACGGTAAGCGCGTCTGTCGAGTTTTTAGTGGCGAAGGCAAGCAGAGAGTGCTTGAGCAGGTTATCGTGTCATCTGGTGGAAACTAAACCGGTTTAGCAACGATGAATAAATTACTGGCAGTGGTTTTACTGGTTATCGCTAACGCGGCAAGCGCTGAAACAATATGGGTCACGAAGTACGCACTAACCCGTGGCATTCAGAAGTACGAAAGCGCACAGTTGTTTGCTGATGGGCAGGTTGCTGTGGTTGGCGATGTTTACTTTAAACGTGGTGAATACTGGCTTGATGAGCAGCAGGCAAAAGAGCATGCAGAGACTTTGCGGCAACGCCGTGTATCTGCACTGATGCGTGAGCTTGAGCGCTTGCAGGCAGTTAAGTGAGGATTTATGGATATCGAAATCAACGAAGTTCAGGAAATTATTAAAAATCTTGAGAGCGGTGGTGAACTCTCAATCAAAGAGGAAAAATACCTCAATGTTGCAAAGCTGTGTGCGCAGCTGGCTGCGGAGAATGTGGCGCTGAAGGACATCAACGCATGGTGCAAAACGGATGCATTCAAAAACATGTACCGGGAGTTTAAAACAGCAGAGGCGCTTGGATGCTCTGATGCGGATTGCATGCATGATGCAATGCTTGTCGCAATTATGCATGCGCCGGAAACCCCAGCTACCGATCGCATCATGGCCGAAGCCGAGGCGCGCGGAGTTGAGAAGTTCGCGGCAAAACTTCGAATCCCTGGTGATGACCAGTTTTTTGACGCTTTAGCAAAAGGGGTTGCACTTTCTGCTGACGACTTCGCCAAGCAGCTGCGCGAGGGGGCTAATCATGACTGATATCACCGAACTGGCGCTACTCGTCAGTAAAGCTAAAGCGTCTGTATTTACCCTGGAATATATCTCGCAGTTTGAGCCTGCTGATATCGACTCCGATGACGTTGATTTGCGGTTTGAGGTAGATGGCCGAGATACCGGCACCAACGTTTCTATCGTCGATGAGTGCGGGCAAGCTGCAAAGGTTATTGGCACGCTGGTAGAGGCACTGGAGAAGGCGCAGCAGCGGATCGCCGAACTGGAAGACGCAGAGCAAAAACTCTGTGCAGCTAACGTGACGCTCGATGCTCGCGCGGAATTGGCTGAGCGCCAGCTGGCCGCAATGGACAGCGAGCCGGTGGAAAATCATATCGGAAGCAAAAACGCTCTTGACGCTATCGTTTCCTTCATCAAAAGCAAAAGCAACCCCACGGTGAAATGTTATGAGGGGGTATCTGAGCAGCTATTCAAGGATAACTGCCATGGTATTCACTCTCATGTCATCGAGTATATTTTGAAATTGGGTGAGGAATTGGAGGATTTGCGCGCAGAGCAAGATGAAATGCAGCCAGCGCCGGTAGTGCCGGATGGTTACGTGATGGTCCCGAAGGAGCCTACGGAGGAAATGCTACAGGCTTCCTATCGTGAAGCGGCTGTGTATAGCCCCACGGCTTATCGAGCGATGATTGCAGCCGCCCCGCAGGAGGGGAAACAATGAAACCCTACATCATCCGAAGACTGATTGCCGCATCACTGCTGGCATTCTGGATTGCTGCTGCGTTAGCTGTCTACTTTATCGTGAGGTGATTTATGCTGTGGAGCGATATTCAGGCAGCATGCGAAGAGGCTGATTTTCTTTATGAGGATACCGGAAAGCATCATGCCGTAATTCAGGTTGGCAGCATGATGATGGTGGTTGAGCATAACAGTATGCTTCGGCATATGTACTCAACTACGAGGTATCAGTGATGCCGCAAAAATCAAAGCAAGAGGTGTGGCAGTCCGCGCAGATTGAAGGCGTCGACCACTTTATAGCAGCAATCGCCAAGGCCTTTCCTGATGCGATTGAGGTGGTTCATGTTAAATCCCCACGCAATGATTTGTGGTGCAGGAGCGGTAAGTGTGATGAAAAGAATAGACTGGAATGAGCTGTTTGAATACAACAACGGAAACCTGATATGGCGCGAGGATGATGGCCGCAAGGCAAGAAAAGGTAAGGTTGCAGGCCACTCAGGGTCAAAAGGATATACATCTATTTGGTGCTCTGGACGAAAATACTTTGCGCACAGAATCATATGGGAAATGCATAATGGCCCTATAACTGGCGGATTGGAAATTGACCATATAAACCATAACCCTGGTGATAACAGGATTGAAAATCTCAGGCTGACAAATAGGGGAGGGAATCTAAAAAACAAATCTAAGTACTCTAGCAATAGTAGTGGAGTAACTGGGGTACACTGGAGGAAGGATAAGCGAAAGTGGCAAGCAAAAATAAGGGTTAACAAGAAGTTCATACATCTTGGATATTTCAACGACATACTTGATGCGGAGCTGGCAAGAAAGAAAGCAGAAGAAGAGTATGGGTTTCACGATAATCATGGTGTATGATAGTTTCATCGATCATCACCTCACCACCCTTTAAGCCAGCATTGCGCTGGCTTCTTTTTTATCTGCGCCATGTGGTAAGATATGTCCTATGTGAGTTACTTAAAGGACACATATAAAATGGCAAATCCGAACCCTAAGCACAAATTTTCATCCAGTAATCAGCCGCCACCAAGAGGAAAAAGCTACAGAACAGTGCTTCTTGAAGCATTGCGCGCTGCAAATACGCCGATGAATGAGATTGAATTCGTCACGTACTACATCAACAAGGCGATGACATGCGAAGATGCTCAGGCTACCGGCATGCTGCGCGAAATATTCCTGCGACTGAACCCAATTCCAAAACCTGTAGCGCCTCCTGTTGAGTTTGATTTCCCTGCCGACGGCACACCTGTACAGAAGATGGATGCGATTATCAAGGGCGTCTCTACTGGCGTTGTTCCAGCCGACATTGGCAAGATGATGGCAGACATTCTGAAGGCTGGGCTTGATATCGAAGAAGTAACAGAGCTCGCCGCACGCCTTGAGCGACTGGAGAAATTACTGGAGCAGCAACAGTAACTGATTTATAATAATCAATGCGGCTAGGGGGCACCCGAAAAGCGACTCATCACCGCCTGCCGCATTCACTTCAATGATGCCCTGATGAGGAATCTATATATGGCACGCAAAAGACTCTCAGCACCAGCAATTGAAAAACTCGAAGAGATTATTGGCGATGGCGTGATTGATGCGCCTGAATCTGCGGTGTTCGGTGTTGTTAATACAGATAAGCAGATTGTTCGCAAACTAAAAATGACGCAAAGCGGAGTTGATGACGTTAGCGACTCTGATATTGGCGTTGATCACCTGATACCAGAAAAGCTGGAAAAGCTACTTTACCCCAAGCGTAATAAGATTGTGTTTGGCGGGCGCGGATGCTTAGCCATCGGCACGATGGTGAGGATGTTTGATGGTAGCCTAAAACGCGTAGAGGATATCGTTGTTGGCGATAAGGTTATGGGTCCAGACAGTAAACCACGAAATGTTTTAAACATCTGTCGGGGGTTTGATGACATGTATACGGTTCATCAAAAATATGCTGATGACTACACTGTCAACTCAAGTCACATACTGTCATTACGAAAGATTCCATCTGCTATCAGTGACGAGACAAAAACACCGGATGGTAAAAGAATTTATCGTTATTACCCGAATGAACCTGAAATACTGAATATTGGTGTTTCAGAATATTTGTCGCGCGCAACTTCAAAAAAGTTCCGCCATGTCTTTAAAGGGTGGCGAACAGGATGGGATTTTAATGACCAAAGCGTCCCAGTTGACCCGTACTTTCTTGGTTTATGGTTAGGTGATGGTTCATCTCGTGGTGTTGAAGTGTGCACGCCTGATCCAGAGATAGTTGACTACATTCACAACGTGGCAAGCCAATACGGGATGCAGGTAAAGGTTCGCGACGATGATAGATGCCCTGTCTATGCGATAACTAATGGTCGAGCTGCTGGCATGGGGAAGAACACCAACCCGTTACTAACTAAAATGCAGCAGCTTGGGGTGATTAATAATAAACACATACCTGACTGCTATATCAAAAACAGCAGAGAGGTAAGACTTCAGATTCTGGCTGGGCTATTGGATACTGATTCGCATTATGACCAGAAAAAGAAAAGCTATTCTTTCACATCAATAAATAAAGAAATGGCCTTCTCTTTGATGGATGTGGCAAGATCGCTTGGCTTCAAGTCAAGCATAATCAAAAAGACTGATGTCACCTTTGAATATAAAGGTGAGAAAAGAATATACGAAAAGGACGTATGGGAGGTGTTCGTTAGTGGTGACCTTCATACAATCCCATGCCGAGTAAAAAGGAAGATAGCAGAGAAAACCAAGTCAACCCGTGGAAAGATGTCTGAGGTGTCATTGTCTTATGTCGGGCATGGTGAATACGCTGGGTTCACTATTGATGGCGATCATCTTTTCCTGCTTGCTGATGGCACGGTTACACACAACAGCGGAAAAACAAGGACAGTAACAACAATACTTACGGAGCGTGCACGCTTTAAGCCTGACAGGATAGCTTGTTTTCGTGAGATTCAGCAGTCTATTGAGGATAGTTCATATCAGGAGCTGAAAGACGAGATTGACAGGAAGGGCGAGACAAAAGAGTTTCGCGTCATCAACAACGAAATAACACACAAGGTAACGAAAGCAAAGTTCCGCTTTAAAGGCCTGTATCGCAACCAGACGACCGTAAAAGGCTTCGCTGGCATTACAGTAGCTTGGGTCGAGGAGGCGGAAAACGTCAGCCAGACAAGCTGGGAAATCCTCACCCCAACAGTCCGCGCTGAAGGGTCAGAGATATGGGTGACTTTCAACCCAAATAAAGAGCATGACCCGACGTGGAAAATATGGGTTGAGCCTTTTTATAATAAATTGCGCGAAAATGGCGGCATCTATGAGGATGATGAAAACCTGATTATGGAGTGTAATTACTCAGACAATCCGTGGTTCTGGGATACTCCGCTCCCAAGCCAAATGCAACGCATGAAAGAGACCGACTTCGACCGCTATCAATGGGTGTGGGGTGGGCGCTTTAATAAGCGTAATGATGAGCAGGTATTTGGCGGTAAGTGGCGCGTTGCTGATTTCGAGGTTAAGCCGGAATGGCATGGGCCTTACTTTGGCATCGACTTTGGATTCTCGCAGGACGCAACGGCGATGGTTGAGGTTTACATTGAGAAACTTCCTGATGACCGCCGCAACCTTTACGTCGCGCGCGAATACGGCCGTGTAGGCCTTGAGATTACCGACACACCTACAGCGATGGAGCAATCATTCCCACTCTCCAGGAAGGCAAGATGGTATGGGGACTGCTCTCGGCCAGAAACAATCAGTCACATCAAACGCGCAGGATTTGATATCCATCCATGCAATAAGTGGCCCGGGAGCGTGGAGGAGGGTGTAACCTGGCTCAGGGGTTGCGACAGCATCATCATTCATGACCGCTGCACACAGACTCAGGAAGAGTTCACTATGTACAGTTACAAGGTGGACAAGCTGACGGGTAACGTGCTCACAAATATTGTGGATGCGTGGAACCACTTCATTGACGCAATCAGATATGCATGCAACGATCACATCGTACAGCGTGGCTCTGGATGGATTAGAAGGAGCAGGAGATAAGAAAAAGCCCCGTTGCGGGGCCTGGCTGTAATCAATTGCAAAGCTGAATGCTTTTCCATGTTTTAAATGGGACACCTATCGCCTCCCAGAACTCCTTATCTTCAGCAGCAATTAATCTAAAAAAATCCCCCATCTTCCAATAAGAGCCATTTTTTATTGACTCACGCTCCTCGTTAAGTTTTTCAACAAAGTGCTCAGTCCATGTGCAATCTTCATTCCAATTAGATTTAACGCCGTTGTAGAGTGAGTGAATAAAGCGATCAACGTATGACGACTTACTAACCTCAATCCCCATTAAAACCATATTTATTACGCGAACCGCATATAAGTTTTGTAATTCAGTAGTACGTTCTTGATATTGCATTTTTGCACCTCATTCATTTCGGCCCCGGCCGCCTCAATGACTACAATCTACATCAACCATGAATCCACGTCAACATTTATAATAAATTATTTGTAAAGCCAGCAATGAATCCCCGCATTTCGCATGGCAGCATAAATCACGTCATCAGACACGACCGCCATTGCCACCCTTTCAGCGTCAATCTGCTGGTGCGAAGCCATAATGTCATCATAGAAAACATCGTTAGCATGCAGCCACTCATACGCATGCTTTGCCCTCATGATTAGGACGTCGTGCCCGGCAGAGTAGAGCGACTTAGCCAGCGCAACGTTGCCAGCAATGGCATTACCCTCAGCATCGCGCAGCACGCCATCAAGCTCGAAAATGACACATTTCATAAGATTTCTCCGAGAGGTTTCATTTTAATCTACGCCATGCTAGAATCTACGTCAAGGCGCATTGACATAACTACATCACCAGGGGCATCATGAAGGCATACTCATCTTTTTCGTGGGAGCAGAAGGAAAAAATATACTCACTCGCAAGAGCTGGTGTGTCGGATGAGGCACTGTGCGAAAGGTACGATGTGGATGAGGCTATTCTTCTGCGCATGTATGATGAAGTGCTGTGTGAGTTGCAGCGGCGTCGTGGTTATAGTGGCCTGAAGACGATTAATGATTTCTTTCGGAATGTTGAGCTAAATAACGATGAGGGTGGTGATTTATGATTATTGAAGAAACAGAAAACGCATATGACATGCACGTAACTGAGCAAGAGCTTGAGGATGGAACTCCTGTCGTGGAGTTGTATCAAGTGAATGGCTACGGTGTTGAGTCATTTATTGGCATCGACAAACAC
>OGIK01000522.1_pt1 | contig 46677 bp, 56 predicted proteins | sample 1571781 | NCBI WGS metagenome assembly OGIK01 (sample SAMEA2581956, study PRJEB24529) | metagenome | biome: Human gut stool | place: China | collected 2011
CGGCGGAATCGAACCGCCTCCTGTCTCTCATGAGCGGCAGGCTGCCTTTGTTTCAGTGTATCGCATAGAAGCAGCCCGCGAAACGTGAAGAGAGCAAAGCCCGGTACCTGCAAACAGAAAAGGAGGAAAATGCTAAGAAGGAACACGTTTCGGAGGCTGCGTGCATCGGTTTGCCTTTTGGCTTTTCCGATGATACAATTTTACACCATGTAATAGTGAAACCGCAATGTAATGACAGTGCAATGTTTTTAAAGGCTCAGCTCCTCCATTGCTTTGCGCCGCAAGACATAGACCATGCGCAGAGAGTAATTCATATCTTTTGCGACCCTGTCCCACGTGAGGCAATCGAGATAGTACTTGTACAGCACCGTGTATGCTTTCTCGTTCTGGATCTGGGCGAGCGCGTTTCTGATCTCGAGGAACAGCCTGTCGCAGACCGCTCTTTGCTCATAAGCGCGGCGCTCCGCTTCCTCCTCGCGTTCAACCGCCCGGGCAAGGCTCTGGCCATCTTTGCTTCCGCCGGGGGCCGCGCTGAGGTTCTGGGTAATGTGCCGGGTGGCCTCCTGTGCTTCGGCCAGACGGTCAGACAGCAAGTAGTATCTTTTCTCTGCTTCGCGGTAGCGGTTCAGCCACGCCTTAACAATGCGGTAATCGGTTTTGTCCGGCTTCTGGGTGTCAGTGTCAGGTATCCATGTGCGGGCCATTGTTTTCCTCCTTGCTAGTGAAAATCTCAAAAGTGACTTTTAGCTTCTTGTTTCCGATAACGCCCCACACCTTTTCGAGCTTTGTCTTGTCGTCACGCTCCATTTCTGTGATGAAATGCCCCATGACCGCTTTGACAGCTTCGCTTGTTACCTCTGACTTGTTACGCCATGCCTGCAAACCATCCTTGCGGGGTGGGGCATAAGTCCCAGCGTAGACATTTCCAAACAGTCCACACCCAACATGATATTCAGCCATTTTCGTCCTCCATTTCTTCAATCTCAATTTCCACCCGTGGCTGTTTCCGATCAAGCTCCACCCGGCTTCCATCGTGGGCGGCAACAATGCGGCTGTTGTCGTCCTCCAGCACGCGGGCTTTCACCAGAATGTCCGTGGTAGCCTCGATGAGGTTCGCCAGATCGACCCGGCGGGCGGTCTTCATGTAGTACACGCACCTCACGTTCACGCGGACAGAAACAGGGCTGTGTGGCCTTTTGATTTGCCGTAGGCAGTCCGTCTCATAATCCACGTAGGCCTTGCTAGGGGCCACAAAGCGCCCGCCTGAGCGGCTTTTGAGGATGCGGGCGGAGTTTTTCTTGGTGCGCGGGTCGCCGTAGAGGGTCAGGTGCATGATGACTCCTCAGCTTTATTAAACTTCTTCTGCGTCTTAGTTCTCAACGCTTCGATACGTTCCTTGTCGTCAGTGATAATCTCATACTTGTCGCCAGACCAGCCAAGCGGAACATCTTCCGTGTATTCGATATAGATTTTTTCCGGGTGCGTAGGTGGCTCATAGGGGAACGTCACGTTTTTGCGAAAGCGGCTACTTGTAAACCATGTAAGGCCACCGTTGTCGGAATAAGCGATTGCGTCAATGTCGTGTACCTCAATCGTGTTACCTTGTGCATCAGTTGTCTTGAACACGCTTGAGCATCGTTTATTTTGGAAGCATCTTCGCCCCATTTCGTCCGACACATCAATCCATTCATCATCTTCGCCCGTCAGCGGGGTGAGTGGCTTGAAACGCAAAAGTCGCTCAAGGATAGACATTGCATATCCAGCGGTAAATCCGCTATGTCCTTGACTTGCGAAAAGTTCAACAATGTCAATGATGTTTTTGTTGATTGTGTCTTGCATTTCATCTCCATCTTTTGAGATGCGGTCGAGTTCGGACTTTGCATATTCTACGGAACTACTCATTTTTTCATCATCCCTTCCATTGCCAGCTGCTCGCACTGCTTTTCAGCTTCCCTGCGCTGCTGGTCATACTCAAACAGCATATCTGCGTATTCATTGCCCACCCGGCGGATGGCTGTTTCCAGCATCTCCGTCACAAGGTCGTGGTACTTGTCCGCGCCCTTGCGGCTGTTTCTGGCGGCTTCCCGGGCTTCCCACAGGTCGGTGAGCTTGTCCCGCCTGTCGGCGGTGATCTCGCCATAGCCGTAGGCATCCTGGATCTGCTCCATGCTTTCCCAGCCTTCCAGCTCGGCAAAGGGGTCAGCTTCAGCCTTTGCCATGCTGCGGGCTTTGGTCTTTTTCTTGACGTACCGGGTCAGACCGTCCTGCATCACGGCGCGGGCATCGTCCATCGCCTTGCGGACGGCCTTGACCTCCCGCTCTTTCTTGAGCTGCCCGGACTGGTTGGCCCACTCGGCCATCAGCTCGGATTTTGTTTTCGGTTTCATGTTCTTCCTCCGTTCTCACAGCTTCCCGAATGCGCAGTCTGGCAAGCTCAGCTTTCGCATACCGCAGCTGCCAGTTGCCAAACCATCCCTTGTGGAGCAGTTTCCCGCCGTAATAAACAAGTTCCTGCTCCATCAGATGATCGAGCGAAACGATATACTGTCCGGGCTTGTACTTCATCTGCTCACCTTCTGAAATAAGCTTATCTGTTCCGCCACCGGCATGATGTACTCTGCCCACGGCCTGCGCAGCGGATCACTGCACCAGAGCATTTTCTCCTCGTTCTCGGTCATGCGCTTTGCAAGCTGTGCGGCTTCTTCCGGGGTATAGAACAGCCTGCGTCCGATGTCGCTCAGTGGGTAGGAAAACGGCGTCAGGTACCCGCCCGCATTCTTTCCCGTCAGCCTGATCTCGGTGTAGCCACCCTGAAAATAGCCGGTCACACGGGCTTCACGGACCACATATTCCATCAGCGGTCCCGCGCGGGTCTTTTCGTAGTACAGGTGCTCCAGCACATGCCACATGGGCGTGCCGATGGGAGGCTTATGGGTTCTCATCGTTTTCTTCCTCCCATCCATCCTTCTTTGTTGAAATCGTTACGGCTGATTCGCTCCGCCGCGTGGTTCCCGTTGGTGTAGATCCGTTGTGCTTTTAGCTGGCGCTTGTACTCGGCGTACCGTGGGCAGCTGTCGTGACAGATCGGGTGCCGGTCGGGGCAGTCTTTACATGTCAGGTTGGTCATGTTCGGCTTCCTCCTCGTTAAACCAAAGGCGTGTTCCACATCCGGGACAAAATTTGTCAAGGTAATAATCATCGTTGCATTCATACCCGCAAACGGGGCAAATTGTCGCACCTGCTTTTTCACGCCAGTAAAGCTTTTTGCGACGTTCACCCGGCCGTTTAGGCATGGGCATCCAGACCGGGAGGTTTTCCGGGAAAGCTGCCACCATGTTCCACGGCCAATTTGTTATGAAGCCGTCGCAGGGGTTGTTGTTGATGCTCAGGACGTCGCCGTCTTCATTTGCATCAGCCTCAGTCGGCGGCTCTTCTGCGGTCTTGCGCCAGCGCTGGACATCCGGGACGACTGCCGGTTCATCTTCCAGCACATCCACTGCGTCCATAATCTGACACGCGCGGCATCTTACGCCGTTGTAATTTTCGCAGCCGCAGCAATATGCCGCTTTGATGTTTGCGATGGCTTTTTCGCGGTCGATAAATTCGCTCATTTTTCGATCTCCCTCAAAAATCCCAGCTGTCAGGAACGCCAAGACGGCATTCTCCATCTCCATCGTTACTGGTCGGCTTATCGAACGGGCAACCTGGGCAACCATTTCCGGTCGCCGAATGGTAGTGGCAAAAGTCCATCAAGTAATGGGCCATTTCCTCCGGACTCATAAATTCACTCATTTTGTAATCTCCTTCCTTGTCGGCTCGCTCGCCCGCAGCCTTGCCGCTTCACGGGGGGCGGTGGTGATATCGGCCTGCGCCTGCTTCAAAAATTCAGCACGGCGGTATGTAAGGTCTGGCATTTCAGCCAGCTCTGTAAGCCCTCCCACGCTCCCGGCATAGGATTTTGCCGCCGGGGGGAGTTGGTCATACAGGGCTTTCAGCTCTTTCTGTCCGTCACTACGCAGCAGCCCGCCCTTTTCGTCAATGCCGGTCACCATCGGAAACTTGCGCCAGCTCAAAAATGTCTGTGCCTTGCGTGCCGCTACAGCCAGAGCTTCCCATTCAGCGGACGGATCAAGACACTGGGAAAGCTGCTTGAAGATGTCGGCCACCGTGACCGGATAAACGCATACCCGGTTCGCCGCCAGAAAAGCCCGCTTGACAGTATCGCCGTCATAGTCGCCAAACTGGTACGTCCACACATCGATTGTGGTCTGCATCTCCTTGTCGGTCAGAGGCTTGGAACCCAGCTTGTACAGCACGAAATTCATGCGGATCAGCTTTGCCACGTCTTCCCGCGTCATGTCTCAAACCCTCTTTCTCTGTCCATCTTCGCCAGCACCCGTGCAAGCTGGTCGTCTACGGTCTCGGTTGGCTGCTTTCCTCGCGGTCTGGCTTGTCGGCTTTGTTCGTTGGCTTCCACGTCCCCCGGCGTACGCAGGCCGTCCCGTTTCCATCCGGACAATATGCCGTTGATGTAACTCCACGAGCGCTTTCCGGCTTCTGTGGCCTTGTCAATCGCCAGCAGGATCATCTCTGTGCTGTACTCCTGCCTCCACTTCTGCAGCTTGTCCAGCGCAGAGCGTGGGAAGTCCCCAACGGCCTGCTGATAATGCTGGACGATTTTAGAAAGTTCTACGTCAACGGCGGCGGCGCTATTATATACACCACCGTTAGGTGATATACCATTACCATTTACATTACCATTACCATTTACATTACCATTACCATTTACATTACCATTACCATTTACATTACCATTTACAGCCGGATTTGCCGCGTTTTGCTGTTTTTGCTCGTCAAAGTCGGCATTTGCCGGATTTGCCGCGTTTTGCTGACGCTTGCCGTTTGTAACTTCTGCGCCTTTACGCCCTGCAGCAGCTCTCTTTTCTCGTCTTTCGTTCCATTTTTTAGAATTTGATTCCACCGCCTCGGACATAAAATCCCACGCCATTTCGAGCTTCTGGTCGTCCTCAAAATTCGGTGGATCGGGGAAATCAAGCAGCGCATCAAAAATCCTGCCTTTTTGCTCCAGAGACAATTTACGCAATGGCTTTTTCCATGATTTGTAAATGACTATGCTTTTCTGTTCTTCCTCTTTCAACCGCTTTCACCTCCTTCTTTGCACGCCCGTATAGCCGGATAGCACAGCTTGCAAGATCAGAAGGGAAGATCTTCTGCGTCTTCGTTGATGGGGTCATACTCAGCAGAAGGGACCGCTTCCGGAGCGCTGGTGCTGTGCGGCGCGTAGTCTGCAAGGCTTTCGCCGGGGTATATCTGCGCACCCTGCAGGCCTTCCGGTTCTGCTGCCGGCTTTGCAGGCTCCAGCGGCAGGCCGGGCTGCGCCATCAGGTCGATCATCTGCTGCAGCCAACGGAATGTCACCAGCCCACCGGGCTGAACATCATCCGCGTCCACGTCGTAATAGATCTTGCCGTTATACTCCCGCTCTTTCAGCTTTTGAGCAAAAACTGTGACCTGATCGCCTTTCTGCAGCATGCCGTCCCACTGGTCGATGCCGTGCCAAAGGTTAACACCCACAAAGAAGCTCTGCCATTTTCCGGTCTCGTCCTGTGTGCGGCTGGCTTTCAAGTCAAACTTCAGCACCCGTTTTTGACCGGCATCCCGAAGCACCGGGTCTTTGGCGATCTCGCCGTGCAGCATGATGCCGTTCTTGGTCTGGACGATCATGCATCATCACCGCCAAACGGATCATCGGCGTTTTCCTCTGCAGAGGGTGCATCCGAGGCAGGGATCAGGGTGCCTGCTGTCTTGCGGTGGCGGTGGGAGCCTGCGTAAGGATCCAGCACCGGCAGTTCTTCAGGCGGCACCTCACGAGCGGCGCCTTCAGCGTCCACACGCACCTCGCTCTCATCGTACAGAGCGCCGAAAGTAGAAGGAAATGCTTCACGCAGGGCGTGCACCAAAGCCACCTTGCGGATCATGGTAGCCTTTTTGCCGTTCCAAAGAGACTTTCCGGTGTCGTATTCACTGAGCTTGACTTCCTCGTAGCTGGCGCGGGTGCGGTCCTTACGGTAGACCTTCGCCCAGCCGCCGAGAAGGGTCTCGCCGCCGTTCCCATCATAGACGATGGAACCCTCACGGTTCAGCAGCTGGCCATCTGCGGTCAGGACGATCACGCCAGCTTCAAAACCATCGTAGGCCGGGTTGCGCTCGGCCATCTGCAGATAACAGTTCTTGCCCAGCACGATGGTGCTGGCGGTGTCCTCGTTCTTGTTGTCGTAGTGGATCAGATAGGCTTCCTTGGTGAAGGGGTTCAGCTTGTACTGCTTGCAGGTCTCCAGAAAGATTTTGCATTCAGCATCGGTGGCTTTGTCGCAAATAAAACGCCGTACTTCGTCAAAACTGACGACGAGGTGCTGGCCATCGGCAGCAGTGATCTCCACCGGAACGGACGGGGATGGGGATGCGGCCTGCATAGCAGTGCTGCCTGCAAGGTTGGCGTTCTGGACGGAACGGTTTGCCAGAGCCTGTGCATTGGAAACGGACGAAGTAGGCGCGGGTGCGCCGGGACGAGTAAATGCCATAAGTAAATACCTCCAAAATTATTTGATAGAACCATAGCGGAAGCCGCGCTCTGCGGCTCCCTGTTTGAACCACGCGATGTCCTCGCGGGTGAACTCCACCCAGAAACGATACTGCTTGCGGACCGGAGCCTCTTGCTGCGCAGGCTCTGCAAATTTCTGAAGCATGCCGAAATCCAACCTGCCATCCGGCGTAATGGCTGCATTGGCCTGCGCCGTTTGAGCCGCTTCTGTGGCGATCTGGCGTTCTTCATCGGTCGGAGGGATAACGACCGGAGCGGTGGCCTGCGCCCGCTCTGCGGCCATTCTCTCGGCTTCTGCGCGGCGCTGTGCGTCCCTGGCATTCTGGCGGCGGCTATGCTCCACAAGGGCAGCGTTCAGATTCAGTTCACGCAGATACTCCGTGGTGCAAGCCTCTGCGTCCTCTCCGCAGGTCTCCCGGATCAGACGCAGCTCCTCCCGCCGGGTCTCCACGCTCTTGCGCAGTTCACGGCTGGCCTTTGCCAGGTCATAGGTCTTGTTCAGCCACTGGGGCACAAGCAAGCGGTCAAAGGGGATAAGCTCCAGCAGCTCGCCGATGCAGTCCGCATAGACAGCCTGCAGGGCGTCGGCCTTGTCCTGCCGTTCGGCTTCCTCCACAGCCTTGACCTGAGCATCGATTGCGCCGGATACAGCCTTACACTGGCTCTGCATCTGCTTGGCGCTCTGCAAGAACTCTTCCAACGGCTTCATGTAAAAAGCCTTTGCACTGCGGGCGGCATCGCTGAGCTGCTTGTCCAGCTTGTTCACGGCGGCGCGGTCGGCCTTGGCATCCTTGATGGTTTCCGGGGTGTAGACGCGGCCGGTGTAGGCGGCCAGCATCTCGGTCAGATTCTGCTGCACCTCGGCTTCGTTCCACCGGATCGCGGGCAGCTCCGGGTGCTCCACCCGGACGGTCAATTCTTCTTGCATAAATATTCACCTCGCATACACAACGTTCATATCGGCGTCAAACACCCTGTACAGCTGTTCGGGCTTTCTCTTTGCCAGTTCATCGGCAATCACAATTGCATCCGAAGTATCCGGAAATTGCTGCTGCGAAACAAGCGCTGGCGGCTCTTGCTTCACATCGTAAATTCTCAAAAGTGCCACTTGTAAAACCTCCTGTTTTGTGCTATTTTTGTGGTGATGGGCGGCGAGACTCATCACTCTTTGGGCTTGTCCGTGTTGGCGCACGGGCAGGCTCTTCTTTTTTGCGGCGTATCGGCGGCAGACTGTCCACCTCATCACGTCGGATGCGCTCTTTCTCAAAAATGTACTTGCGAGCCCGACGCCTGCCGTTGCGGCTGTGGCTGCTCGCGGACGCAAAGCTGTTTGCGCTTTTGTAACCCAGCCGCCTTGCGCACATCTCAGACGTACCGCTGGCGATCAGGTCTCCGGTCTTGGCATCGTACACGGTGTACCACATGACATGGTGGACAGTGTCAGGCATACGTGATCTCCCCGGACTCCTCTTGCAGCATCTCCCGCACGTTGTCCATTTCTTCGGCGCACATCTCCCAGACGTTTGCCCGTGCGGAGTATCCGGCCCGTACAACAATGTCATCTGAGGCTTCGGCTTCTCGCTTGCAGCGTTCGGCAAGCCGCGTGTAGGATTTGACTTTGTCCTCAACGTACTCTTTAGCCGTCATCATGCCCCGCGCTCCTGATTCTCCGGATACTCCGGGTTGCGGGCGTGGGTGCGGTTGATCTTGCCGTACTTGCGCCACCTTGCAGCTTTCTCCCTGTCCTCTGCGGCAAAGCCCAGACGAGCCAGCAGAACAGCAGCCAGAATCAGCACCAGCGACACCGCAAACAGCGTGCCGGAGATGTATCCGGTGGTCTGCGCAGTGCCCTCTGCGCCCATAGCTGCGCCTATTCCAACGCCGCCAAAAATGACAGCCAGCCAGTAGTAAGTAGTAGATTTGAGTTTCATTCTTTCGGATCCTCCTTTGTATAAACCTTTTCGAGCTTGTAAAAGTCCTTCACCCACGCCATAAATCCGGCGCGTGAGATCAGCGGGGCGGCGCTCTTGGTGTCAATAGACGGCACCGCCCATGCCGGGAAGCTGCCAGCCTGAATCATACCGGTAAAGATCGGCTCGCTCACCGAGATGTTGTTATCTCGCATGATCTGGCAGCACTCTGCAATTCCCATGCTCGGCTTCACTGCCGCACCCCTCCTTTTTTCCTCTCAGCTGCCGCTTCATCTGGATATGCTCCAACCGCTCCGGCTGCCTTGCATCCCAGCGCTGTTCAAGCCAGCGCTTGTTGCAGTGCTTCTTCACGGCTTGACCTCCACAAACTCACCATTTTTGAGGGTATAGTAAACGTTTTCTCTGATGGCGGAACCGTCTACGCGGGCCATTTTGGCACAGATCATGTGGCCGTCATCATCGTACTCGGTCAGCACCAAATAGCAGCCCAGTGCGCCGCGCGCCTTACCGCAAGCACCGTTTACAACGGCAATGCTATCTTTTCCATCTGCTTTTGCGCTGCAATAAGCCCCAGTGGCTGCCGCCGTGCTGTAATCGCCGCTGGAACCCGCCGTGCTGTAACGTCCGCTGGAACCCGCCGTGCTGCAATAGCCGCTGGAACCCGCCGTGCTGTAATCGCCGCTGGAACCCGCCGTGCTGCAACGTCCGCTGGAAAAAGGCTCTTTGCCCTTCACCCGATTAAAAACGGCATTCAACGTAGCTTTTACCAGCCCTGCAAAATTCACCTCACCTTTCACCGTAAGCTCAGTGCAGGCCAGTTTACTATCCTCTACGCTTTTATCCACGTTTCCACCGCACTCGACCTCAAAAAAGCGCGGGCTATCCTTCAACGGGTAGTAGTGCAGCACATCCAGCGGGTTCTCGCAAGCGTGCATACCAGCGTGGCAGCAGTCAGCTTTGTCTTCATGGTAGGTCTTGCCCACCTCGTACTGCTTGCCACGGCACTGCATATTTTTGTCCATGGCCTTATATGCGATGATCTTTTCACTCATGGGTGTCCTCCTTATCCTCTGATTGCGGCGTCCCGTGTATCAATCAGCTTCCCCGCTGGGGCACAAGTGCGGTCAAACGCGGTCTGCTCTGGCTGCTCCTCGACAGCGGGAAGCTCGTTCAGCCTGTCCATACGGACACTGTGTGCCGCAGCCAGCTTCTTGGTGGCGTTGATAAACGCAGACATGAGCTTTTTGTCCTTGCTGTCCGCAATGATATCCAACGCATTGAGCTTGCGAACGTAAGTAGGGGACATGCCCTGCGCAGCGGCGCTCTTTTTGCGATTCTCCAGACGGCGGCGAACGAAGAAGCCATTGCGCTCCATTTCGGTGTAAACCTCGTTCCAGGCTTCTTCATAGGCTTTGCCGCCGCCCAGTTTCCGGGCAACTGCCTGAATCGCGTGCCCGCAAGCTGTGCGCCAGTCACCATTGACATCCGTGGTCATTACTTCCTTCATGGTGTCCATGCTCTCGGTCAGCTGTTCAATGGCTTTGTCGTGGCGCTGCTGGGTGGAGTACATCTGCTTCATGCTGTTCAGCAAGCCCTCCACCATTGCCAGCTCCGGCGGCAAGTTCGGGTCTGCCTGCACGATCGAGTAGCTGCCGGTCTTGCGGATGCTGGGGATGATCTCGTCTGCCACCAGCGCCTGAAACTTCTCGGCGGTCTCGTTCTTCGCCTTCATGGCCAGCCGGTAAAAGATGTTTTCGGGGATGTAGTCGGGAAGATGGCCATCGCAACTTGTTGCAATGCCAAAATCCTCAAGATACTTGCGGACTCTTGCCCATCGAACAATCTCATTGCCACTTGTGGCAACGGTCGTAAAACCCAGTCCCCTGGCCACATCTTCAAGCCGAAGATATGCGGTGCCGTCCCGCTCATAGCAGGACACGCCCGAAATCAAAACCGGGGTCAAATTTTCATTTGTCATGTTTTCACTCCTTTTTCAAATAAATAATGACGGTCTTTGCAACGTGGCTGTTCTGGACTTCATCCACTGCAAAGCAGTTGACTTCGCGCTTGCCAAAGCGCTTCCAGAAGTCACCAACAACAAGCCCGCTGTACACCGGGGCTTTGTCGCCATCGTAGATCACAAAGCGGCTCTTGCCCAGAAATGCGTTATAAAATGTATCGATCAACTGGTTAACTGTCATTTTACGCCACCCCGTCCTGCTGGTTCTGGCGGTCGTTCTTGCGCACCGCGGCCATGCCCATACCCATCCAGAGCAGGGTCTGCTTGTCGCGCGGATCCAGCGAATCAAACAGCTCGTTTACCAGCGCGTCCGCAGCGTGGGCCCCGTCAATGGGGATGCTGTACCGCTCTGCAGCCAGATCGGTGCGGTTCTTCTTTGCCTTTGCCTTTGCCATATAATCAACTCCTTCTGTGGTTGGCACCCACGACCTTGCCCGGCTGGCTGCCGGGTGGTTTCGGCCCTTGCCACAGGGCCATCATCAGGTGGGTCAATAGATTTCCCTCTCATGCCTTAAACTCCGGGCACACAGTGCCGCGGAAGTGGGTGAGGCGGATCGCGTGCTTCAGCTCCTTCTCACTCATGTAAGCGGTCTGAAGCTGGCAGACGAACTTGATCGCCCACCACAGGCCCTGCACGGTCTGGCGACCGAGCACCGCACGGCGCTCGGCGTCGGTCTGGGCGGCGTTGTACCGCTTGAGGGTGTTATTGCAATCTGCGGCGAAGTTTGCCGGGATGTTAATAGAAAGTGCGTTCATGTTTTTGTCCTCCTGTTTGCTTGTGCTTCTTAGCTTGGCTATATTATAGCATAGCTGGGCTATCATGTCAACACTTTTTTCTTCGCTCAGCTAATTTTTTCTATTGACACGGCTTTGTGCTTGCTGTATAATAAAGGTGCAAGGAGGCGTCGCTAATGAACACTCGAATCGAGCAAATCATTGCAGCGCTTAATATCAAGAAGGTTGACTTTGCCAACCGTCTTGGTGTTTCTCAGCCCTTCGTTTCTGAGCTTTGTTCAGGCCGGAAGGTTCCCAGCGACCGAACGATCTCCGACATCTGCCGTGAGTTTAACGTCAACGAGACGTGGCTGCGGACAGGCGAAGGAGAGATGTTCAACCAGATAACCCAGTCGGAGAAGCTGGCTGCTTTTCTCGCTGACATTACGGCGAACGAAGAAGACAGCTTCAAACGGCAGTTTGTGGAAGTTCTGGCCGATCTGGAGCCCGAAGACTGGAAATTTCTTGAGCGGATGGCGAGAAAGCTGCAAAAAAAAGAGGGAAACCCGTAAGGGTTCCCCTTCTTTTGATACCTTGATTTATTTAATCAGCCTGCTGGCGTAAACCCAGACCAGGCGCAGCTTGCGCAGGTCTGCCTTTTCCAGCAGTTTGATAATTGCGTCAATGTAGCCTTGTCGGTCTGTGGTGTTCATTCTGATGCCTCCTATGTGATGTAAAATTTAATATGTGTGAGGTGGTTCCCGTGATATGGAATGTTGGATTTCGAAAAAATATCACGCGGGTTATCAATGCGGTCTTCAAGAAAAAAGATGATCCCGAAGTCCAAGAGTCGTTGCATTTTGTGCGCCCGAACGCTAAGTGGAGCAAATCACCAGAGCCCGTTGTTTTAATCGACCCTGACACCGGGGAGGAATTTGTGGATTTCCCGGAAGAAACAATACCGGAACGGATACGGAAGGTTTTGGACTCTTTTCTAGTGATAGAGAGAACTTCAGATATCGATATTCTATTTTCAAGATATGATATGATTCTTGATACGCTCGATGAGCTCAAGAAGTATGAGAGGATGGGGTTCAAATTTGATTTTAGCCCTACTGAGCTTTATAACATGATGAAATTTTCTCTCGTTGACCTTTTTGAGGTTGTTGTCGAAAATTCTTATATCAAGCAGCTGGAAAAACTCCTGACTTTGAAAACTCAAAAGGGAAAAGCAAACTCTATTCAAAAGTGGAAAGATTCTTTTTCGGATGAACGAATTACAAATTCAATGATGGGTTGTGTGGTTTTACGTTTTGACAAAATGCAGAATTTTATAAAATCAAAAGATGAGGTGTAATCATGGCAAATACCTGTCCGGTCTGCGGCGGCAAGCTGGGTCTGCTGAACCGTGAGAAAAGCGTTGACGGCTTGATTTGCGCCAGCTGCAGCAACTTTTTCTTTTCAAAATTGGGCATCCGGGCAGCAAAGCAACCGACAGCTGCCCTTGCGGACTACTGGGCTACACTGGAACAGCGTCGGAAGGCGTTCGAAGAAACCGATTCCATTTATGATGGTGACGCACTCTTTGTGTCGATTGACAAACCCAACCGGATGTTTTGCATTGGACACCGCAGTGGTGATAAAGGCCCTCGCATGATCTACAGCTTTGATGAAGTCGCCGGTTATGAATCTGACGTGCCTGACGATCTGACGGTGACAGAGACAAAGGGTGGTATTGGCCGTGCCGTGATTGGTGCAGCCGTTGCCGGGCCTGTGGGTGCGATCGTGGGCGCTGCCACCGCTAAAACAGAGACCCGCAAGGGCCGCAGTAAAGAGAGCGTGTCTATCCACTTTGCGCTTCCACTGGGCGAAAGCAGCTTGCCGACAACGGTTTATCCCGGCGGAATGACTGCGTTTCTCAAGAGCTGCAAAGTCAGCCAGGAGAAGCCGCAGGCTGCCGCTCCGGCTGCCCCCAGCGCCGCTGATGAGCTTTTGAAGTTTAAGCAGCTACTGGATATGGGCGCCATCACGGAAGCGGAGTACAACGCAAAGAAGTCTCAGTTGCTTGGCCTGTAAACCTGTTTACAACCATATTATAAAACCGCTGGTTGTTGTCGTCAATCCCTATTCGTTCCCTTCTTTCAGCGGAAAAATACGCTGAAAAATGTGGATTTACGCTGACATTTCAGCTTATTCGCGGAAAACGCGCGTTTTGCACGAGCAATGTGCAAAAAATGCACGTTGCTATTCGCGGTTGCAAGGCTGTTGCAAATTTTGCAACAGATCAGCAGCCAGCGCCCCGCCGGGCGTACCGGCTGCGTTACGCAGGGCTTGCACCTCCGGCAGGGCCTTATCTTGAATGTAAGCGCGAGCAAGGCGCTGCTGCTCCGGGGTCATATCCAAATAGCAGGCCAGCAGGGCACGGGCATGGGTGCGAAAGTGTGACAGATTTTTCATAACTCATTCCTCCCAGGGTGCAGGGGTGCGGTCGGTGCCGGTCAGGATGCTGGCAGGCATTCCGTCGATGATGGTCGTTTCAACTTCTTTACCGCTTCTTTACTCAAAATCCATTTTGTTTTCTCCTTTCTTTTGTGCACGTCTACGATTTATAATCCAGATTTTACCATGCGCCGTTGGAAAACAAAATACGGATAAAATTTGTCGAATGGCGCAGACTTTTTCTGCGCCATTTTTTGTTAAAAACACACTGGTTTTATGGGGGTGAAAGTATGAGTTATTTTACAGCGAGCCAAATCGGAAAGGCACTTGCAAAAACGCGGGTGTCTGCTGGCCTGAGCCAAGCGGAGATCGCAAGGCGCATCGAAAAAGGAGAGCGCACCGTGCAGAGCTGGGAAAAAGGATGCACCAGCCCGGACAGTGACGAGATCATGGACTGGTGCACGGCGTGTGGGGTGTCGCCCATCACGGTGTTCATGGAGATGACTCACCCGGATCTGTACAAAGTGCCGGATAACGGAAAGGCGGACGATGAGCTAAACGCGGAGTTGCGCCGTCTCGTGGTAAGCCTGCCGCCACTGACAAAAAGGCTGCTTCTCTTCATACTGAAAGGCAGTCACGGCAGCAGCCCGCCTGCTGTCATATCGGAGATAGCTGCAAATTTGCACTGCCCGCTCAATAACCGGGTCAGCATATGCGGAACAATCATCGACCAATACAACTTTGCCCAGAGCATGGGATTAGACCCATGCCCGGACGCTCCGCACCCTCCCATTGACGACCTGAAGATCAACTACAAGGCCGGAAGGGCCGCTGCTGAAAATGGTGCCTTCGGATATATCGGACAGAAAAAGGAGTAAGCCATGAAATGCGTGAGACCATGCTGCCGGAAAGAAATCCCGGATGGTGCTTCTTTTTGTCCGTGGTGCGGGAAGAAGCAGCCGGAAGCCGCCCCGCAGCAAAGAAAAAAGCGCCGCCGTCCCAAGGGCAGCGGCAGCGTGTATAAACTGAACGGGGCGCGGGCAAGACCGTATGTGGCGCTTACGGCCTGCAGGGACGTTCTGGGCACGTTTGAAACGGCAGGCGAAGCCGTACAAGCGCTGGACGCTTACAACGCCCAGAACACCCCCGCTGCGCTTCTGAAGTGCACCTTTGCGGATGCCTATGTCCAATGGAAAGCGCAGCCCAAATTTGACAAGCTTAGCACGGACATGCAAAAGGGGTACGAGCTGGCCTATGCAAAGGCTGCGCCGCTATACGACCGACAATTGCGGGACTTGAAAGCGGTAGATTATCAACAGGTCATTGACGCAATGGTGGAAAAGGGGCTCTCCCGCAGCTCCTGCGAAAAGCAGCGCACACTTTTCAGCCAGATCTGCGAGTGGGCAATGGCACAGGACATCATAAACAAAAATTATGCCATGCTGCTGCAGCTTCCGGCGGCTACAGGAAAAGCAGAGCGCACACTGACCGCCCAAGAGATCGAGCAGATCAGCAGCCGACAGAATGACCCAAGGCTTGGGCAAACGGCTCAGATCGCCATGGTGCTGCTGTACACCGGTATGCGCATTGACGAGCTGCTTTCCATGCGCTGCGAGGATGTGCATCTGAAAGAGCAGTACATGCAGGGCGGTGAAAAGACAGAAGCGGGCAAGAACCGCATCATCCCCATCCTTGAGCCCATTTACAAGATCATTGCCTTTTGGATGCTTGACAGCGGGTGCGAATGGCTGATTCCATCCAAGGCCGGCACAAAGCTGGATAAGCGCAACGTGGCTACAAAGTTCCGAGCGTTGATGCAGGAATGCCATATAGAGGGCGTGCATCCACACACGCTGCGCCACACGGCCAGTAGTAAGATGGTGGAGTGCGGCCTGGAAAAGACCGCGGTACAGGCAATCCTTGGGCACAAAAATTTCTCCACCACGGCAAACAAGTACGTGTCACACAACGATCCAGCCTATTTGTTGCAGGAAATGCAGAAGATGAAGTACTGATTTGTTAGATTGTTTGTTAGATTATCACGTTCATTCAGGATATTTTAAGGCATTTCAAGCAAAAAGAAAAACGCACGGACGATTCGTTTTCATCGTTCGTGCGTTTATTTTTGGAGCTGGTGACAGGAGTTGAACCTGCAACCCACTGATTACAAATCAGTTGCGCTGCCATTGCGCCACACCAGCATGGACCAAGCGGTCTTTTGATAGAATACCAAAAAACGCACGGCTTGTCAATATCTTCTTAGCGCGCAAAAAAACAACCCATTCCCCAAACAGTATACTATACCGTTTAACAAATGAGGTGCCATTGCCATCAGTTCATGCTTTCGTCTGCTTTTAGCATTCTTTTCTGTTGTATCACGTTTTGATACCAGTAATTTTCAACGCAATACATCGATAATAAAATCGAACCATTCGATTCTATTATCATAAAAACCCCACAGGAACCGCGGACGGCTCCTGTGGGGTTCAAAGTCTGTTGTATTCTTTTTTGAGCAGCGGGCTGCTTCAGCGGGCAAGGGCCTGCTGGATCTTTGCAAAATCCTCCAGTGTGAGGGCTTCCGGGCGGATGCGGGCATCAAAACCGGCGGCTTCAATGGCGGCTGTCACCGCGTCCTTGGGCATCCCCAGGCCGCTGGCAATGGCGTTTGCAGCCGTTTTGCGGCGCTGTCCGAAGGCGGCACGCACCAGCGCAAAATAGCCTTCTTCGTCCTCCACCTGCACAGCGGGCTGCGGACGGATCTCCATGCGCACCACGGCGCTGGTCACCTTGGGGGCCGGGTAAAAACTGCCGGGCGCAGCGGTGAACATCATTTTGGAGGTGGCATAGTAGCTCACCGCGCAGCTGATGGCGCTGGATGCACGGGTGCCGGGCGCAGCAGCCAGACGGTCGGCAGCTTCCTTCTGTACCATGACGGTCAGGCTTTTAATGGGCAGGCGGTCGCCCAGCAGTTTCATGACGATGGGACTGGTGATGTAGTAGGGCAGGTTAGCGCACACAGCCACCGGCATACCGGGGAACTCTTCCGCAATAAGAGCCTTCAGGTCAACTTTCAGTACATCCTGTAATACCAGTTTAAAATTGTCCACTCCGGCCATCGTTTCGGCCAGCAGCGGCGGCAGGCGTTCGTCCACTTCAATGGACACCACCTTGGCGGCGCGCTTTGCCAGTTCCCGAGTCAGCACACCGATGCCGGGGCCGATTTCAATGACACCATAGCGCTTATCCACGCCGCTGGCATCCACGATCTTGGGCGGCAGACCCGGGTTGATGATAAAGTTCTGTCCAAAACCCTTGGAGAGTGCAAAATCGTATTTTTCACACAGGGCGCGGATCACCGAGAGGTCGGTCAGTTCGGGCATAGATTCCATCCTTTTTCATAGTACGATTTGAATGCCCTCCGCATCGCTTTGGGCATATTCAGCGGAAATATTATTATAATATGGCAACCCAGCCAGACCTGCGGTTCTGGCTGGGGTGCATTTTCACGAGAAGGGGTCGGTACGGTAAACGGGAGCGCTGCGGGGCGCTCCAAAACGCCTTTTCACGTGAGGAGTCGGTACGGCAGGCGGCATCACCGCGCCCTACGGGCGCGATCAAAAGCCGTTTCAAGAAAGGAACATGCGTACGGCAAACAGCACCGCAATAAACCGGGTTCCTTTTTGCAAAAAGAAGCCCATGCAGCATTTCTGCCGGTTTTACCCTTTATTCTGCGCTGGATGCTGCTTCGCCGCCGGCTTCTGCTTCGGTGGAAGAAGCCGTTTCCTCAGAGGAAGCGTTCTCCGGCTCAGTGGCAGCGCTGTCGGCTTCTTCGGAAGCAGCAGCCGAAGAAGCTGCTTCGTTGACACCGCCCAGAGTCGTGGTACCGCTCAGCTGCTGTGCTGCGCTGACCGCACGCTGGATCTGCGGGTCATCCTCGGGGGTATAATCGTAGAAATTCGTGGTCTCTTCGGCACTGAGGGCACGCTCCACATCCACGCTCAGGCCGGTGCCATCAAAGCAGGAGCCGTCGCCGCAGATGAGCTTTGCCACCGTGATGCTCACGGCGCTGCCATCCGAAAGGCGCTGCGGGCTGCTTTGGATGGTTCCCTTGCCCATGGTGGTGGTGCCCACCAGACGTGCGCCGTTCATGGTGCGCAGGCTGGCAGCAAACAGCTCTGCTGCGCTGGCGGTGTTGCCGTTGACCAGACAGACGATGGGCAGTTCCACCTTGCTCTCATCGTCGCTGCTGCCAATGATGGTGCGGTTTCCGTTCTTATCCTCGGCATAGGCCACAGTGCCTTCCGGGGCGATCAGGTCGATGCAGCTGATGGCATCATCCAACACGCCGCCGCCGTTATCGCGCAGGTCGAACACAAGGCTCTGGGCACCGCTGGTAGTGAGAGACCGGATGGCATAGTCCAGCTCGCTGGGCGTGCTGCCGTCGAACTGGCGGATCTTGATGTAACCCACGCTGTCCAGCATCTGGTAGTCCACGGTGGTGCTGGTGTAGCCGGAGTGGGTCAGGTCCGTCGTCCGGGAAGCAGCCTTGCTGTCGAGCCATGTAACATTGACGATGGTGCCGGCTTCGCCCTGCAGGCGGGACTGCACGGCATCCACCCCGGAAAGGCTCTTCACATCGGTGCCGTCAATAGCAGTGATGTAATCGCCCACCACGATACCGGCTTCCTGCGCAGGCGAGTCCTCATACACCCTGGTCACTCTGGCATAGCCGGTCTGGTCCATGCCAAGCTCCACGCCAATGCCCATCACCTTGCCGCTCTGCTGGTTCATCAGCTCGGTGTAGGCGTTGGCGGTGTAGTAACGGGCGTACTTGTCGCCGGTGCCCAGCAGGTAGCCTGCGGTCAGGCGGTCGTACAGCACCGTTTCATCAATGGTGTAGTAGTCGTTGCTGCGCACATAGCGGTCCACCTCGGCCACTTTGTTGTACATGCTCTCCTTTTCCTTCACGCTGCTCACCGTGCTGTCAAACAGACGCATGGCAATGAGCATGGTAATGGAAAAGGTCACGGTCATGGCAAGGATCACAATGGTGACAGCCATGCCCACAGAGATCTTACGGTTCATGCTTGCCCCTCCCTGTTAATACAGCAGCATCATGATCACACTGCTCAGCAGCGAGAGTGCAAACACGCCTGCCAGAACAAGGCAGCCGATACGCAGCCAGCGCTTGTGTTTTTGTTCGTTCATAGAATACCAGACTCCTTATAAACACACTCAGTTGTGCGGGAACGGGATATAACCGCGCGGATTGACCGCATTGGCCTTTTTGCCGCCCTTCCAGACTTCCAGATGCAGGTGGTTGCCGGTAGAGTTGCCGGTAGAGCCAACGTAGCCGATCAACTCGCCCTGCTTGACATACTTGCCTGCGCTGGTGGCGACCGACCTCATGTGGCCGTACAGGGTGCTGTAGGCATTGCCGTCCGACATGCTGCCGTGATAGATGATGACATAGTTGCCATAGCCGCCGCTGGACCAGCCCGCCACCTGCACATAGCCGCTTGCGGCTGCGTAGATGGGGGTACCGCCCGGGGCCGCCAGATCAATGCCGGCATGCAGTCTGTTCACGCCGGACACCGGGTTCTTGCGCCAGCCGTACTCACTGGAAATGCGGGTATAGCTCTTCAGCGGGCAGGCAAAGCCGGTAAAGCTCAGCTGCGGCTTGCTGGATGCAGCGGCCGCGATCAGCTTCTGGATCTCTTTCTTGACGGCCTCATAGTTCAGCTCGTCCGATTCAATAGCGGCCTGTGCCGTCTGCTGGGCCTTCTGGGCATCCTGTGCAGAAAGCTGCGCCGCAGAAATGCTGCTGTTCAGCTCGCTCTGCTTTGCCTTCATCTGGTAGTTCTGGGTATCCAGCTCCGCCTTCTGGCTCGTCAGCTCCTTGCGCTGGGCTTCCAGCTCCACCTTATCTGCTTCCAGAGCGCTCTTGGCGGCCTTCATATTGTCCATGATCTCGGTATCTTTGATGGAGATATCCTGCATGACCTCGTTGAAGGTGAGCAGCTCATACAGGTCATTCACTGCGCTCAGCATGGCCACGCTGCCGCCGTCGCGCAGCTCCTGCATGGCAGCCATGTGCTTTTTAAAATCGCCCCACTGGCCGTCGATCTCGGTCTGCTTCTGGGTGATCTCCGCCTCCTTGGCGGTAATCTTCTGCTCGGTCTGGCCGATGCTGTTCTGCACCGCCGCGATCTGGGTGCTCAGCACACCGATCTGAGACTGAATGACGCCCACGCGCTCCTTCAGCTCACTTTCCAGCGCTTTTGCAGCAGCTTCCTTTTTCTTTGCGTCCGAAAGCTCCTTCTTGTGCTGGTCGATGGATTTGGAAAGGCTGTTCAGCTTGTTTTGCAGGCTGGCCATGCTGGTGGCTGCCGTGGCCGGCTGGAAGCTGACGCTTGCCGCAAGGCATACCGCCGCCAAACACAGGCTCACGCCGCGCAGCAGCTTGCTGCGGGCAGGCTCCGGCCGTGCATGGCGCGGCGCATAGCCGGGCATCTGCAGGCGGAAGGGCTTTGCATGAAGTGCTTTTTTCATGTGCGGCTCCTTTCGATCACACGTTCAGGTGCTTGCGGATGGAGAACATACTGCCCAGACCACCCACAACGGCACCGCCGATGAGGCTGTACGGGATGATAGTGGACCAAACGGCGCTCACCGGCACCAGTGCCTGACCCATGATCATTTCCCACACGCCGCCCAGACCGTCGGAGGCCTGCACCATGTAGGAGTAGCCGCCCAGACTGATCGCTGCAGTGAGCACGCCGGAGATCAGGCCCATGGCCAGACCTTCCACAACGAAGGGCAGAGTGACCAGACCGTTGGTGGCGCCCACGTACTTCATGATCTCAATTTCGCGGCGGCGCGCAAACACGCTCAGGCGGATGGTGCTGCCCACCGTGATGATGCTGACGACCATCAGCACCATCACGATGCCGCGGCCCACTTTGGTAACAGAGCGCTGCACCTGCACAAAGACGTTGGTCATTTCCACCGGGGCGGTAACGCTGTACACGCCCTGAATGGCCTGCATCTGCTTGCTCATGCTCTCCATCTGGCTCAGATCCGCGATGGAAACGCGGTAGTTGGCCTTGAAGGGGTTGTCATTTTCAAACTCGTCCCACAGGGAGGAGTAATCTTCCATGTAATTGCGGTAGGTGTTCAGCACGTCCTGCTTGGAGACGAACTGCACATTGGTCACGCCGGGCATTGCCGCCAGCTTTTCGCCCACGGCCTGCGCAGTGGCATCATCACACTCCGGGTCCAGATAGACCACGGTCTCGTTCTGGCTGCCCAGATAGTTCACCATGCTGTCCACGTTCACCTCGGCAAGACTTGCAAAGGTGTTCAGGGTCATACAGACACTGAGGGACAGGATGCACACAAAGGTCATGGCCCAGTGCTTGCCCAGATTGCGGATACCGCGCCGGACCAGAAAAAAGAAGGTAGAAGGTCTCATCATACGGTGGCCACCTCCTTTTCTGCGGTGTCAGCAGGTTCCAGCTCGGTCTCGAACAGGCGTTCTTTGCGCTCTGCGCGTGCGCGGATGGCTTCCTTGTCGGCAGGCACATCCGAAATGATGCGGCCCTTTTTCAGGGTGACGACGCGCTGGTGGAACTGGCGCACCAGCTCGTGCTCATGGGTAACGACCACCACGGTGATGCCCGTTTCGCTCACCCGCTCCAGCAGCTCCATCATTTCCAGGCTCAATTCCGGGTCGATGTTGCCGGTGGGCTCGTCCGCAATGACCAGCTTGGGGCCGTGGGCAAGGGCGCGGGCCACAGCCACGCGCTGCTGTTCACCGCCGGAAAGGGTGTCCGGATAGGCCTTGGCCTTATCCTCCAGATGCACCAGCTCCAGCATGTACTCCACACGGTCGCTGATCTCCCGGCGCTTGACGTTGGTCACATGCATGGCAAAGGCGATGTTTTCGTACACAGTCATGGTGGGGATCAGCCGGAAATCCTGAAAGATAATGCCCATCTGACGGCGCAGATACGGCACCTGATGGCGGTGCAGGCTGGCAACATCCTTGCCCAGAACGGTCACCTTGCCCTCACTGGGCAGCTCTTCGCGCAGCAGCAGCTTGAGCAGGGTGGATTTGCCTGCGCCGGAATGGCCCAGCAGGAACACGAACTCGCCGTCGTCCACATGGAGGTTGATATCGTCCAGTGCCAGCGGTCCGCCCCGTTTATATTCCTTGGAAACGTGTTCTAAATCGATCATAGGGTAATATTAGCTCCTGACATTAAAATCTGTTTTCACAGCAAAAAGAACCGGCCAGCATCGGTTTCGAGCGGCCGGTTCTGCACTGCAGGCAGAGCCTGCAGCTTATTAGTATTTGGCCGGATTGTTGGACAGGTACTTCTTGACCATCAGTGCTACCTTAAAGACGATAGCATCGTCGAACTCACGCAGATCCAGGCCAGTCAGCTTTTTGATCTTTTCCAGACGATACACCAGCGTGTTGCGGTGCACAAACAGGCCGCGGCTGGTTTCAGACACATTCAGGTTATTCTCGAAGAAGCGCTGGATGGTGAACAGGGTCTCCTGATCCAGGCTTTCGATGCTGCCCTGCTTGAACACCTCGCGCAGGAACATCTCGCACACGGTGGTGGGCAGCTGATAGATCAGGCGTGCAATGCCCAGATTATCGTAGCGGATGATCTGCTTTTCGGTGTCGAACACCTTGCTCACTTCCATGGCGATCTGTGCTTCCTTAAAGGAGGTAGCCAGATCCTTCACGTTGGAGATGGGGGTGCCGATGCCCACCACAGCCTTGATGTAATGCTCGCCGGACAGGGTATCCACGATGCTGGCAGCCAGCTTTTCCATATCGGTGCGGTCGATGCCCTTGCGGATCTCCTTGACCAGCACGGTATCCGTCTCGCTGATATTGAACACAAAGTCCTTCTGCTTGTCGGGGAACAGGCTGCTGACCACATCGTAGGCGGAGATATCGCCGCCGCTGGTAACACGCACGATGAACACCACGCGGGAAACATCGGTGGCAAAGTGCAGCTCACGGGCCTTGGCATAGATATCGCCGGGCAGGATGTTATCCAGCACCACATTCTTGATAAAGTTGGACTTATCAAACTTTTCGTCGTGGTACTGCTTGATGCTCTGCAGGCTGATGGACAGCATGGCGGCAAACTGACCAGCCGTCTCGTCCACGCCTTCCACGAATACTGCATAATCATTATGCTTGGCGCTGGAGAACTGCTGATAGGTGTAGCCATCGCGCACAAAGCGGTCGCCTGCGGTCAGACGCTCCGCCATGAAACCCTCGCGCACCTCGCCGATCAGGTTCAGTTCCGAGCAGGAAATAACAGCGCCGGTCTCATCCACCACGCCGACCACCCGGTTGATTGCGTCTTTCATCTGGTAGATCACGCTTTGAAATACTCTATTGGCCATAATGGATACCCCTTTTCCTCGTTTGTGCAAACCGCAGCGGCAGCCGGTCGTGATTTTTAACAATTTAGCTGCATTACATTTTATATTTTACACAAAAGAATTTACTTTTGCAACATATTTCAACAAAAAAGATAGTTTTTTCTTGTGAATATTATCTTTAGGGGCCATTCTGAACCAAAAAAGTGCCTTTTTGCGTGGTTCTGCCCCCTATTCTACCGAAAAAATGTGTTGCTTTTTTGAAATTCGGGTGAAAAGCCGACCCTGTCAGCTGGAAATTTTTGACACTTCTTCGGCAGAAAGCTCCCGCCACTGGCCCGGTGCAAGGGCCGGGTCGAGTGCAAGGCCGCCGATGGCATCCCGGTGCAGGCCGTTCACGCCTGCGCCGTACACGCCGAACATCCGCTTGATCTGGTGGTATACGCCCTGCTTGAGCACCACCCGCACAGTACAGCCGTCGGCAGAAAGGGCCGTCACCTCCGCAGGCGAAAGCGCTGTGCCGTCGGCAAGGGTCACGCCCGCCGCAAAGCCGGTGCGCATCTGCTCGGTCAGCGGCGTGTCCAACACCACGGTGTAGGTCTTGGAGACGTGGCGCTTTGGAGCAAGGATGTCGTGGGCAAAGGTGCCGTCATCGGTCAGCAGCACAAAGCCGGTGCTGGTCTTGTCCAGCCTTCCCGCCGGGAACAGCTGCCGCCGGGGATAGGCATCCCCCACCAGATCGACCACGGTGGTGTCGCGCTTGTCGGTGGAAGCGCTCACCACGCCCTCGGGCTTGTTGAGCATGATGTACACGAACTGCTGATAGCTGAGCGCCCTGCCATCCACAGCCACAGTGTCACTTTCTTTGAGCTGGGTGTCCCCTTTTTTGCAGACAGCACCGTTCACCTGCACGCGGCCCTTTGAAAGCATCGCCTTAGCTTCGCTGCGGGTGCACTGGGCCGTCTCGGCTAAGTATTTATCCAATCGCATACGCGGTTCTCCTTTGTTGATGATGCTCCCAGTGTAGCATGACAGCGGATTTTTCTCAAGGGGGGGACAGGCATCAAAAAAGGCCGCCGCCTTTCGGCGACGACCTTTTAATATTTACTGCAGCTACCCGGCAGGACGGCAGGAAGTTTCTCCAGCGAATGTCCTGGGGGTGGGACCCTGCCGCCGCAGGCGGTAGGGCGGGACTGGAGTCTTGCAACAGCGACGACCGCTGCCCGCGGCAGAAAACAGGGAGAAGCTGTTGGGGCAGCGGCCAGCAAGACGCAAGCGATAGCGAAGCGGATGCTGGGTGCCGCAACCCGTCGCTGTTCGCGGAGAAAGCTCCCTGATGGCCTGCCCTATTACACGCTCAGGGATGCGTGCTGCTCCACGGCATCGGGGTTGGCATCGAAGATGGGCTTGAGCACATTGGCGATGAACTCCTCCACCTGCTGCGGTGCACGGCCCACAAAGTTCTCCGGCACAAGGCCCGCCACGATCTCCTCGCGGGTCAGGCCAAAGGCAGGGTCGGCAGCAATACGGTCCACCATATCGTTGGGCAGGCCCTCTTCCTTGACCTGCTTGCCGGCGGCGATGGCGTGCTGACGCAGACGCTCGTGCAGCTCCTGACGGTTGCCGCCCTTTTCCACAGCCTGCATCATGATGTTCTCGCTGGCCATGAAGGGCAGCTCTGCCATCAGACGGCTGCGCACCACCTTGGGATACACCACGATGCCGTCGGTGACGTTGAGCATGATGTTCAGGATAGCGTCGGTGGCAAGGAAGCCCTCAGCCATGGCGACACGCTTGTTGGCGCTGTCGTCCAGTGTGCGCTCAAACCACTGGGTGCCGGTGGTGAAGCTGGGGTTCAGCACATCCACCATCAGGTAGCGGCTCAGTGCGCAGATACGCTCGCAGCGCATGGGGTTGCGCTTGTAAGGCATGGCGGAAGAACCGATCTGGTTCTTTTCAAACGGCTCTTCCATCTCCTTAAAGTTAGCCAGCAGACGCAGGTCGGTGGCAAACTTCATGCAGCTCTGGCCAATGCCGGCAAGGGCGTTCAGGATGAAGGCATCCACCTTACGGCTGTAGGTCTGGCCGGACACGGGGATGACCGCATCGGGCGCAAAGCCCATCTCCTTGGCGATGGAAGCATCCACGGCGCGGATCTTATCGGCATCGCCCTTGAACAGCTCCATAAAGGAAGCCTGCGTGCCGGTGGTACCCTTGACACCGCGCAGCTGCAGAACAGCAAGACGGTGGTCGATCTCCTGCAGGTCCATCACCAGCTCGTTGGCCCACAGGGTGGCGCGCTTGCCCACGGTGGTGGGCTGAGCGGGCTGGCAGTGAGTGTAGGCCATGCAGGGCATGTCCTTGTATTCCTCGGCGAAGCGGCCCAGCTTTGCCAACACACCGATCAGCTTTTTGCGCACCAGTTCCAGACCCTGACGCATCACGATGATGTCGGTGTTGTCGCCCACATAGCAGCTGGTGGCACCCAGATGGATGATGCCGGCAGCCTTGGGGCACTGCTGGCCGTAGGCGTACACATGGCTCATCACGTCGTGGCGCACCAGCTTTTCGCGCTCGATGGCCACTTCATAGTTGATATCGTCCACATGGGCTTCCAGCTCAGCCACCATATCGGGGGTGATGTTGGTCAGGCCCTGCTCCATTTCGGCCCGGGCCAGCGCCACCCACAGGCGGCGCCATGTGCGGAATTTGTTATCGTCCGAGAAGATATACTGCATCTCGTCCGAGGAATAGCGGGTGGAAAAGGGGCTGATATAACGATCATGCTGAGACATTGATTGTTTCCTCCTGAAAATAACCCTCTCAGTCTCGCTTTGCTCGCCAGCTCCCCCGAGGGGGGAGCTTTTTGCGCTCTGCCGGTCAGCACCAGAAAGCCTCCCCCTTTTTCGGGGGAGGTGGCACGCCGCAGGCGTGACGGAGAGGGTTTTTCTCTATTCTACCATCAAATCTTGAAATAGTCCACGCCGCCCTCAAAGATCGGCTGATATTTGTCACCGGTAACGTTCTTGTACAGGTACTCGCCGCTGCGCTCCGAGTGGCCCATCTTGCCGAACACACGACCATCCGGGCTGGTGATGCCTTCGATCGCCAGCACAGAGCCGTTGGGGTTATAGCGCTGGTCCATGGTGGGGTTGCCCTCGATGTCCACATACTGGGTGGCGATCTGGCCATTCTTCATGAGGGTGTCCAGCACCTCCTGCGGAGCCACGAAGCGGCCCTCGCCGTGGCTGATGGCAACGGTGAACTGTTCGCCCACCTCGCACTTGGACAGCCACGGGCTGCCGGTGGATGCAATGCGAGTGCGCACCAGCATGCTCTGGTGGCGGCCGATGGTGTTGAAGGTCAGGGTGGGATCGTAAGCGGTGATGGGGCGGATATCGCCGTAGGGGACCAGACCCAGCTTGATGAGGGCCTGGAAGCCGTTGCAGATGCCCAGCATCAGGCCATCGCGCTGCTGCAGCAGACGGCGCACTGCCTCGGTGACCTCCGGGTTGCGGAAGAAGGATGCAATGAACTTTGCGCTGCCGTCCGGCTCGTCGCCGCCGGAGAAGCCGCCGGGCAGCATGACGATCTGGCTGTTATCGATGGCCTTGACCAGTGCCTTGCAGCTCTCGGCCACGTCGGCGGGGGTCAGGTTGCGGATGACCAGGATCTCCGGGTCGGCACCGGCGCGGGCAAAGGCCTTGGCGGTGTCGTACTCGCAGTTGGTGCCCGGGAACACCGGAATGATGACCTTGGGCTTTGCCACACCGATCTTGGGTGCGGCGGGTGCGGTCAGCTTGCCGTTGATCTTTTCCACGGTGGGGCCTGCCTTGCGGTAGGGGTACACCGGCTCCAGCTTGCCTTCCCAGATCTCCTGCAGCTGGGCCATATCCAGCTTTTCGCCGCAGGCTTCAAAGACGTATTCCTTGGTGGTCTCGCCCAGGATCTCACCGGCGGGAGAATCGGACACCATTTCCAGAACAATGGAGCCGTACATGGGCTGGAACATCTCATGGGTGGTCTTATCCGCACGCATCTTGAAGCCAATGTGGTTGCCAAGGCCCATCTTGAACAGAGCCTCGGCAATGCCGCCGTAGCCCACAGAGCAGGCGGATGCCACCATGCCCTCTTCGACCATGTCCTCCACCATCTTGTAGTTGGCCTTCAGGGAGAAGAAGTTGGGGCAGCCGGTCTCGGGGTCGATGATGGGCCGCACCAGCACAACGGTGCTCTCCGGCTTCTTGAATTCGGTGGACACCACCTTGTTTGCCTTGCCGATGGCGGTGGCGAAGGAGACCAGCGTGGGAGGTACATCAAGCTTTTCAAAGGAGCCGGACATGCTGTCCTTGCCGCCGATGGATGCAATGCCCAGACCCATCTGAGCATCCAGTGCACCCAGCAGAGCGGCCAGCGGCTTGCCCCAGCGCTCCGGGGCGGTGCCCAGACGCTCGAAATATTCCTGGAAGGTGAGGTAAGCATCCTCATAGCGGAAGCCGGAGGCCACCAGCTTGGTAACGCTCTCGATGACAGCCATCTGAGCGCCCTTGTACTGGTCTGCGCTCATCAGGAAGGGGTTGAAGCCCCATGCCATGCCGGAGCAGGTGCTGGTCTCGCCGTCCACCGGCAGCTTTGCCACCATGGCGTTCTGCGGGGTCAGCTGATAGGCACCGCCAAAGGGCATGAGCACGGTGGCGGCACCAATGGTGGAGTCGAACCGCTCAGACAGGCCCTTCTTGCTGCAGATGTTCAAATCGCCCACCATGTTCTTCATCTTCTGGCTGAAGGTCAGGCCCTCCCACTGGGGCTGCCAGACCGTGGCCTTTTCCACATGGACCTTCTGGTGCTTCTCGGCACCGTTGGAGTTCAGGAACTCGCGGCTGATGTTCACGATGGACATGCCGTTCCACACCATGTTCAGGCGGGGCTCAGCCGTCACCTTTGCCACCGGAGTAGCCTCAAGGTTCTCTTCGTTGGCGAGAGCAATGAACTTGTCCACGTCCTCGGGGGCCAGCGCCACAGCCATGCGCTCCTGGCTCTCGCTGATGGCCAGCTCGGTGCCGTCCAGACCCTCGTACTTCTTGGTGACCTTGTTCAGGTCGATGTACAGGCCGTCGGCCAGCTCACCGATGGCAACGGACACACCGCCTGCACCAAAGTCGTTGCAGCGCTTGATCATCCTGCAGGCATCCTCGCGGCGGAACAGGCGCTGCAGCTTGCGCTCGATGGGAGCATTGCCCTTCTGCACCTCGGCACCGCAGTGCTCAAGGCTGTCCAGCTTGTGGGCCTTGGAGGAGCCGGTAGCACCGCCCACACCATCACGGCCGGTGCGGCCGCCCAGCAGAACGATGACATCGCCGGGGGCGGGGCACTCGCGGCGGACGTGGGAAGCGGGGGTAGCGCCTACAACGGCACCGATCTCCATGCGCTTTGCCACATAGCCGGGATGATAGATCTCGTCCACCTGACCGGTAGCAAGGCCGATCTGGTTGCCGTAGGAGGAATAGCCTGCGGCAGCAGTGGTCACCAGCTTGCGCTGGGGCAGCTTGCCGGGCAACGTCTCACTGACCGGCTTGAGCGGGTCGCCTGCGCCGGTAACGCGCATGGCCTGATAGACGTAGCTGCGGCCGGACAGCGGGTCACGGATGGCACCGCCGATGCAGGTAGCTGCACCGCCGAAGGGCTCGATCTCGGTGGGGTGATTGTGGGTCTCGTTCTTGAACAGGAACAGCCAGTCCTCATCCTTACCGTTCACATCGCACTTGATCTTGACGGTGCAGGCGTTGATCTCGTCGGACTCGTCCAGATTTTTCAGGATGCCCTGCTTCTTCAGCTCCTTGGCGCCGATGGTGGCAAGATCCATCATGCAGCGGGGCTTGTTCTCGCGGCCCAGATCGGCGCGCATGGCCATGTAGCGGTCAAAGGCCTTCTGCACCACGGCATCGTCGATCTGCACATCGTCCAGAATGGTGCCGAAGGTGGTGTGGCGGCAGTGATCGGACCAGTAGGTGTCGATCATCTTGATCTCGGTGATGGTGGGGTCGCGGTGCTCCGAGCGGAAATACTTCTGGCAGAACTCGATATCGCCAAGATCCATGGCAAGACCGTTGTCCGCAATGAACTTTTTCAGCTGCTCTTCGTCCAGCTGGTTGAAGCCCTCCAGCACCTTGACCGGGGCGGGCACGGGGTACTCCATTTTCAGGGTCTGCTTGGTGTCCAGCGAAGCCTCGCGGGCCTCCACCGGGTTGATGACGTATTTCTTGATCTCAGCCACCTGCTCATCGGTCAGGGTGCCTTCCAGCAGGTAGACGCGGGCAGAGCGCACCAGCGGGCGGTCGCCCTGGCTGATGAGCTGGATGCACTCGGCGGCAGAGTCGGCGCGCTGGTCGAACTGGCCGGGCAGATACTCCACTGCAAAGGACACGCCGTCGCTGGCGGGCAGCTCGGCATAGGTGTTATCCACCGGCGGCTCACTGAACACGGTGTTTGCACACTGGTTGAACAGTTCTTCGTCGATGCCTTCCACATCGTAGCGGTTCAGCAGACGCAGACCGGTAAGCGACTGGATGCCCAGCAGGCTGGTGAGCTCATTTTTCAGGCCGGTGGCTTCCACATCAAAGCCGGGCTTTTTTTCCACATAAATACGATAGACCATTGGGTAGGTTCCCCCTTTGTATTCTTTGAACCGACCCTCTCAGTCACGGCTTACGCCGTGCCAGCTCCCCCGAAAGGGGGAGCTTTTTCTGCTGGCGGAAAGTACCGCGTTCGATGGAAAGCATCGGCTTGCCCATTTTCCCGCATAAAGCTCCCCCTTCGGGGGAGCTGTCGCCGCCAGGCGACTGAGAGGGTTTTCTTTCTTACTGCTTCTCTGCCAGTGCCTTCAGGGCTCGCAGGCCGATATCGCTGCGCTTGTGCAGCTTTTCAAAGCTGATCTTCTCTGCCGCCTCATAGGCATGGCTCAGCGCATTGGTCAGCCGCGGGCCGGTGGCGGTGACACCCAGCACACGGCCGCCGGCCGTGACAAGGGCGCCGTCCTCGGTGATGGCGGTGCCGGAGTGGTAGACCGTCACATTCTCCTCGCCGGGCAGCTGGCCGTCCACAAGGCCTGTGATGGGCTTGCCCTTCTCGTAAGCCACCGGGTAGCCGCCGGAAGCCAGAATGACGCAGGCGGCAGCACCGTCCGAGAACTTGACCTCCTCGTTTTCCAGCGTGCCGTTGGTGCAGGCCTGCATGATGTGCAGCAGGTCGCCTTCCAGCAGGGGCAGCACCACCTGCGTTTCCGGGTCACCAAAGCGGCAGTTGTACTCGATGACCTTCGGGCCGTCCGGGGTAAGCATCAGGCCGAAGTAGAGGCAGCCCTTGAAGGGGCAGCCTTCGGCGTTCATGGCCTTGATGGTGGGCAGGAAAATTTTCTCCATGCACTCAGCGGCCACTTCCGGGGTGTAGTAGGGGTTGGGAGCAATGGTGCCCATGCCGCCGGTGTTCAGGCCGGTGTCGTGGTCGTTGGCACGCTTGTGGTCCATGCTGGACACCATGGGCTTGACCACCTTGCCGTCCGTAAAGCTCAGCACACTGACCTCGGGGCCGGTGAGGAATTCCTCCACCACCACATGGTTGCCGGATGCGCCGAATTTCTTATCCAGCATGATTTCCTTCACGCCGTCCGCAGCCTGCTGCTCGTTTTCGCAGATCAGCACGCCCTTGCCCAGTGCCAGACCGTCGGCCTTGATGACCACCGGGTACTTGCCCTCGGCCTTGATGTACTCCATGACCTTGGCGGGGTCGTCAAAGGTCTCGTACTTTGCGGTGGGGATGCCGTATTTCTTCATCAGGTCCTTGGAGAACACCTTGGAGGCCTCGATGCGGGCAGCGGCCTTATCCGGGCCAAAGGCCGGGATGCCCACTGCTGCCAGCGCATCCACCATGCCCAGAGCCAGCGGGTCGTCCTGCGCCACCACAACGTAATCGAACTTTTCTTCTACGGCAAAGCCCACCATGGTGTCCACATCGGTAGACTTGATGTTTTTGCACTTTGCGTCATAGCTGATGCCGCCGTTGCCGGGTGCGCACCAGATCTCGCCGCAGTCAGGGCTCTTTTTCAGTGCCTTGATGATGGCGTGCTCGCGGCCACCGCCGCCGACAACCAGAATTTTTTTCTTCATAATTGCACCTTCTCTATGCATCGGCACGGCGGAAGTTTCTCCGAGGACCGTCCGCTGGGGTGGGACCCTGCCGCCGCAGGCCGCAGGGCGGGCGATGGAATGGCCCGATTCGTGTCCGAGGAGGAAGCTTCCGCTGTGCCGTACTATCAGTGATGGAACAGCCGCAGGCCGCAGAAGGCCATTGCGATGCCGTACTTGTTGCAGGTGTCAATGACCTGCTGGTCGCGGATGGAGCCGCCGGGCTGCACGATGGCGGTCACGCCGGAGCGGCGGGCACGCTCGATGTTGTCGCCGAAGGGGAAGAAAGCATCCGAGCCAAGGCACACGCCGGTCACTTTGCTCAGATATTCCTTCTTTTCCTCAGCGGTCAGCGGGGCGGGCTGCTCGGTAAAGGTCTCGGCCCACACATCGTCGCCAATCACATCCTCGGGCGTATCGCCGATGTAAACATCAATGGCGTTGTCGCGGTTGGGCTTTGCCACATCGTCGCGGAAGGGCAGGTTGAGCACCTTATCCATGTGGCGCAGCTGCCAGTTGTCGGCCTTCTGGCCTGCCAGACGGGTGCAGTGGATGCGGCTCTGCTGGCCTGCGCCCACGCCGATGGTCTGGCCGTGGTAGGTGTAGCACACGCTGTTGGACTGAGTATACTTCAGGGTGATGAGTGCAATGACCAGATCACGCTTCTGCTCTTCGGTCACATCCTTGTTCTCGGTGACCCAGTTGTTCAGCATGGTGTCGGCGTTGATGACCAGCTCGTTGCGGCCCTGCTCAAAGGTGATGCCGTACACCTGCTTGTGCTCGATGGGAGCGGGCTTGTAGGCCGGGTCGATGGCGACCACGTTGTAGTTGCCCTTTTTCTTGCCGGACAGGATAGCCAGTGCCTCCGGCTCGTAGCCCGGGGCGATGATGCCGTCGGACACCTCGTGCTGGATCAGCTTTGCGGTGGGCACATCGCAGATGTCCGAAAGGGCGATCCAGTCGCCAAAGGAGGACATGCGGTCCGCACCGCGTGCACGGGCATAGGCATTTGCCAGCGGCGACAGCTCCATATCCGGGGCAATGTGGTACATTTTGCGTTCCACATCGGTCAGGGGCAGCCCCAGCGCTGCGCCTGCCGGGGAAACGTGCTTGAAGGAAGCTGCTGCGGGCAGACCACAGGCAGCTTTCAGCTCCTTGACCAGCTGGATGGAGTTGAGCGCGTCCAGAAAATTGATGTAGCCGGGCTTGCCGTTCAGCACAGTGACCGGCAGGTCAGAGCCATCTTCCATATAAATGCGGCTGGGCTTCTGGTTGGGGTTGCAGCCGTACTTCAGTGCCAGTTCGTTCATTGGTGCATCCTCCTTATTTCTCTATTGTTTTAGTCCTGTTTTTCCTCTGCGTCAAGCTTTTTGAGCAGTTCCAGCTCTTCGGGCAGCAGCTCCGGCTCTTCGGGGTCGTCCAGATCGCTGCACACGGCATCGTACTTGTTAAAGATCATGTCGCCGGTCTCGCCGGAGTCCAGATCAATGACCCGGGCAAACAGGCTCACCTTGTTGTCCGGGTTCAGGCTGCTCCACAGACCCTGTGCAAAATCGCCGATGGTGCGGGGGCAGGCAAAGCGCAGCGGCTCACCCTCAAAGCTGGGGATGGGATTTCCGTTGTGCTTGTAGGTGCTGATGAAATGGCCCTCGCCTGCAACGGGCTGCGGGTAATCAAAGAAATAGCGCTGCACGCTGTCGCCATTGCCGTCCGCAGACTTGAGAATGCTCATCTGATAGCTGCCGTCGGCGTACACCACAGCGGAGATGCGGGGGGTGTAGTTGGGGCCGTCCGGCTCAAAGGTGCGGGTGCGCAGGGCATCGGCAAAACTCTTGCCCTGACTCATCAGGTCATAAATGGTATCGGTCTGGTCGCCGTTGGTCACGATATGGGTCTTGCCCAGCGTCAGCACCGGATTATAAATAATGAGGCTGGGGTCCTCCAGCTTTGCTGGGTCCGCTGCGATGGTGCAGATGCCGCCGCGCTCGGGCACGGGGTCAAACACGCGGTTGCGGCTGTTCTCGCTGCGGCCCATGATAAAGTAGCCAATGAACATCTGGCGGCCATCCGGAGCCATTGCCACAGCAATGCCGCGGCCGGGATACTCGTTGGATGCCAGATACTCGTTCAGGTTGATCTTTTCCATGTCAAATTCTCCTATTATGGAACTCCCCCAGTCGCCTGCGGCGACAGCCCCCTCGGAGAGGGAGCCTTGCCTCCCTCCTTGAGGGAGGTGGCACGCCGTCAGGCGTGACGGAAGGAGTTTTCACTCGATCTCTCCGCTGCACACCATAGCCACGGCCTTGGGCAGCAGCTTCCATTCGGCCTGCTCCATCACACGCTTCTGCAGCACCTCGGGGGTGTCGCCGGGCAGGATGTCCACGGCCTTCTGCAGCAGGATGGGCCCGCCGTCGCACTCTTCGTTCACGAAGTGGACGGTGGCACCGGTCACCTTGCAGCCCCGGGCCAGAGCCGCCTCATGCGGACGCAGACCGTACATGCCGGGCCCGCAGAAAGACGGGATGAGTGCCGGGTGCACATTCAGGATGCGGCGGGGATACGCTTCAATGACACTGGGCCCCAGCACGGACAGAAAGCCTGCCAGCACCACCAGATCGATGTTGTGGTCTTTCAACGTTTTCAGCAGAGCTTCGTCAAAATCCTCACTACTGGCGTAATCCTTGCGGCGCACCACGCAGCCTTCCACACCGGCCTTTGCGGCCCGTTCCAGCGCATAGACACCGGGCTTGGAGGCCACCACAAGGGTGATCCTGCCGTTGGGGTTCTCGCCTCGGGCTTCGCTGTCCAGCAGAGCCTGCAGGTTGGTGCCGCCGCCGGAGACTAAAACTGCAATGTTCAGCACAGCTCCACGCCCTCGCCTTCTGCAATGACGCCCAGACGGTAAGCTTCCGGCTCACCGTTTGCGTGCAGGATCTCCAGCGCCTTGTCGGCCTGCTCTGCGGGGACGGTGAGCACCATGCCAACGCCCATGTTGAAGGTGTTGAACATATCGTGCTCGGAGATATTGCCGGTCTTCTGCATCAGCTGGAACAGAGCCGGGGTGCGGACATCTGCCTTGTTGATGCGTGCGCAGCAGCCCTTTTTCAGGCTGCGGGGAATGTTCTCGTAGAAGCCGCCGCCGGTGATGTGGGAAATGCCCTTCACATCCACCTCTTCCAGCACCTTGAGCACAGGCTTGACGTAGATCTTGGTGGGAGCCAGCAGGGCCTCGCCCAGCGTCTTGCCGCCCAGCTCTGCAGGGGCAGTGTGCAGCACATCGGGGTTTGCGTCAATGTCAAAGATCTTGCGCACCAGCGAGAAACCGTTGGAGTGCACACCGGTGGAAGGCAGGGCAAGGATCACATCACCGGCTGCCATGGTCTCATTGCTCAGGATCTTTTCCTTATCCACAACGCCCACGGTGAAACCGGCCAGATCGTACTCCTCCTCCGGCATCATGCCCGGATGCTCGGCAGTCTCGCCGCCCACCAGAGAGCAGTCGGCCTGCACGCAGCCCTCAGCCACACCCTTGACGATCTCTGCGATCTTCTCGGGAATGTTGCGGCCGCAGGCGATGTAATCCAGGAACACCAGCGGCTTTGCACCGGCGCAGATGACATCGTTCACGCACATAGCCACGCAGTCGATGCCGATGGTATCGTGCTTGTCCATGATCATGGCAATTTTCAGCTTGGTGCCCACGCCGTCGGTGCCGGAGATCAGCACCGGGTGCTTGTAGCCGGTGCAGTCCAGCTCAAACAGGCCACCAAAGCCGCCCAGACCGCCAATGCAGTGCTCGTTCATGGTGCGGGCCACATACTGCTTCATCAGTTCAACAGAGCGATAACCGGCGGTGATATCCACACCGGCGGCTGCATAGCTTTCAGAATAGCTTTTTTCCATGGTCTTACTCTCCTAACTTTTTCTCGTCCTTGGGACGGTCGTTCAGGTGGCGTTCGTGAATATCAGTGGAAAGCACCTCGTCCGGCTTCACGGCATATTCGCCGGTAAAGCAGGCGGTGCAGAATCCGCATTTTGCGTTCTTTGCAAGCTGGACAACATGCTCAGTGGAAAGGTAGCCCAGCGTATCGGCCCCGATCACTTCATTGATCTGCTCGACCGTGCGGCCGGTGGCCACCAGCAGTTTCTGATCCGGGATGTCAGTGCCGAAGTAGCAGGGGTACTTGAACGGCGGTGCCGACACCATAAAGTGCACCTCGGTGGCACCGGCGTCCCGCAGCAGCTTGATGATGCGGGCAGATGTGGTGCCGCGCACGATGGAGTCATCCACCAGCACCACGCGCTTGCCCTTGACCGTGCTGGAAACGACGTTCAGCTTGATGCGCACGCTGTTCTCGCGCTGCTTCTGGCTGCCCTGAATGAAGGTGCGGCCGATGTACTTATTCTTAATAAAGCCGATGCCATAGGGGATGCCGCTCTCCTGTGAGTAGCCGAGCGCTGCATCCAGACCGGAATCCGGCACGCCGATGACCACGTCCGCTTCCACGGGGTGTTCCTGTGCAAGGAACCGGCCGGCCTGCTTGCGGGCCTCGTGCACCGAGCTGCCCTCGATGATGCTGTCCGGGCGGGAGAAATAGATGAATTCGAACACGCACATCTGGGTGTCCGGCCGACCGCAGTGATCCTTGATGCTGCGCAGCTCGCCGGTTTTTGCGTCTGCCACCACGATCTCGCCGGGCTCCACGTCCCGCAGCAGGGTGGCACCGGCAGCGTCCAGTGCACAGCTCTCGCTGGCAAACACATAGCCGCCGCCGGGCAGAGTGCCGATGCACAGGGGCCGGTAGCCGCGGGGGTCACGCACCGCAATGAGTTTGGTGGCCGACATGATCACCAGACTGTAGGCACCCTCCAGCACATCCATCGTCTTGCTGATGGCGGTCTCGATGCTGCCCATGCGCAGGCGGTTGCGGGTGATCAGGTAGCAGATCACCTCGGTATCGGAGGAGCCGTGGAAGATGGCGCCTTCATTTTCCAGCTGGCGGCGCAGCTCGATGGCGTTGGTCAGGTTGCCGTTGTGGCACAGTGCCATGGTGCCGCGGCCATGGCGCACGATCATGGGCTGTGCATTGGCGCGCACACGGCTGCCTGCCGTGGCGTAGCGCACGTGACCGGTAGCCATGTGCGCATTGGGGTTTGCCAGACTTGCCAGCACCGCCGGGGTGAACACCTCGTTCACAAGGCCGAGGTCGCGGTGGCCGACAATGACGCCATCATCGTTCACGGCGATGCCGCAGCTCTCCTGACCACGGTGCTGCAGGGCATACAGAGCCGAGTAGGCCGCAGCGGCCACATCCTCGGTACCGGCACGGTCGTAAATGCCGAAAACGCCGCATTCTTCGTGCAGCGGATATGCAAAATCAGACATTGGTTCTCCTTTACAGCTGGGCGATCTCAGCCTGCAGCTTTTCCTCTTTGGCAGCGATCTGTGCGGCCATGGCGGTGCGCTCTGCTGCCAGCTTTTCGGCCAGAGCGTCGTCACTCAAAGCCAGAATTTCCGCAGCCAGCCATGCGGCGTTCTTGGCACCGTTCAGAGCCACCGTTGCCACCGGGATGCCGCTGGGCATCTGCACCGTGGCAAGCAGGGCATCCATGCCGTCCATGGCACCGCCCTTCATGGGAATGCCGATCACCGGCAGGGTGGTGTTGGCAGCAAAGGCACCCGCCAGATGTGCTGCCATGCCTGCTGCGCACAGGATCACGCCGAAGCCGTTGGCACGGGCGCTTTTGGCAAACTCCGCTGCCTCGGCAGGGGTGCGGTGTGCCGAAAGGATGTGCGCCTCAAAAGGGATGTCCAGCGCTTTCAGCTGGGCACATGCGCCCTTTACCACCGGCCAATCGCTGTCAGAACCCATGATCACAGCCACTTTACGAACCATATCCAAACCTCTCTTTCTCAACCGACAAACAAAAAAGGCTGCGGTACACCCGTACCACGGCCTTTAATTCTGCGTATGCTCTCCCGACGCTTTGCACAAAGTTGCACGATGCCCCTGACATGCCCGAATGTTGTTTCGACCCATGAGACCCGGCAGCATCTTCATCATTGAAGTTCTCCTCCGCAGTTCCTTGTGCTTGCGTTTTCAGGCGGCGGAAAGGCCCTTTCTGCGGGCCGCCGTCCCTGTACTACATACAGTTTACGGCAAAAAAACATCTTTGAAAAGAGTGTTCCCACAAATTCTACCTTGTGTTTTCATGCCGTCAAAAAACTTTCAAAAGTTTTGTGCAGTTTCGACATTGTTTTTCTTTTTAAGTATGACTTATAGTTTAAGTATATTTTATGTAAATAGGACGCGTTAACTTTTTGTACAATAGACGGACTTTTTTAAAAAATAATTTTTGCTGTAATTGCCCGTGCAGCGCGGATGAGGTCCGCCGGGGCACAGCACACCTGCGTGCCGATGCGCCCGCCGGAGACATAGACCTTCTCCTGCGTCAGCACGCTCTCATCGAACACAGTCTTATACTGCTTTTTCATGCCTACCGGGCTGCAGCCACCGCGCACATAGCCGGTGACCTTGTTGATATCGGCCACATGGATCATGGCAACGCTTTTTTCGCCCACACTGCGGGCAGCGGCTTTCAGATCCAGCTCTGCTGCCACCGGAATGACGAACACAAAATAGTTTTTGCTATTGCCCTGCGTCACCAGCGTCTTATACACGCAGGCAGGGTCTTCGCCCATGCTGCCTGCCACATCCACACCTGCCACGGCAACGCCCTCTTCATGAGCGTACTCGTGGGCGGTGTAGGGCACCTTCTCGCGCTCCAGAATGCGCATGGCATTGGTTTTTGCTTCTTTTCCCATTGTAGTATTCCCCTTTATATTTAGCTGGTTCTATTCTTAAGTATGATGGCATTGGGTCAGCGTCCTCGCCCTCTCCGTCATTGCTAACGCAATGCCACCTCTCCCAAAGTGAGAGGCTTTGGCAATCCACGCAAAGTTTCCGTTTTTGCCAAGGGCTCCCCCTTTGGGGGAGCTGCTGAGCGCAAGCGAAGCTGAGAGGGCGAGCCTGCTTTTCCTTTTCCTGCCCCCATTCTACCACTTTCTTCAAAAAAATTCAAAATTCTCTTGACTTCAGTTTCCTGAAGTGATATCATAGCGTCACACACTTCAGAACCCTGAAGTTTGACACTGCAAGCTGCGGCAAAGGAGCCGGTCTCCCTCGCCGTTTCACACGATAAGGCAAAGGAGACAAAGCACTATGATCATCGTACTCAAACAGGACGCACCTGATGTACAGGTACGCGAGTTCTGCCACGAACTGCAGGATATGGGCCTGCAGATCAACGATTCCAAGGGCAGTGAGAGCCACATTCTGGGCCTGATCGGCGACACCAAGGCCGTGGCCGAGAGCTGGGTGCTGGCAAACCCAGTGGTGGAGACCTGCCGCCGCGTGACCGAGCCTTATAAGAAGGCCAACCGCAAGTTCCACCCGGACGACAGCGTGATCGATGTGGACGGCGTAAAGATCGGCGGCGGAAACTTTGCGGTCATTGCCGGCCCCTGCAGCATTGAGAGCGAGGAGCAGATCACCTACTGCGCACAGCGCGTGAAGGCTGCGGGTGCTTCCCTGCTGCGCGGCGGCGCGTTCAAGCCCCGCACCTCTCCGTACTCTTTTCAGGGCATGCGCAGCGAAGGCCTCGACCTGCTCAAGCTGGCACGCCGCGCCACCGGTGCTCCCATCGTGACCGAGATCATGAACACCGAGCACCTGCCCCTGTTCGAGAATGTGGACCTCATTCAGGTGGGTGCCCGCAACATGCAGAACTTTGAGCTGCTCAAGGCCGTCGGCCGTCAGAAGAAGCCGGTGCTGCTCAAGCGCGGCCTTGCCAATACGCTGGAAGAGTTCGTGATGAGCGCCGAGTACATCATGGCTGAGGGCAACGAGAACGTCATCCTCTGCGAGCGCGGCATCCGCACCTTTGAGACCAGCATGCGCAACACCCTCGACCTTGCCGGTGTGGTGATGCTGCACAAGATGACCCACCTGCCCGTTATTGTGGACCCCAGCCATGCCTGCGGCCACGCATGGATGGTGCCGGATCTGGCAAAGGCCGCTGTTGCTGCCGGTGCCGACGGCCTGATGATCGAAGTGCACAACAACCCCGCCAAGGCAAAGTGCGATGGTGCCCAGAGCTTGACCCCCGACCAGTTCGACGAGCTGATGCAGTTCATCGGCAAAGAGGTGGAGTTCTTTGGCAAAAAGCTGAACTGATGATTTGAACTATCCTCTGCGGAATTATTATTTTGTGTTTGCAACGAGGAAGATCCTGCGGGATCTTCCTCGTTGCTTTTTCACACTGCATCTTCCGGTTCTGCCCCTTTTCCTGTGAAAAAACAACCCCGGGGCGCTTGCGGTCACCCCGGGGTTGTTACAAGAATGATCTACTTTTCAGGAGATCAGGCTCTTTTCCTTGGCCTTATCCCAGACAAGGCAGGTTTGGAGCTTGGTCACATAGCGATAGGGGCGGAACTCGTTTTCCTTCACATCGTCCATCAGACCCTGCTCTTCCATCCAGCTGGCAGCCTGCCGCAGATGAAGGTCGGCGTCATCGATGTCGCTGAAGCTCTTCACCGTCTGCGGTTCCGGGCAGCCGGCCTTTTCCCAGATCAGGGTCGCCAGACCGGCGCGGTTGGAGGGCATGGGGACGCCGGGCATATTCAGCACGCGATAGATGCCGGTTCCGGTTTCGTAAATGCCCCACACGGCTGCACCGGTCAGCGCAACAGCCGCAATGCCGGCCACCACATCGCTGCCGCCGCCGCCGGGATTGACAGGGTCAACATTTCCACCCTGATACAGCGCTTCGACGGTCACGTTGCAACCGGGCATCTTAAAGTGTGCGGTCTGATCATCGCCCAGATCCAGCTCTTTGCCATCGTCACGCACGGCGCTCCAGCCGAGGAACTCTGCGCCCTCTGCGCCCTCCGGGAGGTTTGCCGTCACGGTCACGAGGGTGTTTTCCGGCACAACGGTGGCAGTATCCAGCTCCTGCTCCCCGGCACCGAGGTCAGCGGTTGCCTTCGCATTTACAGCGTTGACGATGTTGCCGTTGGCATCTGCCAGATAGCGGTATTCCTTGCCATCATCGCCGCGCTTATAGCCGATGATGTAGTGGGGATCCACGCTGATGAGTTTCAGCTTGTTCTGATAGCTGAGATCCTCGTTTTCCAGCGTGATATGACGGCCGAGGCTTGGATCGTCGGTCAGGATCGTTGCCGTACCGGTAAAGGTCTTTTTGATGTTGATCGTCTGACCGGCACCCAGATGGATATTGCTTTGGGTGTTGTTCTCAAAGGCCGCGTTCTTCAGGGTCACTTCGGAACTGCCAAGGTCCGCCAGACGGATGCCGTCTTTTCCGCCCTTGATGGTGCCGCCGTTGATCTGTGTATCGCCGAAATCGCCGTTGCAGTCAATGACCGTGCCTTCCGCATTCGAGGTAGCCACCGTGCCGCCGTTCATGCGCAGGCCGCCGCGGTTTTTGATGGTGCAGTCGGCATCCGAGGTAATGGTGCCGTCGTTGATCTCCACCCGGCCCCAGTTGTTTTGGATGCAGCTGATACCCACCGACTCAAGAACGCCGTCTGTTGTGGTGCCATTATTGATTGTTAAATAACCAGAATTCACAATGCAGTTTCGTCCGGTAGTTTTGTAGTTTCCTCCATTGATTTTCAGAATCGCACCAGAACTGTTAGTAATTGCAGGAGACGACATACCTCCATCAACTTCTGTAATCACCGAAACATCCGTCAGTGTCATGTGCCCAGCATTTTGGAATACATAAGTATGGTCTGCTATCGTCTTAGTATACTTTCCGCCATTAACGACTACTGTACTGGTACCTCCAGTCGTCACAGCATATCCACTCGTCGTAGTCACGTCAACATTGTTCAGGGTAAGATGATTGTTCGTTCCAAAAAGCATGATAAAGTTTCGAAGAGGTGTTATATAAGTACCCCCATTTACAACAGCATTGCTCGAATTGTAAAGATCCATAAAATGATGTCCGCTCAGATTCACCGTGTGACCATCATTTTCAATCGTCACCAGCTTTGCATGCTCGACATCTATGAAAATCGTATTAGTCTGTGTAAAAGTAACTTCACCAGTAATGCGAATCGTCACTTCATCCGTGGTATCATCCTTGGTATCGATCTCAATACCGCCGGTATAAATTCCTTCCGGGATCTCGTAATCACCGCCCTTGGTGATTTTCATGCCCGTAGTGGGGATCGTCGTGGCCGTTTCCGCATTTTCCTGCGCAGTTACGCCATTTTCAGGCGTACCCCCCCAGAGCAAGTGCATTGACCGGAAGGACAGGTGTCATCATGCATGCCGCAAGCACTGCACTGATGAACCGCATCTTCTGTTTTTTCATCCTCAAAACCTCTGCTTTCTGTTAAATTTCTAAGACTTATGTCTTGCATTTTTAGTATAGCACCTCTATTTTCTGCATACAATCTTCACCTGCACTGAAATTTGCCTTGTAATTTCTTCTAATTTTTGTTGCCTTTGCTCGAAATTCTCCGAAACTTTTCCCGGTAGTACCGGCCCCCCCCCGGCATTCCATTTTTTGCGTATTTGTGTTATACTATAGTGTATTTGCAATCCACCCTGAAATGAGGTTTTTTTATGAAAGCACATATCGCACGCAACCAGAACGCCGGTGTCCCGCTGGTTCTGGGCTGGAACCTTTCCCCCGCCGACCGCGGCAAGCTGGAAGGCATGGCTCCTGCCTTTGGCATGAAGGTGCTGCTCGTCTCCCCTGCCGATGCGGGCAAGACCGTGGCCCAGCTGCTGGGCGAGGTGGAGACCAAGGCCGCCCGCACGCTGGTGCTGGAACCGGGTGCCTACCCGCCGGCAGTGGTTCTGGCCAACTTCAAGGAGAAGGATGTGGACACCCTGCTGGATCTGATGAAGCAGGCACAGGTCACCATTCCGCTCAAGGCCGTTGTGACTCCCTCCAACCGCAGCTGGGTGTTCGGCGATCTGCTGGCCCACCTGCAGGAGGAGCACGCCGCCTTTACCGCCGCAAAGGAGAACCACACCGTATGAAGACCCGCGCAAAACGTTTCGTCAGCGCCCTGCTGGCCGGGGTGCTCTGCCTGAGCCTGCTGGCAGGCTGTGCCTCCAAAAAGAAAGAGCTTACCCGCTATTCCACCGTTTTTTATGATGTGTTCGATACCGTAACGCAGGTGATCGCCTACTGCGAGAGCGAGGAAGAGTTCAACACCCAGATGGATGCCCTGCACGCAGACCTTATTACCTATAACCAGCTGTATGATATCTACAACGATTACCCCGGCGTGACCAACGTCAAGACCATCAACGACAATGCCGGCAGCGCTCCGGTGGAGGTGGACGACCGCATCCTCTCCATGCTGGAGCTGGCCGACCAGATGTACCAGACCACCAACGGCAAGCTGAACATTGCCATGGGCAGCGTGCTGAATATCTGGCACAATTACCGCGAAGCTGCCGAAGCCGCCGAGACGGATGCCGACAACAAGCTGCCCACCATGGAAGAGCTGGAAGCAGCCGCCCAGCACTGTGATATCAACAACGTGATCATCGACGCGGATGCCCAGACCGTTTATCTGGCCGACCCGGAAATGTTGCTGGATGTGGGCAGCGTGGGCAAGGGCTACGCCGTGGAAATGGTGTGTCAGGCTGCCGAGGCCCGCGGCCTGACCAGCGCTCTGGTGAGCGTGGGCGGCAACCTGCGCGCCATTGGTGTAAAACCGGACGGCAGCCAGTGGACCGGCGGCGTGGAAAACCCGTGGAGCTCTTCGGATGTATACACCTCGGATTCCATGCTGGACGGTGCCATCAACATGAGCGATATGGCCCTTGTGACCAGCGGCAACTACCAGCGCTACTACGTGGTGGACGGCAAGCGCTACCACCACCTGATCGACCCGGACACCCTGTTCCCCGCCGCCTACTTTAACGGCGTGACCGTGCTGTGCAGCGACTCCGGCCTTGCCGACTGCCTGACCACCGGCCTGTTCTGCCAGCCGCTGGAGGACGGGATGAAGATCGTGGAAAGTCTGGACGGCGTGGAAGCCATGTGGTGCACACCGGATCAGCAGGTCATCACCTCTTCCGGCTGGGATTCCCATTTGAAAAAATAACCCTTAAAACGGCAAAAGGCCGACGCAGTGCTGCGTCGGCCTTTTGCTGTTTTATCAGATGGTGAACTGCACCACACAGAATGCCGCGTAGATGCACAGCAGCGCAATGCCCTGCGGGCGGCTCAGCTTGCCCTTGAAGAGAGCGGGCAGGGTGAGCAGCAGCATCACGGCGAACATGACCGGGAACTCCAGCACCAGCGATGCATTGTGGCCGAAGAGCATGGAGTTCTGCGGAATGCTAAAGGGTGCCACCGTGGCGGAAACACCGCTCACCAGCACCAGATTGAACACGTTTGCACCAATGACATTGCCCAGCGAAAGTGCACCGTGGCCCTTTGCCAGCGAGGTGATGGCCGTTACCAGCTCCGGCAGCGAGGTGCCCAGTGCCACAAAGGTGAGCGCGATCACCGACTCCGGCACGCCCAGTGCCTGTGCGATCAGGGTGCCGTTGTCCACCAGCAGGTTGGCACCCACGGCAATGAGCACAGCGCCCACGGCCAGCAGGCCCAGCTCCTTGGCAAAGGATGCATTTTCTTCCGGTTCTTCCTCTTCTTCCGGGGCGGGGGCGTTCTTCATGGCCATCACGTTGCAGATGATATACGCTGCGAACATGGCCAGAAGAATCAGGCCCACCGGGCGGGAGAAGTAGCCGGTGGTGTAGGCCACACCGGCATAGAAGGCCGCTGCCACAAAGAAGAACAGCACCGGCGTGCGCAGGCTCTTGGGGTCTACCTTCCCCGGCTTTACCGCAATGGTGAGGGCCGCAATGAGCGATGCATTGCAGATGATCGAACCGATGGCGTTGCCGTAGGCGATCTCGCCGTGGCCGGTAAAGGCCGAGGTGGTGGAGACCATCACCTCCGGCAGGGTGGTGCCAATGGACACCACGGTGGCACCGATGAGCAGCTCCGGCACATGGAAGCGGCGGGCAATGCCCGTGGCACCATCCACGAACCAGTCACCGCCCTTGATGAGGCACAGCAGGCCCACGATGAACAGCAAAACAGGAATGAGCATAGTTTTCTCCTTTTGTTTTTGGCAGAGCAGCAATAAAAAAGAGGCCTTTATTACATCCTGCCCAAAAACGGGAAAGTGTAATAAAAGTCTCAAGCTTCCGGTGACACAGCGGGCATTTCTGCCGGGATGTCGCTGCGCCACAGCGCACCGTTTTTGCAAAACGAGCGCCCTTTACTCCCTTTTATCCGAAAAATATTATACCGGTTTTTGCACCAAAGTGCAAGAGGAGCGTTGAAATTTCATCCGGCCTTGGCTACTTTCTTCGCGTTGGGATAAATACGCTCCATGCGGGCATCGTCAAAATGCGCATCCAGCAGCATATCGATGCTGCTTTTGGGCGCTTCACCGCTGGTGCGGGCATCGTAGCGGGCAAGGGCCAGCGCACTGGTGAGCATGTTCACCGCCATGAACACTGCCAGCAGGGCGGTCATCCATGGGCGGACGCGGCTGCGCACCTTCTCCATGCCTCTGAGCACCAGCGGATAGCCGTAGCGCATCCATATCACCGCCGCAATGCCCCAGAAAAAGCAGTACAGCAGGTTGATGCGCCCGCCCAGATTGAACTTGAACTTGCTGTAGTCCCAGAACACGGTGCCGAACAGCAGCTCGGTGACGGCGCTGCACACGTATTCGTACACACCGCCCATGACGGTGCCGAAGGCGAACAGATAGCGGTCGCTCCGGTCCTTTTCCTGACGCAGCAGCACCGTTGCCAGCACCAGCGCCAGACCCCACACCACGCTGAACGGCCCCCAGACCAGACTGGAGCGGCTCATCCAGACCCCGGCGGTCACGCGGCAGAACACCGTCTCCACCATGTCGCCCAGAAACGCGCCGATCACGAACAGCCACAGCAGATCGGACACGCTGAGGAAGTTCTTTTCCCCCTTCCGGAGCGCAGTCTGCTCCTGCCGGGCCGCAGCCGGGTAAGCATACTGGATGCGTTTTTCAATGTAAAGCACGATCCTGCGGCGCAGCGTATCCGACCGCTCCCCCAGTCTCTGGTTGAGCTGCTCCAGCATCGGGTGCCGGGCCGCATACTGCTGCACCAGCACCGCCGAACCGATCTGGTCCAGCACCGCCACCGTCAGCGAGACCCATACTGCCGGGCGCAGCAGCCAGACCGGGATATGCGCACACAGCTGCAGCAGCACATTATTGCCCCACAGCACACTTGCCGTGCCCAGCGCACCCCACAGCAGCGAATACTGCAGGCACACATAGCCGTTCAGATTGAATTTTTTTCCGGAATAGTCCCACCACTTGCGGCGGTGCAGGCGTTCCAGCAGCTTGGCGGTGATCCATTCCATCACCGTTGCCGCCATCATACAGGCAAAGAACAGGTAGACCGGCTCGGTGCGCAGGTCGCCGAAACTCACGGCCAGCAGCACGCCGGTGGTACCGTAGATAAAGCAGAACGGGCCTGCCGCCGCACCGCGGTTGGCAAACCTTCCGCCCCGGATGGTCGCGACTACCGTCTCAGCCACCCAGCCCAGAAAGGAATATACAAGATAAATAACACTCAGAGTATAGAAGTTCAGCGTCATAAGGTTCCTTTCGCTTCCAGTTTTTTCTTACTGCATTGATTGTACCCGTTTTGGGCGCTGTGTACAAGAGCCGTGCAGAAATTTTGTCACTCTGCGACGCGGCAGGCTCTCCGGGCATCTCTGAAAAGACGAAGATCCAGCCTGTTGCTTTGTTTTCAGATACATCTTAGAAAAAGGCCCTGCCATCCCGAAGGACAGCAGGGCCCAAAATTACAGCTTGAATTTACAGAGCGGAATCACAGCTGGCTCTTATACAGCTCTACGATCTCTTCCACGCTGGTGTCGCGGGGATTGCCGGGACGGCAGGCGTCTGCGAATGCGGACTCGGCGAGGAACTGGATATCCTCTTCCTTCAGGATGCCGTGCAGATTTGCGGGGATGCCCACGTCTGCGCTCAGCTGCTTGACGGCGGCGATGGTGGCGTCAGCGGCTTCCACATCGTTCATCTCATCGATGCCCACAACGCCCATGGCCTTGCCCACGGCACGGTAGCGCTCACCGGCAACGGACTTGTTGTACTCCAGACCCACCGGCAGCAGGATGGCGCAGGCCACACCGTGCGGGGTGTCATACAGAGCGGACAAGCCGTGTGCCATGGAGTGGACGATGCCCAGACCCACATTGGAGAAGCCCATGCCG
>OGIK01000546.1_pt1 | contig 45622 bp, 39 predicted proteins | sample 1571781 | NCBI WGS metagenome assembly OGIK01 (sample SAMEA2581956, study PRJEB24529) | metagenome | biome: Human gut stool | place: China | collected 2011
CTGGGTATAAGAATAAGCAGTGCCGCGTTTCTTATACCCTGCCAAGGGCTACGGGGATATTTCGCTAAATTTCAATTTACTTCCGGTACTTATTCTCCAAAGCCGCTTCCACGAATCCCTTAAATAACGGATGGGGTCTGTTGGGTCTGGACTTGAGCTCGGGGTGTCCCTGGGTGGCTACGAAGAAGGGGTGCTCGGTAAGCTCGCACATTTCCACGATACGTCCGTCAGGGGACAGACCGGACAGACGAAGACCGTGTTCGGTGAGGACGGCACGATAATCGTTGTTGACCTCATAACGATGACGATGTCTCTCGGAGATATTCTCCTGTCCGTAGAGCTGATAAGCACGGGAATCCTTATCCAGTACACAAGGGTATGCACCCAGTCTTAAGGTACCGCCGATATCCTCAACACCGTTCTGGTCCGGCATCAGAGCGATCACAGGATGTGTGGTGTTAGGATCCAGTTCCACACTGTGGGCATCCGTATACCCGATGACATTTCTTGCATATTCCACGATTGTCAGCTGCATTCCCAGACACAGTCCCAGGAAGGGAATCCCATGGGTTCTTGCATACTGGATCGCCAGGATCTTGCCTTCGATACCCCGGGAACCGAAGCCGCCGGGTACCAGGACACCGTTGCAGTCACCTAACAGTTCTTCCACATTTTCAGGCGTTACCGTCTCAGAGTCGATCCATTTGATGTGTACGGTCGCATGATTGGTGATACCGCCATGCTTCAAAGCCTCTACGACACTGATATAGGCATCATGCAGAGAGACATATTTTCCGACCAGAGCCACCTGCACTTCATCGGTTGGATGACGCAGATCCTCTACCATCTTCTTCCAGTCTGTCAGATCCGGCTCCGGACAATCCAGATGCAGACATTCACAGGCTACCTGTGCCAGATGCTCTTTTTCCATAGCTAACGGAGCCTCATACAGATATTCCACATCCAGATTCTGCAATACATGACTCTGAGGTACGTTACAAAACAGAGCAATCTTGTCCTTGATGGACTGATCCAGAGGATGCTCACTTCTGCAGACGATGATATCCGGCTGGATGCCCATGCCCTGCAGATCCTTAACACTGGCCTGGGTAGGCTTGGTCTTCAGTTCCTGAGAAGCACTCAGATAAGGAATCAGCGTTACATGGATCAGAATGGCGTTATCATGGCCCACCTCATGCTGGAACTGACGAATGGACTCCAGAAAAGGCTGGCTCTCGATGTCACCTACGGTACCGCCGACCTCGATGATGGCGATGCGGGTCTCATCATCTGTAAAGTTGCGGTAAAAGCGGCTCTTGATCTCATTGGTGATATGGGGGATGACCTGTACGGTACCTCCGCCATAGTCGCCGCGGCGCTCCTTCTGTAATACGGACCAGTATACTTTACCGGTGGTGACATTGGAATTCTTATCCAGGTTCTCATCGATGAAACGCTCATAATGTCCCAGATCCAGATCGGTCTCTGTACCATCTTCTGTGACGAATACCTCGCCATGCTGGATCGGGTTCATGGTGCCGGGATCAATATTGATATAAGGATCGAATTTCTGCATGGTTACCTTATAACCTCTTGCCTTTAACAGTCTTCCCAGGGAAGCTGCGGTAATTCCTTTTCCGAGGCCGGATACGACTCCTCCGGTCACAAACACATACTTTACTGCCATAATGTTCTCCTCCTTTTGATATAGTAACTATTCAGTTCCATCGCAAAACCGCTCTTTCAGAGTTTTTCTGAATAACATGCCTGCATGTTTTTTGCTCATGGTGGTTACTTCGTTCTGTAAATAGTTATGCATATAAAAAGAGCGAGGAACTCCCCTTGGGGAGCGCCTTCGCTCAATAACTGCCATAATTTATAGTAGCATGACAAAATGTTTAGTTGTGATAAAGCTTCTGGTTCTGGTAATGAGGTTCGCATGTCAGATTCACACCTAATTTGCGGAAGGTATTCATGTCAATCTGGGACAGGATCACGCTGGAGTGCACTTCGGAACCTTTCAGGTTCTTCAACTGCTCCACAGCAGCCTTCGCGGTATCATCCGAAGCTGCACAGATGGAAAGGGCGATCAGCGTCTCATCTGTATGAAGTCTGGGATTGCGGTTCCCCAGATAGTTCGTCTTCAGATCCTGGATGGGACCGATGGCGGTAGGTGAGATCAGCTGTACTTCGTCCGGAATGCCTGCCAGAGCTTTCAGGGCATTTAATAATAATGCGGAAGAAGCACCCAGCAGAGTACTGGTCCGTCCGGTGAGGACTCTGCCGTCCGGAAGCTGGATCGCAGCTGCCGGTTCCCCGGTGGTCTCTGCTTTAATATTGGCTGCGCTGACTACTGCACGATCGTCGATGGTGACACCTGCCTGCTTCATCAGAAGCTCAAGCTTTAAGATCTGGTCGTCACTGGCGGTACCCTGGCGCTTCTGGCACAGAGTGTGGTAGTAGCGGCGGATGATTTCCTGTTTGGCGGCGTCGCGGACAGCTTCGTCATCGACAATACCGAAGCCTGCCATATTAACACCCATGTCAGTAGGAGACTTGTAAGGGCAGCTGCCCATGATCTTCTCAAACATAGCGCTGACTACGGGGAAAATCTCCACGTCACGATTGTAATTGATCGTGGTCTCACCATAAGCTTCCAGGTGGAAGGGATCGATCATATTGACATCGTTCAAGTCTGCGGTAGCGGCTTCATAAGCCAGGTTTACCGGATGCTTTAACGGAATATTCCAGATTGGAAAGGTCTCATATTTGGCATAACCGGCCTTGATGCCTCTCTTGTATTCATGATATAGCTGGGAGAGACAGGTAGCCATCTTGCCGCTTCCGGGTCCGGGAGCAGTCACCACCACCAGAGAACGGGTGGTTTCAATATAATCGTTCTTACCGTAACCTTCATCACTTACGATGAACGGAATATTGGAAGGATATCCGGGAATGGAATAATGACGATACACCTTCATTCCCAGGGACTCCAGTTTTTTCTGATAAGCAATGGCACTGGGCTGTCCGGCAAAGCGGGTCAGACACACACTGCCTACATACAGACCGTAGCCGCGGAACGCATCGATCAGACGTAACACGTCCAGATCATAGGTGATGCCTAAGTCGGAACGAACCTTGTTTTTCTCAATGTCTGCTGCATTGATGACGATGACGATCTCAGCCTCGTCCTTCAGCTGTGCCAGCATGTTGATTTTACTGTCCGGATGGAAACCGGGCAATACGCGGGATGCATGATAATCGTCGAACAGCTTGCCGCCGAACTCCAGATACAGCTTACCGCCGAATTTTGCGATACGCTCCTTGATCTTCTCAGACTGCATGCTGAGGTATTTGTCATTGTCAAAACCTATCTTGTACATTGCTGACACCTTTCTCTGCGAATCTTTGCAACTAAAATCCCATGATGTTCTATTATAGTTTAGTGTTTCCCAAAAATCTACTGGAAAGTAAAATTTTTTTTGGAAATCATTATTATATCTAACAATTTTAAGCAAATAATCACATAATGAGCAATTTTCAACAAAGAGATCCTTTTTTATAATGAAATTGTAACTATTCAGAACCCCATTCGCAAAACCGTTACTTCGTAGCTTCCTTTTGCTCATGTGGTTACTTCGCCATATAAAATTGCTTATCTGCCTGAATGCAAGCATTCGCAGAACGCAGTTTTGCATGGCTCTGAATAGTTACATGAAATTACAATAAATACAGAACAAAAAAGTTCTGAAAAAGCAAAAAACTATATGCGGGAGGGACGCGTTTTGCAATACGGCTATTTCGATAATGAAAAAAGAGAATACGTCATCGACAACGTGGCTCTGCCCTGTTCCTGGACGAACTATTTGGGTGTCGAGGACATGGCGGCGTTCATCAACCATACGGCTGGAGGTTATCTGTTTTACAAAATACCGGAGTATCACAGGATCAGCCGGTTCCGTGGGAATGGGGTACCCATGGACCGCCCGGGATTCTATGTATATATCAGGGATAATGAAAAGAAGGATTACCATTCCATCTCCTGGCAGCCGGTAGCCAAGGATTTATCCAAGGCAAAATACCGTTGCCGCCACGGACTGTCTTACACCGTCTACGAGAGCGAATATGACGGACTGGCATCCTCACAGACCATGGTTATTCCCCGCGGGGAAAATGTACTGTTGTAGGATGTAAAGGTGAAAAATACCACCGATGCAGTCAGAAATCTTTCCTTATTTTTTTACATGGAATTTTCGTTCCATCACATTATGATAGACAACCAGAATTTTCAGATGAGTCTGTATTGTGCCGGTTCTTCCTATGAAGACGGCATCATCGAGGAGGTCTTGTTCTACGAAGAAAAAGGGTATCAGTATCTTACCGCCAACTTCACACCGGACGGCTATGACTGCGTCAGAGAGAAATTCCTGGGAGTTTATGGTACCGAAGATCATCCGGCAGGCCTGGAGAGAGGAACTCTGGAAGGTTCCACAGAACTTGGTGGCAATCACTGCGGCAGCTTACAGAAGAACTTCAAATTACAGCCCGGCGAAGAAGCCCGTTTTGTGATCATGCTGGGAGAGGGCAATCGTGAAGAGGGCAGACGGATCCGGGTAAAATACAGCGATCTGAAAAGAGTGGACGCAGTCTACACCGATCTGGCAGCCTGCTGGAAACAGAAATACGCTGCACTGCAGATCCAGACACCCAACGAAGGTATGAATACCCTGATCAATACCTGGACTTTGTATCAGTCGGAGATCAACGTTATGTTTGAAGGGTGTTAGTATATAATTGGTTGTTGTGAGTTGTTTGTTGCTGGCGAATGCCCGGAAACTGTAGAAAAACATGGTTTCCGGATATTCGTTATTTCCGGGAATAGTTCAGAGTTTTTTCATATTTGAGCTATTGATTTATCCACAGGTTATCTCTATAATAGATATGATTGCTCAGATTTCAACTGTGCAGTTGAAATAACGGAAGTGCAATAGCGTATAAACATAGAAAATGGAGATGACATGAGAAAATTAATTGAGTCATATAATAACGGCTATGGCCCCGGCAACGGAGGCAATGGCAACGGAGCTCCCGGCAGCGGTAACAATGGCGGGAACGGCAATAACAGTAACGGAGGCAACGGCAATGGTTCACCGAAGCGCCCCAGCATCCTGATGCTGATCCTGTCAGGACTGATGACAGTGATCGTTGTACTGATGCTGTATAATGCGTTCTTCGGCACCAATACCGGAACGGAAGTATCTTATACCGATTTCCTGAAGGATCTGGAAGCGGATAAGGTTGCTGCGGTGGAGGTAAATAAGGAAAGCGGCATGGTGACGGTACAGCTGAAGCAGGAAGCTGCAGCCACCCCGGCACCGGGCAGTTATGTCAGCTTCTATGGAATTACCCAGAAGGTGACACAGTCCCAGACTGTATATTATACAATGCTGATGGAGGATCTGGATACCCTGACAGCCAGATTGCAGGAGCATGATGTACAGGGGAATCGCGTGACCAGCAATACTTCCAATTTCCTGATGGAGATTCTGGTAACCGTGGTATTGCCGGTGGTACTGATCTGGATCGTGGCAGGTTTTCTGTTCCGCAGAATGGGCGGAAGCGGCGGACCCATGGGCGTGGGCAAGAGCAATGCCAAGGTATATGTACAGAAGGAGACCGGCGTTACATTCAAGGATGTGGCCGGTGAAGACGAAGCAAAGGAATCTCTGGTGGAAGTCGTGGACTTCCTGCATAATCCACAGAAATATTCCAAGATCGGTGCAAAACTGCCCAAGGGAGCATTGCTGGTGGGCCCTCCCGGAACCGGTAAGACTTTGCTGGCCAAGGCAGTGGCAGGAGAAGCACATGTACCGTTCTTCTCTCTGACGGGTTCTGATTTTATTGAGCTGTATGTAGGTGTGGGCGCCAGCCGTGTTCGTGACCTGTTCAAGGAAGCGACCAAGAACGCGCCCTGTATCGTATTTATTGATGAGATCGATGCCATCGGACGAAGCCGTGATTCCAAGTACGGTGGAGGCAATGAAGAGAGAGAGCAGACGCTGAATCAGTTATTATCCGAAATGGATGGCTTCGACAGTTCCAAAGGTATCCTGATCCTGGGGGCAACGAATCGTCCGGAGATCCTGGACAAGGCGCTCTTACGTCCCGGACGTTTTGACCGCCGTATCATCGTAGACAAGCCGGATCTCAAGGGCCGTGTGGAAATCCTGAAAGTACATTCCAAGGATGTGAAGATGGACGAGACCGTAGATCTGGATGCGATTGCACTGGCTACCAGCGGAGCGGTCGGTTCCGATCTGGCCAATATGATCAACGAGGCAGCTATCAATGCTGTCAAGGAAGGCAGAGAATTTGTAAGCCAAAAGGATCTGTTCGCGGCTGTGGAACAGGTGCTGGTAGGTAAGGAAAAGAAAGACCGCATCATGAGCAAAGAGGAACGTCGCATCGTATCCTATCATGAAGTGGGACATGCACTGATCAGCGCTTTACAGAAAAACTCCGAGCCGGTACAGAAAATTACCATTGTCCCCCGTACCATGGGTGCGTTGGGCTATGTGATGCAGGTGCCGGAGGAGGAAAAATACCTCAATACCGAGGCAGAACTTCGGGATATGCTGGTAGGTCTGGTGGGTGGACGTGCCGCTGAGGAAGTAGTATTCGACACTGTGACCACCGGTGCAGCCAATGATATTGAGAAGGCTACATCCATTGCCCGCAACATGATCACCCGCTACGGTATGAGCAAACGTTTCGGTCTTGTGGGTCTGGCTACCGTAGAGAGCCAATATCTGGAGGGAAGAACCGCGCTGAACTGTAGTGATGAAACGGCAGCAGCCATTGACGAAGAAGTCGTTGCCATGATCAAAGAAAGTTACGATCAGGCATTGCAGATGCTCCGCGAGAACAGAGATCTGATGGATAAGCTGGCAGCGTTCCTGATCGAGCGCGAGACCATTACCGGTAAGGAGTTCATGGAGATCTTCCGTCGGGAGAAAGGACTGCCCGATCCAGAGGAAGAGAAGAAAGATGTGACAGAAACAAATGCTGCGGGCAGTGCAGTAAAGGGCAACAGCGTGGATGTGACCATTGGGGAACAGGTCATGACTTCCACCGATTCAACTTTCCAACCCCTGACTTTCGAAGACAGCCTGCAGGAAGCAAAGGAGCAGACTGCACCGGCGCAGGATACCGCAAAGCAGCCTGCAGAATCCGCAAAAGAAGAGACTTCCGCACAGGAGAAGCATGAACAGGAATCCACAGAGCAGAAAAGCGATGCTGCCGAGGAGTCGAAGGATCCTAAGGATCCTCCTCAGGGACCGGTAGGACTGTTCTCCCATGGAACATTATAGATGTCGAGAACTTTTGAACCCGACACCTATAAAATAGAGTAATTAGCAAAGAGCATTAGTCAAATGCGAACTCCGAGTTGATTATTTTGTAATAATGCTTTATCATATTAAAGTGTCGGAAGTTTCCGACAGACTGCATAACAGTCAGATTGCAATGAGGAGGTAATACCGAAATGTTAAAACAGTTATCTATTTATGCTGAGAATAAAAAAGGAGCCCTGCAGACTATGACCAATGCGTTGTATGAAGCAGGCATCAATATCTGGGGTTCTGTTACCAACGACGGTGCGGAGTACGGCATCAACCGTATGGTTGTCTCCGATCCTGACAAGGCAAAAGAGGTCCTCACAGAGAAGGGCTACCTCTGCCGTTTCGTGGATGTCCTGGCTGTAGAGATCGAGGATAAGCCCGGTGCACTGAATACCCTGCTGACAGCTCTCTTAGACAGCAATGTCAATGTGGACTATACCTACTTGTCCTTCAACCGTGATTCTTCCACCCCCGTCATGATCCTGCATACCGCAGATCCTGAGGAAGTGGAAATCTGTCTGAGGGCAAAGGGATTCAAGATGGTATAGCACATGAGTCCATGCAAAATCAAAAATAAGAGTCATTTGAGGAAGCTTGCTTACGACAAATGACTCTTATTTTTGATTTTATACGGCGAAAGCCGCTACTGTCTTTTTATATTTGCTTTTTTGAAAAATTCATCTATTGTATCAACTTTTATGGCAAGTTTGAACCATTCCGTCTGTTTTTCCGGACGGGTTTCGCGCCGAATGCTATTTATTTGGTCTTCAGAGAGTCTTCCTTTTTCTTCTAAAAGCGATATTACGCCGTCAGCCAGTCCCATGGCTTTTCCATAATCGAATTCAGCTTTGCGAATTAATTTTTCTTCTTTTTCCTTGTCATATTCAAAAATGCTCACCTTCAACACCTCCGCGCGGTTATGCGATAGGAACTCTGTCAAAATTCCCTCCTGAATACATTCTGTTATAGCCAAATTTACTGCATCATTAAGAGACATCATAGTAGCATATTTACGAACTCTGGTTACATATTGAGAATATTCCCATAAGACATGGCAGTTTTTCAAAAGCTCGAAGTTGTGATCGGAATTAATGTTCAACATAGTAACTTTTAATTCCAGATCCGGATTCTCGGAGTAGTTTTCATAAGCATCTGATAAACGTAACTCTAAACGATCCGGAATATTTTCGTCAGTACCATTATAAAATACAAGAAATTTTGGAGTCGGTATGGTCTGTAAGGTAGATGAATACAGGGTTCTCTGATTTATAAGAGACTGATATTCGCTTGCAATATAAAAAAGATCACGCAAGGGAATATTGGGGTTGTAAGTAGACTGATGTTCATACAAATAGAGACCGGTTTCCAACACAAAGGCAAGGTCGTTTTTCATGCCCATATAGACGGCATTTTCCAACGTTACAATGTTAAGAGCTTCCGGATTCTGATAATGTGCTCCTGCTATTGCATTATACAGTGAAAGCAGATTATTTTTGTCGGAAAAAAGCCATCGGAAAATAGTATCCTTATAGTTCCGGTTTGCCGGGAGAGAGCGATTGTCATGTTTATTTTTCATAGGGACCTCCTGTTCGTATGGTTAGTACATGAAAACAAGAGGAATGATCCTACTCCATATCCGCTATCCTTCAATGTACTATGCGCGTAAAAGTGGTGTAAAAGCATAGAATCCATTGAAACGATAATAGATAGGAAGAACAGCTTTTGCTGTCTGAATTGTAGAATATATGCTTTGAATTGATTATAACAAACGATTTTGGAATTTACAAGGTATAATAAAACAATAAATGTTGTCTGTAAATTTTGTGAGAAAGAATATTGACAAAGTAATAGCTACATGATAATATCAAATCATAGTTAATGCAAACGTTTGCATTATTTTTTTACAAGGTTATGCAAACGTTTGCATAACAAGTGACAATCATAGAAAACGGGTGAGGATAAAATGCCAGCAACGATTAAGGATATCGCGAAAAAAGTAGGAGTAAATCCGTCAACAGTATCAAGAGTAATTAATGGAACAGCCAGTATTTCAGAGGAAACGAGGCAGAAAATTAAAGATGCCATGAAAGAACTGGATTATCATCCCAACAGCCTGGCAAGAAGCCTTGTAAATGGGAGTACTTTTACGATAGGGCTGGTAATCGATGCCGGTAACAGTGATGCATTCTCAAATGCTTTTTTTATCCGAAGTGTTTCGGCAATAGAAGCGGTAACGCAGCAGAGAGGGTTTAACCTGTTGATTACCAGTGATTCGGATAAAGAGGATAATAGTGCCGTCAAAAATCTGATTTTAGAGAAAAAGATAGATGGTATTATACTTCCTGTTTCTGCGGCAACAGAGGAACTGATAGACCTACTGCTGGGTAATCATTTTCCGTTTATTGTGTTAGGCGAACCGGATAACGTAAGAGATGGTATTCACTGGATTGATATGGATAATAAACAGGGGGCAGAAGATGCTGTAAATTATCTACACCGGATGGGATATGAAAAGACGATTTTACTTGTTGAAAATCGCATAACAATGTTTGAAAGAAAGAGAATCCAGGGATTTCAGGCAGCGATAGGACTAAATGGGAAAGATGTGGCTGAGAATTTAATTGTTGAATGTGGGGTGGAGAGTAATCAGATCGGTGAAGCGATACAAAGGGCACTCAACAAGTATCCAGATATTGACAGTATTATATGTACCAATAATGTGGTTGCTTACGAGACTTTGAAGTTTTTAAAAAAGAAAAATATAGCTATTCCCGGATCAATTGGAATCATCACATTTGATAATTATCCATTGGCAGAATATATGGATCCGCCACTTACGGTAGTGGATATTGACACGTATAAGCTGGGAGAAGAAGCTGCCAATACGTTGTTTTCCATTATTCAGAATCCGGGACAACACAGAAAGGAGGTATTGCTTTCGACGAGAATTATTGAGAGGGAATCTACAATGAAAGGAGAAAAACGGAAGAAGTGAAAAAAGAAGCAATACAGCATTTCAATACGGAAGAGTACATATATCCGGTAAAGAGAAATGAATTAGTATTTAAGATTCGCTGTGCAAAAAAGGATATATCGAAATGTATTTTGGTTTACTGGGACAGAACAAAACCGGAGAACCAAAAGAGACAGGAACTGAAATGCTGCTACAGAGATGGGTTGTTTGATTATTTTCAGGGGAAAATAATATTTCATCAGATTGCGCGTTATCAAAAATATTATTTTGAACTGACGGACAGTAGTGGAAATATGATGTATTATACGGCAAATGGATTGCAGCAGGTAATTCCCAAGTCTGGTTTCTTTGAATATTTGTATGTCAATGGGACGGATGTCATTACTTTTCCGGAGTGGGCAAAAGGAGTGATCTATTATCAGATATTTCCGGAGAGATTTTGTAATGGCAATCGTGGAAATGATCCGGAAGGATGTAAACCATGGGGAACTTTGCCTGACAGAGAACATCATATGGGTGGAGACCTGCAGGGAATCATTCAAAAGATTCCTTATCTGAGGGAACTGGGAATAGAGTGCATCTACCTGAATCCTATATTTGAGGCAGACTTTAATCATAAGTATGCAACCACAGATTACTTTAAGATAGATTCCCAGTTTGGAACCGAAGAGACATTCAGAGAACTTGTGGATACGTGTCACAGTTACGGAATCCGGATTGTGTTGGACGGCGTATTTAACCATACGGGAGTGCATTTTAAACCATTTCAGGATGTACTGGAAAAACAGGAAAAATCCCGTTATGTAAAATGGTTTCATATCAATCATTATCCGGTGGAACCCAGTCACCATAATTATGAATGTGTGGGAGCGTATAAATGGATGCCAAAACTGGATACCTCCAATCCGGAGGTCAGGGAATTCATACTAAAAGTAATGTTTTACTGGATTGATCATTATGGAATTGATGGCTGGAGACTGGATGTTGCAGATGAAGTAGACCCTTCTGTATGGGAAGAGGCGAGAATACAGATCAAGGAAAAATATCCGGATAAGATTCTGTTGGGTGAGACCTGGGGATATGCCGGAAAGATGCTGCGAGGCAATCAGATGGACTCTGTAATGAATTATGTATTTAGGGATGCTCTCCGAGATTACATAGCAGAAAAGTCAATTTCCGTAACAGAGTTTGACAGTAGACTAAATCATATGCTGGCTTATTACAAGGACGAGACAAATTGTCTTTTGTATAACCTGATCGACAGTCATGATACAGAACGTTTTCTGTATCTGTGCCGGGAAGATAAAACACTTCTGAAACTGGCAGTAGCATTTCAAATACTATTTCCGGGTTCCCCTGCAATTTACTACGGCGATGAGGTTGGAATGACAGGAGACAATGATCCTGATTGCCGAAGGTGTATGGAATGGGAAGAAAATGCGGATAAAGATGTGAAGAACTGGTACCAAAAAATAATACAGTTGCGAAAAAATTATAGTTGCATTCGATCCGGAAGCTTCAGAACTGTTATTGCAGACGAAACAACCGATACTTATGGATTTGTTCGTAAAGATGAGACTGGAAGCTGTTATGTGATTCTGCATAGAGGAACAAAAAACTGTAAAATAGAATGTCCGGTTTTGGAAAGAGGCGTTTTTGCAGAAGTGCTTTCAGGGGAACTGTTACGAGAGGAAGATATCGGAGAAGCGGAATTGTTGAATGAGGACATAACAGAATACAAGGGCAAAGTTACGTTGCAAATGGAGCCGTATTCTGTAAAAGTCATAATGAGTTCATCGAACTCGAGCAAAAAACAATAGGAGGATGTTTACAATGATGAAGGTAAAGAAAAACAAAAAATTACTGGCAATTCTACTCACAACCGTAATGAGCCTGGCAGCCTTAACAGGATGTGGAGAATCACCAGTAGAATCTGAAACTGGCTCAGAGAGTCAGGTATCAGCAACAGCAGAGGCTCCTGCAGCTACAGAAAGTGCTTCGCAGGAAGAAGTTACTATTAATTTCTGGCATCATTATAGTGCACAGTCGGCAGAAAATGAAACTCTGATGAATGTACTGATTCCGGAATTCGAAAAAGAAAATCCGGGAATCAAGGTAAATGCAGTATCTCATGAATGGGCAGATCTGCATCAGAAGATTCTGATCAGCGCACAGTCAAACACGTTACCGGATGTAGCCAGACTGGATAGCGCATGGGTTCCCGAATTTGAGAAAATGGGAATTCTGACAGCACTGGATGAAGAGATGTCTGACTTTAATGATGTCTCCGGTGGCTTATTGGAAAGTGCTATGAGCACAGCAAAAGTGGATGGTCACTTCTATGGATTAGCATTGAACACCAACACCAAAATTCTCTTCTATAATGTGCAGGCTTTCAAGGATGCAGGTATTGAGGCTCCCAAAACCATGGATGAATTTGTTGATGCTGCTAAGAAATTAGCAGGAACCAATGCAAATGGTCAGCAGGTATGGGGATATGATGAGCCGGCACTGGCAGGTTGGAATCTCTGCCCGTTCATCTGGAGTATGGGTGGATCCATTACCAATGAAGAGGAGACAAAGGCATCCGGTTATATCAACAGCCCGGAGACAGTAAAGGCAATCGAAACGCTTGCGGAACTGTATCAGGCAGGTGCAATCACAGGATGGAATGCAGGTGACATTCCGATGACAGATGGTTTTGGAACCGGTAGATATATGATGCTTCTGGAAGGTCCCTGGAAGGTTGCGGAAATGCAAGGCTCTTATCCTGATTTTGAATATGCAACCATGGAAATGCCTGCCGGAGATGCTGGATCCATATCTGTTCTGGGTGGTGAAGATATTGCTATGTTCAATAGTGCAAATAAAGATGCTGCATGGAAATTCATGAAGTTTATGACCAGTGAATTCGCTGAAGAGGAAATGGCAAAATGCGGACAGATCCCTGTCAACAAGGAAGCACTGGAAAGCGATACGGTAAAAGCAGCAGATTATGCACCGTTCCTGGAAGCTATCAAAACTGCAAAATCCCGTCCTACCGTAGCCTGCTGGTCTGAAATGGACAGCGAATTATCTGTAGCGGTTACGGATGTAATGAACGGAAAGAAAACAGCACAGGAAGCTATGGATAAGCTCGCAGAGCGTTTTGATGAACTTCTCGCAGAATAATATTAATTATAACTTGCCATATGTATAAAGTCAAATAGCAGTCCGGGGCAGTATCGTCAGGTGCTGTCCCAACTGTAAAAGAGGTATTTCTATGAAGACATCACGGAAAAGCAAAATACAGATTGGATTATTACTTTTACCCGGGTTACTTGTATTTGGGATTTTTACGATCTACCCTATTTTGAAATTATTTATTATGAGTTTCTTTGAATGGGATTTTGGCAGTATGCTGAGTCATCGTTTTATTGGATTGGAAAATTACAAGGAAGTATTGGGAGATGAATACTTTCGGACTGTTTTTATAAATTCATTGGTATATACGCTTGTGACTGTGCCGGGACAGATGCTGGCTGGATTTTTAGTTGCACTTTTACTGAACCAGATTACACGTTTTAAAGTCGGATATCGGGTACTGTATTATTTGCCAGTAATTACGTCATGGGTAGTAGCGTCTCTGATTTTCAAATATGTGTTTAACACAGAGGGATTATTAAATTATTTTCTGATGAATATTGTACATATTACCAGTGCAAATGTACGATGGCTGGATACCAGATGGGGCGGTATGACAGTAGCAATGTTACTGGGAATATGGAAGGGAATTGGCTGGAATATGGTTGTGTTCCTTGCAGCATTACAGACGGTGCCTACAGATCTCTATGAAGCTGCCGCTATCGACGGAGCCACAGCATGGGATAAAATGTGGAATGTTACGATACCGAGTATCCGGGGAACGATTTTATTTGCGTTAGTAATGCTCACTATTGGCGGATTTAATGTATTTACTTCTATTAAGATGATAACCGGTGGTGAACCCGGGCATCAGACAGATGTTATTCTGACATGGATGTATCATAAGGCATTCAGTACAGGAAAATTCGGCTATGCTGCAGCGTTGTCCTTTATTACAACCGTAGTACTTGCGATACTTGCTGTAATACAGTTTAAACTCATGCAGCAGAAAGATCAATAAGATAGGCAGGTGTGAGTATGAAAAGAAAAACATGGATACAGATATTTCTTCACATTATATTAATTGCCGGATTAATCATTGTTGTGCTTCCTATGGTATATATGATTAGCACATCGCTGAAGCCGAATGGGGCATTGTATGAATACCCCCCTCGATTTTTACCAGCATTAGAAGAGGTGACTCTGGAAAATTACAAATACGTATTGGGACAGGGAAAATTCTATCGTAACTTCTTAAACAGTATGTGTGTATCCGTAGCATCCGTGCTGATTGCAGCAGCGATTGCTTCGGCTCTGGGATATGTAATTGCAAGATTTGATTTCCCGGGAAAAAATTTCCTGTTTGGATTTATCGTCTTAACAATGATCGTGCCGGGACTGACACTTATCGTTCCACAGTATGAACTGGCGGTAAAATTACGTGTAATCAACTCTCTTGTAGGACTGGTTCCTTTTTATGCAGCATGGACAATTCCTTATTCCACATTTATGATAAAGGGTTTTGTGGAAGGGATTCCCAGAGAATTGGATGAAGCAACTTATATGGATGGTGGAAGTGTTTTTACGGTTTTCGGAAGGATCATAATTCCCCTTGCAAAACCCGGAATCGCTTCGGTATCTATTTTCAATTTTTTGACTGCATGGGAGGAATTTCCTTGGGCGAATACGGTTTTAAATGATAATTTGAAACGGACAATGCCAATTGCAATCTCCGGATTTTTTGGAGAACATCAATTTACACAGTGGGGCTATGTCTTTGCATTGTCAGTATTTAGTCTTTTACCCATACTTATCGTGTTTATCTGCTGCCAGAAATTCTTTGTGGCAGGTCTGACAAGTGGCAGTGTAAAAGGCTGATACCATATATTACCTTTCCTTTGCGGTGTTTGCAGTTGCTGGCAGACACCGCTTTTGTTTTGTACAAGATAAAAATCCCTTGTTGTATTTTTCTCAAGAATCGGTATGATAGAAGCATGCGAGGAAATATTTATGTTTAACTTTGAAGAAGAATTAAAAAAGCTCCCCCGCAAGCCGGGAGTATATATCATGCGGGATGACAAGGATGTCATTTTGTATGTGGGAAAAGCCATCAACCTGCACAATCGTGTAAGGTCTTATTTTCGCGAAAATATCGGCAGAGGTCCCGCCATCGACCAGATGGTATCATTGATCGCGCGATTTGAATATATCGTGACGGACTCTGAACTGGAGGCACTGGTACTGGAGAACAATCTGATCAAAGAGAATTCTCCGAAATACAACACTCTGCTGAAGGATGACAAGACGTACCCTTATATCAAGGTGACGGTGGGGGAGGATTATCCCAGAATCCTGTTTTCCCGTACCATGAAGAAGGATAAGTCCCGCTATTTCGGTCCTTATACCAGTGCTACGGCGGTCAAAGATACCATTGAGCTGCTGAACAAGCTGTACCAGCTGCGTACCTGCAACCGGGTGCTGCCGAGAGACACCGGACTGGAGCGCCCCTGCCTGAATTATCATATTAAACAGTGCCTGGCTCCCTGTCAGGGCTATGTGAGCAAGGAGGAGTATAGACAGCAGGTGGCGGGAGCACTGGAATTTCTAAACGGCAATTACAGCCCGATTCTGAAGGATCTGGAAGAGAAGATGAAGAAAGCCGCAGAGGCTATGGAATTTGAGGATGCCGCAAGGTACCGTGATCTGCTCTCCAGTGTACGACAGGTATCCCAGAAGCAGAAGATCACCGAGGGCGTCGGTGAAGATAAAGATATCCTGGCACTGTATCAGGATGAGACGGAAGCGGTGGTACAGGTGTTTTTCGTCCGGGATGGCAAGCTGATCGGCAGGGAACATTACTATATGACACATGTGCCGGAAAATAACAAACCAGCGATTTTACAGGATTTTGTAAAGCAGTTCTATGCGGGGACCCCATTTATTCCCAGAGAGCTGATGCTGCAATATGAGATTGAGGACGCAGAACTTATTGAAAAATGGCTGTCTGAACGGAAAGGCAGCAGGGTCTACCTGAAGGTGCCAAAGATCGGCAGTAAGGAAAAACTGGTGGAACTGGCAGCCCAGAATGCAAAACTGGTATTGTCTCAGGACAGGGAGAAACTGAAGCGTGAGGAAGGCCGTACTATCGGTGCGGTGAAGGAAATCTCAGATCTGTTGCAGCTTCCGCTGACCGGCACGGCCCGGATGGAGGCCTACGATATTTCCAATATCAACGGTTTTGAAAATGTAGGCTCCATGGTAGTCTACGAAAAGGGGAAGCCAAAGCGCAGCGATTACCGTAAATTCAAAATCAAGAGTGTCTCTGGCCCGGATGATTATGCCTGCATGCGGGAAGTGTTGACGAGGCGGTTCCGCCACGGCATGGAAGAGAGCAAAGAGCTGGAAGAACAGGAAATGGATCAGGAGTACGGAAGCTTCACGAAGTTCCCGGATCTGATTCTGATGGACGGCGGCCGCGGACAGGTGAATATTGCGCTGTCCGTACTGGAAGAACTGGGAATCGACATTCCGGTCTGCGGCATGGTCAAGGATGACAACCATCGTACCAGAGGCTTATATTATCATAATATTGAGCTTCCCATTGATACCCATTCCGAAGGTTTTAAGCTGATCACCAGAATTCAGGATGAGGCCCACCGTTTTGCTATCGAGTATCACAGATCCCTGCGCAGCAAGACTCAGGTGAAGTCCGTACTGGATGATATCCCGGGGGTGGGACCGGCCCGGAGAAAGGCCCTGATGAGGCACTTTAAGTCACTGGAGGAGATCCGGCAGGCATCGGTGGAAGAATTGATGGAAATTCCCGAAATGAATGAGCGTACGGCAGAGGAAATCGTGACCTTTTTTGCTTCACAGACAGGACAACCTGTGGTACACTAAAAGATAATGAAAAGGGCGGGGAACCGGGGCGGTTTTTTCGCGGAAAGGTATGGAGATTAGTATGGCAAGTGTAAGTTTAACCCGTGTTATCGAAAAAATGAAACTGGAAAATCTCACACCGGAGATTGATGTGAAACATGTGAAGATCACACAGCCGGATATCAACCGTCCGGCACTGCAGCTGGCAGGATATTTTGAGCATTTTGATGCCACGCGTCTGCAGATCGTTGGATTTGTGGAATATACTTATATGGAGGGACTGACAGACGAGACCCGCAGGGAGGCGTATGAGAAGCTGATGGCCTATGACATTCCCTGCATTGTGTTCAGCCGTGACCTGAAACCGGATCCTATATTCCTGGAGACGGCGATCCGACATCAGATTCCGTTATTATCTACGAAAAAATCCACCTCTGACTTTATGTCTGAGATCATCCGGTGGTTAAATGTCAAGCTGGCTCCCTGCATTTCCGTGCACGGTGTACTGGTGGATGTCTACGGTGAAGGTGTCCTGATCACTGGTGAGAGCGGCATCGGTAAGTCCGAGGCAGCACTGGAGCTGATCCGAAGAGGTCATCGTCTGGTAACCGATGATGTGGTAGAACTCCGTAAGGTCAGTGATGATACGCTGGTAGGTTCTGCACCGGATATCACAAAACACTTTATTGAATTGCGTGGTATCGGCATCGTGGATGTCAAGGCACTGTTTGGTGCATTGTCCGTAAAAGATACCCAGACCATTGACCTGGTCATCCGTCTGGAAGATTGGGATAAGGACAAAGAGTACGACAGACTGGGACTGGAAGAGAATTATACCGAATATCTGGGCAATAAGGTGGTATGCCACAACATTCCGATTCGTCCCGGACGTAACCTGGCAGTTATCTGCGAGACGGCAGCTATCAACCACCGTCAGAAGAAGATGGGCTACAACGCAGCAAAAGAGCTATACACCCGTGTACAGAACTCTCTGGCAAAAAGACGTGAGGAGGACGAGGACGATGAGTAAATATGCATTTGGGGTAGACGTGGGAGGAACCACGGTCAAGTTAGGACTTTTCAATGATAAGGGACAGGTGCTGGATAAGTGGGAGATTCCCACAGTAAAAGATAACGGCGGGGAAAAGGTATTGCCGGATATTGCAGCATCTATCAAAAACAAAATGCAGGAGAAGAATATCTCTGTAGAAGAACTGGTAGGCGTAGGAATTGGAGCTCCCGGTGCAGTGGACGCTGACGGCTATATGGTCAACGGTGCAGTGAACATTGGCTGGGGTGCCTTTGATCTGGCAGAGACCCTGAAAAAAGAACTGGATCTGCCTGTAACTGTGAAAGCTGGAAATGATGCCAATGTAGCAGCCCTGGGCGAAATGTGGCAGGGCGGTGGTAAAGGCTATTCCAATCTGGTAGCCGTTACTCTGGGAACCGGTGTCGGCGGAGGTATCATCATCGACGGCAGAATCCTGACCGGTACCAACGGTGCCGGCGGTGAAATCGGACATATCCATATTGAAGATGCTGAGACAGAGACTTGTGGCTGTAAGAACAAGGGGTGTCTGGAACAGTATGCATCTGCTACCGGAGTTACCCGCCTGGCCAACAGACGTCTGGCCAAAGACGATGCTCCCAGCGTGCTCAGAGGTGGTGAAATCTCTGCGAAGACCGTATTTGATGCGGTGAAAGCCGGAGATAAAGTAGCAATCGAGATCGCAGAACAGTTCGGCGAGTATCTTGGCAAGGGACTTGCCGCAGTAGCCAGCGTAGTTGATCCCCAGATTTTTGTCATTGGCGGTGGTGTGTCCAAGGCGGGAGACATTTTATTCAAATACATAGAGCCTTCTTATAAGAGATGTGCTTTCGGTCCCTGCAAGCAGACGAAATTCGCCCTGGCCAAGCTGGGAAATGATGCCGGAATCTACGGTGCGGCAGCACTGGTATTAAAGTAGGCTTTCGCGGCATAATTATAACAAAAAGAAAGAGCAGCCTGACAACATGATAAGTGCAGCAGTGATAGAAGCATTAAAAGAAATTGTACCGGCAGATAAAGTTCTGTTACAGGAACCGATGAAATTGCATACCACCTTCCGGATCGGTGGCCCGGCAGATTGCCTGGTCTATCTGGAAAACGAAGAGCAGCTCTGTAAGATCCAGAAATACCTTCGGCTGGTGGATGTTCCCTATACCGTGATCGGCAACGGAAGCAATCTGCTGGTCAGCGACCAGGGATATGCAGGAATTGTTCTGGTGGTTGGTAAGCATATGAGCCGGATCGAAGTGAGAGACTGCTATCTGGAAGCAGAGGCAGGGGCCCTGATGAGCCAGGTGGCAAAAGCAGCGAAAGAGCATGGCCTGACAGGCCTGGAGTTCGCCGCGGGAATCCCCGGTACCATCGGTGGCGGAGCTGTAATGAATGCCGGAGCCTACGACGGAGAGATGAGCCAGGTGGTGACCACTGTTACGGTAGTCAACCGTAATGGAGAGATCATGGAACTGGACAACAGTACCATGGAGTACGGCTATCGTACCAGCGTGATCCAGAACCAGTCGTTTGTGGTGACGAAAGTGACTTTCCGGCTACAGCCCGGAGATCCGGAGCAGATCGCAGCCAAAATGGAGGAACTGGCAATTCGCCGCAGAGAAAAACAACCTTTGGAATATCCCAGTGCCGGCAGTACTTTCAAACGTCCCGAGGGACATTTCGCCGGGCAGCTGATCATGGAAGCCGGTCTGCGGGGATACTCCGTAGGAGGCGCAAAGGTATCGGAAAAGCATTGCGGATTTATTATCAACACCGGCAATGCCACTGCAGAAGATGTAAAAGATGTGATCTGGGAAGTACAGAGAAGAGTGAAAGAACGTTTTCACGTGGAGCTGGAACCCGAGATCAAATTCCTGTAACTATTCAGAGCCATGTAAATTTGTTTTCTGCGGATGCTTGCATCTTCGCAGAATCGCAAATTTATATGGCGAAGTAACCACATGAGCAAAAAGGAAGCCTCGAAGAGGTGATTTTGCGAATGGGATTCTGAATAGTTACGATAGAATAACGAGGTGCATATGAGATTTGTAGTAGTAACAGGCATGAGTGGCGGAGGAAAGAGAACCGCATTAAAGCTTTTGGAAGATGCTGGATTTTACTGCGTGGATAATCTGCCGGTATCTCTGGTGGAGAAGTTCGTGGAACTGATTGCCATGCCGGGCAGTGAGATCAGCAAGGTGGCCCTGGGACTGGATGTCCGGGCAGACCAGAATTTCATGGATGCGACCCGGATTTTGGAGCAATTAAAGGAAAAAGGCTACAAATTCGAGATTTTGTTTATGGACTCCGACGATGCTGCTCTGATAAAACGGTATAAGGAGACCAGACGTGTGCACCCTCTTGCAGCAGACGGCAGAGTGGAGGACGGCATTCACAAGGAGCGGAAGATTCTGGAGACAATCCGCAAAAATTCGGATTACGTCATCGATACCTCCAATCTGTTAGTCAGAGAACTGAAGGAAGAGCTGGATCGTATTTTTGTACAGAACGAAGAATACAATAGTCTTATGGTAACGGTCATGTCCTTCGGGTTCAAGCATGGAATCCCCGCAGACGCCGATCTGGTCTTTGATGTAAGATTCCTGCCAAACCCTTATTATATCGAGGAACTGAAGCCCCAGACCGGTAATGATAAAGGAGTGCAGGATTATGTGATGAGTTTTCCGGAGACCGGAATATTCCTGGACAAGCTGACCGACATGATTCAGTTTCTGATCCCGAATTATATTAAAGAAGGCAAATACCGTCTGGTTATTGCAATCGGCTGCACCGGCGGTAAACACCGAAGCGTTACTTTGGCAAATAAATTGTACGAACGTATGAAGGCGGAAGGTCATTATGGTATCAAGCTGTACCACCGTGATGTACCCAGAGAAGGAATCTGACATGTCATTTTCGAGTGAAGTAAAGGAAGAACTGGCAAAACACATCAGCCCGGCAAGACATTGCCAGATCGCTGAGCTGGCCGCACTCATGAACTTCAGTGGACAATACGGACGCTCCGCAGAAGGAGATTTCATGATCGGTTTCCAGACGGAAAACGAGGCGGTTGTCAGAAAAGGCTTTACATTATTGAAAAAAACATATAATATAGATACTGATGTTAAAATCAGCGAGGAACAGATGCGGAGTGTGATCGATAAGATCGGGGATCTGTCTGAGCCTGTGAGCCCCTTGTTGATTAAAAATTCCTGCTGTCAAAGAGCATTTTTAAGAGGAGCTTTTCTCTGCATTGGTTCTATGAGCGATCCGCAGAAAAGTTATCACCTGGAATTTGTATGCACCGATGAGGATAAAGCGAGACAACTACAGAGTGTGATACAGGGATTTGACATAGAAGCCAAGATTGTGCTTCGGAAGAAGTATTACGTGGTCTATCTGAAGGAAGGATCTGGTATTGTGGATCTTCTCAATGTGTGCGAAGCACCCATTGCCCTGATGAAGCTGGAAAACCTGAGGATTGTGAAAGAAATGCGCAATTCTGTGAATCGGAGAGTGAACTGTGAGACCGCCAATATTACCAAAACGGTAACTGCGGCGACCAGACAGATAGAGGATATTATTTATATCCGGGATCACTACGGACTGGAGAATCTGCCCGAGCCCTTAAGCCAGATGGCAGAGGTCAGGCTGGAGAATCCGGACGCTCCGCTGAAGGAACTGGGAGAGTATCTGGATCCGCCGGTGGGAAAATCCGGTGTGAACCATAGATTACGTAAACTCAGCGAACTGGCAGATAGAATCCGGACGTAAAAGAGGAGGAAAATTATGACAAAGAGGAGTATTACGGTCAGACTGGAAGATGGCCTGGACGCAAGACCGGTGGCACTGTTAGTACAGGAAGCCAGCAAGTACGAAAGCAACATTTATTTTGAAGTAGACGATAAGCGGATCAATGCCAAGAGTATTATGGGTATGATGAGCCTGGGACTTTGTGCAGGCGAAGAGCTTACAGTAACTGCAGAGGGTGCAGATGAGCAGACCGCTGTGGACAACATTGAAAAGTTTTTGAGCGGTCAGGTGGCTTAAGAACATAACATGAGAAGAAGCGGGGCTGATGGAGAATTCTGTTAGTCCCGTTTGTTGTATCTTGAGGGCAGTATTATGAAGAAGATGTTATTTATCTATAATCCCAAAGCTGGAAAGGCACAAATCCGCAACAAACTGGCGGATATTCTGGATGTATTCACCAAGGGCGGTTATGAGATCACCGTATATCCCACGCAGAGAAGTGAGGATGCCATGGAGAAGACCGAGAAGCGCAGCAAAGAATATGATATCGTGGTCTGCAGCGGCGGAGACGGAACGCTGGATGAGGTGGTCACCGGCATGATCCGCAGTGGCTTCCGTACGCCTATTGGCTATATCCCGGCCGGGAGCACCAATGATTTCGGAGGAAGCCTCGGGCTGCCGAAGAATATGGTGAGAGCTGCGGAAAATATTGTAAATGGGAATGATTTCGCCTGTGATGTGGGATCCTTTAATGAGGATGTGTTCGTTTATATCGCAGCTTTCGGACTATTCACGGATGTCTCTTATGAGACCGGACAGGATATGAAAAATGTGCTGGGGCATATGGCATATCTGCTGGAAGGAATGAAGCGGCTGTCCGCGATCCGTTCCTATCCCATGCGGATTACTTATGGCGATACTACGATCGTGGATGATTTTATCTTCGGAATGGTGACCAATTCCGCATCGGTAGGAGGATTTAAGCGGATCACCGGCAAAAACGTCAGGCTGGATGATGGCGTTTTCGAAGTAACGCTGATCAAACGTCCGAAGAACCCGATTGAACTGAATAACATTATGGTATCCCTGCTGAACCGGGATATCGATACCGATGCTATGTACTGCTTCCGGACGTCAAAGGTGGAGATCACTTCCGCAGAGCCTCTTCCATGGACTCTGGATGGAGAATATGGCGGAACCCATACAAAAGTAGTGATTGAGAACATCTGCCGGGGCGTAGACATCCGGGTGGAACAGAAGGAATCTTAAAATTTGGTAAAAATTTAACAATAAGCTGTTCCATTTTTGAAAAGAATGTGCTATAGTTTGGATAGTCACAAAGTGATTATTCGAAATGTGTTTTTCGTGCTTTTACGAATGTATAACATTTCGTATATCGTAACAAGAATGAGTATATAAAATGGAGGTATTAAAATGTTAGTATCCGCAACAGAAATGCTCAAAAAAGCAAAAGCAGGCCACTATGCAGTAGGTCAGTTCAACATCAACAACCTGGAGTGGACAAAGTCCATCCTTCTCACCGCTAAAGAACTTCGTTCCCCTGTTATTCTGGGTGTATCCGAGGGTGCCGGCAAGTACATGGGCGGTTATGATGTAGTCGTTGGCATGGTCAACGGACTGTTAAAGGATCTGGACATTGATGTTCCCGTTGCGCTGCATCTGGATCATGGCTCTTTTGAAGGCTGCTACAAGTGCATCGAAGCTGGTTTCTCTTCCATCATGTTTGATGGTTCTCATTATCCTATCGCTGAGAACGTAGAGAAGACCACTGAGTTGGTTAAGGCTGCTCACAGCAAGGGACTTTCTATCGAGGCAGAAGTTGGTTCCATCGGTGGTGAGGAAGACGGCGTTATCGGTATGGGCGAGTGCGCTGATCCTAAGGAGTGTAAGTCTATCGCTGATCTGGGTGTTGACTTCCTGGCAGCAGGTATCGGTAACATTCATGGTAAATACCCCGCTAACTGGAAGGGCTTAAGCTTCGAGACTCTGGCAGCTGTACAGGAGCTGACCGGTGAGCTTCCTCTGGTTCTGCACGGTGGTACCGGAATCCCTGCAGATCAGATCAAGAAAGCGATCGACCTGGGCGTATCCAAGATCAACGTTAACACCGAGTGCCAGCTGGCATTTGCTGATGCTACCCGCAAGTACATCGAAGCTGGTAAGGATCTGGAAGGCAAGGGCTTTGACCCTCGTAAGCTTCTGGCTCCCGGCGCAGAAGCTATCAAGGCTACTGTTAAGGAGAAGATGGAACTGTTCGGATCTGTTGGCAAGGCTGAATAATTCTGGAATAAAAATGCAAAAGTCTCTCGCAGCGATGTGGGAGACTTTTTTAATTCATAGGAAATTTCTTCCTATGAATTAAAAAAGCTCCGCGGGGATCGCACTGCGGCGGTTATGAAGTATGTCGCAAAAGCGACCCGCCGCAGGCGGAGAATCTCGCAAGCGAGATTCTTGTTTATTCCGATTCCGACCATTAAGACAAAAAAATAACTATTCAGAGCTTCATTTGCAAAATAGCATCTGTGATAGTTGAAAAAACCCCTAGAAAGGGAGGATGCCAAGGATCAGGATCCTTGGCATTTATTATGAAAAAGTTTTTTAAACAAGAAACTGTTGTGTGCTTAAGTTTTTGTTTTGTTTGTTTCTATGGTTATAGTATATGAAACAGAAATGTCCAAAACGTGTTATGGAATTGAAGATTCCTTGAAGGATTTGTAAACAAAATATGAACAGCTATTCAGAGGCAAACAAATATGTTCCACTGTACGTCGAATACTTGTATTCGTAAGAACAGTGGAACATATTTATTTGACGAAGTAACCACATGAGCAAAAGGAAAGCATCGTAGATGTGATTTTGCGAATGTGGGTTCTGAATAGCTGCAGCCCTACGGTTCCAACATTGACTTCACATAATCCTTCGGTGACAGCTTCGTATATTTCTTAAAGATCTGGCTGAAATACTGCGGATTATTGCCGAAACCGACCATTTCCGCCACCGCATAGGGGGATTCTTCTGAGTGCTCCAGTAAAAGTTTTTTCGCCTCCTGAATGCGGAGCTCTGTTACATAGGCGGAAAATTTACTGCCAGTCTGTTTGACGAACATTTTGCTGACATAATCCGGATTCATAAAAAGATAATTTTCCGAGATCCATTTCAGTGACAGGTTGCTGTCACTCAGATGCTCTCCGATGTACTTTATGACCTTTTCCACACAGTCTGTGTATTTGTGCTGCGGTTCTACAGAGAAGATCGAGGTCATGATCTGCTCCGCAGATGGAATCAGGTCATTCATGGTGACACAGACGTTGACTGCCATGAGACTGTCTGTGGTCTGCAGTTTGCTGAGCGGGTAATATTCCTTCTTGGAGGCCTCCATTACCAGACGGATCATCTGGGTCTTGGCCAGATCCACATCCTGTTCCCCGGATAATTCTGTGAAAAATCTTCTCTGCAAAAGTTTTTCCGGTGGCATTTCCGTGAGGAACAGCTGTGTCAGCAGGGAATCTACCCGGGAAGCAGTCTTGCTTTTACAGGTTTCCACACAGGATACGATGACCTGCGTGATCTCTGTTTCATTGGAAGGCTTTAACAGATAGTGTTTCACACCATAGCGCATGGCGGTCCGTGCAAATTCAAATTCACCATATCCTGAGAGGATGATAAACTCTGTGTTCAACTGGGCAGCACGGACCTTTTCAATCAGATCCAGCCCGGATAAACCGGGCATCTTGATATCTGTCATGACAATATCCGGGTATTCATCCAGAATACAGTCAAAGGCTTCAATACCGTCTTTGCAGACGGCTACTACATCAATTCCCAGAGAATTCCAGTCAATCAGGGAATGGATTGTCTCACGTATGATCTTTTCATCATCCACGATAATCATCTTTAACATAAGGTATCTCCATTTTAACTACAGCAAAATCATTTTCGTTATAGAAATGCAGCCCGTATTGCTGGCCGAACATCAGCTGGATGCGTTCTTCAATATTTAACAACGCAATGCCCAGACCCTGTTCCTGAATCTTATGTGTCCGGAGATTCTCCAATAAATCATCGGGGAATTCAGATCCGCTGTTTTTCACATAAATCTGTATCAGCCCCTGGGAATACACACAGGTGAGATTGATGATACATTCATCCGTGATCTGCTCCAGTGCATAGTGTACGGCATTTTCCAACAACGGCTGAATGGAAAGTTTGGGAACCTGTGCATCCAGACAAGCATCCGGAATGCTTTCCGTAAAATTCAGACGGTTGTCAAAACGAAGCTGCTGTATAGTCATATAATAATGTATAATATCAAGTTCCTGCTTCAACGTAAAGCGTTCTTTTTTGTTCAGCGTCATCCGCAGGAAATGTCCCAGAGAGTCAGCAATCTGCGAGATTTCCGGCTCTCCGATAGCCTTTGCCCTCCAGTTGATGGCATCCAGCGTGTTATACAGGAAATGTGGATTCATCTGGGATTCCAGGCTTTTTAACTGTGCATCTTTAGCCAGCAGCTGTTGACGGTAATTTTCAACAACCAGTGTCTGGATCCGCTCTGCCATATGTGTAAATTGCCTGTGCAGAATACCAATCTCATCGGTACGATCATTATAATCATAAGGAATCTCTGCCAGTACGGTGGAGTCTTCACCGAACCGCTGCATACGGTAGAGCAGCAGATCAAAATGTCTGGTGATCTTACGTACGATCAGGTGGACGATCAAAATGGAGCACAGGAAACCGCAGAACAGGATCAATACATATAGAAATGCAGTCATCTGCTGGGATTTTGCCACTTCGTCATAAGAGATCAGATGCAGATAATTCCATTCATTGATGTCCATGGTGCCGCGGATGGCAAAATATTTTCTGCCATTCAGGGTGACAACAGCATAACTTTTGATTTTATCATTGATTTTCTGTACTTCCTCTGTATCCAATTCCGGAGAAGAGAACAGCAGCTGGTCTTTCTCATAGATGATCCAGTAGGAACCTTTATATTCATTGCTGATCTTGGACATTTCCGTTACCAGATCTCCCAGATTTACATTGATGATCAATGTTCCGAGATTATCCAGTCGTAAGTTCTTGATCTTTTTGATCTCCCGGACAAGAAATATACCGTGGTCTTCCGCATGGGAAGTTACCCATACCGGGGAGCCTTCCCCGGCCTCTGCCAGAGCTATCAGTTCTTTAGTCAGATCCGCATCCGGCCGACAGGCAATATTTTCATTGGTATAAGTGATGAATCTGGGGCAGGAAATTGCCGCCATTTTCAGGTAGGGCTGGCGGTATTCCAGGTAGTGTTTCTGTAAAGCAGAATAAATATCAGAGTAATAATGTACAGCATAGTCTTCCTGGGGCTGGTAGATTTCATCCAGTGTTGATTGGACTGTAGAATCTGAACGGACGATATTGGTCATGGTCACCAGATCCTCCAGCCGGTTAGTAAATTCATAGGAGACTAACGACGAGGAAGACTGCATGGACTGATACAGCAGCTTATGATAACGCGATGTAATAATGGAAAAGGCAGCTACCAGGAAAAAGAACAGAAAGAGAAGGTCAATCCCTATGGTAGAGAGCAGTAACTTGGTTTCTAACTTCTGATTTGCTATTTTTCTCGAGATATTCTTATTAAAAAATGACATGATATACAAGCCTCCATCAGTTCTTTATTGATTATATACACAACATGCACATGTTTTCAACAATGATATCGGTTTTTTGGTGCAAATAGACGGAAAAGTATATTCCTGGAAAAAATAAGAACTGTTATAATTAGAACATCAAAAAGAAGTAAATCCATAGCGGATTTACCTTTCGATACCAAAAGGAGGGTTATATTAATGAAAAAGAGAGTTTTATCCCTGTTAATGGCATCCGCCATGATCGTCGGACTGACTGCATGTGGTTCTTCCAATGAACCCGCAGCTACCGCTTCCACCGACAGCGGTAATACCGCAGCCACGACTGCTGACAACAGCGGAAGTGCAGCAGCCGGAAATGTATCCATGACATTCACCTGGTGGGGCAACCAGACCAGAAATGAACGTACACAGGCAGCCCTGGATCTGTATTCTGAGCAGAATCCCGGTGTAACCTTTGATACACAGCCTGCAGAGTGGAATGATTACTGGACCAAACTGTCCACCCTGGCAGCAGGTAATTCCCTTCCCGAGTGCCTGCAGATGGACTATTCCTATCTGGCACAGTATGTAGCAGCAGATCTGCTGGTAGACCTGACACCTTATGTAGAAGATGGTACGCTGGATGTATCTAATGTATCTCAGAGTATTCTGGATGCGGGTTCCATTGACGGTAAGTTATATGCAATCTGTGCAGGAATGAATGCACCTTCCCTGTTCTACAACAAGACCTTGCTGGATAGCCTGGGAATCACTGTAAAAGATAACATGACAATTGATGAGTTCGAGGCAGTGGCACGTGAGGTTTATGAGAAGTCCGGTGTTAAGACTGATCTTCCTTACAGTGCAGGTGACAACTATCTGCCCTATGCAATGCGTTCTCACGATGTGGTGAAGCTGTTTAATGAGGATTCCCTCAATGTAACAGATGCAGCAAGTCTGGTACCGGGCTTCCAGATTTATGAAGATGGTGTCAAGGACGGATGGATCATCGGCGCAGATGTTCACGCTGAACTGACTTCCAACTCTGTAGAGCAGAGTCCTCTGGTATACTTCTCTTCCGAAGCAACCCAGTCCTGGTGCGGATTCTTCTGGTCCAACCAGCTGTCTGCTATGGTAGCGGCCGCTCCCGAAGGCATGGAGATCGGTATCACCACATGGCCTTCCGAGAACCCTCAGAAGTCTAACTTCTTAAAACCCAGCCAGTTCTTCGCAGTATCCAGAGACGCCGGCGCTAATGAAGAGGAAGCTGTGAAGGTTGTAAACTACCTGCTGAATTCCGAAGATGCTAACAAGATTCTCCTTGGTGAGAGAGGTGTACCCGCTTCTTCCGTAGTAGCATCCGCCATCGCTCCTCTGCAGGATGAGACTGCACAGGTGGTTACCAAGTATGTAAATGACGTAGTAACTCCCAACTGCTCCGCTATCAGCCCTGCGATCCCTGATGGAGCAAATGAAGTATATGATTACTACAACCAGCTGGTTGATAAGATCCTCTATGGTCAGATGACCGCACAGGAGGCAGCAGAAGATCTGTTCAAGATGGGCAACCAGATCATGTCCAGATAAGCTGCCAGGGCTTACATAAGCAGTAGCACAGTATAAGTATTACAACATTTTTAGAAAGACCAAATGGGTACTGTGGAAGATCCCACAGTACCCATTCTGAAAAAAGGCTGCTTCTATGAATGCTGCAGCAACGGAGGTAACGTTATGAAGACAACAAAGCACATGACTATCCGTCAGAAGCTGAATACGGAAAAGGCTGCAGGTATCGTATGTACTATGCCATTTATCGTTGGATTTCTGGCGTTTATGATTATTCCCATGTGTATATCGCTTTACTATTCCTTCTGCGATTACAATATTTTACAGCCCCCTACATTTACCGGCTGGGCGAACTTTAAGAGAATGTTTTCCGATGCAACGTTTTATCAGTCGTTGGTGGTAACTTTCAAATTTGCCATCATTTCGGTTCCGTTACGACTGATCTTCGCATTGATCGTTGCATTGCTTTTATTTAAGAGTACGAAAATGACAGGCGTTTACCGTGCACTGTATTATCTGCCTTCCATCATCGGCGGATCTGTAGCAGTAGCAATCCTCTGGAAGAGACTGTTTGCGGTAGACGGACTTGTAAATAAACTTTTGATGGTGTTCGGAATAAAAGAGCCGGTAGCCTGGCTGGGAGATACCAGAACAGCGATCTGGACGCTGATCATTCTGGCGGTATGGCAGTTCGGTTCTTCCATGCTGATCTTCCTGTCTGCATTGAAGCAGATTCCTGTCAGCCTTTATGAGGCGGCAAGAGTGGATGGTGCCAACGGATGGCAGCAGTTCTGGAAGATCACACTGAAACTTCTGACTCCCACGATCCATTTTAACCTGGTAATGCAGATGATCAACGGCTTCCTGGCATTCACACAGTGCCTGATCATTACTCAGGGTAAACCCATGAACTCTACTCTGTTCTACACGGTATACATGTACCAGCAGTCATTCCTCTTCGGAAGTACCGGCTACGGCGCAGCACTGGCATGGATCATGTTGGCATTGATCGCATTTATTACATGGATCCTGTTTGCAACCAAAAAACTGTGGGTATACGATGGCGGTTTATAGAATCGGAAAGGTACGCCGCAATGCGTAAGTGGGTGTTATTATGAAAAGAAAAAAGACAATCAGTAATATTATATATCATGTTTTAGTATGTGCTTTCGGACTGGTAATGATTTACCCTCTGGTATGGATGGTAATGAGCTCCTTTAAGGATACGAACACCATCTTCACTACGGCCACCAGTCTGATCCCGGAGAAGTTCACATTACAGAACTATGTGAACGGCTGGAAGGGTTTTGCCAAAGTAGGATTCGGCACCTTCTTTAAGAACTCCCTGTTTATCTCCATTACCGCCACCATTGGAACCGTACTTTCTTCCTCTGTGGTAGCCTATGGATTTGCCAGATGCAAATTCCCCGGCAGAAAGCTTCTCTTCGCAGCAATGCTGGCATCTATGATGCTGCCGGCACAGGTACTGATGATCCCCCAGTATCTCTGGTATCAGAAGCTGAACTGGGTTGGAACCAATCTGCCGCTGATCGTGCCTTATTGCTTTGCTATTCAGGGTTTCTTCGTTTATATGATGACAAACTTTATTGAAGGCATTCCCAGAGAGCTGGATGAGGCAGCAAAGATTGACGGCTGCTCCTATTATACCATTTTCACCAAGATCATCTTCCCGCTGATGGTTCCTACCATGATCACCGGATGTATCTTCTCCTTTATGTGGAGATGGGATGATTTCCTTGGAGCATTATTGTATGTCAACAAGACAGAGAAATATCCTGTCAGTCTGGCACTGAAAATGTTCTGTGACCCCAGTTCTTCTTCCGACTACGGTGCTATGTTCGCTATGGCGACCTTGTCTATTCTGCCTGCAGTATTGATCTTCTTCTGCCTGCAGAGATATCTGGTAGAAGGAATTTCCACTTCCGGCCTGAAGGGCTAAGAGAGGAGCAGAGAGATGATATACGATGTATTGGAATACGGTGCAAAAGGTGATGGCGTGACGAATGACGCTGCAGCCATCCAGAAGGCGATTGATGCCTGCAGCCAGGCTGGCGGCGGTAAGGTCCTGTTACAGGGAGGACATGTCTTCCGGAGCGGAACCATTTTTCTGAAATCAAATGTGGAATTTCATCTGGAGATGGGGGCTGTCCTGAAAGCCAGCGACCATCTGGAAGATTTCGATATGTTGAAAGTGGGAACCCCACAGATCAGCAAGGTAGACACTCCGACCTACAATGCCTGTGATTACAATGGAAAACCGACGCTGAATTTTGTATACAGCAAGGATGCCGAGAATGTGGCTATCACCGGATTTGGCAAGATTGACGGCAACGAGGAGATATTCTATGGAAAGGTGACCAAATGGCATATTGACGGATATTTTTATCCCAGAGTACCGTTGCTGTTCCTGGAAAATGTAAGGCATCTGACCATCCAGCAGGTAACCCTGACCGGCAGTGCATTCTGGACCACTCATCTGGTGGGATGTAAGGAAGTATTGATTGAGGGAATCCGTATTATCAATAATCTGCGTCTGGCTAACTGCGATGGCATTGATCCGGATCACTGCAACAATGTGAGAATCTCCAACTGTCATATTGAATGCGCAGATGACTGTATTGTATTTAAGAATACGGCGGCTGCCATGGAATATGGTCCCTGCGAAAATATTGTAGTGGATAACTGTACCATGATCTCCACCAGTGCTGCTATCAAGTTCGGCACGGAGAGTGAAGCGCCTTTCCGGAACATTTCCGTGACCAACTGTAGTATCCAGCGCACCAACCGTGCAATTTCCCTGCAGTTACGTGATAAAGGCTGTATAGAAAATGTGACATTCTCCAATCTGAATATCGATACCCGCCTGTTCTCCAAGGTACATTGGTGGGGCGAGGCAGAACCCATTACCATCACTGCGGTGAAGAGAAATACGGAGACGAATGTGGGATATATCCGGAATGTCCGTTTCCAGAATATCAACTGTGTCGGAGAGAATGGCATCCTGATCTATGGTGACGATTCGAAAAATATCCGGGATATCACATTTGACGGTATTCATGTCCAACTGGAGAAGAAGACGGACTGGCCGAAGAACTACCATGATCTGCGTCCCAACGAGGGAAATGTGATCCTGGAGGATTCTCTCAGAGTGCTGTATGCCCGCAATGCGGAAAATGTTCTGTTCCGGGATTTCTCTTATGAGATCGCAGAGGATATGAAAGGCGAAGTTGAAGATCCTGTATTCATCGAGAATTGCGAAAATGTGGAATATTGATCTGCCTGTGTGTAAATAAAAAAGGCCTCCGAAGGTCAGAGTGCATCTGATTTTCGGAGGTTATTTTTTGAAATCTTATCTGTCCAGCTTGTTGGGCTCGGGATAGGCCTCGCCGAAAGTATCTACGGTAACGCTTTCCATTACCTGATCCTCCAGAGGACGATCGCTGTAATCGGTAGGGGTATCTGCAATCTTATTTACCACATCCATGCCCTCAATGACCTTACCGAAAGCGGCATAAGAGCCATCCAGATGAGGGCTGGTCTTGTGCATGATGAAGAACTGGCTGCCTGCGGAATCGGGATGCATAGCTCTTGCCATAGACAGAACGCCTTCGGTATGTTTCAGATCATTGGTCACGCCGTTAGCAGCGAATTCACCCTTGATGCTGTAGCCGGGACCACCCATGCCGGTGCCATCGGGACATCCGCCCTGGATCATGAAACCGCGGATGACACGGTGGAAGATCAGACCATCGTAAAAATGCTTGTTGATCAGACTGATAAAATTGTTGACGGATTCGGGGGCAATTTCAGGATAAAGCTCGCATTTGATCACACCGCCATCCTTCATAGTAATAGTAACAATAGGATTCTTTGCCATAATAATTTCCTTTCTTTCTTGACAGAAATAGAATAAAATGATATCAGGGTCAAAAGCCCCCGACTTTGATGCCTACGAATTGCTTCGTGCTACGCACTCTCACAATTATACCCAATATTCGCATATCGTGGGATTATCATCCTACTTTTATGCTCATATCGGAGCGGGTCCTAAGGTCTTTCACCCACCTATGAGCAAGCTCATGTGGGCTTAGACCTTTTGACCCTGGCATCATAAAATATAAATATTATTGTAATGGATTCTCGGGGAAACGTAAAGAGGAGAATTGCTGCAGATGGATTTTTTGAAGCAGGTGTCAATAGAAATATATCCGGAAGGTGCATCGGACGAGGAACGAAAAAGCTACAGTAAAAAATATGGTGCGCAGATGCACGCCCTGCTGGATGCGATTCGCAGACAGAGACAGGAAAGAGAATTTTCCCAACAAAGAAACGGGTCGGGAAAAGAGTGCTTCGAAGAGAAAAGCGTCCGGGATAGCATGATGTCCGGGTATGAAAGCGGGCAGGGAAAACTCTGGATCGTAGATAACGGAAAACGTGCACAGGAACTCTTGGAGCAGGGCTGCCCGGTGCTTGTCTGGCTCCATGAGGACAACAGGGATCAGGATTTTAGCGGTGTCCGTTATGCCTGTGAAAATATCAGTGAACTGGATTTTGATTATCTGGAGAAGGTCTATCGCAGATACGTGGGCATTCCCTGGGAGATTCTGACCACGGAGAGGTGTCTCATCCGGGAGACCGGTGCGGAGGATCTGGATGCCCTTTATGAGATTTATGCGGATCCTTCTGTGACGAAGTACACAGAAGGACTCTATCCGGAGCGGGCGAAAGAAGAGGCCTATCTGAAGGATTATACGGAAAATATGTATTATTTTTATAATTACGGCGTCTGGACGATCTGTGACCGGATGACCGGACAGATGATCGGCAGAGCCGGATTCTCCAACCGCGAGGGTTGCGAGGATCCGGAGCTGGGCTTCGTCATCGGTGTCCCGTGGCAGCGGCAGGGATATGCTACGGAGGTGTGTAAGGCATTGCTGGAATACGGGAAAGAGGAATTGGGATTTGAACAGGTGCAGATGCTGGTGATGCCGGAGAACGAAATATCCCTGCATCTTGCAGAAAGACTGGGATTTTCCCAACTGGATCAGGTCACCTGGGAAGGAACTTGCTATGAGCGACTTCTTATGGAACTGTAAAAATATAAAGAAAATATAAAAAACATGTTGACACTCTAAAACCACGGTGCTATACTCTCAACATAGCAAAGGCGCTACAGAATAAAACTGTAGCGCCCTTTTTGTTATGGCGACGAGGAAAGTGAACATCGTGCTGGCACGAATGGTCACTTGACGACCGCTAATCATACCGGGATGTATATCCCAGGTATTGTCCGGAAGTATCACAACGCGCGTGGCCGGACAAAAATAGCGTAAGGGTATGGTGGAAAACAGTTTGACTGCTATACCCTAAGGATGCGATGCAATGGGGCTTCGAAGGATGAGACCATAGTATCGCATATTTTTTTACACCGGTGAAGTATGGTGGAAGATATTTCACGAAGAGTGAGGAGGAAAATGTTATGACAGAAGAAATCTTAAGCGCAGTAGATGGTCAATTATTTGCAGTCTGGTTTCTGATCGGTGCGGCCCTGGTATTCTGGATGCAGGCAGGATTCGCAATGGTGGAGACCGGATTTACCAGAGCCAAAAATGCCGGTAATATTCTGATGAAGAATCTGATGGATTTCTGTATCGGTACTGTAGTATTTATTTTGATTGGCTTTGGATTGTTACTTGGTGAAGATGTAGTAGGTCTGATCGGCAAGCCGGGACTGGACATCTTTACTGCCTATGAGAATTTTGATTATTCAAATTTTGTATTTAATCTGGTGTTCTGTGCTACCACAGCTACCATCGTATCCGGCGCTATGGCAGAGAGAACCAAGTTCTTATCCTATTGTATTTATTCCGGTGTGATCTCCGCTTTGATATATCCCATTGAAGCTCACTGGATCTGGGGCGGCGGCTGGCTTTCACAGCTTGGCTTCCATGATTTCGCCGGTTCCTGCGCAATTCACATGGTAGGCGGTATCTCTGCTTTGATCGGAGCAAAGCTTTTAGGTCCCCGTATTGGTAAGTTTGAAAAGGACAAGAGTGGTAAGATTGTAAAAGTAAATGCATTCCCCGGACATAACCTTCCGATTGGATGCCTTGGTGTATTTATCCTGTGGCTTGGCTGGTATGGATTCAATGGTGCTGCTTGTACTTCCGTAGAGCAGTTAGGCTCCGTGTTCCTTACCACTACCGTAGCTCCCGCAATCGCAACTGTAGTATGTATGGTATTTACCTGGATCAAATATGGCAAACCTGATGTATCCATGTGTCTGAATGCATCTCTGGCAGGTCTGGTAGCGATTACCGCTCCTTGTGATGTGACTGACTGCTTCGGCGCTATCGTGATCGGTGCAGTAGCAGGACTTCTGGTAGTATTTGGTGTATGGCTTCTGGATTATAAGCTTCATATTGACGATCCTGTAGGTGCTGTTGCAGTACATTGCATGAATGGTATCTGGGGTACTATCGCAACCGGTTTATTTGCAACCACTTCCGCACCCGGCAATGACAGTGTGGCAGGCCTGTTCTATGGCGGTGGATTTAAGCAGCTTGGTTTACAGCTGTTAGGTTTTGTAAGTGTGGCGGCATGGACTGCAGTAACGATTACCATTGCTTTCCTGATCATCAAGGCTACCGTAGGCTTACGTGTATCTGAGGAAGAAGAGATTGTTGGTCTGGACTCCTGTGAGCATGGTCTTCCTTCCGCATATGCAGGCTTCAGCATTATGGATATTTCCAACACTATGACCATGGAGGTAAATGAAAATACCAGCCTTGGCGTAAGTGATTATGACACAGCTTCCGCAGCCATGAAGGAAGCGGCAGTAAAGGTAGAGACAGCTCCGGCAGCAATTCCTGCAACCGGAATCTACAAAGTAGTGGTTATTGCAAAGCTTGCCCGGTTCGAGGTACTGAAGAAGGCTCTGAACGATCTGGGTGTAACCGGTATGACCATGACACAGGTCATGGGCTGTGGCGTACAGAAGGGTGCCGGCGAGATGTATCGTGGTGTTGAAATGGATGCGACCCTGCTGCCTAAGGTGAAGGTAGAAGTTATTGTCAGCAAGATTCCCGTAAGCGCAGTCATCGATGCTGCCAAGAAGGCTCTGTACACCGGACATATCGGCGATGGCAAGATCTTCGTATACAACGTTGACAAAGTAGTAAAGGTTCGTACCGGCGAAGAAGACTTCGCAGCTCTGCAAGACGTGGAGTAATAATGCCAGGGTTATAATCCCTAAGACACGACGTGCCTGCACGGGAGTGGCTTGCCCTTAACTTAGCTTTTATCTAATCCCTCAATTTGGTATATACAGGGCTGTGCCCGGATGCTGCGACTCATCCAGGTGCAGACAAGGATCCCCGGGTGCTTCCACCACCCGGGGATTTTCCTGCCCTGAGCTGTGGATAAGATTGCCCTCTTGAAAAGGTTCTGTGGAAATGATACTATCATCGTAGAAGTACAGATTTTCAAAGGGCATGATTTATATGGAAGAAAATACAAAGAAAACACAAAAGCAGACAGAAAATGCTATAGGGAAAGAAAACAAGATCGTAACGGGAGTCATCTGGCAGCAGCTGCTCCTGTTCTTTTTCCCTATTTTGTTCGGAACCTTTTTCCAGCAATTATATAATGCGGCAGATGCAGTGATCGTAGGGCGTTTTGTCGGAAAAGAAGCTCTGTCGGCGGTAGGTGGCGGCACCGGTACGCTGATCCAGCTGTTGGTGGGATTTTTCGTAGGATTGTCCAGCGGTGCCACGGTCATTATTTCCCAGTATTATGGGGCAAAACGTGCCGAGATGGTAGGCTATGCCGTACATACCTCCATTGCGTTCAGTCTGGTGGCGGGAGTCGGCATGATGATCGTGGGTATTACGGCGGCACCATGGGCACTGCGTGCGATGTCTACACCTGAGGATATTTTGGGACCGGCGACAACCTATATCCGAATCTATTTCCTGGGAGTCATCGGAAACCTGATCTACAATATGGGAGCCGGCATCCTGCGGGCTGTGGGGGATTCCAAGAGACCGTTATATTTCCTGATCGCCAGCTGCCTGACGAATATTGTGCTGGATATTGCATTTGTCATCGGACTGCATATGGGTGTGGCTGGAGCCGCACTGGCGACCATTCTGTCGCAGGCACTCAGTGCGGTACTGGTATTGTGGGTGCTGATGCGGACGAAGGATATGCATCGTCTGGAACTGAGAAAGATCCGTTTTGATGGAAGAATGTTCCGCAGGATCATCCGGATCGGACTTCCGGCGGGATTGCAGTCGGTGATGTATACATCGTCCAATATTCTGATCCAGTCCAGCGTTAACGAACTGGGAACGGATACGGTAGCGGCATGGACAGCCTACAGCAAGATTGACAGCCTGTTTTGGATGATCGTCAATGCCTTTGGCATATCGATCACTACCTTTGTGGGGCAGAATTATGGTGCGGGGAAAATGGATCGTGTACACAAGGGAGTCCGTACCTGTATGGGGATTACAGCCGGGGCAACCGTACTGTTGTCCGTGATCCTCTATAATTATGCATCGATCTGTTATCAACTGTTTACCACGGATGCACAGGTGGTAGTGATCGGAGAACAGATTCTGCATTTTTTGGTACCTACATATTTTACCTATATTGCCATTGAGATTTTGTCCGGTACTCTGCGCGGTATCGGCGACAGCTGGCTTCCCATGATCATATGCTGCCTGGGGATCTGCGCACTGCGCGTGGTATGGATCCTGACAGCCGTACCTCTGAAAAATGACATTCTCACCATTGTATTCAGCTATCCGCTGACCTGGACGGTGACCAGTATTGCTTTTATTGTGTATTACCTGTTTTTCAGCCGGCTGAAGATCGTGGAACGTAAGAGATGATTTGTAAGATATTGCACTTTATTCTATAAAATTTGCATAGAAACGGGATGAAAATAAATTTATAATAATGTGTAACTATTCAGAGCCATGCAAAACTGTGTTCTGCGAATGCTTGCATTCAGGCAGATAAGCAGTTTTATATGGCGAAGTAACCTCATGAGCAAAAAGGAAGCCTCGCAGAGGCGGTTTTGCGAATGGGGTCTGAATAGTTACAATAATGTCTATAATGTTCTTTCGGAAAAAGGAGGTATTTAAATGTATCAGGCAGATGAGAAAAGATATGAAGAAATGAAATACAACCGCTGTGGTGCCAGTGGATTGCAGCTTCCGGCAGTCTCTCTGGGATTATGGCACAATTTCGGCTCCAATGGGAATTTTGATAATATGCAGGACATGTGCCACACAGCATTTGACCATGGCATTACACATTTTGATCTGGCAAACAATTATGGACCTGTACCGGGCAGTGCGGAGGAAAATTTTGGACGGATCCTTGCAAAAGGACTGGGAAGGTATCGAGATGAACTGATCATTTCCACGAAAGCCGGTTATGATATGTGGCCCGGACCTTACGGCAACTGGGGCAGCAAAAAGTATCTCGTGGCCAGCCTGGATCAGAGCCTGAAGCGCATGGGACTGGATTATGTGGATATCTTCTACCATCACAGACCGGATCCAAATACACCGTTGGAGGAGACCGTTCGTGCACTGGATGGCATTGTCAGATCCGGTAAGGCATTGTATGTGGGAATTTCCAACTACAATAAGGAGCAGACCATTGCGGCAGCAGAACTGTTCAAGGAGCTGGGGACACCGTTTATTATCAACCAGAGAAAATATTCCATGTTTGTAAGAGATATTGAGAAGGACGGATTGAAGGATTATGCGGCGGCCCATGGCATCGGCATCATTACGTTCAGCCCGCTGGCACAGGGACTTCTGACCGACCGTTATCTCCACGGTATTCCTGAGGACAGCCGTGTCCGTACCGACGGCAGATTCCTGAAAGAAGCGGCGATCGTGGAAGAGACATTGAAGAAGGTACGTGCACTGAACGATCTGGCAGCCCAGAGAGGACAGACCCTGGCACAGATGGCACTTTCGTGGATCTTAAGGGATGGGGATATTACCAGTGTTCTGATCGGAGCATCTAAGCCCTCACAGATCCTGGATAATATTGGTATTGTACATGCAACCGCATTCAGTGAAGAAGAGAGACGCAGAATTGAGGAGATTCTGGCATAAAAAAGCCGGTGCCTGCAAGAATATTGCAGACACCGGCTTTTACGTTATCTTCCGTAGAAAATCTGTGCGATCGGGGAATCCGGAGACAGGATCACCGTCTTATTATCGCCGGTCATGGAAGCCTTCAGTGCATCCAGGCTTCTGACGAAGGAATAGAAATCCTGTTTGGATTCATCGGAATAAGCTTCTGACAGAATTCTCATGTATTCCGCTTCGCCCTCGGCAATGAGAATCTCCGCATTTTTATTGGCCTCCGACAGGAGAACATTGACTTCCTTATCTGTGGTATTGCGGATTTTCTGTGCCTCAGAGCTTCCCTCTGCGGTATAGGTTGCGGAGATGTTTTCACGTTCGGAGATCATACGCTCGTACACAGCGGCTTTGTTGTCACTGGGCAGATCCAGCTGTTTGGTTTCGAAGGAGAGCAATTCAATACCGTATTGCTCAGTGGTGTTCCCAATGTTTTTCATAATGGCTGCAGCCAGCTCTCCGTCACGCCCGGAGATGACGTCGTTCTGGGTCGTACTGCTTATGATATTTTTCGTAGAGTTATATACGATGGTGTCCAGACGGCTCTCTGCGTTGGAGATGGAGGAGTTCAGGGTCTGGGCAAATTTCAGAGGATCATTGATCTGCCATAAAATGTAACTGTCACAGATCATGGTCTTCTTGTCACTGGTGATGACATCGGAGGAAGACAGATCATAGAGCAGGATCTCCTTCGGAAGCTTATCGACGCTCTGTACAAAAGGAATCTTAAAGGTAACACCTGCAGAACTCACTACATGGTCTACTTTACCGAACTGTCGGATCAGACTGTATTCGTTTTCGTTGGTAACGACAATGCTGGAGGATCCGATGATCAACAATGCCAGTACTAATAGAATCAGAGATATATTTTTCACTTTTTTCATATTTATAAAACTGCCTTTCTGTAGACAATGGTTATTGTGCAGCTTCAGAGGTGCTGCTCTCCGAAGAAGCGGAAGCGGTACCTGTGAAGGATTCCAAAGGATAGAAGGTCTGTGTATTGCCGTTGGGGCTTTCGATGACAACCTTAAGGTCAGGCAGTACTTCTTCCATGGTCTCGTAGAACATACGCTGTTTGGTGACGGTCGGGTTCTTGATATATTCCTCGTACATAGCGTTAAAACGCGCAACCTGTGCAGTAGCCTCATTGATGCGCTCGGCCTTTTGCGCCTCAGCGTCTTTGATGATACCGTCGGCCTGTGCCTGCGCCAGAGGAAGCTGTTCATTGCGGTACTTATTGGCATTGTTCAGGGCAGTTTCTTTTCCCTGCTTGGCGGTTTCCACGGCCTTGAAAGCTTCCATGACTTCGGAGGTAGGCGGCTCGGAATCCTGGATTGTGATATTTACCAGTTGGATACCGATATCCTGTTCGCTCAGACGCTCCAGAATCATTTCTTTAATAGCGGCCTGAATCTCATTTTTTCCGGTAGTCAGGACATCGTCCACCGGATAACTGCCGATCACGGTACGGATACAGCTCTGGCTGATGTTACGCAGGATCAGTACGGGATCCTTGGATGCATAGACAGCTTTTACCGGGTCACTGAAACGATACTCTACGAAGAAATCGACGTTGACAAAATTATAGTCGGAAGTGATCATGAGAGAATCATCGGTTTCCGAAGAATTGGAATCTACATCATATCCCAGGGAAAATCCCTGAATGGTGGTATTTACTTTACGAACCTGCTGGATGAATGGTATCTTAAAATGAAGTCCGGGATCCGTTACCGCTTTGGCCTGGCCTAAAGTGATCAGAACCGCCTGCTCCTGTTCACGGATCTGGTAAGTGGAATTAAAAGCAAAAATAGCGATTACCAGAATCACAAGAATGATGCCGGGGACTTTCCACCAGCTTTTTTTCGTTTTTGCTGCTTCCGCGGTGCCGGAACCTAAATCTTCAAAGCCGTTCTGGCGATTACGGAAGGAGTTGAATTTTTTCATAAATATGCTCCCTTCTCATTGTAATTCGTTTATTGGTTGTATATTTTACTATATTAAAGGATGAATGAAAGGAAGGCAATGGAAAATTCTGCACGATAAAGAGGGTTAATGCCGGATTCTTATCAGTTGCAAAATTGTTCCAGTCGTAATATGATGAAAACATGTGGGATGAAAATTATCATATTTTAAAACCACAACAGAAATTACAGTAGAAAAGGATGGAAAAGATGAAAGTATATACTTGTTTTCCCGGCGGAAAAGCCAAAGCTCTGACCATGAGTTATGATGATGGTAAGTTACAGGATAAGCGGCTGATCGGTATTTTTAATAAATACGGGATCAAGGCAACCTTCAACCTGAATTACGGACAGGTCGGAGAGCGGCCCCGTATGACCTTCGAGGAAATGGAAGGATTATACGACGGTCATGAGATCGCAACTCATACCATGACCCATCCCACCATTGAGAGATGCCCACTGGTGGAAGTCGCAGAGGAACTGTTGGAAGACCGGAAAGGTCTGGAGAAATGGACCGGCCGGATCATCAGAGGACATGCATATCCCAACGGTTCTTACAGTGAAGAGATCAAACAGCTGTACCGTCAGTTGGGCGTGGCTTATGCCAGAGTGGTAGAGACGGTTCCGGATTTTGCACTGCCAAAGGATCCGTTGGAGTGGCATGCTACCTGCCATCATAATGATCCGAAGCTGATGGAGTACGCGGAATTTTTCGCCGATTTCAAGAAGAGCCAGTACCTGAAGCTGATGTATGTCTGGGGGCACAGCTACGAGTTCGATAATAATGACAACTGGGATGTGATCGAGAACTTCTGTAAATACATGGGCGGCAGAGACGACATCTGGTACGCCACCAACATCGAGATCATTGATTATATGGATGCAGCGAAACGTTTACAGTTCTCTGCGGATTACGAAAAGGTATATAACCCCAATGCCTGCAGCGTATGGCTGCAGTTAAACAGTGACAAGTGCGTGGAGATCGAGGGCGGAACCCTGGTGGATCTGAATACATTGCTGTAAAAAGTTAAGCCGGATAGCGATGACTGTCCGGCAGGTGTGCTGGAGAATACACTGATGAAAACCATAAAACTTGCGGACAGACAGTAAGAAAGATAGGATAGTAAAGACCGGATGGTGAGCGATCGCTGTCTGGTTTTTAGAGTCTAATGCATAATCCCTTATAATTATTCGTTTTTGCTACTCTTATACATTTTCTATTCATTTTTTGCTAATGGGGAGCTTATTTTTTGATAAGTTGTCGTGCAATTTATTAGAATGGAATTTTTGAAAGAGCCAGCACCTTGAATGGGCTGTCTCTTTCAATGTCACCTGTAATTGACAAACTTGAATTTATATAATTATTCCTCTAACTTTCCCTATTTTACAGGCTTTCCCGCCTGTTCATTAGTGAAATGATATGTAGTTTCCCTTATTTTTGCCCTTATGAGATAATCACAAGGGAAATAAGGGAAATTTTTTAGTCATTGCCTACCACTTTATCAAGAAGCCGAACCGATTTTCGTTTCGCATCTCTTGTGGAGTGAGCATAGACGTTCATTGTGGTACTGACATCTGAGTGTCCTAACAATTCCTGCACATCTTTTGGGGCAGCTCCATTTGCTAAAAGGTTGCTTGTATAGGTGTGACGTAACTGGTGGAAATGAAAGCCTTCAAATCCCTCTAATGTTTTTGCCACCTTTCTGCAAACAGTCCCCAAAGTAGTTGGAAGTTCCAAACAACCATCCGGTCTTAAACAGACGAAAGAAATTTCTTTATAATCTGCCGGGACTTCCTCTGTTCTGTCTAAGCAATAATACTCGTAGTACACTCTGTTTTTCTCTTTGACCTCTTTGTAGTAGTTCGTGTGATAAAGTTCTCCGTACTGCATTCGATTTTTTAACTGCTCTTTCCGGGCATTACGGAAAATCTCTACCAGCGTATCTCCAAAATCAACAATCCTCACTTTTTTCCGCTTGGTTGGTCCGATGATATATTTGCGCTTTGAGCCATCATATCGGATGCTGCGTCTTATGGTAAGGCATTGTTCTTCCAGATTTACGTCCTGCCATGCCAAACCGCAGGCTTCTCCAATACGAAGCCCGGCATAATAGGCTATCTGGATTGGAAGTATTGCGGCTGGGTTCTTTTTTTGAAGATACGCAAGCAGTCTTTCATAATCTTTTCGTGAAATTGGTTGGATATTTCCGTCCATGTCCTCATCCGAAAACAAATCAACTTCGTCCGTCTGATACCGCAGTTTAATATACTGCATAGGATTGAACGTAATATACTGTTTTGGAAATACTGCAAAGCGGAATGATTGCTGCATGACTGCGGAAAAAGAATGGATGTAGTCTTTGCTGTAACCCTTTTTCTCTTTTCCATCGGGATGAACTCCCCCGAAGGAAAGCAAATCAAAGAAGGATTGCAAATGCTCAGAGGTTACATTTTTTAATTTCCGTTCTGCCAGCGGATGTTTCTTAATATTTCGGATTGTTCCGAGGTAATTCTCCACCGTACCATTGCTGAGCGTACCTGTTTTTAATTCCTCCTCTGCCCACACATCCAGAAGTTGTCCGACTGTGAGATTTTCCGCTTTGGCAACAAATTTCTTTTTCTCATAATCATCCATTGCCTGACGGAGCAGTTTTTCAGTTTCACTTTTGCTTTCTGTTCCAACGCATTCTTTCTGAACAAGATTGCCGCTTGCGTCCTCTACATAGAAGCGGTAGTACCATTTCTTTCCTTTTTTTCTTACAGATCCTTTTGCCATAATCGTATGTCTCCTTTCGATATTAGACAATCGGAACTGATGAAATGCTTCGTGCGTGTAAGTATATCATAACTCCGGTTGTCTTACTATACCGATTCGGAATCTTCGTATAAGACTTCTGATAAAAGATTTGCAAGCCTTTGTTCTGCTGTTTTTGGTTTCTTGGAATAGAGCCTTACAACGTCTGCCATCTCATTAAGAGCATTGATGGTAGGAGTGATTTCCCTTAAGAACATAATCTCATTATATTCCTCATTCGATTCAAACCCTATTGTTTTGGCAATATCCGTCTGACCATCATTCCCCTTGAAGTTTTTGCAGGCGAACTGGAAGGAATCCAAAAACAGACCATATTGTTTTAACATCAGCAGTAATAAATCTTTTGAAAAAGCATCTTCTTCTTTGGTAAGGGCAAGCGGTAACTGTTCCAGAATATCTCCCATCGCATCACGAATCTGTAACTCTCTCTTATCCGTAATGTCGGTTTCATATTCATCTGTTTCCCCTTTGAGCCATTCCACAGATACATGGAGTGCTTCCGAAAGACCTTCCAGCACCATTTTTTTCGTATTGTCAATCGAACCATTCTCATAACGCAGGATTGTAGAAGCGGTAACTCCCATCTTTTCTGCGACATAAGGCTGTGTCAGATTCAATTCCAGACGGCGCTGTTTTATTCTGCTGCCTATCAGCTTGCGTAGTTCTTTATCTTTCATGCTGACTGCCTCCTTTTTCGGTATGTATGAATTATAGCATTGTTTCTCTAAAATTGCAATATGCAATATAAAAATTGTTTTTAATATTTCGTAACGCTTGACAAAAAGATTTGGAAGGGATATACTTACATCACAAGAATTGCATAATGCAATTTATAAGGAGGTGATTATATGACGCAAAGAAAAATTGCATTATCCATCGAAGAAGCTGCCGACTATACGGGAATCGGCAGAAACACCTTAAGACAGCTTGTAGAATGGAAGAAACTTCCGGTATTAAAGGTTGGTCGTAAAGTCCTGATTAAAACCGATATTCTGGAAATGTTTATGGAAGCGAATGAAGGTCGTGATTTGAGGGATAGAGGAAATGTAAAAGCCGTAACAAGAACTGCGGCAAATTAAAAAGGCGGCTTCCAAAGAAACCGCCAAAGGTTCTATCAGACCGAAGCCATGATATACCTACACGCAAGAAGATTATACCATGTGCTTCTTCTGATACGCAACCGAGAACTTATGTTTGCAAAAGAAAGGGGAATGTAATAATGGCAAAATCAACAAAAAGTTATGAAGAACGAATGCTTGAAATGGAAAAGAAGG